>Ga0316217_10006190_pt1 | contig 11985 bp, 11 predicted proteins | sample 1anoAmetaG_FD_203633 | JGI IMG/M metagenome (GOLD analysis project Ga0316217, IMG submission 203633) | Freshwater microbial communities from Trout Bog Lake, Wisconsin, USA - 1anoA | ecosystem: Environmental > Aquatic > Freshwater > Lake > Hypolimnion/Profundal zone | place: USA: Wisconsin... | reverse complement strand
GTCCGGCAGAAATCGGAACCCTGTCCGACAGAGATTAGAATCACTGTCCGCCAGCGACCGGAATACGCAGCGGTCGATGATCTCAAACAAGTCCTTGCGTAACAGCGGCTCTCCTCCAGTCAGTCCCAAGCGATATGACCCCATCATTGACATTTGTCCGAACAGTTGGTCCAATTCTTCAATTTCAAGGGGCTGACTCTGCCGCGGAAACTCGCCCGCAAAGCAATGAAGACACTTCAGATTGCAGGAGTCGCTTATCTCCAAGTGAACCGCCAACGGGCCCGTCAAATGGTCCGTTGGGGGAGTCACCTCCAGCATTTTGCCAACAAATCTGCCGTCCAGGGTGAAGAATCCGAGCGCATAGAATTCTTCGTAAAACCGGGCCACCTGCTGGCGCCTAGACTGGTCTTTCGTCTTTGCCATCACAACATCAATGGACTCATCGGCCAGATTTCGCAGAAGCACGGTTGCTTCCGTGTCGAAGGGCAAATAACGGCAGGTCCGACGTTCAAAAACCATACTGCCGAATGGCTGCGGGATCAGCACAAATGGCGGTCGGTCGGCGGTTTTGGTTTGCGATTCCATGCAAGTGCCTCCGAGAAACAGAGTGTTATGGCATCGGCTGTCAATCCGATGGTCGAACTGAGAAGATCTTCCGAATCCAGACCTTCGGTGGATTTCCCGCAACGCCCAGTCCTCGTGCGCCCATGCGCAACAGTTCCTGCGCCTGATACGACTGAGGAGTCACATTTTGTTTCCCGACGGACGCCCATTCTCGAGCCGGCATGGCAGACCAGCCTGAATCGTCAAATCCGGCTTGCTGCCATGAATTGTCCTGCGGTTCAACAAAGGAGTATTTCCATGAACCATCCGGGGTGGAAAGGAAATTGAGCACTTCGGCCACCGACCTCGCTTTGTAATCTTTTCCGGCCCCCTTCTCCTCATATTTCGCGGTGAAGAGCAGAACCACCTGACTGGGGTTGATTTCCGAAATCACGATGCTGATGACATGTGCTCCAAACGAGATAATTGGGCGAACCGACGAGAGGGGTTGGCCATCCAAGAAGATCTGGTATGGGCCGCAGGCATACGCCCGAAAAGTGAGGGGCACGCCCTGTTTCGGATCCCGCCAACGCAACACGACGCCCCCACACCCGGCAGGCACCTCACAATGGGACTGCGTCTCCAGGATGAAACGATTCGATTTCTTTGAATACCTTGATAGTGAATTCAGATTTGGATCTTCGCCTGGCATAAGCAATTGTTGATATGGCTACTGTGGGACCGTCCAATTCCAGCGTTCAGGGCCGACCGAATTCTACTGAGCAAAATGTTTTTGTCCAAGACGATTTCCAAGATTCCACTCAACGTGGCATCCGAAATACCGTCATTTCACTGCGTTCACCCAAGATGGCGAATTCCCCGGGATTTGCCATTCCGCTTACTCCAGCTACACGCTGCCCGGATAGTTCCAGCCGTACGCTCCTCTGGTGACGCGGCGCTCCTCGTGGTCTTCGCCACCCATCTCAATCGCCGGGAAACGGCGGATCCGACATGACAAAGGACAGGCAGCAAGGCCGACCGCCGTTCGCACGAGGCTGGCCTCAATCTGCTATAAAGACCCATATATGATGCTTTACAAATAAAGATGAACTATGTATAGGTATTTATATGCGTTCAGCGATACATGATGTTCTGCCTGCGGGATTGCGCCGTTCGTTGTCCAAATTTGGTCACGATCTCGCAGTGGCCCGTCGTAAGCGTCATCTCACGATGGGGATGATGGCGGAGCGAACGGGCTTGGCAAAAAGCACGTATGCACGCATCGAGAAGGGCGATCCGGCGGTGGCCATGGGGGCCTATGCAATGGCGCTGTTCGTTCTGGGTTTTGGTGAAGTTTTTGGCGACCTGACCGACGCTCGCCACGATGAGGAGGGGTTGCTTTTGGACGAGGAACGGCTGCCCAAGCGGGTGCGCATCAAGAAACTCCCTGCTGCTTTATGAAACGGACAATCAAGGTTTTTATGGGCAATGAGGCGAGGTCTGTGGGAACCTTGCATTATGACGGGGGCGGCTCCAGAGAGCGGTCGGCTTTTGCCTATGACGAAACCTGGCTGAGCGCAGCGGATCGGTTCGCGCTTGAGCCGGGGCTGCCACTGGTGGTGGGGCCGCAATACCATCGCAAAGTCCCGAACGGTTCGGTTTTTCATGGGGCATTTGCCGACACGGAGCCTGACGGCTGGGCCAAGCGGGTCATCTTACGCGACCATGCCAAGCGCCGTCAGGAAGCCCGCCGGTCGGGGAAGGCACCGGAGGCCGTTCAGCTTCAGGCAATGGATTTCCTGCTCGCAGTGGACGATGCCAGCCGTGTCGGCGCGCTACGTTTTCAGGACGAGAATGGGGTGTTTTGCCGCTCGACCGAGCCTGGTCGCCGCACGGCTCCTCCGCTCATCGAACTGAGCCAATTGCTGACCGCGACGCGTGCCGTCGAAACCGAAACCGAGACTGCCGCCGATCTCGCCTATCTGCGCGGACGCGGCACTTCGCTGGGCGGTATGCGCCCCAAATGCACGGTGGTTGATGAAGATGGACAACTAGCCATCGGCAAGTTTCCCAGCGTAAATGACGCGCGGAGCGTGACCAAGGGCGAGGTGCTGGCCATGAAACTCGCCAGCGCATCCGGGTTGCAGGTGGCGGAAGCACGACTGGTGGACAGCGATGGGGTGCCGGTCGCTTTGATCCGGCGCTTTGACCGAACGGTCGCTGGCGGGCGGATTCCTTATGTTTCGGCCGCAACGCTTATGGGGGCGGACCCTGCCGGTTCGCAGGAACATTTTTACACGGAGATGGTCGATGCCCTGCGGACCAATGGGGCAACTCCTCAGTCTGACATCGAGGAGCTCTGGCGGCGCATGGCTTTTTTCATTTTGATCACCAACGTGGATGATCACTTGCACAACCACGGATTTCTCCATGCGAACCACGGGCAGTGGCGGCTGGCTCCAGCTTTCGACATTAACCCTTTCCCAGATCGCATCCGGGAGATGAAGACTTGGATTTCCGAGGAAACCGGCCCTGAGGCCACCATCGAGGCGCTCCTTTCGGTCATCCCCTATTTCCAGATTTCGGTGGAACGAGCCAGGGGGATCTTACTAAAGGTGGAGCGCGCCCTCTCCCATTGGCGCGCAACGGGGCTGGCGCTCGGCATGACGGAGCGAGAGCTGGATCAATTCTCCGAGGCCTTTGAACATCCAGAACGCGAAGCCGCCCACCGAGCCGGTGCTGTCAGGTCTTGATCGTGATCCGCCATCACGCTTGGTCAAACTACGCCGGCGCCGGATACAGGGACGGCGGCACGGCCCCGGTGACCAAGTGGACCGCTGGCGGAAGTCGGAAACGAGGATGAACCAGATTTTCGGCTTCGTTTCCATGCGGATTGCCGAAAACAGGTCGTTTTGCGAGGGAATTGGCGGTGTTGGCATGACCGGGACATGTTCGTTTCCCATTTCCCCACCCCGGCATGGAAACGGGAAACGGCGGTATCAGTCAGCATATGGCTGGCGCTGGTCGGAAGATGCCACAATCTCGTAGCGCCGCCCCTTGCCCGTCCGGAGCCAACCGGCGCGTATGGCACGTTTGGCCAGTTTGGAAATCGTTCCATCGGATACGCCCATTTCTTTGGCGATTACACCACAGGTTTCTAGCCCATCTTCAACCCAGCCACGGAAAACCATAAGTTGATCGGCCAGATGGTAATGCACGCTGACATCGTCAGCGCCTTCGCGCCTAAATTGCCATTCCATCGTTGGAGCATCCTCACTTGGGCAGTTGCGACATTTCGTAAATCGGGCGACGAAGCGGGCACCTTTGCCGGTGCCGGTGGCTTCCGGCGGTTCGGAAAGAGAAAGAATCCAGGCTGCGGCATCCTCACGGCGGGACGTGCCACGCATGAGTCCATTGCGGCCAGCGTGGGCGACAAAGACAACGGCAATTCCCCGGCGGCGCAACCGCAAGAGCCACGGCAAAATTAGTTCCCAATCGTCGGCATCATTTTCTGCGACACCGGAAAACAGGCACGAAAGATTATCCAAAAAGATCACTTCGATCTTTTTTGCAACGGCGAGTTGGAGCAGCGATTCCTGCACCAGCGGCCCGGCAAGGTTCAGCACTTTGCCCGTCCGCTCGAACATGATTTCGTGATGAAGAAATATGAAATTGTCACTGGGTGGCTGACAGAGTGCCCGGTAACGCTTCTGGGTAAGGTCGAGCGCCATTTCCCCATCCACATAAAGGACCCGGCGCGGCTTCGGCGCATCCCACGGCCCCGCCTTGGTCCCGGTGGCAATGGCGTGCGCAAACTGCATCGCAAGCCAAGTCTTGCCCACGCCACGCGGTGCAAAAACGAATCCAAGATCAGCAGCCAGAAACCAGGGGGCCAACATTGGTTCACGTGGCGTAAGCTCCAAGGTTTTCAATTCAGACCCCGTGAAGGTGGCGGCGTTCAAGATGCTGTCCCAATCGGGCGGAGCATTCGGCTTGATGGCGGTGTAAGCGCCCACATCCGGCGTTTCAAGGATTATTGGTTCATCAAGCAGGTCGTTCATGGTATTGTCTGTAAGGGTTTGAAATTTAGAAAATAGATGGTCTGACGGCGGCCATTGTCCCGCGTGCCGTCGGGCATTCGCACGAACTGTGACCGCGTCCACGTCGCGCGATCTGCCCCAAGGGAAACTGCGTAGCGGAAAAACTTTTCCACTTTCACATCGGGCTGGCCCGCCACCAAAAACCAGCCATGCAAACTTTTCCCGGCGCTGTGAACCGTGCATACCAGTGGCGCAAACTGGCCCAAATGCAGGAGCAGTGCGGCGTGGGCATCGGCGACGCCTTGGTCAAATTCACAAATGAGAAACCGGCGGGGACCAGTGTTGGCCAGCGTGTGTTTGGATTGGCGACCGTCCTTCGTAAACCCTGTGACGGTGGTCATGGGCGACGGCACTATGAATTGCAGGCCGGGAAGTTGGCCACGCCAGTCAGCGCGCGGCTTGGTGTCAAATGCGGATTGGGAAGCCCCGCAACAAAGCAGCGGGTTACCGGGGAAAAGGCGGTCAATTACCACCTCGGTGTGCGCCGCGTTATCTTCGATGCGGACGGAGGACGCCTCCCAAAGATCAGCCAACCCACCGCCGTCACGAACGATGGCTTCGATCTGCTCCCGGTTTGGCTTCGGCCAAATTGGCGCCGGCGCACCAAAACTAGCGTGGGAGTTGGGCTGCCAAGCACAGGTGGCCGAACTGGTGATCGCCGCCACGATTTCGCGCGGGCTGACGACACGGCCACAACCGGCGACGGCCGCAGCCAGCAGCCGGGCAAGTTCCTCTTTATCCTGATAATGGGGATGAAGCTGCCGGGAGAGACGGAACAGCCAAAGATGCACGCCCTCACCGTGGCGTGGGGGGCTGGCGAGCTCGTCGCGGAGGAATTGGGGTAACGACGTAGTCATGGTCAAGGGCGCGTTTTGTGTTGTAGGGAGATGGTTGCGCGTCTCGTGGATTATTCGGGGATTCCGCCTTTTTGAAAACGGAGCAGCGCGCGGTTAACGCTGGGACCATGGAATATAAGCCGCCGCCCGCCCTTCATCCGGATGTGCGGAATGAGGCCCTGCTTGATTAACGCACGCAGGGTACGTGGGCTCAGCGGAACGGCAGCGCAAAGGCCGTCGAAACCGTAGAAATCGCCGGAGGCATTGATTGCAACCACGTTCGGCGCTGCCGTGGCCTGCAATTCGTCAATCACTGTATTCATCATGTTGCACACATTATGGCAACATGATGAACGCGCCTCAAAAGGGCGGGCTTTGAAAAGTGCGCGTCAAATGTCGGACTTTGACGCGCTACTGTGAGCGGTTCGGCCGCCGCAGGCACAGCGGTGGCCTTTTCTCAAAAGGCAGAATCTCTTGGAATCGCTTGCGAAAACGACGGCTTGCATCCCTCAATTTATTTTGTACAGCAGAAGTGACTTTGTCCGATCGTGATTCTGCAACGTGCCTATAAACTTCTGGCATTTCCGTCTGCAACTGTCGCGCGGTGTAGCGGCCAGCCAACCGCGCCAATCCCAAAGAATTTAGCATACCGCGCCACTCCGAATTTCGGCCCTTGCCAGATTCCTGGCGAGCTTGTGGCGCGACGCCCTTCGGCCTGCACTTAATAATCGCATCGGCGAACTTTGTCGTAATTTCGTGGCGGATGGCGTTGTCATCGTAAAGGCCATATCGCACACGGACACGAAACGTCTCAGATTGGTCGTCAAACATCGGGAAAAATCCGAACGGCGGCACGATAGCTACCGGTCGCTCAACTATGAGCACGCCGTCCTTTAATAATTGCTTCGGCTCAGCGGGAATTTTTTTCCAAGGCGTGCTAAATGGCACGTTGCCATTCAAAGCCGAGTAGATGAACAAATTCTGGTGAAACGCATGGTTGATTTTAAATCTAAAGTTTTTGAAGCACCGATTAATTCGTTCGAGATATTCCGGATCGCTGTTTGGATTTGGCGGCCCGAGCTTTTCCTCCCTTAATTTCCATTCGTTCACAAAACGGTGTGCCGTTTCTGACTCCCGCAGGAACTCCCACAAGAGACACGGCACAAGCTCCGGGTCGGGGACAATGGAAAAATCCCAATCCTCTCGGGTCAGCGGCGAACGGGGGATCAATTCTTTTTGAATCAGGGCCGATTGAGGCGACTTGCGTGCTGCGTTGGGCATCTGGTCATTCAATCATCAGGCGGGGTTCACGGCAAACCATTTTTCCGCGTCGGTTTTTGTGGCCAGCCCCTTGTAATGACCGTGAATCATCGCCGGACTGTTATTCGTTCACAAAACGATGTGCCGTTTCTGACTCCCGCAGGAACTCCCACAAGAGACATGGCACAAGCTCCGAGTCGGGGACAGTGGAAAAATCCCAGTCCTCTCGGGTGAGGGGCGGACGGGGAATCAATTTTTTTTGAATCAGGGCCGATTGAGGCGACTTGCGTGCTGTGTTTGACATCTGATCATTAAATCATCAGGCGGGTGTCACTGTAAACCATTTTTCCGCGTCGGCTTTTGTGGCCAGCCCCTTGTAGTGACCGTGAATCATCGCCGGACTGTTACCGGCTTGCGCGGCTGTCATGTTCTCGTTGGAATCCTTGGCAAAGTGGTAGGTGCAAAAGCTGTGGCGCAAACCGTTGTGTTTACGAGGCGCTTTTGCCTTTTCACAAAGCTCCACGAATTTCTTTTGGAAGGTGCCTTCAGGCTCGGTCCACAGCTTGCCCGATTTGTTCGCGCGGTGGGTTTCAAGCCAACCAGCAAGGGCTGGACAGATTTCCACCAACCGCCGCTGCCGGGTCTTGGCCTTGCGGGCCGTGATTTCAATGTGTCCGGGTATGCGCCAAACGTCAGCCCAATCCAGCCGCAATAATTCGGCGGTGCGTAACCCGGCGAATCCACCAATCGCAATCAGTGGCCGCAAAGGAAGCAAGTCGTCGGCATCCACTTCAAGCAACCGCTTGAACTCGTCCGGCGTGTAGAATTCGATCTCGGCGGTGTTCGCCAGTTCGGGCCGCATAGCTTCCGCCTCAAACAAGCGATGTGCCTGTGAAAGATAATCCTTGCGGGCGCACCAAGCCAGGAATTGGCGAATCACACCACGATAATGGTTCCGGCTCTTGGCGGAATCAATTTTACGATGATTGCGGGATTTGGTTTTCTGTTCGCCCAGCTCAGAAATGAAGGTGTCCAGGTGTGCCTTGGTCAAATCACAAACGGCGTGGCCGGCCAATGTATCTGCGAAACGGCGGAGTTGAAGTGCGCGGACGTAGGCGTATTTGGTGGATAGTTGCGCCCGCTTGCCGTCCGACGAGTGCGTCAGGTGCTCGCTGCCAACCAGAAAATCCGTGACGGCCTCTCCGATGTCCTTGGGCACCACCGTGACGGCGGTTTGCATAAATCCGGCCACGGCTTCACTCATCGTTCGACCGTGCAATTTCTTGGCGGCTCCACAAAACTCTGAAACGGCGGTAACGAGTGACACTTGGCGTCCAGTGTCCGCCTGAAAATTATTTAACAGCCCGATGGCAGCCAAGGCGTCGTCTGCCTGCGCTGCCGTGAGAAACGCCACTGGCGTTTGCTTCGCAAGATCCTTGACCAGATCGTCCGCGAATTTCTTTGCCCCCTGTCCGCCGGAATATGTCCTGAAGGATTTCATCTGCCGCTTGCCGGCAGCTTTCCACGCCACGCGATATGAATCCCGTCCCGCGCAGGGACGGTAAACTTTTGCGTAAACCCTGTGTCGGTGGGTAACTTTTTTGGGCCACTTGCTCACATCATCGTCGCCGTTTTCTGGCGGAATCTGTGTCAGGATTGTGTCAGGAGAACCGATTTTGTCAATTTCCCTTGAAAAGATGGTGCGCGCTGCAGGTTTCGAACCTGCGACCCCTACCGTGTGAAGGAACGTAAAATCCGCGAATTTGCCAATAAAACGCAATGTTGCAAAAAGATGTGCCCTGTTTTGTGCCCAAAATTTGGGGTCGCATTTCAGAACAGTCCTTAATTGCTTCCAGAGGATGGCGCGGACTTCGGGGGTTGGGCATTTTTGTTGAAGGTTTGCGGGGCTCCGGTTGAATCGCAGACAGCACAAAGCGGGCAAGCCGCTATTTCTCCCACTGGCGGCAATAATTTTGGTGGAAAAAGAGGATTTGCCTCCAATATTCGATCGGATCGTTTTCCTTCATCGTCAGGAGTTCCGCCAACTTTGCCGAAGCTGTGATCATCAGCTTTTTCATTTCGGCGTCGGTGATGCGTGAAATCCCTGGCTTTTCCAATAGTTCCGAATGCTTGCCGGCGTGCAATTCCTCCAAATATCCGTTACGGAACGCACAACAGGTGAGGGCGTTCGCTTCTTCGCGGATGGTGATCAGGCGTTTCATGATATGGACCGTAGCATATCACGAATCGAACCAGGAGCAAATGAACCAGGAGCAAATGCTTCAAGAGAATTCAATTTAGCGGATTTGAGAATCAGTTTTTCCAGGTCCGCGGAGTTATGACGCGAACCGTCGTGGCGCGAATCGTCGTTGCTTCTGGCGGGGATTCAGTTCAAAATTTGAGGCGTGCGGCGGCCATCCAAACTTGAAACGCTGGACGACCTGCTCGTGCAGGCCGCCCGTTTATGAGGGTCATCGATAACAGAGCGATCGCGACGATGCGGTCGCCGGTTCGGAGGTTGTTTGGGATGTTACACCGGCCGTTGATTCAGGTAGCACCTGAGGCGGTGGATCGGTTTGACCAGACCTATCGGGATTTCGAGTTGAGGTACGTCGACAGTCCGGTGTGGATACTAGAGGAGCGTGTGGGGATAATCTCAATCTCCACGGTGGTTGTGGAGGCTTTGTGGGCATTGGGGTTCAGCCAGTTCGTCATCTACCGTGATGTTTACCGGGCCGGCGTGCTGACGGGCGGTTGGGTGGATTTTCGCGGGACCGAGGGGCTGGCGAGGGCGGCACGGTTGCTGGATTGGATTGTTCATAAGCTGATGCACTATTCGGAGAGGGGGTTTTTAGCGTCTGATTTTGCTGATGTGCCAGCCATTGCCCGCAAGCTGCGACAGCCTGAAATGCCGGTGCTCACCTACATCAGGGAACGATTGTCGCCAGCGGCGTTGGAGGCGCTGGCGAATTACGCTGGTCCCGGCACTGACCCAGTTCCGTTGCAAATGGCCCTGGTAACGGACTTCAACGGAATTATGCGAGGGCCGTCCATCTATGATGCTGTGCGATTCGGCGGCGAAGTTTTACGGCTGGAGGCGCAACAGATGATTAATGTAAGGCTGGAGGGACAGGCGCTGGAGCGCTTCAACAGGATATTGCTTGAAGACGTGTTTGCCGCTGAATTATCAAAGGTCGAGAATGATGCTGTGGCAGATTGGCCAGCGGAGTTGCCACGGCCTATAGTAGGTGGGGCGAATCCTCGCGAGCCGCGGGATGAGGATGTAGCGGACGAGTTTTGCCTCGGTGGGTGCGGGTGTCTGCTGCATCACGAGTTTGCCCACATCCAGCTTGAGCATCCTGGAGGGGTAGGAATAGAGGGTGAGCAGGATGCGGATAACACATCGTGGGAATGGATTCTTCCCAATGGTTTCGACGTGGACTCACCGGCCGGGCAAAAGCGGCTGTTGATTCTCGCTCACTCCTACGTTTTATTAGTGGCGTTGGATGTGCACCGAGGAAGATTTGGGGGCAGGACACACCCCCGGAGCATTGACCGATTGGCAAATGTCCTTGCCAGAGTGGATACTTCTGAGGGCCATGTCGGATATGCTTATGCGTTTTCGGCTTTGCACTTGCATCTGTGCGGCGCGCAAGCTGGTCCTGGTCCGGTGCAGCAGAATGGCCGGCGCTATGAATCTGCCTTGGATGCTTTTAACAGAACTGTCGATCATCTGAGCCGCACTCCATAACAGGGCTAGAACTTCGGCATTTGGATCAGGCGAGTTCGAATAGCGGTAGGCCGGCGAACGGGGTGAGGTCCTCGCCTTGGATGTCGAGGACCGGTGCGGGTACATCGGCGTCGGGGACGTTGAATCCGCCTGCGCTTTCGGCTTCGGAGGGACAAGGCGGCACAGTGGCGGCTTCGAGTTCGGGCAGGCTGATGGCGGCGGGGGCGGTGCCCAGCAGTTCGAGTCCTTTCAGGCGCCAGCCCTTGGCGGCGATGGACAACAGGGAGCGCAGCGGTGGCCATTCCTTCTCCAGCTTCTTCTCGTCCACGGTGATAAACTGGCTGCCTTCCTCGAATTCCTTCTTGGCGATTTCGAGCAACTCGGCCAGGTTGACTTCCTCGGACTGTTCGCCGATCAGGTGGCCGTCGAGGACCAGTTCGCAGGCGTCGCCCTTCTCCTGCACCATGGCCTCCAGCTTCCGGTCAATGGACCGCTCGCAGATGATGGCATAGACGGTGACTGGCCAGCGGGAGTTGAGCCGGTGGACGCGGTTGATGGCCTGCTCGAACTTGTCGTAGGCCCAGGAATAAGCCAGCAGGATGACATTGTTGCACAGCGGGAAGCTGTGGCCTTCGGCCATGCATTCGACGCCGGCGAGCATGACCTGATGGGGCGCCTTGCCCGGGCCGAGCTTGAACTGGGCGGCGAGGTGGCCGCGGCGCTTCTGGCTGGTGCGGCCGTCGGCGATGCAATGAGGTACGCCGGCCTCGGTGAGTCGTGCGCTGAGGATGTCCAGCGAATCGTGGAACGCGCTAAACACGACGGCTTGCTCGCCCTTCTCGATGCACTGCTGGATGAGCTTGAGAGCGCTGTGCAGCTTGGGAATGTAGGACTTCTTGGCGCGCGGCTCGCCCTCGGTGCCGTCGCCATAGGGCCGGACGAGCAACTCGCTGGCAGGGTTGGCGGCGGCCACACGGAGCGCCTGCAATTGCGCGCCGATGGCGGGACCGCCATTCTTGTCGCGATACTTGGCGTTCAGGTGGAACTTGTACACGTCAGCCTGCTCCCTGCCCAGCGGAGCGCGGACGACATGGCGGGTCTTGGTGACGATGTCCTCGCCGAAATTGGCCTTGCGGCGGCGGAGGATTATGGGGGCAAACATCTTCCAGAGGCGATGGACATTGCAGACTTGCGGGGTGAGCTTCTTGAACCGGCGGGACTTACCGTTTTCGGCTTCCTTGGTCAGGTTGCGCTCGGACACAAGGAACTGGCTCGCGAATTGTTCACGGGCGGCGGTGGAGTCGGGATACGGGAAGCGGGCGTGCGCCTTCTGTTTGCCGCCGGTGGCCCACCACGCCAGGCGGAAGACGTCGGGCAGGCGGTTCTTGATGGGCGTGGCGGTGAGGACGAGCTTGTGCCGGGCGGTGATCTGGCGAACGCCGGTGCCGATGACGGTTTCTTCGCCCTTCATCTTGGTGCCTTCATCCACCGCGCAGGCGGCGAAGGCATCCTGGCA
>Ga0316217_10006188_pt1 | contig 11990 bp, 7 predicted proteins | sample 1anoAmetaG_FD_203633 | JGI IMG/M metagenome (GOLD analysis project Ga0316217, IMG submission 203633) | Freshwater microbial communities from Trout Bog Lake, Wisconsin, USA - 1anoA | ecosystem: Environmental > Aquatic > Freshwater > Lake > Hypolimnion/Profundal zone | place: USA: Wisconsin... | reverse complement strand
GTAAGCGTTCAGGTCCCCTCATTCCGCCCGTGATCGGTTCAGGAGAAAGGACGCGCTGTTCGCGCGCCCTTTTCCTGAACCGGTTTGAACTCAGTCAGGGTGGCCATGCTTCGCCCATAGGAGCCAGTTGAGAGGAGTCGGCAGTCACCTCTGCTGACCTCCCGGGTCAATTTCATAATATTTGATGAACGATTGGGTTGTACTTATAGCTTTACCCGGTCAGCCTGGATGAATGGAGAACCTGGTAAAGCGGATCGCGGAATTGGAAGCGTTGCTGGCGGCTGCGCTCGCCAGGATCGTGGACCTGGAAGAGCAACTGCGGCAGAACTCCAGAAACAGTTCCAGGCCCCCGAGTTCGGACATGGGTCGTCGCAAAGTGCCGAAGGAGGCAAAGGGCCGAAAGCCGGGCGGCCAACCTGGGCATGCCGGAACCATGCGCGAGCCTGTGCCCCCGGACCAGGTTGGCGAGGTCGTGGATCAGGACCCCGAGACCTGCGCCAATTGCGGCGCGCCTCTGGAGGCCGCCCCACGCATGGATGCAGACATCCGTCAGATCCTCGAAACGCCTGAGCTCCGGGCCTTCGTTCGGGAGTTTCGGCTCTGGAAGAAGCGATGCCCGAAGTGTGGCGGATTTACGCGAGGGAAGATGCCCCCGGGATCTCCGAAGGGAGCCTTCGGGCCCCGCCTTCAAGCCACGGTGGCAATGCTTTCGGGTCGGTTCCGGTTGAGCCGTCGGGAAGTCCAGGCCCTGATGCGTCTGATGGCCGGCGTGGAGCTGAGCCTTGGATCCGTGCAGGCCTGCTGCGAGGCCGCGAGCGATGCGATGGCGGATACCCATGCGGACCTCCATGCCGAGGTAAAGTCTGCGACCGGTGTCCATGCTGATGAAACGGGATTTGGCAGATGCGGCGATCTCCGGATGTGGCTCTGGGCTGCGACATCGGGCCTCACGGAGGTGTTCCGACTCCTGCCAGGCAGGGGCGGTGATCAGGCCAAGGATCTGCTGGGAGAAGCATTCTCCGGCATCCTCCATCGGGATCGATGGAAGCCATACGAGCAACTGCTCAATGCCCGTAGCCAGATCTGCCACGCGCACCTCCGCCGCCACTTCCAGGCCATGCTGGAAAGCATCGGGGAAACCGCGACCCAGGGCGCCATGCTGAAGCTGGCCAGCGACCGGACCTTCCACCTGTGGCATGCCTTCGAGCGAGGCGAGATCGACCGGGCCGACCTGGTCCGGAGGATGATCCCGATCCAAAAGGAAACCCGCCAGCGCCTGGTCCTGTTGCGCGACAACCCGGCCGTGCATAAGAAGGCACGCGGCATCGCGAAGGACCTGCTCCGCCAATGGCCAGCCCTTTGGACCTTCCTCTCGGAAGCCGGAGCCGTGCCGACTAACAACGAGGCCGAGTCCGCTTTGAGAAAGGCCGTCCTCTGGCGAAAAGGGAGCTTTGGTATCAACAGCGAGGCCGGCGGGAAGTTCGTCGAACGGATCCTGACCATGGCCGGCACGACCCGCCGACGCGGCGTAGATCTCCTCGACTGGCTGACCCGGGCTATCCAGGCAGAACTGAATGGGGTGCCCCCGCCCGCCTTGGTTTGAGCCCAGGCCTGGCTTCATGAAACGTCACTCCTGGACCGTCTAACCGGATTCATTCGCCTACAATGGGCGGAGCACAGCCAAGGTGAGCGATTTCAAAACGATTCCTGAAAAGGACGTGCGAAGGCACGTTCTTTTCAGAAATCGACTACGGTCGAAATGGAGGGACCTGAACGCTTACTTATTTTTTAGTCTCATTTATAGTTCAACCCCGCACGATCCAACGGCGGGCCCCGGCCAGGAAACCTGAACCCTCGAACCCAGGATTTCCGTCCATCGTCCATCAACCCGGAGGGGTGCCTCCCACCTTCCCACCCCCCCTATGATCTGGAGTGTGCTGTGAAAGGTGAACTCACCATCAACCGGGTCGCCCTGTCCGTTCTGGCCTTGGCCACCCTGCCCCTCGCCGCCGACACCACCGCCACCGGCAAGGCCAGCGTGACCTTGATCCATCCTTTGAAGATCACCAAGGGCGATGACCTGAGCTTCGGCGGCGTGGTCTGCGACGGCAAGGGCGGCGTGGTCACCCTCAACCTCGACAACAAGATCGAGCACAAGGGCGGAGTCGCCGCGGACAGGACCGATCAGCACGGCAACGGCACCTTCCTGATCGAGGGCATCGAAAAGATGAACTACGGCATCCAGTTCAACCCCGAGATCATGCTCGACGGCCCCCACGGCGACCACCTCAAGGTCACCATCCACCGCATCCGGCTGCACAACGTCGAAGACGACATCAAGGCCGGCGGTCAGTACACCTCGGGATTCACGGCGCTGCCCGCAGGGGGCAAGGCCGAACTGCAGATCGCCGCCAGGCTCGAAGTGCCTGCCGGCGCCGCGGGCGGCACCTACAGCAAAGATTATAATGTGAACGTGGTCGTTCCTTGATAATGCTGTCAAAGGCAACATCAAATAATGGCTAACACAATAATCAATTGAAGTAATTTCAACATTACCGGAATTTTTTAATTCAACAACCCCCCATCGTGGCTCCGCGGCGGAACGCCTTGGAACCCGATGGGGACTGGGCCATTCCCCGATTTAAGTTCTGGGGCGACAAGATGAATAAAGCAAAAACAAGCACGCTTGCCCTGGGATTGCTGTTGGCCCTGGCGGCGCCGGCCGGGACCGCGCCCAGCCCGGATTCGGTGACGGTGGGCCGGCTCATGGTGCACCCCCACCGGGTCATCCTGGACGATTCCCTGCCCCGGGCGAAGGCGGAACCCGGAAACCCGCCGCGGCCCTCCGGCCGGTCCGCCGAGATCGCCCTCATCAACGGCGGCAGGGAGCGCAGCGCCTACCGCATCTCCTTTGTCACCATGGGCATGGATACCGACGGCAGGCTGTTCGAAAAGACCCGGGCGCCCGGCGAGCTCACCGCCGAAGACCTGATCCGCTACTCCCCCAGACAGGTGGTGCTGGAACCCGGCACCACCCAGACCGTCCGGATCCAGGTGCGCATGCGCGAAGGCCTGCCCCCGGGCGAATACCTGTCCCACATGATGTTCCGCGCGGTGCCGATGCCGGAACAGGCCCAGGCCAATCCGGACCCGGGAGACAAGTCGCTGTCGGTGAGCCTCAAGGCGGTCTATGGGATTTCCATCCCGATCATCATCCGCCATGGCGCCACCCAGGTCGACGTCCGCATCGCCGGACTCGAGCTGGCACCGCCGTCGCACAAGGACTCGCCCCCGGCGGTCCGGTTCCGCCTCGACCGGAGCGGCAACAAATCTGCGTTCGGCCACATCGAAGCCACCTGGACGCCCCGGGGCGGCCTGCCCAAGGTCGTGGGCATGGTGAAAGGGGTCGCGATCTATGCGAACCTCGGGCACCGGGACCTGGCGCTGGAACTGGACGGCCTGCCCGCCGGCATGCCGGGGCCGGGAAGGTTGAAAATCAGCTACCTGGATGCTGGAGGGAAAGTCATGGCCGAAGCCGGCCTGGAGCTGCCGAACCAGCCTTGAGCGGATCCCGGCCCATGGCTCCGCCCCCCTCCTCCCACCCGCCGGGGCGCCGGGGGGGGCCTTTCCATTCCGGAAGGCGGACCAAGGTCCTGCTGGTGACCCTGGTGCTGGGGGGGCTCGGAATGGGCGAGCGCCTGACCCGCCGGACGTCCATCGCCGCCGTTTCCGTCCGCCTGCTTGACGCGCTGCTGCGCGACGGAACCGAGTCCGGGCTGCAGGCCGGGCAGGTGACCTTCCTCACCGCCGAAGGCACGGTGCGCTTCCACCCGGCGGTCGTGCGCGGGGCCCGGGCCGAGCAACTGGACCTCGGGCTGGACTGGGCGACCCTGTTCCGGCCGCCCCACCTGGGCCGGGTGCGGCTGGCCCTGGTCGCCCCGGCCGCGCCCGCGGCCCCGGCCCTTCCCGCCCAGGCCCCGGTCCCGCCCATCCAACGGCCGATGGCCGACCTCCCGGCGCTGCCCGGCCTCCCGGCCCCGGACGGATGGCCGGACCTCCAGGCCCAGGGACCCCTGGAAACGCGGCCCCTGGAACCGCCCCCGCCGGCGTCCCAGCCCCCGGCCCCTCCGGCCGGCCCGGCGCCGGCCCGGCGGCGGGTGGAAGACCTGATGCTGTTCACCCTGAAGCTGGGTCAGCGGGTGGTGGCCGAGCATTTCCCCGGCTACCCCCTGGGCGGGACATCCTACCTGCTGCCCCTGGGAGCGTTCTGCCGGGCCGTGAGCCTGGGGATCAAGGTCGACCCGGACCGGGGCCAGGCGGACGGCTTCATCATCAGCGAAAACCGGAAGTTCCACCTGGACCTCAACCGGGACCGGGTGGAGGCGGACGGCAAGACGTTCGTCCTGGACCGGACCCGGGTGGAATGGCATCCCGAAGACATCTACGTGGACGACGCCTACCTCCCGCTCTGGCTGCCCCTGGATGTCACCGTCAACCCCTACACCGCGATCATCCAGGTCGACCCCCGGGAGGAGCTGCCCATCCAGGGCAGCTGGCGCCGGGAGGAACTGCTGGGGCGCGCCCGGCCGGCTCTGGATCCCTCCGGGAACTTCCCGCTGATCCGGGTGCCCTACGCCGCGCTGGACTGGCCCTTCCTGGACCAGAACCTGAACTTCGACTTCCACCCCGGCGCGCCGGCCGGGCCCCCCAGGGCCGGACTGACCGGCTCCACCTTCCTGGGCGGCGACCTGGCCTTCATGAGCGCCAATCTGTTCTTCACCAGCCGGGACGGCAACCTGTTCAACCATCCCAGGGGCCGGCTGTTCCGCAGCGACCCGGAGGCGGAACTGCTCGGCCCGATGCGGGCCCGGATCGTGGAGGGCGGGGATTTCTTCGTTCCCGCCCCGGCCCTGGTGGGCGGCTCCCCCCGCGGCCGGGGCCTGCATATCGGCAACTTCCCCGATACCATGCTGGCCGGCGTGGACCGCACCACCCTCCAGGGGGATCTGCTGCCCGGATGGTCGGTGGAACTGTACCAGAACAACATGCTCCTGGACTACCAGACCTTCCGCGGTGACGGCCAGTACCAGTTCACCGACGTGCCGCTGCTCTATGGCGTCAATGACTTCCGGCTGGCCTTCTACGGTCCCATGGGCGAGCGGCGGGAGGAGCACCGCCGGCTGGACATCAGCCGCTCCCAGACCCCGGAAGGGGCCTTCCTGTACAACCTGGCCGGCACCCGCCCCGGGGACGGCGCCACCCACTACCTGGCGGAAACCGCCTACGGGATCTCCCGCAACCTGGATGTGCGGGTCGCCGCGACCCAGTTGCCCCTGTCCGCGGACACCTCCGGTCCCGCCGGCGACAGCGGGCCGGTGCAGCAGTACACCACCGCCAGCCTGCAGGGCTACTGGCCGGGCTTCTCGTCCTGGCTGGGGGTGGCCCGGAGCGGTTCTGGGGGCACCGCCCAGTCGGCCACCCTCAGCACCGGCTGGGGGCCCGCCAGCGCCACCGTGCAGCGGAGTTTCCTGGACGGGTTCGCCAGCCCCGAATTCGCGCCCATCAACGGGCTCATTTCCGGCCGCACCCGGAGCCTGCTCAACCTGACCCTGCCCAGGGCCTCCTGGATGCCCTCGGCGCTCCAGCTGAGCCTGGAAGACCAGCGGGACGATCTGGCCGCTGGCGGCCACAGCGTCCGCACCACGGCGCGGGCCGCCATGAACGCCGGGGGCCATCATTTCGCCCATTCGTTCTCCTGGAACCGGGTCGACCGGCCGGGGGTGGACCAGGAAAGCCGGGAAGGCCTGCTGATGTGGAGCCGGTCCTTCCAGGACTTCTCCCTGCGCAGCGAGGCGGGATACCGGCTGAACAGCCCGGGCGCATCACTCGAGCGGCTCACCCTGCAGGCGGACACCCGCTTCTGGCAGCCCTGGACGATCACCGGATCGGTGGGCCGGGAACTGCAGGCCCGCGACACCCGCTACAGCCTCAACGCCCTGCGCCAGAAAGGACTGGTGGGGATGCGGCTGTTCGCCACCTATTCCGGCCTCGGCGGGTTCGCCATGGGGGTCGGCGTGCACCTCGCCGTGGGCCGGGAACCGCGCACCGGGAAGTGGGTCACCTCGAGCAGCCCGATGGCTTCCGAAGGCGCCGTTTCCGCCCTGGCCTTCCTGGACAGCCGGGGCACCGGGGTGCGCGACCCCGCGGAACCGGCCGTGGAGGATGCGGGCCTGAAGGTGGACGGCGTCCGCCGGACGCCCTACCCCGTCGACGGCGTCATCTTCCAGCCCCATCTGCGCCCGGACGTGGTGACCTCGGTGAGCCTCGCCGAATCGACCCTGGAAGACCCGATGGTCAAGCCGCGCGTCCCCGGCTACCGGATCGTGCCGCGGGTGGGCAAGACCGTCCTGCTGGACTTCCCCCTGGTCAGCACCGGCGAGATCACCGGGACCACCATGATCCAGACCCCCGGCGGCCCCGAGGACCTGAGCGGCCTGAAGCTCGAGCTGTTCGATGCCGAAGGCCGGCTTCAGCTCCAGGCGGTGAGCGCCTACGACGGCTTCTTCGACCTGGCGGACCTCGCGCCGGGCCGCTACACCCTGAGGGTGGCGCCGGCCGAGGCCGAGCGGCTGGGGGTGTCCCTGCCACCCACCCGGTTCTTCGAGGTCAGTCCCCGGGGCAGCCTGTTCGAAGGCGTCACGATCCTGGTGACGCCCCATGCCCGCCCCTGATCCCCGCCCGGAGTCCTCCATGCGCCCAGCGTCCTTCCTGCTCACCGCCCTCCCGCTCCTGGCCGCCGCCCCGGCCCGCTGCGAACTCAAACTGACGGCCACGGCCGACCTCAGGTTCGGCACCCTGGTCCCGGGCGAGGGGCCCGGCAGCCTGGTCCTGGAGCCCGATGGCAAAGCCGCCCTCAATGGGGTCTACGCCAGCAGCGGCCGGCCCCGGGGACCCGCGGTGCTGCACCTGGAAGGGGGGCCAGCGAACCGGCCGTTCACCGTGGAATTCCCGGCCTCGACCCTCGTCCCCTGGGGCAAGGCCAGCCTGGAGCTGGACCGCTGCCAGGCGGAGCTCCGGACCCCCGTCACCGGACTGGTGTTCGACGGCGACGGCAGGGCCGAACTGCGGGTGGGGGCCACCCTGAAGCTCCCCACCCAGGCCGGGCCGGGTGAGCTGCCCAGGACCCCGGTGGCGTTCAGGGTCGTCTGCGACGGCGTGGCGGCGACCTCCTTCTTCCATCTGGAAGGCCGGATCATGCTGCCGCTCCGGGCCCGGGAAACGGAAAGCCTGGATTTCGGCAGCCTGTTCATTCCCGAACACGACACCACGGTCGTGCTCGATCCCGTCACCGGCGACCGCTCGGTCCGCGGCGGCAACGGCGCCGTCCTGGCCGGCCGGAGCTGGGCCGCGGGACGCTTCGAACTGGACGGCGACCCCCTGGAGAAGGTCTCCATCCGGCTGCCGGGGACCGCCAGGAGACAGTTCCTGCGCAACCCCGCGGGCGATGCCATCGAGATCCTGCAGTTCACGACGGCCCCCCCCGGAGGACTGGTCCTCGACGGGGGGGGCAAGGGCCGCGTGAAGGTGGGGGCCACCCTGCTGCTGAAGAAGGGGCAGGCCCCCGGACGCTACGCCGGCTTCTACGAGGTGGTGTTCGCCTACCCCTGAAGGGTCCGCCTGGCGGTGGCGACGACGTTGGCCACCGTGAACCCGAACTGCTCGAACAGGGTCTCGGCGGGGGCGGAGGCGCCGAAGTGGTCGAGGCCGATGCTGGCCCCGGCGTCGCCGACCCAGCGCTCCCAGCCGAAGGTGACCCCGGCTTCGATGGAGACCCGGGCCCTGACCGCGGGCGGCAGGACCTCGGCGCGGTACGAGGCGGGCTGGGCCTGGAAGATCTCCCAGCAGGGCATGGACACCACCCGGGTGGGGATGCCCTCGGCTTCCAGCGCGGTGCGGGCGGCCAGGGCCAGGTGCACTTCGCTGCCGGTGGCGATGAGGATCAGCCTGGGCGCTTGGCTGGCCTCTTCCAGGATGTAGGCGCCGAATGCCAGGCCCTTGGCCTTGGCCGGGTCCAGCACCGGGAGCTTCTGGCGGGTGAGGGCCAGGCCCACCGGACCGGTGGTGTGCTTCATGGCCAGCCGCCAGGCTTCCACCGTCTCGTTGGCGTCGGCGGGACGGATCATGGTCATGTTCGGGACCATGCGCAGCGACATGAGCTGCTCCACCGGCTGGTGGGTGGGGCCGTCCTCGCCCACGCCGATGGAATCATGGGTCCAGACGTACTTCACGGGCTGCTTCATGAGCGCCGCCAGGCGCACGCTGGGCCGCATGTAGTCGCTGAAGATGAAGAAGGTCGCGCCGAACACCTGGAGCCCGCCGTGCACGCTCATGCCGTTCAGGGCCGCGCCCATGGCGTGCTCGCGGATGCCCCAGTGGAAGTTGCGGCCGGCGCCCTTGGCGTCGAAATCGCCGGCGTCCTTGAGCACCGTGTCGGTGGAGGGGCTCAGGTCGGCCGATCCCCCGATCAGGTTGGGGATCTTGGCGGCCAGGGCGTTGAGGGCCTTGCCCCCGGCTTCCCGGGTGGCGAACTTGCCGCCCACCTCGAAGGTCGGCAGGATGCTCTCCCAGTCGGGGACCAGCTCGCCCTTCATCATCGCTTCGAACTCCGCGGCCAGGCCGGCGAAGGCCGCGCGGTAGCCGGCGAACAGCCTGGTCCAGGCGGCTTCCTGCGCGCTTCCGCGGGTCCCGCACTTGCGCCATTCGGCCAGGGCTTCGGCCGGCACCACGAACTTGCCGTCCGGATCCCAGCCCAGGATCACCTTCGTCGCGCGGACCTCCGCCTCGCCCAGGGGCGCGCCGTGGGCGCCGGCGGTGTTCTGCTTGGTGGGGGCGGGGAAGCCGATGATGGTCTTGCAGATGATCAGGGTGGGCTTGCCGCAGGGGCGGCAGGCCTCTTCATAAGTCCGGGTCAGGGCGGCCAGGTCCTCGCCGTCGGCCACCCGCAGCACGCGCCAGCCGTAGGCGTCGAAGCGCTTGCCCACATCCTCGGTGAAGGTCAGCTCGGTGGAGCCTTCGATGGTGATCCGGTTGGCGTCATAGAGCAGCACCAGCTTCTCCAGGGCCAGATGGCCGGCCAGGCTGGCCGCTTCCTGGGCCACGCCCTCCATGATGTCGCCGTCGCCGGCGAAGGCGAAGGTGCGGTGGTTCATCACCTCGAATCCGGGCCGGTTGAAGCGCTCGGCCAGCCAGCGCTCGGCGATGGCCATGCCCACGGCGTTGCCGATGCCCTGGCCCAGGGGGCCGGTGGTGGTCTCCACCCCGGCGGTGTGGCCGAACTCGGGGTGGCCCGGGGTCTTCGAGCCCCACTGGCGGAACTGCCGGAGGTCGTCCAGGGACAGGTCATAGCCGGACAGGTGCAGCAGCGAGTAGAGCAGCATGGACACGTGGCCGCAGGAGAGCACGAACCGGTCCCGGTCGGCCCAGTGCGGATTGGCCGGGTTGTGCTTCAGGAACCGGGTCCAGAGCACGTAGGCGGCCGGGGCCTGGGCCATGGGGGTGCCGGGGTGGCCGCTGTTGGCCTTCTGGACGCCGTCCATGGCCAGGCAGCGCACGGTGTCGATGCAGAGTTTGTCGATGTTCGTGGCCGAGAAGGTCAACGGAGTACCTCGCAAGTTGGTTGATTGTCCCATGAAATGGTCAGCCCTGACGGTGGGGCCAGGCTGGGCCCGCCCCCCCTCATCCACGGTGCTCCGCGCTGGCCTTGACGAACGCGGTGAACAGCGGGTGGGGCTGCAGCGGCTTGGACTTGAACTCGGGATGGAACTGGCAGCCCAGGAAGTACGGGTGGCCGGGCAGTTCCACGATCTCCACGAAGGTCCCGTCCGGGCTCAGGCCGGTGAAGGCCATGCCCTTCTCTTCCATGGGCTTGCGGAACTCGGCCTGGTTGAACTCGTAGCGGTGCCGGTGGCGCTCGCTGATCTTCAGGCTCTTGTAGGCGATGGCCGCCTGGCTGCCCTCGTCCAGCACGCAGGGGTAGGCGCCCAGGCGCATGGTGCCGCCCAGTTCCTCCACGTCCACCAGCTCGCGCAGCTTGAAGATGACCCGGTGCTTCGGGTTGTCCTCGAACTCGGTGGAATCGGCCCCCTCCAGCCCGGCCACGTTGCGGGCGAACTCCACCGACGCCATCTGCATGCCCAGGCAGATCCCGAAGAACGGGACCTTGTTCTCCCGGGCGTAGCGGATGGCCTTGATCATGCCCAGGGTGCCGCGCACGCCGAAGCCGCCGGGCACCAGGACGCCGTGGCAGTCGCCGAGGATGGCGGCCGGGTCGGCGTGCTCCAGTTCCTCGCCCTCGATCCACTTGAGCTCCACCTGGGTCTCCAGGCCGTAGCCGGCGTGGTGCAGGGCCTCGATCAGGGACTTGTAGCTCTCCTTGAACTCCACGTACTTGCCGACGATGCCGATGCGCACGCTGCCCAGGGGGTTCTGGATCCGGTGCAGCAGGTCGTGCCAGGGGGTGAGGTCGGGCTTGCGGTCGCCCAGGTTCAGCAGGGCCGCCACTTTCGCGTCCAGGCCTTCCAGGTGCAGGTTGATCGGCACCTCATAGATGGTGCTGGCGTCCCGGCAGCAGAACACTGCGTCGGGGGTGACCGAGCAGAACAGGGCGATCTTGTCCCGGAGGCCGCGGGGGATGTCCAGGTCGGCCCGGCAGAGCAGCACCTCCGGCTGGATGCCCAGGGCCCTCAGCTCCTTCACGCTGTGCTGGGTGGGCTTGGACTTCAGTTCCCCGGCGGCCTTGATGTAGGGCACGTAGGTGAGGTGCATGTTGATGGCGTTGCCGTAGCCGGCCTCCAGCTTGAACTGGCGGATCGCCTCGAGGAACGGCTGGGACTCGATGTCGCCGACCGTGCCGCCGATCTCCACCAGCACCACGTCCACGTCCTTGGCCACCTTCTTGATATTGGCCTTGATCTCGTCGGTGATGTGCGGGATCACCTGCACGGTCTTGCCCAGGTAGTCGCCGCGGCGCTCCTTCTGGATCACCGTGTTGTAGATCCGTCCGGTCGTGATGGTGTGGTTCTTGGTGGTGGGGACCGAGGTGAAGCGCTCGTAGTGGCCCAGATCGAGATCGGTCTCGGCGCCGTCGTCGGTGACGAACACTTCGCCGTGCTGGAAGGGGCTCATGGTGCCGGGATCCACGTTGAGGTAGGGATCCATCTTCATGAGGGTCACCTTCAGCCCCCTGGCCTCCAGGAGCGCCCCCAGCGATGCTGCGGCAATGCCTTTGCCGAGGCTCGAAAGCACCCCGCCGGTCACGAACACGAATTTGGTCATAATGGTCTCCCCCGGGCCAACAGCCTTTTTGCTTGAACTTTCGTCATTGTCATAGGTTGTCTACATTGCTTCTGGCGCCTGGATGCCCAGGATGAACAGGCCCTGGCGAAGCGCCCGGGCGGTGGCCACGCACAGGGCCAGCCGCGCGTCCCGCACCGCCTGGCTGTTCTCCGGCCAGAGGATGGGACAGTTGGTGTAGAAGCCGGAGAAGGCCTTGGCCACCGCCAGCAGCTGGCGGGCCACGGCGGTGCCCATGTTCTCCCGCTGCATGCTGCGGTAGGCCTCGGGCAGCCCAGTGAGCTCGAACAGCAGCGCCTGGGCCGGGGCGTCCTCCAGCCCCTCCAGGCCCTCGGGCACCGGCGCGGCCAGGTAGGGCACCACCGGCGAAGCGTCGCCGACCGGGCCGGGCCGGGCCTTGTCCGCCCAGTCGCCGCCGGCCTTGCGCAGCACCGACAGGATGCGGGCGTGGGCGTACTGCACGTACGGGCCGGTGTCCCCGTCCAGGGCGATGACCCGGTCCCAGGTGAAGGTGATCGGCTTGACCCGGTCGTTGAGGGCGTTGAAGAACACCACCGCGCCCATGCCCAGCAGCTCGGCCACGGCGGCCTTGTCCGGCAGCTCGGGGTTCTTCTCTTCGATGATGGCGCCGACCCGGG
>Ga0316217_10006187_pt1 | contig 11991 bp, 16 predicted proteins | sample 1anoAmetaG_FD_203633 | JGI IMG/M metagenome (GOLD analysis project Ga0316217, IMG submission 203633) | Freshwater microbial communities from Trout Bog Lake, Wisconsin, USA - 1anoA | ecosystem: Environmental > Aquatic > Freshwater > Lake > Hypolimnion/Profundal zone | place: USA: Wisconsin... | reverse complement strand
TGTCGTCAAAAAACGAGATTAAGGGACTTTTTCGGAGGCAAATTGTGAATAACTTCCCACGCGGGCTCAGGCTGCGGCCCAACGCCGGCGCGAAATTCGGAAAACGCCACTTTGGGGACAGGCTCTACGTATTCCGCCGCTTTCCTCGGAACGAGTGGTTGCACAGCTACCCGCTTCGCCATGTCGCCACCCTTGACATATTCCATCGAGTAATAAGGCTGCCCCTCGTGCTCGCCCACTTCATAAATGGGCACCATATTCGGATGCTGGAGCTTGGCCGCGGTTTCAGCTTCCGGTCGGAAGCGGCGCTTGAAGTCCTCGCGGGTGAAGGCGCCTCCGAGGAGCATCTTTAAGGCGACCAGACGATTGAGGTTTGCTTGCCGAGCCTTATAAACCACCCCCATGCCCCCGTGGGCGATGACCGTCAGCAACTCGTAGTCCCCAATGTAAGCGATTTTCCGGCCCGGCGCCGGAATATCCTTTAGGAATAAAGGGGCTCCCTCCTCGGCCGATGGTCCTCCCAGCGCCTCTTGCAAAGCGCAGCGGGGACAAACCCTGCCGGAGGCCGTGGCCGCTCCGCAGCGCGGGCATTCGTCGGATTGTTCTTCCTGGTGGTTCACCTCTAAGGAAACGGCAAATGAAGTTGGAGGTTACAACCAAGGGCCTTACCGTGCGTATTCCGACGCAATTCGGACAGTGATTCCAATCTAATTCGGACAGCCATCCGATTCATTTCGGACGCGGTGCCGATTTAATTCGGACAGCGATCCGGCGAATATTCGGACAGTTTTTCGGTCCCATCGGACGGCTGTCTGGAATGGTTCGGCTCGCTGTCCGAAACGTTTTGGCTGGGTGTCCGGAATGCGCCGGATCAGTGCAGTCGGAGTGGCGTGACGCTACTGAAAGTGCCATAAGGGCCAACCTTTCGAAAGGAAAGGACCTAATGGCACGAAAACCAATAACTATGCGTTACGTTAAAGACATACTTCGACTCAAACACCAAAACGGCCTCTCAGTCCGCGAGATCGCCGGCAGTTGTGGCCTGCCCGCCAGCACGGTGGGCGATTATGCGCCGATCGGGATTATGCTCTGATGAGAGAGGTCCTTTCGCGCTTGGGCGCTTTGGGCAAGGCGCTGCGGGGCGAGAGACCTTCTGCAACTCTTCATAATCAAAGCCTGTCCAAGAATTCGAGGAGTTGATCAGTCGGTTGGAAGCGGCAATTTTTCGTTTTGGAGATCTTAAGGGATTGGAGTGCCTGCTCTTTCATTGCGAGATCTGCCTCAAGGTAATGATGTGTCGTATCGAGCTTCTCATGCCCAAGCCACAGAGCAATCACCTCCAGCTTCACTCCGGCTTGCAGCATGTGGAAGGCCGTGCTGTGCCTGATCTTATGGGGTGAGATCTTGCGCTTACCAAAGGACGGGCAAGCACGTATTGCCGCAGTCACTGCAACCCGCAGTCGGAAAGCTGCGCCGGAACGGGAAAGGTGCTGGCCAAAACGATTTGGCAGCAACGGTTTGTCGGGTGGAAAGGCATTTTCTTGGAGCCACGCCCGCAGCAGGAGTCGGGTGCTCTTGCTCAATGGCAGCACGCGGTGCTTTCGACCTTTCCCCGTGAACCGAATGGTGTGGCATCGGTCTTGGCCCACATCGGTGACGCGGAGATGAATGATCTCCGAAACTCGGGCACCGGTATTATACAAGAGTTGGAAGAGTAGTCGGTCGCGACGACCAGTCCAACTGGCGGGGTCGGGTGACCGCCTGGCGCGACACCCAAGCCCCGGTCCATAATCCGGCGGCCGGGGAGATCTTCTGCGTCAGCGCCGATGGCACCGGGGTGCCCATGCGCCCCAAGGCCCTGCGGGGGCGCAAAGGCAAACGCCCCGGCCAGCGCACCCGCACACGCGAAGTCAAAGTCGGCGCCGTGTTTACCCACCGGCGGCCGGCTCCACGCCAAAACGACCAGCAGGATTACCCCCGGCCTGAGCGGGACTACCAGTCCACTTCCTATGCGGCCCAAATCACCACCGCCGAGCACTTCGGATTGAAGTTAAGGGACGAAGCCCGCCGGCGGGGCATGGCCTGGGCTAAGATCGTGGTGTTTCTGGGCGACGGCGCCGCCTGGGTGTGGAAGTTGGCCCGCCTCAATTTCCATGGCGCGGTCTGTATCCTGGACTTATATCACGCCACCGAACATCTAGCACTGTTGGCCAACGCCTTGTATGGCGAAGGTACGGCGGTCGCCAAGCGGTGGTTTCGGCGTTGGCGCAAGCGCTGCCTGGCCGACCAAGTCGACCACGTTATCGCCCAAGCCCAGGGCGCCTTGCCGCAACGCGGACAAGCCTGTCGCCTGGCCCAGAAAGAGATTGCCTATCTGCGGCGCAACCGCTCCCGGATGCTTTATCAGACCTTTCGCCAAGCAGGCTACTTCATTGGGTCGGGAGTCGTCGAAGCCGCCTGCAAGACGGTGGTGGGTCAACGCCTGAAACAATCCGGGATGCGGTGGGGCATTCCGGGGGCAGATCACCTCCTGACCGTTCGGGCCGCCGTCCTGAGCCGGTGGTTCGACGCCTTCTGGCAAGCTCCCAAATCCGCGCCCCAAATTACTACCCGTGCCGAATGACGTCTCCCCTCACCTTGCCAGAGGGTTTGTCCTACACCCCAAGACGCCGTTCGGCTCGAGTTCCTTGGACATCGGCGTTCCAATCGAGTAAACCTTAGGGTCGCTTCGGCCGCCCATCGGATCGGACCGGCGAACCACCATGCACTGGATTGTTGCGAGCCTGTTATCGGCTTTGTTCCTCGGCGGCTATGAGCTTTGCACCAAGCACGCCGTGCGGGACAATGCCGTGCTGCCCGTTTTATTCTTCAGCACGCTGAGCGGAGCCGCCGTCTGGATCGTTCTCCTCCTGACGCAAGCGTGGCATCCCGGCCTGCTCCCGCTGTCCCTGGTCACGGACCCGCTTTCCCTCCTTCAACACCTGCAACTGGCCCTCAAGTCGGCGATTGTCGCCGCCTCGTGGGTCTTTACCTACTTCGCTTTCAAGCACCTGCCTCTGACCCTCGGCTCGCCGATTCGCGCCACCAGCCCGCTCTGGACGCTGGTGGGAGCGGTCCTGATCCTGGGGGAACGCCCCACCTGGATCGAGACCCTCGGCATCCTGACCACCCTGGGCTCGTTCGTCGGGCTCTCGGTGGCCGGCTCGCGCGAGGGGGTGCATTTTCACAAGAACAAATGGGTCGGATTTCTGGTGGCCGGGACGGTGCTCGGGGCGACGAGTTCCCTCTATGACAAATACCTGCTGGGCCGGGCTCATTTTTCGGTGCCGACGGTCCAGGCTTGGTTTTCGGTTTACCTGGTGGTGTTGTTCCTGCCGCTGGCGATTGGCTGGAAGCGGCGCTGGTGGCCGCGCAAGGAGTTTCATTGGCGCTGGAGCATCCCGTTCATCGCCTTTCTGCTGTTGGTGGCCGACTATATCTATTTCAGCGCGTTGCAGCATCCCCAGGCCCTGGTGTCCATTGTCATGAGCCTGCGTCGGGGCAGCACCCTGGTGGGCTTCGCCGGCGGCCTGCTGTTCTTTGGCGAAGGCAACGGGCTCAGAAAACTCCCCGCCGTCATCGGCATCCTCGTCGGCATGGCCCTCGCGGTGATCGGCTAAGGGAGAGCCCAGCGGAAGAAAAGTCCCTTGGTTTGGTAAACGTATAATAATGAAAGAGAAACTGACGATTTACCAGAAACCAACGTGCGGCAAGTGCCGGGAGACGTTACGTCTTTTAAAGGAACGCGGGTTGGAGTTCGAAGCCATCAATTACTACGAAACACTCATCTCCGAAGCGGACCTCCGGGTTTTGTTGAAGAAGCTGGGGTTGACCGCCCGGGAAATCCTCCGCAAGGACGAACCCGTGGCTAAACAGTTGGGCATCGGGAAGAAGGATTTCTCGGACGAAGAACTGATCGCCCTCATGGCGAAACATCCTGACCTGGTCCAAAGGCCTATCGTTGTGCGTGGCGATCAGGCCGTGCTGGGCCGCCCACTCGAGAACGTCGAAAAGCTGCTCTAAGTCTGGGCGGCATTAGGTCCTGCAAGGTATATACTTACCTGAGGCGACCCCTTCGGTATTCCAGGGGAGCTACACCCGAAGCCAGCCACGAAATCCCCTGCCGCTGTAATAAGACTCCGCGCCGTTGTGATAGACGAAGACACGGCCGAAGCGGCGATCGCCAAAGATAGCGCCGCCGAGTTTTCTAATATCGCCAGGGGTTTTCAGCCAACTCGACGACTTCGTGTCGAAGGCTCCGAGTTTCTGCAGCTCTTGATATTGCGCTTCCGTTAGAAGCTCAGCGCCCATGGCCGCCGCCATGTCCATGGCGCTGTTTTTCGGTTTGTGCTCCTTCCTGGAATCCAGCGCTTCACGGTCGTAGCAAAGACTGGCGCGGCCTTTGGGACTTTCCGGCGAACAATCATAAAAAACGTATTCGCCCGTGTTTTTGTCTTGGCCCACGATATCCGGCTCGCCACCGGTGCTTTCCATTTCATTGAGCGACCACAGTTTCTCAGCGTTGGCTTCCAGCCTTGCCCGCGCTTTGGTCCATTCAAGACCCTGGTGGCGGTTCATGTTTTTCTCGAACCGGGCTTTCAAGGTCGCGAGCAACTCTTCACGTTGTTCTGGTGACAGTTCCTTTTGGTTGCTGACTTTGTGGCTCTTTGTCATGAGGCGTAGTTTTAATGTATTTCAATGTGCTCTCGTCGGGGAATTTTTCAAATCGGCCCCGGCATTTCCGTATCCCGATCATTCGTTGCGAGCCAGGAGAGCTAGCATGGGCCACCACCAAACGATCTTTTCGTCCTCGTTGTCAAGCTGGAGCGCGGCCCTTACATGCTCCGAAGCCTTCGCCACCGCTTCGAGGACCTTCTGCCGGTTCTCCTCTGAGGTCGCGGCCGTTTCGAAATACCAATCGAGGTCGGGTTGCTTGCGCGGTTGCAGGTCGGCGCGAACGACTTTCAACCCGGCTTTCTCGACCAAATTCTGCCAGGCCTTTCGTGACAGGAACCGGCCATGGCTGGGATCGCGCCATTTCTCCACGCGATGCAGCCACTCCTCGGTTTCCGGGTCATCGTCCGGGATCGTGCCATCAATGAGCAGGAAATGGCCGCCCGGCCGCAGAACCCGCGCCGCTTCCTGAACGAATTTCTGCGGCGAACTGAAGTGATGCGGGGCCACGCGCGCCGTGACCAGATCGAAGGAGCCGTCCGCAAAGGTCATTGCTTCCGCCGGGAACAGCCGAGTCTCGATCCTAAAGCCGGCTTCTGCGCAGAGTCTCCGCGCGTTTTCAAGCATGCGAGGAGCGATGTCGCCGGCGGTCACTTTCCATCCGTGCCGAGCGAGCCAGAGCGCGGTGTGTCCTCCACCTGTGGCTATGTCCAGAGCTGTGCCGCCAGGGGGTGGTAACACCCCGCGCAAACCGTGCTCCACGTCTTGCGTGTCGGCCAGAATATGCGACTTGCCGTAACGATCGCTTTGCCGGTTGAACTGCGCAGCCGAAGCCGACTGCTTTAGGTCCAGGGCGTTTTTGTCTCCAGTTTTCTTTTCCATGAGATTACACCTCCGCAATTAATCCGGGGTTGAAATCCGTTCTCGACTCCGTGGGATAACGTGGCGGGTTGGCCAACACACGGATCTTGCCCCGCACGTAATCGCGGCAATTCAGCAAGCCGGGCTTCTGGCGCCTGGTCCGGACCCGCTCCGTGCGAAAAGGCCGGCCGGTGACCAGAGAAAGCGCCAACGACGCGCGCGGAATCCGGCCGCCGCCTTCACCCGGTGATCCGTCAATGCTTATCATTTCAGTCCTCTGCCCGTTCGCCGTGGGGGGCCATCTTCACCAGCTTGGGATCGAACTGGCCGACGATGGTCACCAGGTCCTTCTGCGCGGCCATGACTTCATGGATGTTCTTATAGACCATTGGCGCCTCGTCGAGGCCGGCGGAGATCAGGGTCACCCCCTTTTCGCGCAAAAAGGCGTTCACTTTCTTCCACTCGAAGGTCTTGTTCGCCTGGGTGCGGCTCATCACGCGGCCCGCGCCGTGGGAGGCCGAGTTCAGGGACTCCGCGTTGCCTTTGCCGCTGACGACAAAGCCGGGCGAAGCCATGGAGCTCGGGATGATACCCAGCACGCCCTGGCCGGCCGGCGTAGCGCCCTTGCGGTGAACGACGACTTCCTTTTCGACGCCGTTGATCACGTGTTTCTCTTTCCAGGCGAAGTTGTGATGGTTCTCCAGGTCGAGCAAGACCTCAGCGCCGAGGTTGGCCGCCACGCGCTGGTGGATGAGGGCGTGGTTGGCCGCAGCATAGCGGCCCATCAGTTCCATCGCTTCCCAATACTCCTGGCCTTCCTGCGAATCCAACGACAACCAGGCCAGCCGCTTCAACTCGCTGGGAAGATCCGGAAACTGGCTGAACGCCAGCTTGCTGTAGTGGTCGCATACCGCGGCGCCGGTTCCGCGGCTGCCACTGTGCGACAGCAGCGCCAGGCGCGTTCCCGCCTCCAACCCGTGAATTTGTCCATGGGAGGTGAAAAGGCCGAACTCCACGAAATGGTTGCCGCTGCCGCTGGTGCCCAGTTGCGACCAGGCGCGATCCTTGTTCTGTTGGGTGATCGGGCTAACGTCCCAATCGGCATCCAGCACCTCGTGCTGCCGGCGGTTCTTGAAGCTGGCCCCCACGCCAAACCGCGTTTCCGCTTCAATGGCCCGGGTGAGGCGTTCGGGATGCCGTTCCAGTTCGCGGACCGGGACATCCAGCACCGTCATCTTCATGCGGCAGGCGATATCCACGCCGACGGCATAGGGAATGACTGCGTTCTCGGTAGCGAGCACGCCCCCGATTGGCAGGCCATAGCCCACGTGGGCGTCAGGCATCAGCGCGCCGGCCACTGCCACAGGCAGCAGGCAGGCTTTCTCCATTTGCATCACGGCTTCGTGTTCCAGGCCCTCGCCCCATTGGCGGTATTTGATTGGGTCGGCGCGGGGCGGAGGTGGAGCGTTCACAATGGCTTTGGCCAGCTCTTTGCGCAGCGGGTCCTCCGCGAACAAAGCCGGATTGGCCAAGATCGCCTTCAATTCCTCTTCCAAGCGGGTTTTGTCTCCACCGCGGAGGATGAATCGGGAAACGAAATCCGTCGCCCGCCGGGTGGCTTCACCCAGAGGAATCCCGAGACGAATAAGATCTTTAGTGTTCATGACTAATTTCTTCCTGCTCTCAACTGCGCGACCACGCTTACAAACTATTTCAAGCGCTAACTGCTGGCGATTACCATTCCTCGCACGGCGAGAAGGTTCCTCCTATAAAGTGTCTGCGACCTCATCGGTTTCTATTGAGCGCCCGATATGCTTTGGCCCACCGCAGGGCCAGGTCATGGTCTCGCAGATAGCCCGCCGCGGCAAAGGTGTCGGCCCCGGCACCCTCGGCCTGATGTTCCTCCACATAAGCGCGCAGGATCAGGACTCCTGAAACCGTGGAAATCAGGTGACACCGCGATTCCCCTCACCCCAGCCCTCTCCCGAGGGAGAGGGAGCAGGATCGTCCGCCCGGAGAGGTCCACCGGCTTTCCAGGTCTGCGAGTTTCTGTGCGGCGGGATCAGGAATCCTGAGGATGGATTCGCCCAAGCCGCGAGAACCACTGTGGACCAGCACAACCAGTTGCCGCTTGCCCAGGCCGAATCTCTAAATCGCCTCGAGCGGCGCGCCGTGGCCGCGCCGCTCGAGATCTTGTTATTGATTAGTCCAGGAATGCCACGTTGCGCATCGTGCGGCTCTGGGTTTCCGTGTTCATCATGACCCGGTGCCAGAACGGCAGGGTGATGGTGGCATGGTCGGCATGGCTCACCGCGCCACGGGCATAAACGCCCATATTGCGGCGCATCATGCGCCAGCTCCAACGCGCAGCACTCGGGTCGGACTTGAGCAAACGCTTGTATTCCGCAGGCAGGAGGCCGTTCGGGTGTTTCGAGGACACATAAACGGTTTCTCCACCGGTTCGGAACAACTGCTCGACCCTGTGAGGCTTTCCAGCCCCACGGCGAAGCGGTTCATTGCGCAGCACCAGTTTGGGATCAACCACCAGTATCGGCTCCGGAACAAAGAACCACTCGCCCTGACGACGAAAGGCCCGGTTCTTCCGGCTATATCGTTTATTGGTGGAGACCTTATGGCTGGCTAATGCCTGACGCACAGGCGCCGGCTGCAGCGCCTCCATGGCCTGACGGACCGAAGAGGCGCCGCCAGGCACGGCGGCAATGAACCATTCGCGTTCATCGTGGCCGCAAAGGAAACGGTCCAACTGCGGCTTGTCACCCGGTTTGCGGACGAACAGCAGCAAGTGCCGCCGCTTGGGCTCGCTTTGCATGACGGTGACATCGAGCGTCTCGCTCAGGTGCGTGGGAACGCGAAGCTCAAAGAACTCGCCTTTGCCATCGCTCCGAATATCCAGGGAGTAATCCAGTGGAGTGATCCACGAGTGATCTCCCTGGGTCCAGCGGGAAGGAATCTCACGCACTTTGACCCGAGCGCCCATGTGGGCAAACCCGGATTCAATCGGTTTCGAATTCATAATCTGTGATGCTTGGTTTCACCCCGAATCGCGCCGGGCGGAAAACGATCCGCATTTTGACCGGTCGGATTCGAAGCATTCGACTCGCTTTGCAACTCCTTCGCGGGAGTAACAGACTTCGGTAACTCATTACTGGTTTCACCTGCGGCTCCTTTCTTGTTTTCCAACTGACTGCCGATTACAGGCGCCACAGGACTCGATATCCGGCGGGACTACTGTCGTCCTGCCAGGGAATCGGCGGTCGTTCCTGTTTGGGCAGCGTTGGCAGGACCTGGCGGTCCTTCTTATTTATTGTTTTGGTTTGCCGCGGGGCCGGTCTCTGTAACCTGCTCCGCAGCCATTGTGGTATGAATTGAACGATGGTTGTCATGATGGACCCGCCTTCCCGTTCTGCATTCTGCGTTCCGCATTCTGCATTTATCTGATGCCGTCTTCGTTTCGTCTCGCAGTCATTTGGTTTTCGTTGTCGAGTTTGCTGCTTCTTCAGTGCCGCATGGGTAAACAAAAAAAAACCGCTTACTTTGCGGTAAGCAGGGTGTAAAAATCCTATGATGATTCGATCACCCGCTTACCGTGAGTCTATCCATAATCGCTTCGGGCTTTTGCCCGCGATACGACCTGGACAGGCCGAGGTTGAACACACTACCCCGGCTTGAGCCTGTATGACGGGCTCCGAAACTCTTCGGAGCGGCCGTCAGCGGCCAAATCGAGACTAATATGTTCATGCAAGTTTTCATCGAACGCGCGCCAACCTTAACATGAAGTATCTAATCTTGTCCACTTATATCTTTAGGGTACCGTATATCTTGAATTCAAATATCTGGATAGGTTGATGTGTTGCCCTTTACTCCCGCTTGCCCAAGCGTGAGCATCCACCCGCGATAAAGTACCAACCGTCCAGCCGGCAGTTGAGCGCTCACTTGGAAACCGCCCGCCTGGAATTCCTCGCCGGGAAAGCTCGGAGCTTTGCAGCCCGATTCAACAGCGGTGGCGTATTGTTCAACTCACCCGGTTCGCTCCTTCGATGAGGGTGCAGTCGGCCAACGCCGTTTCGCCTATCGTCAGAGCCCAGCTCCTTTTCGGCTCACAATGGGGCGCCGCTGACTTTCGTCCACGGCGAGAAAGCGCCCATACCATGTGATGCAGTGAGCTTGCCCGGCCACTTCGGCAAAGACACTGACCTTTCCATCGAGACCGATGCGGCGGATCTTGTTCGCAGCGGTGTAAGCAAAAGAGATTTCCCCGCTCGAGTTGAAAGCCGGGCCGCGCGCGCTCTTGAGACCTTCAGCGACCCGTTGCCAATTCTCGCCCGGAAGCGAGAATCGAGGTTTCGAGCAAAGTTCGCTGGGACAACCCAACCTAGCTGGAGAACCAAGGTTCACTCACAACTGGTCGCTACCGGGGTCTCACATTGCATTAGTAGAACTCCGCCCCACGGAGCACATCCCCTGGGCGACACAGCAGATTCTGTAGGGTCGCACCGTCCAATTCACCTCGCTTGAGGAGCTGGAAGCGAACAATGTATTACTGCGACAGGACCTTCAACTGCTGGACGCCCACCCGCATATTCTCGGTCAAAGGCCGGGTCTTCGGAGCGCGCTGGCGCTCGTCGAACGGGTTGCCCCCACCCAAGCGACCGTCTAGTTACTGGGCGAAACCGGCACTGGCAAGGAGTTGATCGCCTCTGCCATTCACGACCTAAGTCCTCGCCGTGAGCGGGCCATGGTCCGCGTCAACTGCGCCGCCATTCCGTCCAGCCTCGTCGAAGGGGAACTGTTTGGCCGCGAACGAACTTCAGACGGATCCGAGCAAATCAGACCATTTGTTCTCTGTACATCGAAGGGCGCGAAGCCGGAGTAAGGCGGAGGTCAGGAGTTTTTGTATGCCGAAACCTGGGTTTCATCCAACAACGCGCGCCCCATCTCGTTATCCCTGCCACTGCGCCCTTCGCGAGAGCCATATCGCGCTGGAGTCGAGGCTTTTTTTGACAACCTGCTCCCGGACAATCGCCAAATTCGCGAGCGGATTCAGCGGCGTTTCCGCACCGAATCAATCGGCGCGTTCGACTTGTTGCAGGAAATCGGTCGCGATTGCGTCGGCGCGCTGCAGTTGCTGCCGGCGGGCGAACCGCCGCCGACCATCCGGCAAATCACCGCCGAGCGCCTTAACGCCGAGGACGTCGCGCAGGCGCTTGCCAGGACGCTGGAGTCCACTTTCCTTCCTGGCGGCGGCTACCGCCTCACGCCCCGCTACGACATTATGTCCGCCTATCCCGTGCTGGGTCATGGCCGGGGCAAATTGTCGCCCGAGAAGATCCGAATGGCCATGGCTGTTTCGGGAAGGAACCGCCATTACCGCTGGAAGGAGATCGCCGCCCGGCATTGGCTCGCATCCGCGAGAATTTGCGGCTTCAGCGAGATGAAATCGGTCGTGGAGGATGTCGTAGCCCAGACGCCGGCCGTGATTCAGAAGGCCCAAGGGATCCTGCCGAGCGGTTTTCCGGCGTCTATCGCGGAGGCGATCCTGGAGGGAATCAAGGGAACTGCCCGGCGCCTCGCAACTGAGCTGGTGGACGCCCCCTGAGGCGCGCCGGCGCGTCAGGACCGGTGGAATCGTCGACCCTGGCCTCGATCTTTTGGCGCGCTAATGGACGAACTTCCCAATAACGCCGGTGTAATTCTCGAAAACTCGCCTGGTACTACCTTCGAACTGTGTTGCGGGCGGTTGCTCTTGGGATGGTGATCCGGCGGCGGCGGCGCTTCGCTCCTCGACCACCGGCTAATGGTCGGGAACCCTGCGGGTTGCGGGCCATTCGCGGTCGAACCTTGCGGAACACCAGGACGCGTTCTGATTCCCGGCGTTGCCCTTGCATCGCGGCCCGTCCGCCGTAGGCTCAGGATTCCTGATCCCGCCGCACAGAAACTCGCAGACCTGGAAAGCCGGTGGACCTCTCCGGGCGGACGATCCTGCTCCCTCTCCCACGGGAGAGGGCTGGGGTGAGGGGAATCGCGGTGTCACCTGATTTCCACGGTTTCAGGAGTCCTGAGGCTCCGCGAATGGGGAAGCGATGCGCTGCGGGTAGCCGTGTGAGTTGAGCCCGCGGAACCAGGGCCAGGCCGTATCCGCATCGCTCCGCGATGAATACACCAATCAAACCAACCGTGATCTCGGTGCGGCCCATGTGCCTTCACCCTATCGCTCCGCGATGGGGAGCCATTCACGGTCGATTGTTGCGGAACACCAGGACGCATTCTGATTCCCGGCGTTGCCCTTGCATCGCGGCCCGTCCGCCGTAGGCTCAGGATTCCTGATCCCGCCGCACAGAAACTCGCAGACCTGGAAAGCCGGTGGACCTCTCCGGGCGGACGATCCTGCTCCCTCTC
>Ga0316217_10006185_pt1 | contig 11994 bp, 7 predicted proteins | sample 1anoAmetaG_FD_203633 | JGI IMG/M metagenome (GOLD analysis project Ga0316217, IMG submission 203633) | Freshwater microbial communities from Trout Bog Lake, Wisconsin, USA - 1anoA | ecosystem: Environmental > Aquatic > Freshwater > Lake > Hypolimnion/Profundal zone | place: USA: Wisconsin... | reverse complement strand
TGAAGAGAAGATTCAACTGGCCGACTTTGTGATAGTGAACGATGGCAGTTTAGAAGATCTGGAAGAGCAGGTATTGAAAATTCACGAAAAAATGATTGAAGAAAATTCGATATTAGAGGTTCGAATTTGAGGTATGCAAAGAGCTTTGCGGATTGGAATATTAGGTGGTGGGCAATTGGGGCGAATGCTGCTTCAAAGCGCTGCTAATTATCACGTTGAAACCTATGTTTTGGAGCAGGGAAATAATCCGCCCGCATCTTCAGTAAGTCATCATTTTGTAGATGGAGATATCCGTAACTTTGACACGGTTTACAAGTTTGGTAAGCAGGTGGATGTTTTGACTATCGAAATTGAAGATGTAAACCTGGAGGCCCTGGTTAAGCTTGAAGAGGAGGGCCTGAAGATTTATCCAAGGCCTTTAGCCTTGCGTACTATAAAAGATAAGGGTCTGCAAAAAGAATTTTATAAGTTACATAAAATTCCATCCTCCGAATTTCATCTCATTCATCGTAAACACGAACTCAATAGCCACATCAATTTTTTACCTGTCGCTCAAAAATTAAGAAACGGGGGCTATGATGGAAAAGGAGTGGAGATTCTGCGGGAAGCAGATGATTTCCATAAGGCCTTCGATGTACCTAGTGTGCTTGAGCGATTGGTCTCCATTCAAAAAGAAATATCTGTTATTGTTGCCCGGAATGATAATGGAGATACAGCAATCTATCCTGCAGTTGAAATGGTTTTTAATCCGCAATATAACCTGGTTGATTATCTCATATCTCCGGCTGAACTTACGGATACACAAAATGTTGGTGCCAGAAAAATCGCTTTGGATGTAATCAATGCACTCAAAAGTCCGGGCATTTTTGCCATCGAAATGTTCCTGAATACTGATGGCGAAATTCTGGTAAATGAAACTGCTCCTAGAACTCACAACAGCGGCCATCAAAGTATTGAGGGCAATTACTGCTCGCAATACGATATGCAAATGCGGGTATTGCAGGGCTTTCCATTGGGAGATACCTCAGCGGTTAAACCTTCTTTAATGCTCAATTTAATTGGCGAGGCCGGGTATTCAGGCTCGGTTAAATATCAGGGGTTAAATGAGGTTTTGGCGATTAAAGATGTCTACATCCACTTGTATGGTAAACACGAAACAAAACCCGGTCGCAAGATGGGACATGTAACGATTTTGGGTGAAAATAAATCAGAGTTGTTGGAAAAAGCCCGGTTTATCAAAGAAAAATTGAAGGTCATAAGCTAGAACTAAAACGGCGCATCCTCATCAAAGTCTTCCTTCTTGTGTTTTTTCTCAAATGTTATGTCGTCCGCACCTTCGTCTTCATTCATTTTAGACGAGATACGTTTAAACTGCTGTTTTGCCCCACCGGTTTGTATTTCCATATACTGGTCGCCAGCACCAATTTCATCCAGGTTTTCAAACTTGGCAAATTTGTTTACAAAACGGGTACGAACAGTCTTAACCGGACCATTACGATGCTTTGCAATGATAACTTCGGCAATATCCTTAGTCGGATTTCCTTCGGCATCTTGCTCCAATCCATAGTATTCTCCCCGATAAAGGAAGATAACAATGTCCGCGTCCTGCTCAATGGCACCTGACTCACGCAAATCCGAAAGAATTGGTTTCTTATCACCACCTCTGGTTTCAACCGCACGCGATAGCTGTGACAAGGCAATAACTGGTATCTGCAACTCTTTGGCCAAACCTTTCAATGACCGCGATATCTGGCTAATTTCCTGTTCCCGGTTACCCCCACCTTTGCCATCAACGGTTCCGCTCATCAATTGCAGGTAATCAATCACCACAAGTTGTATATCGTGTTGTTGCTTTAACCTTCTGCACTTTGAGCGCAATTCAAATACGTTTATAGCCGGCGTATCATCTATAAAAATGGGTGCGCTTTTAAGATTATCAATTTTGGAGGTCAGAATCTGATATTCATATTGTTCAAGGTTTCCCTTTCTAATTTTATCCGAAGGAATATGCGTTTCCATAGAAATTAAACGCTGTACTAACTGCACAGATGACATTTCCAACGAAAATATAGCTACTCCTTTTTTATGATCGACAGCTGCGTTACGGGCGAGGGCCAATGTAAACGATGTTTTACCCATGGCCGGCCGCGCTGCAACAATCACCAAATCCGATTTCTGCCAGCCGCCGGTGGTTCGGTCCAAATCGATAAAACCAGATGCAACTCCATTCAGGTGGTCCTCCGTATTGTTCATCCGGATATCTATCTCTTTCAACTCACCCATGATGATAGAGCCGATATCTTCCGAATTTCTCTTTAAACTGTTTTCGGCAATGCTAAAAAGGTTTTTCTCTGCTTTATCCAACAAGTCAAAAACATCTGTACTATCTTCATATGCATCCTTAATGATTTCAGAAGACGTTGAGATAAGCTGCCGTTGAATATGTTTTTCAGCGATTAGTCGTGCGTGATATTCTACGTTTGCTGCCGACCCTACTTTATTGGTAAGTTGGGCAATATAAAAGGGGCCGCCAACCGCATCTAACTCCCCGTTTTTCTTCAATTGTTCGGTAACCGTTAATAAGTCAATGGGCGCCTGGTTCTGAAATAACATTCTGATTGCACGCCAGATTCTTTGATGCGCATCTACATAAAATGACTCATCCTTTAAAATATCCGTTACCTCGTTAATGGCGTTCTGCTCAATCATTACAGCGCCCAAAACAGCCTCCTCCAAATCTTTTACCTGCGGAGGCAGTTTGCCGTAGTCCAGCATGTTCACTTCAGGGGTCGATTTCCTGAGCAGTGATTTTTTCACTATTTCAATTGGTTCTGCCATATCTCACTTTATTATCGGGTAACAGTGTCGGGAGAAGATGTTTGAGTCTGCTCGCCATCCTTTCTTTCGAAGGGGTTGCAAAAGTTCACTTTTCGCTCTTGAGAACGAAATCTTTTTACCTAATTTTTTCTTAACGTTCCACAAACAGTTTCCCGCGGTTTATCAACATTTTTTCGTTCTTTTTTGACTTGCGCTATTAATATAATTTTTTTAAATGCATTTACGCAATTACCATGAAGTTAATTATTAAATGCCCGTTTAAACGCACAGCATGTGCATAATTGAAGGCGCCTTAGTACACTTTGCAAGCCTTTAGCTTAACAGGGCTTACTTGAAAGCATCCAAGCCGGTAATATCATGCCCGGTAATTAGCAGGTGAATATCATGTGTTCCTTCATAGGTAATAACCGTTTCCAGATTCATGAGGTGGCGCATAATCGGGTATTCGCCTGTTATGCCCATACCACCCAGCATTTGACGCGCATTACGGGCAACATCTAAAGCTATTTCACAGCTATTGCGCTTGGCCATAGAAATTTGAGCAGGAGTAGCCCTCTTTTCGTTTTTCAAAACGCCCAGGCGCCACACCAGCAATTGAGCTTTGGTTATTTCGGTTATCATTTCAGCCAACTTTTTTTGCTGCAACTGAAACTGGCCAATGGGTTTATTGAATTGTATTCTCTCCTTCGAATAACGTAGCGCCGTATCGTAGCAATCAAGCGCTGCGCCAATGGCTCCCCAGGCAATGCCGTACCTGGCAGTTGAAAGACATCCCAACGGGCCTTTAATTCCTGTAACATTGGGTAGTAAATTCTCCTTAGGCACTTTTACATTATGAAAAACCAACTCACCGGTTGCCGAAGCTCTTAAACTCCATTTGCCATGTGTGGTCGGTGTTGTAAATCCTTCCATACCGCGCTCAACAATTAAGCCCTGTATTTTCCCTGCTTCATTACGGGCCCAAACTACTGCAATATCGGCATAGGGTGCATTGCTAATCCACATCTTGGTGCCATTCAGCAAGTAGTGGTCACCCATGTCTTTAAAGTTCGATTTCATGCTGGCTGGGTCTGAACCATGGTCAGGTTCAGTCAATCCAAAACAGCCAAACATCTCACCGGTGGCCAGTTTTGGCAAATATTTCATGCGCTGTTCTTCACTGCCGTAAGTATATATCGGATACATCACCAGCGAACCCTGAACGGAAGCTGTAGAACGAATTCCCGAATCGCCTCTCTCCAGTTCCTGCATAATAATGCCGTAGGCAATTTCGTCTAATCCTCCGCCACCATACTTGGTTGGGATAGTAGGACCAAAAGCGCCTATGGCTCCAAGTTCTTTTACAATATGCCTGGGGAACTCCGCACGTTGTGCGTAGTCTTCAATTATGGGGCTTACTTTTTCTTTTACAAAAGCTCTTACCGACTCGCGAATCAGTCTGTGTTCCGGAGTCATTAGATCATCTACCAGGTAATAATCATGATGAATATATTTATCAGCCATCGTTATCTTTTTTTAAATGCAGGGATGAAAATAGAATTTTTTCGAAATCAGAATTTTTGCTTCAACATATCCTGCACCCAGGTTTTGCTGGCAAAGCGCTTTGCTTTTTGTTTAAGAAACAACATTGGGAAAAACCTTTTGACATGGAAAACCATTTTAGCCTGCCATGGATGCAGAATATAAAACTGCCCATCGCCGGCTTTGTTCAAAATATAATCGGCAACATCATCGGGCGCAAATTTGGCCCGGCTGATAATTGTTTGACCCATGGCCGCAGCATTTTTATCGCCCCGGTTGTATTGCATAATATTGCTCCTGAAAAAAGTGGGGCACACCACACTGGCGCCAATATCAAACGCTTTAACCTCAGCATAAATGGTTTCCATCAGTGAAATAACCGCCGCTTTGGTAACATTATACATACCCATATTAGGCATGTTGGCCAAACCGGCTGCACTGGCTATGGAAATAATATACCCGCTTTTTTGTTGCTTCATAATGGGTATAGCAAAATGTGAGCCGTAAATAGCTGCCATTTGATTAATACCGGTTATCCATTCCCAGTTATCCAGGCCATATTCTCCAACCAATCCGCCATCACCCACACCGGCATTGTTAATCAGCAAATCAATTCCCTGTGCTTTCGAAATAAATTCATCAAAGGCCTTTTTGAACTCATCTCTTTTCGAAACATCAAACTGGTAAGTGTATGCCTTACCACCGGCCTTTTCAATTAGTTGGGCAGACTCGGCAAGCCCTTCGGCTTTGATATCACTGATGCCTACCGTCCAGCCATCACCGGCCAGCTTTAAACTTAATGCTCTTCCAAGCCCGCCGCCACCACCGGTAATGAAAGCACGTTTTTTCGGAAATCGTTGTGTGATTTTATATGTCATAGTTCTCGAATTAATAAACCGCAAATGCGAAGAGCCGTTAAGAGGAATACAAAAGTCTTAAGCAACCATTATTTTAATATTTCTTTGGCTTTTTCTTCGCGCCTTTGCGTCTTTGCGGTTAAAACTGTATTTGTTTAAAAAATTGATTGAACGAATATCTTTAAAAAATTACCGAATTCCTGCAGAAGGATATTCCAACGCATATGGCTTAACTGAATACCCTCCCGTAACTCTACCTGAACTGTTTTTAGAACCGCTTTTTTTCTGGCGGCTATAAAAATAAACTCTAAATCAAACAGGTAGCGGTCTATGGTGGTCTGCATAAAAATTTCTTTTCCTTTCCGGGTAAAGCCCTTTAGTCCACACTGCGTGTCATCGGTTGGTATTCGCAAAAACGTCCTTACTATCAACCGAAGAAACTTTGAAATAGCCACCCGCATTTTTGGCAAATGGGTGTAATAATCTTCCGAACGAACGCCCACTGCAATATCGCAGCCATTATTCTTTAAAGCTTCCCAAATTTTTAAAAGACTTTGGTGGGTGTACGGAAAATCAACATCCGTATAAAGAATAATTTCGCCCTTAGCCTCACTTACACCATGCCTTATTGCGTAACCTTTGCCCCGGTTTTCCAGGTAGCTTAAAACTGTTACCGGGCTGTTTGCAAAGAAATTTGTTACAACCTCCCCGCTAAAGTTTTTAACGCTGCCGTCATTCACAATAATTATTTCAGCGTCTAAATTTGCTTCTCCAATCCACCTGATGTTTGATTCAATAGTCGTCATCCATCCTTCAACGGGATTAAAGCAGGGTACAACTATCGAAACAACAGGTTTTGGATCCATGGCAGGGTTAATTCAGGCTTCTGAAATCAACCGGTACCACTCTCGAAACTCCCTGCTCAGGCATTGTAACTCCATAAATGGCATCAACCGATGACATGGTCATTTTATTGTGGGTTACAATAATAAATTGCGACTCTTTCGAAAACTCGCTGATAATTTTGTTGAACTTGGCAATGTTGTTATCATCTAGCGGCGCATCAACCTCATCAAAAATACAGAACGGTGCCGGTTTAAGCAGGTAAAGCGAAAACAACAAGGCAGTGGCCGTTAATGTTTTTTCACCACCGCTCAACTGGTCAATAACCGTTGGCCGCTTACCTTTAGGTTTGGCAATGATTTCAATTTTCGACTCCAGCGGGTCATCCGGATTTTCAAGGAACAAATCGCACTGGTCGTCGGCGCTGAATAAAGTATGGAACACATTGATAAAACTGGTGCGCACTTTGTTAAAGGCGTCCATAAACTGGGTTTTGGCCGTGTCTTCAATTTCCTTGATGGTTTCAAGTAGTGAAGCCTTGGCATCTTCCAGGTCCTTTCTTTGAGCCACTATAAAATCGAAACGCTTTTTCATTTCTTCAAAAGCTTCCAGGGCCATGGGGTTAATTTCGCCAAAGTTATCCAGGCGTTTTTTTACTTTGTCAACTTCAGCCTGAACTTCCTCTACCGGTTGAACCATTTCAAACTCTTCGTTCAGTATTACATTGATATCAATACTGAATTCAACGCTCAGTCTCTCTTTTAGCGATGTGAGTGATAATTTCAACTCATTGAATTTTTCATTAATGCCTGCAAGCAGCGTAAGCACGTTATCCTTATTTCTGGCATGCTCGCGTACTTTGGCATCTAATTCATTGATAAAGCCTCGCGAATCGTAATAGGTTTTTTCTGCCAATTCAACTTCAGCCTGGTAGCTTTCCTTATCGGCGTAATTGTTTAAAAGAGCTCCTTCCAGTTCTTTGGCCTTCTTCTGGCTCTCCTCAATTTGCATCTGGCTTTCCAAAATTACCTCGTTGTTACGGGTTAACTGGCCTGTTAATGTATCAATCTGGCTTTTCTTAAAACCAAGTTCCTGGTTTAGTGTATTGGTGCGGTTTTGTTGTTGGTGGAATTCAATATTTTTTTGGTTGTAGCGCGACGAGGCCTCACTTAGCTTATTGGTAAGGTCAACAAAGTCTTTATCTGTTTTTTCAAGTATTGATTTTGCTGCAGCCTGCGTTTCGCGTAGTGTGCTAAGCTCGGTATTGATATTCTCAACTTCCGTTTTCAGCGAGCCTAAACGCTCAGTAATGTTTTTGCTTTTGGCATCGGCCGATTCAAGGAATTTTACCAAACTCTGTATGCTGGCCTGTGCTGCCGAAAACTTACCATTCAATTGCGCAGCCAGGGTACGTTGGGTGTCAATTTCTTTAGCTACCGAGGAAGCTTTAAGCTGGTTTATTTTTACCTGCGCATTGGCCACCTGCTGGTGTAACTTGTAGGTTGAAACCTCTAACACTTTAATCTCTTCCTGCAGTTTTTCCAGGTTCTTGGCGCGACCAATTTTTTTACCTTCAAATAAACCTACAGCGCCGCCGCTTAACGAAAAGTCCTTACGGATATACTTGCCGCTTTTTGAAAGCAAAACAACTTTACGGTCTTGTGTATCGAATTTGGCCGCATCAAACGGACCATTTTCATCCAGCATGTAAACCCGGTCGAGCAAAAAGGCGCCCAGTTTTTTGTATTGAACATCCATTTCAACCAAACTATTTACCGATTTAATAGCTGGATTATCAATCAAAGCATGCGGCTCGTATTTTTCAAATTCATCTAAAATAAAAAAGTTGGCCCGGCCCATGGCTGAGTCGTTCAACAGGTTTACCGCCATTACCGCCTCTTGTAAATTCTGAACCACATAGTAATTCAAATAAGGCTCCAGGTAATTTTCAACGGCTACGCGGTATTCTTCAGCACAGTAAATAATATCTGAAAGGAGAGGAGCTTCCTTACTCCATTTGGCATTCTTCTTTAAAAATTTGATGGACTCAGGAAAGCCTTCCAGGTTTTCGACTAAACTTTTGGTTAAGTCGTATTCGTTTTTCTTGGCATCTAACGAGCGCGTTTCCTGGGTTAATTCAACACGTGTTTTTTCGATAGCACTTTCTAACTCTGCTATCTCTTTTCTTTTCGCCTCTTCGTCCTTTAACAGGTAGCTCAATTTTAACTCGGTCGATTCTTTTTCCGATTTCAACTCATCAAAACCCTGCTGCAACTGTTCCAGTTCAACGCGCTTTTTCTGAACGTCCTCATCACTCTGAAACAAATCGCGTTGCAGGCTTTCGTTACTGCTGCGGTTAACGGCCAGCTTTTTATCCAGTTCAAAAATCTGCCTTTCTTTTTCGGCATAAGTTTTTTGCTCGGCCGATAAAGTGTTTTTCAAACTACCATGCTCTGCGCGTATTTCATTCAGTTCTGCTTCTAAAACCGATAGTTCGCTTCTGCGGGCCTCCAAAACTTTATCCTCGCTTTCTTTATCAATGCTCAGTTTCTCAATTGAAAGTTTTAGCTTTTCAACCTGTTCATTGGCTTCAACAATCTGCTTGCCTGCCGAATCCTTTTTATCCAGCGCAAATTTTATCTGCGAATTGAGCAGGTTTCTTTCGTTCTCCTTTTCGCCTACACCTGCTACCAGTGTATTCAGCTTTTTCTGAACTTCGAAAAGCGCTTTCTCCTTGTCTACATTATCCAGTTTTTCTTTCTCCAACCGGGCTTCTGCCTGGTTTACCAGGGTTTCCAGCTCCAGCTTTTTATCCTCGTTCAGTTGTTTTTGCTCTTCCAGGGTTTTGTAGGTTACCTTGTAAGTTTGCAGGTTATACTTGGCCAGCAACAAGCTCAGTTGCTTGTATTCATCGCGTAACTCGTAATACTTACGCGTTTTTTTAGCCTGCGACTCCAGTGTTTTTAACTGACCCTCAATTTCAAACAACAAATCTTTTACCCGCTCTAAGTCACCATCCGTTCCTTTTAGTTTATCAATGGTTTCTTTCTTGCGTTTTTTATATTTCGAAACACCGGCTGCCTGCTCAAACAATTTTCTCCGGCTGTTATCGCGGTCGTTCAAAATTTCATCAATCATGCCCAACTCTATAATCGAATAGCTGTCGCTGCCAACACCGGTATCCAAAAACAGGGTATTAATGTCCTTTAACCTGCATGGTACTCCATTCAGCAGGTATTCGCTTTCGCCATCTCTAAACAAACGGCGGGTAACGGTAATGGTTTTATAATCCGATGAAACGAGGTTCTTGGTATTTTCAAACGTCAGCGAAACTTCAGCCATACCCGAAGCCTTGCGGCTTTTGGTACCATTGAAAATAAGGTTCTCCATTTTCTCCAAACGCAGCATGGAAGTTTTTTGCTCTCCCAATACCCAGCGGATAGAGTCGACTACATTCGATTTGCCACAGCCGTTAGGCCCTACAACACCGGTAATTTTATTATTGAAATGTATCGTGGTTTTTTCAGCAAAGCTTTTAAAACCTTTAATTTCAAGCGTAGTTAATTGCATAATCAGTTCAATTTATAAATCCCAACCCGCTTAACCACTAAGGCCACAAAGCTTTTACACGAAGAGCACAAAAAATTCATTTTCGCGGCCTTTGTGATTCACTGCTTCGTGCACTTTGTGGTTAAGTGCATTTTACCTCTATTTTAAGAGGGAAGCGAAAATAGAAAATTGGGGTACCCCAAAAACCTAAAGAAACCAACAGCTATCCACACGTTATCCACATTTTATGGGGCACTTTTTTGTTTTATCCGCACCTCGGGTTACTGCCCTCCATGCTAAGGAATGCTAAGAAATGATAAGGAATGCTAAGGAATGCTAAGCTTTTTCGGAATTGCGTGGGCTTAACATGGACATAATTCTGCCTTTATGGGTTAAATCCGGATCGATACTTTTCGATGCTAATCGATACCAATCGATACTTTTCGATACCTGTTTTGAATCGCGGAGGTATCGATTTGTTAAAAAACGGAGGCTTATTCCCTCCTCCAACTTAAAAATATTCAAAGAGCGGCATACCGTAAAACGAATGGACACATTCGTTCCGGCCTTGAAAAACTTTAAACCTTAACCTGCTTTTAAATAATTGCGTAAGCGGAATCATTTAAAAGTAATTACAACGCTAATTTACTCAAAAAAAATAATAATAATTATATTTGCCTCATTAAGAAGCAATATTTAACAATTTTGTCTTAAAACTACTTTGTATTTTTCTATATGTCTTCGTGGCTATAACTGGGCAAAAAGAACGGGCTAAGCGCTTAAGTCAATGGCGTTGAACTATGCTTGTAATTGGGCGGAGTTCTTGATTGCGTGTAGATAAGCTAAACATTTAAGTGACATCAGTTTACTATCAGGGGCAACCTCAGCGCCTTTCCGGCCGTTTGAGTAATGGTGAGGCGGATTTTTAACAGAAGGCCCTTAAAACGAATGATTAACAAACTTAGTATGTATTTGAAACAAAAGTTTTAAAAAAGTTTTTTTACGCAACCACTTGCAACCAGGCCCCATCTTCCTATCAAACAAACCGCAAAAACGCCTATGTAAGAGAGATTGACTATTTTTAAACCCAAAATTCACCCCAATGACCGCAGAAACAACGGTATCAAGAGCAGAGTATTTAATGGAACTGGAAGAGCGCTATGGCGCCCATAATTATCACCCCCTGCCCGCCGTTATTGAACGCGGAAGAGGTGTTTACTTATGGGATGTGGATGGTAAGCGCTACTACGACTTCCTTTCCGCATACTCGGCTGTCAATCAAGGGCATTGCCACCAGTTAATTGTAGATGTATTGAAAAAGCAGGCCGAAAAGCTTACGCTTACTTCGCGCGCTTTCCACAACAATGTTTTAGGCGAATACGAAAAGTATATAACCGGATATTTTGGTTATGATAAGGTTTTGCCCATGAACACCGGTGTTGAAGCCGTTGAAACCGCCATTAAACTGGCCCGTCGTTGGGCTTATGAGGTGAAAGGGATACAGGATAATAAAGCCAAAATTATTGTGCCCGAAGGTAACTTCCACGGCCGTACTTTGCTGGCAATTTCTGCCTCTACCGACCCATCCAGTTTTGCGGGTTTTGGCCCCCTGGTTCCTAATTTTGTGGTTATTCCATATAATGATTTATCAGCCTTGGCTAATGCTTTGGAAGACAAAGATGTATGCGGATTTTTGGTAGAACCTATTCAGGGCGAAGCGGGGGTGATGGTGCCGCAGGAAAACTACCTGGCCAAAGCCAAATATTTGTGCGAAAAATCGAATGTGCTGTTTATAGCAGATGAGGTTCAAACCGGTTTGGGAAGAACCGGAAAAATGCTGGCCTGCGATTGGGAAGACGTGCGCCCCGATATTTTGATTTTGGGAAAAGCTTTGAGCGGTGGAACCATACCGGTGTCAGCCGTTTTATGCGACGACCCTATTATGATGAACATTAAACCCGGCGAACACGGCTCAACTTACGGTGGCAATCCGCTGGCCTGTAAAGTGGCCATGGCCGCCCTGCAAATTATAAAAGACGAGAACCTGGTTTATAATGCCTTTTACCTGGGCAAGTATTTACGCAGCGAACTTTCAAAAATTAAGCACCCTGCTATTAAAGAAATACGTGGCAAAGGCCTGTTAAACGCCATTGTTTTAGATACGGAAGACGAAACCTACGCCTGGAATTTGTGTGTTAAGTTTATGGAAAACGGCTTGCTGGCCAAGCCCACCCATCATTATATTATACGCCTGGCCCCGCCACTTTGCATTACCAAAGAACAAATTGACGAGTGCGTAGCCATTATAGCCAACAGTTTTAATTAGTACTTAGTTAATTGACAGCAAGGCGATAGGGAGCTGACCTCTATCGCCTTTTTTTATTTG
>Ga0316217_10006182_pt1 | contig 12000 bp, 8 predicted proteins | sample 1anoAmetaG_FD_203633 | JGI IMG/M metagenome (GOLD analysis project Ga0316217, IMG submission 203633) | Freshwater microbial communities from Trout Bog Lake, Wisconsin, USA - 1anoA | ecosystem: Environmental > Aquatic > Freshwater > Lake > Hypolimnion/Profundal zone | place: USA: Wisconsin... | reverse complement strand
CTGGAATTGTATCGCCAGGAAAACCCGGCCATGCCGCTGATCGCCGATTATTCGCTAAACATTGCCAACGAACTGACCGCCGCCATCCTGGCCGAAAACGGCGTACAGCGCATGGTTCCCAGTTATGATCTTACCTGGAAGCAAATGGCCACGATGCTGGCTGGCTTTCCACCTGCGTATTTTGAAGTGGTGGTGCATCAGCACATGCCGATGTTTCATATGGAACATTGCGTGTTTGCCCACGCGCTCAGCAACGGCAAGGATTTTCACGACTGCGGCCGGCCGTGCGAAAAGCATCGGGTCGATCTGAAAGATCGTTCGCGCGTGTCGTATCCGTTGGCGGCGGATGTCGGCTGCCGCAATACCGTGTATAACGGTGTGGCCCAATCGGCGGCGGAACTGATTGGCCGGATGAAAGAAATCGGCATCGGCGATTTCCGCGTGGAGATGTTGCGGGAATCGAGCCAAGAGGCAATCGACTTGCTCAATCGTTATGCCCGCGTGATCGCCGGCATCGATACCGGTGCGGCCATGTGGAAACAACTTCGTGTGCTCAATCAATTGGGCGTGACCCGTGGAACATTGGAATAGTCTCTTAGACTCGAAAGGAAAATTATGTCATTACTGGTAACTGGTTCGATTGGCTTGGATAGGGTTGAAACACCGTTTGGCGTGCGCGAGGACGCCATTGGCGGTTCGGCGATTTATTTCTCCTACGTCGCATCCTTTTTCACGCCGGTTCGCTTGGTGGGCGTGGTGGGCGAGGATTGCCCCAAAACCCTGCTCGATGTTTTCCATGGTCGGCCGGTGGATATCAGCGGCCTGGAAATCCGCAAAGGCAGCAAGACTTTCCGCTGGCATGGTTCGTATGTGCAGGACATGAACGCGGCGCAAACACTTAAGACCGACCTGAACGTACTGGCCGAGCGTCCCGCGGCAATTCCCCCGGCTTTTCTGGACAGCCAATATGTGTTCCTGGCCAACACCCATCCGGTATTGCAGCAGCAGACGCTGGGGATGCTCAAATCGCCTAAGCTGGTGGTGGCCGACACCATGAATTTGTGGATTCAAGCCGAACGGGCCGAGTTGACCAAACTATTAGGAAAAATCCACGGCTTGGTTTTGAACGATGCCGAGGCCCGCATGTTGACCGAGAAAAAGAATCTCATCAGTGCCGCCCGCGACGTGCTGAAATTAGGCCCAAAATTTGTCGTCGTCAAAAAAGGCGAGCACGGCAGCCTGCTGGTAACAGATCGCGACGTATTTACCCTGCCGGCCTATCCGGCCGAAAAAGTGATCGATCCCACCGGCGCCGGCGATAGCTTTGCCGGCGGCATGATGGGCTACCTGGCCACGCAAAACTGCCTGTCGCCAGCCACGATCAAGCGTGCCTTGGCCTTCGGCACCGTGGTGGCCAGTTATACCATCGCGGATTTTTCTCTGGGTGCTTTGAAGAACCTGACCCGCGAACAAATCGACGACCGCTACCAGGAATTCAAGGGGGCGATGAGTTTTTGAAAATGCCTTTTTGCCACGGATGGGGCACAGATGGACAGATAATTCAGTCCCGTCATGTAAGGCGGGCTTCAGCCCGCCGCGAGACTTTGACTTTCGTCCGGGATCGATGGTGGGAAAGAATCACCAAGGATTAGTGCTGACGCTGGCATGAATTTGGCAGTTCGGCAGCGTGTTCTGCAAATCCAACACACCCGCCCCGTCACCTGTGTATCCTGAATCCATAGTTGCTGCAATTGTTTGAGTTCTTTCAGATTCGCCAACCCCGCATCCGTCACTTGCTCGCCCCGAAGGTCCAACTCCTGCAATTGCTTCAGTTCCTTCAGATTTGCCAACCCCGCGCCTGTCACCTGCAAGTGATCGAGGTAAAGCTTCTGCAATTGCTTCAGTTCCTTCAAATTCACCAACCCCGCGTCCGTCAACTTGGAATCGGCAAACAGATGAAGACTGCGCAAGTGCGGCAATTCCCTTAACGATGCCAAATCGGCATCCGTCACTGGCGCGACTTCCAGGCAGATTTCGTCCACCCTTTGCAGAAGGAAACCGCCGCGCTTCCCCAGCAGCCGCAGCCATCGCGGGCCGATGGTTGTTGTATTCGGTAGGCCACCGTTTCGCTGCACCATTTGCACCGCGGCTTGTTCGCGGTGCCACGGATACCACAGGCTTACACCGGCCACGCTGGACATAATCAGCAGAGCCAACAACGCCACGACGATGCGTTTAACCCAGTGACGGCGGTACCACGTTGCTTCATGTGGCCAATAGGTCTTGGGATCACTGGGATCGAAAGCATTGCCGCATTCCGGGCAGCGGTTTTCCGGCAGGCCATAAAGGTTGTAGCCGCAGTGGCGGCAGAATTTTTCGGACGTTGCAGGCATGGAGGCCATGGCGGCATTGTAACAACAGGTAAAGGTTGTGCGCTGGCATTCCTCGCATATCTGTGGTCATCTGTGCCCCATCGGTGGCTAAAAATAATTTTTATTTAGCCCTTTACATTATTCCGATGAATGATAATATACCGAACAAACACTGAACACTTGCGGCTGTGGTGATTGCCGTCGAGTTCAGGTGCGGGGTTTGTGGAAATGGCATCGCACGGTGCGGTGTCTTCCATGATCGCCCGCGAAAATCACTATATGCCGGCTGAAAAATAGACCCGGCGAAAAGGAGATGCTCGTGGCCAAGTCGATCGATCGGGCCGATGCTAAAACTGCATCGGCGAGTGTAAGGGATCAATCTAACAGCAGTAATAAAGACGCCTCAATAGGGCGTGAACTGCCGCGTGCGACGGCGGGGCCGCATGATCCCAACCGGGATTCGGCCCTCACGCGAGCCGTGCAGCAAATTGAAAAGCAGTTCGGCAAAGGGGCGGTGATGAAACTCGATCCCAACGCCAAAGCTACTATCGACGGCATTCCCACCGGCTCGCTGAGCCTGGACATTGCCTTGGGGGGCAACGGTGTGCCGCGCGGCCGGGTGCTGGAAATATTCGGGCCGGAATCCAGCGGTAAAACCACCCTTACGCTGCATATTATTGCCGCGGCACAAAAACAGGGCGGCGTGGCGGCATTTATCGATGCCGAACACGCGCTTGATCCTTCCTGGGCCAAGCGTTTGGGCGTGCAGTTGGGTGATTTGCTGGTTTCCCAGCCTGATACCGGTGAACAAGCCTTGGAAATTTGCGAAATGCTGGTGCGATCCAACGCGGTGGATGTCATAGTCATTGACTCGGTGGCGGCACTGATCCCCCGCGCGGAAATCGAAGGCGAAATGGGTGATTCGCACATGGGCCTGCAAGCCCGACTGATGAGTCAGGCGTTGCGGAAACTCACCGGGGCGATTTCCAAGAGCCGATCCACGGTGATCTTTATCAACCAGATTCGCGAGAAGATCGGCGTGATGTTTGGCAACCCGGAAACCACTCCCGGCGGGCGGGCGTTAAAATTTTATGCCAGTGTTCGTATAGATATTCGGCGTACCGGGACGATAAAGGAAGGTGAGGTGTCAATCGGCAGCCGAACCCGCGCGCGGGTGGTGAAGAACAAGATCGCGCCGCCGTTCCGTGATGCCGAGTTTGACATCATGTTTGACCGTGGAATCAGCTACGAAGGCGATTTGCTCGACCTAGCGGTGCTGGCCAACGTAGTAGAAAAGAGCGGCGCGTGGTTTAACTATAAGACCACACGCCTGGGCCAGGGCCGGGAAAATGCCAAGCAGTTCTTGTGCGACAATCCCGATCTGAGCGCGGAGATTCGAGCCGCCGTATTGCAAAGCAAAGGCTTGCTAGATGCCAAAAAGTCCAGCGAAAGCGCTGTCACCGACGAACCTGTTGCCGCCGAGGCTTAATACCGCGGCGGCGGGGAGGCATTGCCGGATTGAAAAGCAATGCCGAATGCCAAATGCCGAATGCCGAATTGAAAATTCAAAGCGCGGTGGTTCATTCTTTCTTCCATTCGGCATTTGGCATTTGGCATTTGGCATTACCTTCGCATTCATCGGTTTAGCACTCTTGGCATCATTCCCCACGACGGCCCGCGCCGATGGCGGTGTCGAATCACAACTCCTGGATGCCAGCGATACCATGGATATCGCTGGGTTGCAGGATCGCTTTGCCGCCATCGCCAAGAAGGTGGCACCGGCGGTGGTGGCGATTTCCACCACCGTAAATCTTGTGACTACCCCGGCGGCCAATCGCCATGCCGATTTAACGCCACAAAAGCTTGAATCCATCCTCAATGAAACCACCCGCACGGTTGGCACCGGGTTTGTTATCCATGTCGATGGTTACATCGTCACCAATGCCCATGTGGTGGAAGATGCCAGGCAGTTGTGGATCACCACGGATGATCGCAAGGTTTATCCGGCCATCGTGGTGGGATGTGACTCGCGGGCCGACCTTGCCGTGCTGAAAATTCCCGCTCACGATATGTCGACGGTGGATTTTGCTCCGGCGGCACATCTGCGGCGCGGCCAGTGGGCCATTACCCTGGGCAATCCTTACGGATATGCCACTGAAGGGCAAATGGCGTTGAGCGTGGGTGTCATCAGTGCCACCGATCGCTCATTGCCCGGTTTGGCCGGCAAAGAAAACCGGCTTTACAGCAATTTGATTCAGACCACGGCGCAGATCAACCCCGGTAATTCCGGTGGGCCGTTGTTTGATATCAGCGGGAAGGTTGTTGGCATCAACACGGCAGTGATCTTGCCGCAAAAGCAGATCAACGGCATTGCTTTCGCCATTCCGATCACGCCCGAGCTGATGGAAGAAATCACCAACCTGCAAGCGGGCAAGGAAATCGTTTACGGATACCTTGGCATGGTGGTGGAAACTGCCACACCGGGCCAGTTGCACGCGGCCGGCGGCAATCATGATGGCGGGGTGGTGGTGAGGTCGGTGGAAGACGATTCGCCGGCTGGTGGTTCGAGTGGATTCCGTCGCGGCGATGTGCTGCTGTCGCTTAACGGCCAAGCGATTAGCGATGCCAATCATTTCGTCCGCCAAGTTGGTGCCAGCCCGGTGGATCAACCGGCCAAGGTCGAATTTATCCGATCAGGCAAAGTGCTGGCCACGGTGGTCAAACCTATACGCCGGCCACAGATGTTGGCCATGAACGGCCAATCGCAACGGTTTCACTGGCACGGATTGCTCTTCGGCCCCGCCCCGGCCAACTGGCAAAATTCTGTCCCCAGCAATCCGACCGGCGTGGTGGTGCTGGCTGTGGAAAAACAATCGCCTGCAATTCCGGCGGAGGCAGTGGGCGCGATATTGCAAACCGTGGCAGGCCATCCCATCCGCAGCATCGAGCAATTGCAGCAGATCATCAACGACACACCCGAATCGCAATGCGTAATGGAGTTGAAACCGGTGGAACGGGAAGCGGTGGCGGCGCCTTAAAAAACCCACGGAATGATCCGTGGGTTGTGGTTCGATTCACTTCCACAAATGGACAATGATCAGTTGCTCGGCCGCGTGCTTGCAGCGGCGGGCAATTTCAATACCCAGCCAACTTTCAGGCGATCCGGGTTTACGCCAATCAGCGACTTGTTGGCATTGTATAAATCCAATTTGAAAGATGCTTGGCCGTAGAGCTTAATAGCAATTCTTTCCAGCGTGTCGCCAGGAACCACTTTATAGCCATTGGAAGTATCCACCGTGGCATCGGTTGTGGGCGTGGTGACATCGGCACTGGTGGCGCTGGTGCTGCTGGATAGCTCGGGGATGACGATCTTCATACCCACGCGCAGACGGTGCGGATCAATGTTGGGATTGGCGGCCATCAGTTTGCCGACGTATTTGCTGCTGCCATACACCTGGGTGGCGATGGACGAAAAGGATTCGCCGGCCACAACCACATGCGATTGGACGCTGGGCCGGGTGGAGGACGACGCAACCGAAGTATCAATCGGCGAAACCATGGGTGTGCTGTCCGTGGTGATGGGTTTCACCTCGCCGCTTTGGAAGAAGCGGGCGACATCGATTCTGCCTGGATTGTTGCCGCCTACTAACGGTGTTGGCGGCACATCCGGCGTCTTGGTGATTTCCGGCGCGGGCAATGCCGGCCGGGTTTCCGGCGCGGGTGTCGGCGGTGCCGGTGTGTTGTTCCCTGGTGTGGAACCATTATCACTCGGCACCACTTGGACAATGGACTGGTCCTTGTTGGGATTCTTGTTGTGGCCGCCGAAAATCAGATACGCCACACCGCCGATGATCACAACGCCCATCGCCGCCAAAATTAGCTTCATGCTTTGAGTCATAACCGGCACTCCTTTACGTTAGTGGAAGTGGATTGTTGAAGCGCAGCCAAAACCCCGGCCAGATGACAAAAATCATCCGTCGGCGGTTCGTCTAATCGCCTGGATTGTCTGAAGTCGAAGTAAAAAATTCGCGCAAACATGCAGCCTTCCATGGCTTGGTCATACAGGGCGGTCAAATCCGCCACAAGATCGACGGACCATAAGCCCGTCTATCATTCCGCATAAGGCTGTAACTGTTGTCCAGCCTGTCCACGCCGCATTCCGGCGGTTTCTTTCTCGCGGCCAAGCAAAAGCAGCGGCGCCGCAATTGCCACCGAGGAGTACGTGCCTACTAATATGCCAATCAGCAGCACAAAAGTAAAGCCGTGAATGCCTTCGCCACCTAAAAAATACATGAACGACACGGTGATGATACTGGTGCCGCAAGTAAGCAGTGTGCGGGACAGGGTTTCGTTAATGGCTTTGTTGATGACGTCGCGGTCCAGATGGCCATATTCGCCGCGTTTTTCGCGGATTCGGTCAAACACCACGATGGTATCAATCATCGAATAACCCATGATGGTAAGGATGCCGGCCACCACCGTCAGGTTGATGCGGAAGGGGGTCAATTGCAGGAAATTATCTTTCCAATAATCGGTGATGTAATGGGCAAACCCGATGGCCGCGATGGTGAAAATGGTGTCGTGGATCAGCGCGATCACCGTGGCGGTGCCGTACTTGAGATTTCCGAACCGCACCCAGATGTACACCATGATGGCAGCGATGGAGAAAGTCAGCGCCAGCATGGCGTCATTACGCATCTGGCCTGCCACCTGCGGATTAAAGCTGGTTTCGCGTTCCATGGTGGCTTGCTTGTTCACGGCGGTGGTCACTAGCGTCCAGGCGGGCACGGCCAGCGTGTCTTCCCATTTGGCCGGATCGTGTTCGTAATCTACCGAAGGATCCCAGGCAATCACCACCGCATCAGTAACCGGCATACCACCTTTGATCGCCGGTTCTACCTCGTAGTTAAGCGAAGACGAGCCGCTATATGAAGCACTGGCCTTTTGGGTGGTTAGTCGCTGGCGGATGTCCTGCACCGACATGGCCGGCGAAAGATTGTGCAGCACGATGGCCACGCCACCTGGATGCTCCTTGGCCGACGGTGTATCAACCCCCGGCACGTTGAAATACACATCCTTGATGGGCAGCACCGTTTTATTCTTGGCGTCGAGATATTTGGCATCAAATTGATCGAACGTGCTGGGACGCTCGATTTTCAGCCGATCTCCCAGCGCTTCGATCACCGCCTCTTCCACCTGCTTGCGGGTGTCGCTGCTGGCAGCGTCTTTGCCGGCGCTGGGTACCACCACTTCATAACGCCGGTGTAGTTCGCCCACGTCTTCGGGGCTGCGCACCGCCAGCACGCTGGGGCCAGCAAACGTATCCGGGCGTTTGCGGCTTTCGATTTCGACCAGCTTGCGGATGTCGTCCTGGCTCGTAGGCTCCTTTAGCAGGAACTGTACGTCTGTGCCGGAAGCAAATTCGATGTCCAATATCTTGCCTTGTGTGGTCTTGATGATGAACAGCGTGGTGCCGGTCAGGATGGTGACAATGCTGAAAGTGTAGAAAATCCATGCCTTACCCATCCAGTCCCAGTTGGGCTTCAGCATTCTGTCCCACTTGGGGAAAGTCAGCGGCAAGCTGCCCAGGTTTTTGATGTGGCCTTTGTCGATCAGCAGGCCAAAGATGGTCTTGGTGACAAACAATGCGGTAAACAAACTGGCGCCGATGCCAATCAACAGCGTTAAGCCGAAGCCTTTCACTTCTTCCGAACCGAACATGTACAGGAACATGGACGTGATGGCGCTGGTCATGTTGGAGTCGATAATCGCCGAGAAGGCTCGGTCATAGCTGGTTTTCAGCGCCATGCGTAACGGCAAGCCACGATGCTGCTCTTCACGCAGGCGTTCAAAGATCAGCACGTTGGCATCGACGGCGGTGCCCACGGTCAACACCACACCGGCGATGCTGGGCAGCGTAAAGGTTGCACCCAAAGCCGCCAGCGTGCCCAGAATGAGTATCAGGTTCAGGCACACCGCGACAAACGCCACCATGCCGGCAACGTAGTAGTAGCCCACCAGGAATACGCACACGACCACCAAGCCGAATCCGCACGCCGTCAGGCCGCGGGTCAGATTGTCTTTGCCGAGGGTTGGTTCAACGTCCTGTTCGCTGATGGGTTCAGAGGTAAGCTGCGCCGGCAAGCTGCCGGCATTCAGCGTGTTCACCAGATAGTTCAAGTCTTTTTCGCTAAAACCGGTGCGCCCGCCGCTGCTGATTACGCCTTGGCCACCCAGAATAGGCTCATTAATGTTGGGGGCGCTGATGACCCTGTTATCCAGCACAATCGCCAGGCGCGAATGCGATTCCGCCCCAATTTGATGGGCACGGTTTGCCCAGTAATCGGTCAGCTTGCCGAACAGCCGTCCGCCCACGGTATCAAACTTGAAGCCGCACTCTCTGTCGCCCCATTGGCCGGCGGTGGGAGTGGCGCTGGCAAGGCCCCATTCCTCGTCACCGGCACGGTGAATCATTTCCGATTCAGGCGTGGCCAGCAGCAGGATGTAATGTTTGCCGTTCCATTCATGCAGTTCGTTGGAGTGAAACTCGGCCGGGCGGTCAACCAGTGCCCAGCGCATTTGATCGCCAGGTTGCGGCAATGGACCTCTGCCGCCGGGTTTGAGGCGTTCATCCATCATCTGGATTTGCGTCGGATCACCGGTCACCGAGTCGGCCAGAATATGAAATTCCAGCACGCCCGAACCGCGCAGCAGCGCTTTTAGATCGCTGGCGTCGGAAATGGCTGATTTGACCGTCTGATATTCGTTGTAACGCTTCTGGAATTCTTCAATGTTCGCCAGCACCTCGGGGAAATCGGCAAACCGGGCTTTCATCTCCGCCAGTTTCTTTTCGCCTTCCTTCTTATTCTCTTCGGCTTTGCGGCGTGCGTCGGCATCGGTGGCTTCGCTGGCCTGCACCAATCCCTGCGCCTCGTCCAGAATGTTTTCCAGTTCGTGGCCGCTTACATTGGTGTCTTCAATCTGCGTCTTGAGCGACTCGTAATGATCGCTCAACGGCACCAGTTGGGCGGTCAGCGATGCAGCATTGTTGGTGTCGCCACGGGCAATGGCCTTGGCCAAATCATCTTTCAGCTTTTTGATCTGATCAAAAGTGCCTGCCAAATCGGCAAAAAGTTTTTTCCGGGTTTCGCTTCCGCCGGCCAATGATTTCAGCTTCTGGTCGCGGTCATTACCTTGCAATTTTTCCACGGCGCTGATCACCGCGCCCTGATTGATATTGTTGGCATCCAGCTTTTCCTGTATCCGCGTGTACGCCTGCTTAATCATTGGTGCTTTGTCGGCACCAGGCGTGATCGGCATCTGAATTTCAAGCTGATCGGGCGGCTGCGGACGCCACACCAGGTTGCGCACGCCATTGGGATCAACGCGGCGCTTGAGCGAATCCATCGTTTGCTCAAGAAGTTGCGGTGTCACCGCGCCGCCGGTGCCCTGAACCTGATAAATCAGGCTCACACCGCCGACCATATCGATGCCGGGGCGAATGCTGGTGCGTTGGATGGCGCTGCGGTTGGAATCAAAGATGTAGCTGGGGTGCGGGAAAATGCAGATTAACGCCAGCAGGAACAGCGTCACAATCAGGGTAATACGTCCGCTATAGTTGGTTGGCATGGCAAGTCCAATAGAGAGTCAGGCGAGGCGTTATTGTTTATCCGATGACGAAGTATCTTCGTCGGTTACCACCCGCAGAATGGCTTCGCGGGCAAACTTGATCTTGGCGTTGTTGCTTTCATCCACTTTCAAAACCACGTCGGTTTCGCGCACGTCCACCACGGTGCCGAAGATACCGCCAATGGTGCGCACCCGGTCGCCACGTTTCAGGCTCTTGAGCAGTTCCTCGCGTTTTTTCGCTTCGGCCTTCTTACCGCGGCCACTGTTCATCATGAACAAGAACAGGAAGCCGATGCCGATCGGCAAAATCCATTGGCTGGGGTCGGCCCAGAATGGCGGGTGGGCTTGGGGTTTGGTGGCTTGCGCCAATACATGCAGCAGGTTCAAAATCGATCTCCTTTAGTCCGGCCCGGGGCTGTCTGCCTCGTCGGCCGAAGTTGTTTGGCCAGCCTGATCCCCGCGCATCGGCGCGGATGGATCGGCAGGCCCCAGCCGGCTGCGTGGATCGTTGCGGCGAAAATCCGAAAAGGTTCCGGACCCAATCGCCGCGCGGATATCCGCCATCAGCCGCTGGTAGAACGCCAGATTATGCACTGAAACCAGCACGGGGCCAAGCATCTCGCCCGCGAAAAAAAAGTGGCGGATGGCGCCGCGGCTGAAATTGCGGCAGGCGTAGCAGCCGCAACCAGCCTCAATTGGCCCGGAATCCTGCTGAAAAGCGGCATTTCGCAGCCTGATCGGGCCACCGGTGGCAAACGCATAGGCGTTGCGGCCATTGCGGGTTGGCAGTACACAATCGAACATATCGATGCCCGCTGCCACTGCCACCACGATGTCCCGCGGAAATCCCACACCCATGAGATACCGCGGTTTTGCGGCCGGCAACAGCGGTACGGTAGTTTCCAACACCCGATTCATGGCATCAAAACCTTCTCCCACGGCCAATCCGCCCATGGCATAGCCGGGAAAATCCATGGCGATCAGTTCGGCAGCACAGCGGGCGCGAAGATCCAAATTGGTACCGCCCTGCACGATGCCAAACAGCGATTGATCGTCAGGTCGCCGATGCGCCCGCCGGCATTCTTCCGCCCAACGCAACGTGCGGTTGACCGCCCGCTGGTGATCCTCGACCGGTGCGTTGGCAGCAGGACATTGGTCAAATGCCATGATGATGTCCGCCCCCAAATCGTTCTGCACGCAAATACTGCGTGCTGCATCCAGTTCCACCGTGCTGCCGTCGATATGGCTCTTGAACACCACGCCACGGTCATCAATGCGATTGATGTCTGCCAGCGAAAAAACCTGGAATCCGCCGCTATCAGTGAGAATCGGTCCCGGCCAAGCCATAAAGCGATGCAAGTCGCCCAGTGCCGCCACGGTTTTTTCTCCGGGGCGCAACATCAAGTGATAGGTGTTTGCCAGAATAATTTGTGCGCCGGTGGCCGCCACATGATCGGGCAAAACGCCTTTGATCGACCCTTGCGTGCCCACGGGCATAAAGGCTGGGGTATCAAATGATCCGTGCCGAGTGTTCACGCGCCCCAGCCTTGCCGCGCCGTCGTGGGCGACACGGATATATTGCAGCGGCGGGGTGGCGACGTTGGACATGAGCATGGTTGTAGAAGAATCAGCGTCAAGGCTCAAGGGAATGCCGAATGCCAAATGCCAAATTGAAAATGCAAGAATGCCCAAACTGGTTTTTCATTCGGCATTCGGCAATTGGCATTCGGCATTGAGCCTCAACTCTGTAAGATTATGTCCTTATAGATGGATACGTCCCAACCATCCACGATTGTTCTGGCCACGCTCAATGCGCGTTACGCCCATGCCGCCTTGGGGCTGCGATATTTGCTGGCCAATCTGAAGGAATTGCAGCCGCATGCCAGATTGATGGAATTTGACATCAACCAGCGCGTGGTGGATGTGGCAGAATCTATTTTGTCATGCAATCCGCGTATCGTGGGGCTGGGCGTGTATGTTTGGAATGTTGCCCCGGTCA
>Ga0316217_10006181_pt1 | contig 12001 bp, 2 predicted proteins | sample 1anoAmetaG_FD_203633 | JGI IMG/M metagenome (GOLD analysis project Ga0316217, IMG submission 203633) | Freshwater microbial communities from Trout Bog Lake, Wisconsin, USA - 1anoA | ecosystem: Environmental > Aquatic > Freshwater > Lake > Hypolimnion/Profundal zone | place: USA: Wisconsin... | reverse complement strand
ACCTTTTTTTATGATGAAAGCGATTTTGTGAATAAAATCCAGCACCGCATTATGGATGTTAAATACCTGCGGGTAATGAACACCCGGCAATACGCTGAAAAGTATGACTGGCAAAGGCTTGCTCCCGTTTATGATGCCGAAATGGAACTGGTTTATACCCGCAAAAAACATGGTTCAAAATTTTAAATACCATCTACATTTATTTTTCTGATAAAAATCAGTGGAAAAAACCGCCGAACCTTTTACTTTCGCCCTTGTTTAGAATTATTCTAAATACAGACTTATAGCTAAAACCGATTCGTGAAACGTCTTTGCACAGCCCTTCTTCTGCTCCTTATAAGCCAGTTTTTGTTAGCCGATAGTGGCGAGTCTTCACGGGTTTTAATCCACACACTCAATTACTTAAGCCAGGATTATGCCGGCGCTGTTAAAGACGGCAAAATCATCAGCCAAAGTGAGTTTAAAGAGATGACCGATTTTGGCGAATCGGCCATCAGCGATATGAAGGAACTGGTGCCCGGTTACAATAAATCCGATTCGGCTACTATTAGTTCAATGGTTTACCGCCTCGATAGTCTAATCAAAGAACACGCTCCTTTTGAAGTCGTTTCGGTACTCGCCATTCAAACCCGCGATAAGGTCATTGCCGCTTCAGGCATTAAAATTACACCCACTACGTACCCCAGCCTGGCCAACGGACAGGTAGTTTACAAAACCGAGTGCATTAAGTGCCACGGCCCCCAGGGTTTAGGCGATGGCCCAGAGGGTGTTGGTTTAAACCCGCCCCCGCGCAACCTGCACGATGAGGAAAAAATTCGTCCCCTGTCGCCATTTTTTGTTTTTAATACGGTAAGACTGGGGGTTGAAGGCACCGGTATGAAAGCTCACCCTACGCTGGATGATAACGAGGTTTGGGATGTGGCTTTTTACATACTTTCACTGCGCTACAACGACCTTAAAAGCAACCCGCTTTTAAAAGACGAAGCCACCAAAAAAATAGTCGACTCTTTGAGCCTCGAAAAAATTGCAACCACCAGCGATGCTGAATTTTTGCAGCAATACAATATCAGCGATACTGCAAAAGCCCGGTTGCTGTTAGCCGCTATTCGTTTTAACCAGCCGGTTCAGCACAGCGGCGATTTTATCAATACCGCTTTAAAATACCTGGATGGCGCCATGGGCCTTTATAACGAGGGTAAATTTACCGAGGCCTCTCAACTTTCAACCCTGGCTTACCTGGAAGGCATTGAACCTATCGAAATGCAGCTCAAGTCAAACGACCCTCAGCTAATGAGCGAGTTGGAAGAGAAAATGCACCGCTTAAGCCACCTCATGAACCAGCATGTGCCGGCTATTGAAGTACAGGATTCAATTACCTCGGCCAAAAAAACCATTGCCGTTGCCAGCAAACTAATCGATAAAAAAGAATATTCGTTTGTGCTGGCATTTTTAATGGCCATGTCCATTTTGCTGCGCGAAGGCTTAGAGGCTTTCCTTGTTATTATGGTCATCCTTTCTATCCTCAGCGCCAGCGGACTAAAAAATGCAGTGCGCTGGGTGCATGGCGGCTGGATACTGGCTATACTGGCCGGCTGTGTACTATGGTTGCTCAGTGGCCATGTTATCAGCAACCAGGTAGAGAACATGGAGTTAATGGAAGGCCTTATATCCATCTTTGCCGTGTTTATGCTTTTGTATGTGGGCTTTTGGCTGCATGCAAAAAGTGAAATAGGCAAGTGGAAAGATTACATCAACGAAAAAATGAAAGGCGCCATTAAAAGCGAAAGCATGATAGGCCTGGCTAGTCTTTCCTTCTTTGTGGTTTTCCGCGAGGTTTTTGAATCTGTGCTTTTCCTCTCTGCACTAAACGTTGAAGCAGCCGGTAAACAAAGCAATGCCATCGTGTTGGGTGTAATATCCGCCTTTGTAATTGTAATAGTGCTGGCGGTGGTGCTGCTTAAATTTTCGGCTAAATTACCCATACCGCAGTTGTTCAAAGTATCATCGGCAGTAATGAGTTTGCTGGCTGTAATATTGGCCGGCAAAGGCGTTCACTCGCTACAGGAAACCGGCTGGATTCCCATCCATGGTGTACACCTTATGCGCCTTGAACTAATAGGCCTTTTCCCTACCATCGAAACCTGCATAGCCCAGGCGGTTGTAATACTGGTGCTGGTGTTTGTTTGGAAGAACACCATTTTACAACCGAAGCCTAAAAAATAAGGATAACTAAAGCGGCCAACAGTTGGGCCATGCGGTTATTTTAAGCCCTAAAATTGATTTTTTACACTCAGCGGCTCCGCTGGTTGTATTGCTGGATGATGGTTCTGCCGTTGCGGGAGTCGGAGGGTTGCGTAGGTGCATCTTAAACCCGAAAAGGGGGGGGGTATACCTTTTTAAAAAATCCCCCCTGGTTATCAATCAATTGCATGGCAATTTCGGAAAAAAGGTATACCCCCCTATGTTTTTAAATATGTATTTAGCTCATTGCCAACAAACTAATTTATTATAAAATTATTGCACGCATACGTGGTTTCCCTTTAGCATTTTAGGTGTTAACCCTGCTACCCGGCTGTTAAACCCGAAACTCCTTTCCTAATCTGTCAAACAACGTTTACTAAATGATAAACTTTTGATAAGCAATGATAAGCCTGCGGGCCCGACCAGGCAGGCATTTCCGTAACAACGCTTCCGTACTTACCCGCAAACCAAACACGGGGTTTTACGTATGCGGCCATGCTAAGGAATGCTAAGAAATGCTAAGCCTTTTGGCCTTAACATGTCCCCGGTGTCCATCCTTGTATAATTTTATATGCACAGCATTACCACATGTACCGGGCTGCCGTTTCCTAAAAAACGGGCATTAAACAATCTGTCAAAGAACACTCTTTACCGGCCTGTTGTGCAAGCCAATTAAAATTCTAAATGCACAGCTAATTTACTCAAATAAATCAATAATTCAAACATTAGTTTGTTAACAGGGTAGAAAATTGAAAAACACGACCCACCCGTATGCAGCAAGCAATATGCCTCTCCACTTTGTCGATTGCTTTGCGAAGCTTAGCTTTCGAGAGAGAGGAGATGCCGAAGGCAAGGGTGAGTCCGGCTGCTTTGGGCGCCAGTGGGTCCACCACAGCGCTGAGTCCCCAACCTTCGGAAGGGAGACTCAGCCGAAAAGAAATAGGATAACAAAATTAATAATACGACCTTCCCCGCCGAGTCTCCCCTTTCCGGCTTTGCGGAATGCGGGACTCGGCGTGCCCATGGGGCTCAGCAAGCAATATGGTTGCCCTCTTTGTCGATTGCTTTGCGAAGCCTAACTTTCGAGAGAGTGTGGATGCCGAAGGCAGGGGTAAGTCCGGCTGTTTCGCGGTCAGTGGGTCCACCATAGTGCTGAGTCCCCAACCTTCGGAAGGGAGGCTCAGCCTGGAAGAAATAGGATAACAAAATTAATAATACGACCTTCTCCGCCGAGTCTCCCCTTTCCGGCTTTGCGGAATGCGGGACTCGGCGTGCCCATGGGGCTCAGCAAGCAATGTGGTTCCCCTCGTTGTCGATTGCTTTGCGAAGCTTAGCTTTCGAGAGAGAGGGGATACCGAAGGCAGGGGTGAGTCCGGCTGTTTTGAGTGCCAGGCAGGAAAAACCGGTTTGTTAGCACAGCAATTCACTTCAAGTGCATCGCTCATCAGTTAAACCACCAACCTATCTCAACAAAGTAATACTACCCGTGCGCAACGTTTGGGTATTATCGAGAAATGTAATCTGGGCTTCGTAAACATATACGCCGGCCATTTGTGGTTGACCTTTGTAGTTACCATCCCATCCTAAAAACAGGTTTTCGGAGTCGAACACTTTTTCGCCCCAGCGGTTAAATATTTTCAGGCTCACGGTTTTTATGCTTTCACCATAAACCAGGAACAAATCATTATTGCCATCGCCGTTCGGGGTAAAGGTGTTGGGGATATATACCGGTGGTGAACCAATAACAATTATCCGCGCCGAATCGCTGGCCAGGCAACCGTTGTTATAAGTAAGCGTAAGGGTATAATTATTGATGTGGCTGTAAGTGCTTACCACCGGGTTAGGACAATCAACGCAACTTAAACCCACAGATGGCACCCAGTTGTATGAAACGATGGCCGAGCCTGGGTAATTACTAAAAGTGGAGAAAAGCTGTATTGTTTCGCCCAGGTTAATGGTGGTATCAACCGGTAACACGGCCACCGTACCCTGCACCGGTGCACCAATGCTGGCGGTGGTGTCGGTAATGCAACCGTTGTAGTTGGTTATACTGATTTGATGGGTGCCCGCAGCCAGACCAAAGAAGTCGCCCGAAAACTGGTAGTCGCTTCCATCAACACTAAACTGAAACGGTGAGTTCTGGGCCACAAGTCCCGAGATATGGATAGCCCCATCGGTATACTGCGCCCCAAAGCAGGAAGTGGAATCGGTTATAATTCCAAACGAATCGGGTACTGCGTTTGGTACAAAAGCAGTGTCTTGTATTACGCATCCGTTGGCATCCGAAACCTGAACGAGATATAAACCGGTTGGCAATCCCTCAATAATAGAATCGGTGGTGGTAACAAAAATTGCAGGGTCCTGCGAGGCGGCGTAATTATAAGGCGGCACTCCCCCGCCAATTACATGCAACAACAAGGTTCCGGTGCTACTGCCAATACATTTTACCGGTGTAGAATCAATAGTAAAATTAATTAGCGGCGGCGAAGTAATAATTACACTCGAACTGGCCGTGCAGCCCAGGTTATCGGTAACGGTGCTTTGATATAAACCTGCAGCCAGCGTAATGGCCGTTTGCTTGGTTTGTCCGTCGCTCCACAGGTAAGTATACGGAGCCGTTCCACCGGTTACGTTATCGGTGGCACTGCCGTCGCCTCCGTCAAAGCACAAGGCATTAGCACCGGCAATAGCCACTGATAATGCAGCAGGCTGACCAATGCTCAAAGTATCGCTGGCCGAGCAATTATTGGCATCGGTAACCGTAACGGTATAAAAACCTGCGGTAAGGCCGCTATCGGGGTTCGTACCGGCTATACCATTCCAGGTATAACTATAAGGCGGCACCCCTCCGCTTGGAAACACCTGGCCTATGCCGTTGGTTCCGCCAAAACAACTCACAGGGGTAGCACTGGCCCTTGGAAAAACAATTTGCGGCGGCGATGTAATAGTTACTACTGCGCCAACCGTGCACCCTGCATTATCCGTAACCGTAGGATAATAGTTATCGGCCGGAATATTGGTTGCGTTTTGGCTGGTAATACCAATGCCCCAGTTATACGTGTAAGGCACCGTACCACCGGTAACGGTTAAATAAATATCGCCGTTGCTTTGTCCGTAACAGGTAGCATTTACAGCCGAATCGGTCATTACAAGCGCTGTGGGCTGGGCAACGGTGGCTGAAATTGTATCCGTGCAGCCTTTGGCATCGGTAACCAGTACCGCATAATACCCGGGGCCCAGATTGCTTCTGTCTTGCTGCGTATTTCCATCACTCCACAAAAACGAATAGGGCGTGGTGCCGCCGTTAGCGCTCAGTATAATGCTGCCGTTATTTTGTCCAAAGCACTGCACGTTCGAGGCAAATTCGGTTAAGGTGAGCAGTGCCGGTTGTGTAATCATAGCATTGGCCGCAGCGGTGCATCCGGCATTATCAATAGCGGTAACCGAGATGGCCCCGATAGCCAAACCTGTAACGGGGTTACCGGTTGAAGCATTGCTCCACGCGTAACTGTAAGGCGAAGTGCCACCGGTAATGGCGGCAGTAGCGGTACCATCGCTTCCGCCAAAACACGAAACAGCAGTAGTATTAATACTAACCACAACCGGAGGCAGGGTTGACACCGTTACCGATGTTGTTGCAGTACATAAGTTTGCATCGGTAGCGGTTACTGTATACAAGCCGGCTGCTAAGCCCGTGGCCGTAGCTGTATTACCACCCGAACTCCACGTATAGCTAATATTACCGGTTCCGCCGCTGGCAGCTACCGTGGCCGTGCCGTTATTACCACCCACACATGAAACCGGGGTGGTTACCGGCAACCCGAACACAACCGGCGCCGGTGCATAAACGGTAATGGTATCGGTGGCAGTACAACCCACCTGGTCGGTAATGGTTACATGATAAAGTCCGGCTGAAAGACCGTTGGCAGTATCGGTAAACGCCCCGCTACTCCACAAATAAGCGTATGGTGCCGTGCCACTGGTAATAGCCGCCGACGCTGAACCATTGGCTGCGTGCGAGCAGCCCGCCGCCACCGAACTCAACGTTTCAGTCACATTATCAAAGGCAACATTAATCGTATCGGTAGTGCTGCAACGTCCGCTGGTTACAAAAATAATATATGCATTGGGGGTAGCATTATCAACCGGGTTTGAGATGGTACTACTGCTAAGGCCCGCAGCAGGCACCCAATTGTAAACAAATGGCTGGCCGCTAACCGGGGTACCGGTAACCACTGCATTTAACTGCACCGGTGTGTTATTACACGAAACCACATCAGGCCCTGCGCTAACGCTAAACGGCGGGGTGTTATAAACGGTAATGGTGGTCGAGTCGGTGGCATTGCATCCCGCGGTGCCGGCAACACAAACATATGTAGTGGTAGCGGTGGGATAAGCCAGGGGATTTGAAATATTCGAGGCCGATAATCCCGCCGTTGGTGTCCAGCTATAGGTAGCAGCACCGGGTGTTGCAAATAACTTTACAGTATCGCCGGGGCATATACTGGTATCATTACCGGTTACAAAAGCAGGAGGCGTTACAATAGTAAGCGTAGCGCTGTCGTATACAGTACCGCACTGGCTGGTTAAATACAATTCAACAGTTTGAGTTTGGGTGGCGTTACCTATGGGATGAATAATAATTTGCTCAACACTATCACCCGCTGCAAACTGCACACTACCGGTTAACAAACTATAATCAACGCCATTGGTGGCCGTTCCCCCAACCGTATAATTTACCGTAGTAGCATGCGCTACAGGTTTTTGGTATTGCAAAGTAATAATGCCATCCACACATCCCCGTACGGCACTGTCAATACCGGGCACACTGGTACCTACGGTATCAAAGGCCACCAGGTTAGAGCTAAGACTATTAGCCTGTATAAATACGCCCGAATCGTAGGTATGGTCGCCAACGTCGGCAATGGTAAGTTTTAAATGGTAGGTACTGCAAACGTCTAACCCGCCAATGGCGGCTGTTAGCGTGGTTGTAAACCCGTTATACTGAATATAATAGGGATTGGTGTTATAAGGTGCATTGGAACCGGTACCGTTGTTAACATAATACTGAGAATAAGCAAGAGACTGATTTACACCATTACACGTACCGGTGCCTGCAAATGAACCCGGTACACCCGGGTTTACCGAATTAATGGATACAGGAACATTGGTTCCGGGTATCAGGGCAATATTTTTTTCTCCCACAATTCCCGGACCGCTGATAAAAAAAGCAAACGCATCGTTAAATGCACTGCAAACAAATTCCGGGTATTCTTCCGAACCAAATATATAATTAAACTGTATACTATCGCTTTGCACATTTAAATCAAACTCAAGTATGCAGGGATCAAATAAATTGGTTACCGGCTGGCCAATTAGATTAGCCAGATCAGTGTCTGCTGAACCACCGGTAGTGCCCCAATCGCCGGTCGCATTCATAGTATTGTTGGGTCCGTGTATTGTATCGACATAGCCATTGGTTAATACTATGCCCGAGTCCATATTCAAACTACAGTTGGTACAGGTAAAAGTACCTGCTGCACCTACCGGACAATTAAGATTTACGTTGGAAATAATGACCCCCGGTCCCGACATTACCTGGGCTAATTGCTGGCCGTTTGAGTTAACATTCGCGCTTATCTGGGCAAATGAAGCGCAGGAAATTGAAAGCAGAAACAGAAATAAAAAGTAGTTTTTTCTCATTGAAGCACGATGGTCACCCTAAAATAATTTCATTTCATTAAAACTAAAGCCTGTGGTTGTTAAATAACAGACTATCAAAACAGCCAAAAGTTGCAAGCTTACTTCTTTTTTGTGTTAAAAATCAAGGGAATAGATGCACTACCTGATCAATGTTATGCTTCCGTGTTTCTCAGCCTGTGTGTTATCCAGGAAGGTTACAACAACATCGTAAGTAAATACTGCGGGGGTTTGTAATACTCCTTTGTAAGTGCCATCCCATCCGTCAAACTGGTTGTCGGTCTCAAAAACCTTTTCACCCCAACGGTTAAATATTCGCATTTTAACCGTCTTTATACCCTCACCATACACCTGGAATACATCGTTATTGCCATCGCCATTCGGGGTAAACGAATTTGGGACGAAAAATTGCAGTTTATTCTGAACAATGATGGTCAAGCTATCACTGGCCACACAATTGCCATTGTAAGTAATGTTAAGCACATACTGCGAAATATGGCTGTATGGCGTTGCTACCGGGTTAGGGCAGTCAACACAGCTTAAGCCTTCAAACGGCACCCAGTTGTACGAGGTAATGCTTGAATAACTAAACGGTCCAAAGCTTGAAAACAACGTTATGGATTGCCCCAGTTGCAACGTAGTGTCTTTAGGCATTACCGTGGTAAATGCCTGCGAGGGTTGCGAAACCGTTGTATCTATTTCAGTTGGACATCCAAACTGGTTGGTGGCAATAATTTTATGCAGCCCTGCTGCCAGGTTACCGAAATAATTAGTGTCCTGCACCGCACCACCGTCAATAGTAAAGGTAAACGGCAGGTTATTGGCAACCAACGGGGTTACTGTAATGGAGCCATCGGTATAACCCGAGCCAAAGCAGGTGGTAGAGTCAACAGTTACACCGAAACTATCAGGCACCGGCGATTTAATATAGGCCGTATCAATAAATACGCAACCGTTATTATCTGACAGATATATATAATACAATCCGGAGTCCAGTCCTTCAGCAACACCATTCGGGGCGTTAACAAAATTAGCTCCGTCTTTGGTAACCGAAAAATTATACGGCGAAGTACCACCCGCACCGATGGCTGTTATAGTTCCGTTTTGCTGCCCGGCGCATTTAACCTGTGTTTCGCTATGGGTAGCGGTAAGCAGCGTCGGTTGACTGAGGGTTGCAACATCCGAAGCCGTGCAGCCTGTGTTATCAGTAATAGTTACCGAGTAAGTTACCGAAACAGGATTTCCCTGTGTAGAGAGCAGCGAATCTAATTGCGTGGTTGAACCGTTTGACCATGCATAAGTAAAAGGCGCATTGCCGCCGTAAGGGTAAACCATCAGGCTGCCATCACTTCCACTAAAGCATCTTACATTTTGCACCGAAATACTATCTAAAACCGGAGCCGGTTGGCTAATGCTTGCCGAAGCAGAGGCAGTACATCCGCTGGCATCGGTAACAACAACCGTGTAGTTCCCGGCGGTCAGACCAGTTTCAGGATTTGTTCCCGCACTACCATTCCAGGTATAGGTATAAGTACCGGTGCCCCCGGTTGGGTTAACCGTTATACTACCATTGCTTCCGCCATGGCAACTTACAGCCACAGCAACCGGTGCGCCGGGGTTAATGGCGGTAGGTTGCGTTAAGCTATTGCTGCTGCTTACGCTGCATCCGTTGGCATCAGTAGCCGTTACCGAATAAGTACCGGCAGCTAATCCGCTGGCCTGGTTGCTGTTTAGGTTGTGGTTCTGGCTCCACGAATACGTAAACCCACCCGTTCCCCCGCTTACCGAAACAATTATGGAACCGGTAGTTGCCCCGTTACATTGTAAATTATTAATGGTTGCCGCACCAAAAACCGGACTTGAGGCAGGCTGCGTAAGCGTGGCGCTTGCGCTTGCGGTGCAAAGATTTACGTCGCTTACCGTAACCGTATAGGTTCCTGCAATTAAGGCGCTGGCCGTTGCCGTGGTTGCCCCATTGCTCCACAAGTAACCATAAGCGCCGGTGCCCCCGGTGGCAGATACGGTAATACTACCGGTAGCACTGTCAAAGCACATAATATTTGTTTGGTTACTCACATTTAAAGCAAGTACCGGTGGCTCCGTAATAACAAATGATGCAGTACCCGTGCACGAGTGGGCATCAGTAACAGTTACATCATAGGTTGCTGCCGATAAGCCCATAATACCCGGCGTGGTTGCAGTATTACTCCACACATAGCTAACCGGATTGTATGCATTGGTAGTTGCCGTAACTGCTGCAGCACCGTTATTATCGCCGGCACATTTAATATTAGATGAGGTTCCGGTTACAACCATTTGCCCCGGCTGAGGAATAACCACCATTGTGGTTGCAGGGCAAAGACTGTCATCGGTTACAACAACCGTATAGGTTTGGGCAGAAAGCCCCGTAGCATTGGCCGTAGTTTGACCGGATGGGGTCCATAAATATGTATAAGGCAAGGTGCCGCCCGTAGGCGTAACCGTTGCGCTTCCGTCGCTCGAACCAAAACATTTAGTGCTGTCAATAACCGGTGCCCCGAAAGTAACGCCCGCCGGTTGGGTAATTGTATTGACAGTGGTAGCTACGCAGCCGTTATTATCCTTTATGGTATCGGTGTACGACCCTGCAGGCAGGTTGCTTGCCGTAGGTGAATTCAAGGCTCTGTTCTGGCTCCATGAATAGCTATAAGGGCTTGTTCCACCGGTTGGCGAAACCGTAATTGAACCGGTTGAACCGCCGACACATCTTTCATTTTGTATAATCGCTGGGCCAAAGGTAATGGCATTGGGTTGGGTGATAGGAATATTCGATACCACCGTACACCCGTTGACATCGGTAGTAGTAACGGTATAAACACCTGCCAGAAGGCCCGATTGATCAGGCAAGCCAGGCAAACCGTTAGTCCAGTTATAGCTATAGGGCGCGGTTCCACCTGATGGAGTGATTGTAATTTTACCGGTACTTCCGCCAAAACATTTTTCAGGCGTAGTAACTATGGGTGAGTTTTGAAGGCCGGTTGGCTGCGTTACCGTTGCGCTGGCAGTACCCGAACAGCTACCTGCATCGGTAGCGGTTACTGTATAATTACCCGGTGCCAAACCCACTGCCGAGTCGATGTTACCGGTATTGGCATTAGCGCTCCATGTATAAGTATACGGACTGGTGCCGTTTGATGCCACCACTACTATTTTTCCATTGGCCTGGCCTGCGCACTTAACTTCAGTAACATTAGGTGCCACATTTAACGAGCCCAGGGTAACAATAACCGTGTCGTAATGCGTACATGCCCCACCGGTCATTGCAACCACGTATGTAGTGTTTACAGTAGGATTTACAGTTACATTCTGGCCAGTGCCCACTGCTGTTCCTGCAAATGTAGTCCAGGTAAATGCCGGTGGACCGGGAAGGACATTTCCCACAACGCTTGCAGATAAGTTTACTGAACTACCGGGACAAGAACTGATATCGGGCCCGGCGCTTACTTTCGAAGTATCAACGGTAACATTCACCGTTTTATAGCCAATGCAGGCACCACTACCCACCGCCACCGTATAAGCCTGGGAGGAAAGCGGGCTGGTGGTTGGATTAGCAATATGCGCAGAAGAAACTTCATTAGGCCCGGTTGAAGGGGTCCATACAATGTTGTAATTGTTAATGTTGGGCGAACAATAACTAAACCGGCAGTTTGGCCTGAGTGTGGAAACTATAGGGGCAACGGTAGTGCCACACATATCCGTTGTATTTGAAAACTGGTACAGCAAACTGTTGAAGGCAGTAGTAGTACAAGCCGCCTTGTTATTCTGGTTGCCAAAGGTGCTGGGGTCGTACCAACAAACATCCACAATCAGGTTCGAAACACCATCCCAGCTATAAGGTTGTGTAAAGGCGAAGTCATTCCGCCCACCATTGGCGTTACCCGGCTGAAAAGAAAACGGAGCTACTACCTGGGTAAGATTATTGTTAAACGTACTTAGGCTGGTTAGGTTTGTACACGATATGCTGATGGTGAAATTGAGCAGGTAATCCGAGCTATTAAAAACCGACAGGTAAAACGAAATA
>Ga0316217_10006180_pt1 | contig 12002 bp, 7 predicted proteins | sample 1anoAmetaG_FD_203633 | JGI IMG/M metagenome (GOLD analysis project Ga0316217, IMG submission 203633) | Freshwater microbial communities from Trout Bog Lake, Wisconsin, USA - 1anoA | ecosystem: Environmental > Aquatic > Freshwater > Lake > Hypolimnion/Profundal zone | place: USA: Wisconsin... | reverse complement strand
GCTCATTTCGGCACGCTGCACGCCTGCGTCGGCCGTCGGTACGACCTCCAGGTGGTAGTGGGCCGGCAGCTCCCACGACACATCGTCATACGGTTCGCCGCGATCCTTCGGGTAGTGCTGCGGAGCCAGCAGATCAACCGCGTAGTTGCGATATGGCTGGTCCATGCGCACGACATATGTGCCCACCGGATAATCGCCGTCGTTCAGGTGCAGCGGAGCGGTTGCACGGTGCACCTCGATCTTCTGGCCCAGCAGGCGCCCGACCAACGCCGCTACGCGCGCGGGATCCCCCTGATCCTCCCGGATCAGGAACGCATAGGGCGCCTGATCGACCCCCTTGCGCCAGGAATGCAGGCCCTTCTGGTAGAAATTCCTGAGCAATGACGTGGATTGCGTCGCTGCCAGGTCCAGTGCCGCCAGCGCCGCGGTCTCGTTGTAGTTGACGTTGTCGCGCGCAGACCATCGAAACGGTGCGCTCGGAGGTGGCAGAACGCGATACCACTCCGGACTGACCTCTTCCGGTGTCAGCGTCTGCGTGAGCGTCTCGGCCGTACCGTTGCCGAATGTCTCGTACCCCCGGCCCATCGCGTTGTGGTTCATCGCGACCGAGTCCAGGTACAGGTGCGCAAATCCTTCGCCGAAGTTCCATGTCGATGCCCCGGGCATCCCCATGCCGGTCAGTTCCTGCACCTCGTGGAATCCGAACTCGAGAAACTCCGTATACGTGATCGGGTCGATGTTCGGGTTGTACGGCCCTGTGCCGTTCCACGTCATGATCAGCGCCACGCTCTCGTGCAGGTCGTGGACCACCGTCGGATGCCATTCGTGGAACATCCGATGCACGGCTTTCGTCGTCTCGTGGGTCTGCTGGTGCGTATCGCGATTGATGTCGACGAAGGCGTATTTCGACCAGTACGGCGGCGCCTGTCGCGGCAGCGTGTCGCGGTCGGTCTTACCCTTCAGGTAGCGGTAGAACCACTCGACCTGCTTGTCGCGCCCGTCCGGATTGGACACGGGATTGATCAGTACGACCAGATGCTGCCGGATCCGCCGGATCATGGGCTGTTCCGACACGGCAAGCCGATAGGCCAGTTCGAGCGTGGATTCGGTGGAACCCGTCTCATCCGAATGCAGGGCGGCGTTGAAGTAATAGATCGGGCGCGCGGGGTTCGCGCCGCCGATGAGCGCCTGCGCGGCCTGCGGATCGGTGCGGCGCGGGTCAGCCAGCGCGGCGGTCGCGGCCTTTAGCCGGTCAAGGTCACGGATTCCTGCCTCGTCCGCGATCGCGACCAGCACGATGTCCCTGCCCTCTTCGGACTTGCCGATCGTGTAGGTACGCACCCGCGGCGACGCGGCCGCCAGCGCGCGCACGTACGCATACGCCTGAGCAGAATTGACGAGTTCGCCCGGCGCCCCGGCGATTCGGTGAAAAAATGCCCGCGGAGACGGCACGCTCGCCGACGCCGGCAGGTAGGAGACCCACGGCGACAGGAACCGCGCCTCGGTAGTCGCCGCGGCAATCTCCTCGACCGAGCCCGCTTCCACCGCATCCGGTCCCGGTTCGGCGCGGGCCACCCCCGCAACGATGAACATCAACGCGGCGGTTAGGTAGAATCGGAATGCAGTCCTCATGAACGCCCCCTGAGTCGCGCAATGCAGTGGTGGGCCGGCTCCGGCCGCAAGACTTCGATCAATGCGGACACGGTCAGTTTCACTCGCGCGTCGCCTTCAGGTAGCGGTCGTACCAGGCGATGAACCGCTCGGCACGATCGCGCAGGTAACTTGGCCGCGTGAACTCGTGGTACTGGCCGGGGTATACGACGAGCTCGGTATCCACCCCCAGCGTGCGCAACGCCTGATACATCTGCTCACCACCCGATATCGGCACGTTGAAGTCCTTGTCGCCACCCATGAACAGCGTCGGCGTCTTGATGCGATCGGCGTGAAAAAACGGATAGGACAGCCGCACCCACGCATCGGGCGTCTTCCACGGCTCCCCGAGTTCGTGCACGTACTGCATCGCGTACTGGTCGGAGCCGAACATCGACAGCTGGTTGCCGCTGCCTGCGCCGCTGATCGCCGCCCGGAACCGGGTGTCGCTGGCAATCGTGTAGTCGGTGAGGATGCCCCCATAGCTCCAGCCACCGATGCCCAGGCGCCCCGGGTCGGCGATACCGGCGCGCACGACGTAGTCAGCGCCCGCCAGCAGATCCTCGACCTCCAGGTGTCCCCAGTCGGCCTGAATGCTGCGCTGAAACTTCGCCCCGCGACCGCTGCCGCCACGATAGTTGACCGACAACACCGCATAGCCATGCGCCGCGAACCACTGACGCCGGTCCAGGGACAGCTCGTGCTGGTCCTGCCCGACCGGGCCACCGTGCACCCAAAGGATGGTGGGATAACGACGACCCGCCTGGTAATCCACGGGCTTCACGAGTATGCCGTGTATCTTGGTACCGTCACGGCTGGGGAACTCCACATCCGACGCGTCGCCGAGAGCGATCTCGGCCATCAGCGCGTCGTTGTGGCCGGACAGCCGCCGCAGCTTCCCGGCCTCCACCGCGTACAACTCGCCGGGCGATGTATCGGTGGACGCCACGACCGCGACGTGACTGGCCCCGGTGCACTGCTCGGTCGCGGAGAACGCGCCGTTCGAGCTGCGCTCGACATGCCCCGTCGAAAGCTGCAGCTGCGCCGGGTACTGCACGCGATCGTCCTCAACTAGCACGCGCATTGTCCCGGGAACCGTGCCGCCAACCGGTGCGGCGATCGCACGATCCAGCGCCTGCGTCGGAATCGACACGGTACCCGTCGCTACGTCGGCCAGGGCCAGCCGATCGTGGATGTAGGCGCTGAGCCGCGGTTCCAGGCCGATCGTATAGGCAACCTGCCGGCCGTCCGCGGTGTACAGCACGTTCGCATAGTTGGGCAGGTAGAACTCGGCCAGCCGCCGCGGCGCTGCGCCCGCGCGCGCATCGACTGCATACAGATCCGCAAGGCCCGTGCGTTCATCGTCCGCACTCTCGTGACCGATGTAGGCAATGTGCGCGCCATCCGGCGACCACGCCGGATGCGTCTGCGCGTAAGGGGATTGCGTCGTCAGGGCGCTCAGAGCGTGGCTTTCGACATCGAGCAGCATCAGGCGAGGCCGGTCCTGGGACGTCACGTAGCCGACCTTGTCTTCCTTGAAATGGAACGCTCCGATCACGATTGGCTTCGGTGCCTTCGCGGCGGAGCCTTCGCGGTGCGCCGGTTCCTCGATCGCCCCGTCCGATGGCGTCACCGACAGCACGATGCGCGTACCGTCGGGGGACCATGCGTAGTCGCCTATGTCACCGGCAAGATGCGTGAGCTGACGCGGCTCCCCGCCGCGGCGGTCCAGGAGGTACAACTGTGCCTTTGCATCGCTCCCACGAGTGCCCAGGAATGATACATAGCGACCATCGGGGCTGAACTGCGGCGCCGACGCCTGCTCGGTCGTCGTGGTCATAGCCCAGCGCTGGGTGCCCGCCCAGTTCACGATCCAGACGGCCGACCGGGTCTCGTCAGCGTCCCGGTCCACGCTGGTTACCGTATAGGCAACCCACTCGCCGTCGGTCGAGCATGCCGGCGAGGCGACTTCCTGCAGCCGGTCGAAGTCGTCGACCGTAAGAGGCCTGCGCCCGGCCGCCAGTGCAGCGCCAGCCGTCAGCAGCATGCCGACGCCCAGCAGCACGAAACCCGCGTTCTTCGCCATCTGAATTCTCCGAGGCGCACCCTGGCCGCACGGCAGGTGCGGCGACGAGCCTCCTGTGACAGGGCAGCGATGATCGCCCGCGCCCCGCGGGGCGTCAAACCGCCGCAAACCGATTCGCGCACGGCCGAGGATGGACTTGACGGCCGCGAGCCGCGCCGTGCGATGCTACAGTGCAATAACAGTATCAATCTGCATGCCGGGCCGCGCCATCACAGCATTACGGATCTGCCCAATGCCATGAACGACCGGGTATCGCTATGGGACCGCGCGCGTTCCGTGCGCCATGCCGCCTCTCTGGCGCTGTCGGAGCGCATCGGGCGGGTCCGCCGGCCGGCCCCCGAGCAGCCCGCTGGCGATCTGCTTCATCTCACACCGGCGGCGGCCGATCGTGCACGCGCGCTCGCGCACCGCTATGGCGTTCGTTTCGAACTGCGGCAGGACGCTGCCGGCACACTGAGCGCGTACGAGTACCTGGACCTCATCGATCAGGCTGTCACGGCCTGGCAGCTTGAGGTCATTCCGATCGGCGTGCTGCACGACATCGGGTGCGCGAGCTTCGCGTACGTAGGGGCGCTCGCCGCGCTGTGGCGCCCGGAACGGATCGTCGGCATTGAGCGTGAAGGCTACCGCCGGCTCCGCGGCGGCATAAACCGCGCCGAGAAGGCAATGACCAACGTAGCGCGCGTGCCAGGCGCGCATTTTGTCGTCGCCGACTACGCGAAGTTCGAGGAGCGGGCCGACCTGATCACGGCGTTTTTCCCGTTCGTCACCCCCGCGCCGGTGCTTGGCTGGCGGATGCCCTTGTCGGTACTCCAACCGAGGCTGCTGTTCGCCCGCATCAGGACGAACCTGTCCGCATCGGGGTCGCTGTGGATGGTAAACCACGGCGAGTCGGAGGCATCAACCGCGGCCGGCTATGCCGCCGAAGCGGGGCTGCGCCTGGCGCGACGCCATGTCTGCGTACCTGCCCTGCGTGCAAGGGATCACGCACCCGTTGTCTCGCAGTGGGATTTGTGGTCTACCGGCACTAGCGCCGCAACCGGAGCAGCTCCGCGCCGTTGACGACGGCGATTCCCGCCAATACCAGACCGGTGCCGACCGCAAAGCGCAGATCGATACCCTCGCCGAGCAGGAAGGCCCCGAAGACGACTCCGAACAGCGGGGTCATCAGCGCCAGCAGCATCAGTCGCGAGGTCAGGTAGTGTCGCAACAGCCAGAACCATCCCAGGTAACTGAGAAACGCGACGCCCAGTGTCTGGAAAATCATATTGCTTAGCAGTCGCGCGCTTGGCACGACGTGGGTCTGCCCTGTCGCCTGCGCGTAGGCCCCTAGGGCCACCGCCGCGAACGCGACCTGATAGAACACCGTCTTGGTTGCAGGCGAGCCAGCGAGCCTGGAGCGGCGCAGGGCAACGGTACTCGCCCCCCAGCCGACGCCGCCGAGCAGGGCAAGCGTGTCGCCGAAAAACATTCCGGGCGCCCTGCGATCGGAATAGCCGAGGAACGCCACCGCAATTCCGAACATGGCCAGCGCAATGCCTGTCCACTGCACCGCTGAAAGCCGCTCCTCGGGCAGGAACTGCAGGCCGAGCGCCGAGAACACCGGAGCCGTATAAAGGAACACGACGGCGTGGGCAGCGCTCGTGTACTTGAGGCTCTCAGCCAGCAGCAGAAATTCCGCGGCAAACAACGCGCCCAGCACCAGACCGCTGTAAAGGGTGCCGTCACGTAGGACCCGCCAGCCGTCCTGCCGCAGCACCAGTACGCCGAACATCACAGCCGACAGCGCAAACCGCGTAGCCAGCTGCATGACGGGAGCCATGTCCTGTGCCGTCAGCTTGATCGCGACCTGCTGCAGGCCCCAGGTCAGGCACAGCAGCAGCATCAGCCCGTAGGCCAGCACGTCCAGTGGCCTGCGTGCGGACGGGGGCGCGCTGGCCTTCGCGGTACGGTCAACGTTCGACAAGACTACCTCAGGCGCCGTAGGCGCAATGTAGGGCAGCGGCGCCGCAACCGGCGCGGCTCAGTCGGCGACCTTCAGCATGATCTTGCCTACGTGAGCGCTGGATTCCATCAGCTCATGCGCCGCAGCCGCCTCACCTATCGAAAAGGTCGCGTGCACGGGGGGGCGGCACAGGCCGCGATCGAGCAGAGGCCAAACGCACGCTTCGAGCTCGGCCGCGATCGCGGCCTTCTCCGCCGTCGAGCGCGGTCGCATTGTGGAGCCCGTCACGGTCAGTCGACGCGTCATGATCGGCGCGAGTTCCACCGAATCCACGACCGCGCCACCCAGAAAGGCGATTGACACGAGCCGCCCGTCGCGCGCAAGGCTTTGAATGTTGCGCTTGAAATAGGGCGCACCCACCATGTCCAGGATCACGTCGACGCCTGCGCCGTTCGTGACCCGCGCGATTTCCGCGCCGAAATCGGCAGTGCGATAGTTGAAGGCGTCCGCGGCCCCGTAGCGCCTACACGCCGCGCACTTCTCCTCGGAACCCGCCGTGGCGTACATTGTCGCGCCGAACGCCGCGCCGAGCTGCAGCGCCGTCACGCCGATGCCGCTGGTACCGCCGTGCACAAGTGCGCGCTCACCTGCACGAAGCACGCCTCGTTGGAAGAGATTCGCCCACACCGTGAAGTAGGTCTCCGGCAGCGCAGCCGCGGCGACCGCGTCGTAGCCGGCGGGCCAGCGCAGGCACTGCGTCTGCGGAGCCACGCAGTACTGTGCGTATCCGCCGCCGTTGGTCAGCGCGGTCACGCGGTCGCCAATCTGCCAGATCGTGGCGCTGGCACCGCGCGCGACCACGATGCCCGCAACCTCCAGGCCCAGCACCGGGCTCGCGCCTGGCGGCGGTGGATACTGGCCAAGTCGCTGCGCGACGTCCGGCCGGTTCACACCGGCCGCAAGCACACGTATCAGCACCTCGTTCGCCGCGGGAACGGGCAGCGCCATCCTGGCGAGGGACATGACCTCGGGTTTGCCGGCCCCGGCACACGCCACGTAGTTCATCGACGAGGGCAGTTCCACCCCGGTGTTCAGTGACATGACAATCTCCGGATGGGGCGGTTAGCGGTGTGCGACGGCATCGAACGCCGCCAGCACATTGACGGCATTGATCCCGATCTCCTGTACCGCATAGCCGCCCTCAAGGACGAACAGCGTCGGGACCCCGAGTCGACCAATCATGTCGCCGTAGCGTGAGAAATCCGCGGACGACAGCTTGAAGAAGCTGATCGGATCGCGCTCGAACGTGTCCACGCCGAGCGAAACGACCAGATACTCGGGAGCGAACGCCGCAATCCTGTCCAGACCACGCGCCAGCGCTGCGCCCCACATGTCGAAGCCCGCGCCGCGAGGCAACGGCAGGTTGAGATTGAAGCCCGCTCCGGCCCCGCTGCCGGTCTCGTCGGCATAGCCCAGAAAGTGCGGGAACGCCTCCGCAGGATCGCCGTGCAGCGACACGAACAGCACGTCGGAGCGCTCGTAGAATATGTCCTGCGTTCCATTGCCGTGGTGGAAATCGACGTCCAGCACCGCCACACGCGCCGCGCCCTGATCGCGCAGCCACTGGGCGGCGATCGCCGCGTTGTTGAGGAAGCAGTACCCGCAATACATGTCGCTGGTGGCGTGGTGTCCCGGTGGCCGGCACAGCGCAAACGCACCCCGGTCACCGCCCACGAGCCGGCGTGCCGCGGTGAGCGCCACGTCGACCGCGCCCAGCGCCGCCGGCCAGGTCCCCTCACAGATCGACGTTTCCGAGGAGGCCGCGTAGTAGCCCAGTTTGCCGTCGATGTGCGCGGGCACTTTCTGCACCATGCGCCGGGCCGGCCAGCACGTCGGGATGGCCTCACCGCGGTAGCCCGCGGCAACCCAATCGGCCCATGCGTTCTCGAGGAACGCGAGATATCCCGCGTCGTGAATCCGGCCGACCGGAGCGATTCCGAACGATTCCGGCGCGATCACCGGACCCAGCCCGGTCTGGCGCACGCGGTCGAGCACATAGCCGGCGCGCTCAGGACATTCGTGCGGCGGGATCAGCAGCCCGCCGTGCAGCTCCGTCTTCGCCTGCCGCAGCAGGTGACTGTCCGAATAGACCGTAATCATGCACTGCTCCCTCGCGACAACCGCGGGCGGCGCCGGCGCCTGCACCCGGCTGCAGATCTTCGCGCACGCGGCCCGACATTGAAAGCCGGCGCGCGATCGATGTGCCCGACGCGGCTGGCACACCCATCAAAGGGCCAGCGACAACCCAAAGAACCCGCCGCGCCGCGGGCCGTACTGGGGGGCGCCCACGCCGACTCCGGTACCGTTGCGGATTTCGTAGATGCTGTCGAATGCATTGATCACGTCGAAGCGCGCGGTGAGCGTGCTCGTGCCACTGAGGCGGAAGGTGTGGGTCAGGCCGAGATTGAGCTGCGTGTAGTACGGCAGGTGCGCACCGTTGGGTATTCCCGAGCCCCCGTAGGCCGTCGTCGTTCCGGCCGGCAGAGGCAGATCGGCGCGCAGGCCGGAACCCAAAAGGAAGTCTGCGCTCACCCGTGTGCCTGCCCACAGGTACGAGGCACCACCCGAGGCGGTGTGCTGCTGCTCGTGGTCGAGGTGGATGTAGTTGTTGGCAATGTAGTCAAGGTCGGGCTGCGAGAAGTTGAACTGCGCGGTATTGATGTCCTTGCCCTTCGCGCTCTGCGCGGACAGGTTCAGATAGGCCGTGAAGTTCCCCTGCGTGTAGTTTGCGGTAAGTTCGGCACCGTACTGCTTTCCGTAGCGGTAGTTGAACGGTGTCAGGATGATCGGCGCGCCGAACTGCCCCTCGTCGATCAGGTTCTGCGACTGCTTGTAATAGGTATCCACACCCATCGTCAGCGCGCGGGTGAACTTCTGCTGCACTCCGACATCGTAGTAGTTCGCTCTTTCCGGTTGCGGCACATCGGCACCCGGCGACAGCGCCGGGGACGTCGTGTACTGGAACTTCTCGATTGTCTTGCCGCCTACGAGCTCAAACGGCGGTGGCGACAGGTAGCGGGAGTAGCCCGCATGCACGGTCAGATCATCCGCTGACTCCCACACGACATTCAGCCGCGGACTTACCTGTTCGGCCTGCGTATACGCGGTGAAGTGGTCGAAACGCAGGCCGTAGTTGACCGTCAGCGATGGGATGAGCTTCCACTCGTCCTGCACGTACATGCTCTCGATCCATTCGGTCCGGGCACCCGCATCGGGAATGGTGTACGGAACGTCGTTGATCGGCACACCCGCGGTGTCGGTACGAAGCACCTGCGAGTTCGTGTCGCTGATCGAATGGTCGCTCTGCAGATACAGGCCCGCGCGCAGCGTGTGCCTGGCGTCCAGCTTGTAGGACGCGTCGCTCTGGGCTGCGTAGGCGACGTTCTGTTTGTAGGCTTGCTGCGCGATGCCGGTGAAGAGCAGGTCGCCGAGCGGATCGGGGCTGAACGTCAGGCTCGAATAGCGGGCCACGAGCGAACTCTGGACATTCAGGTCGCCCACCGAGTGCTGCCAGCCCAGCACCGCGAAGTGCGTGATCTCCCTCTGGTTCTCGTCGAGATCCTCGCTCGGGTAGGTCGACACGCCATTGACCGTGAGGCCCAACTCCGGTCGCAGGCCATGTTGATTCGGGATCTGGAACTTTCCGACCGAGCTGGCCAGGATCACGGACAGGCGGTTCGACTCGTCCAGAATGTCCTCGAAATAACCGAAACCGTGATACTGGGTCGTGTGATCGTGGATCGGGTTGGAGCTGCCGTCCGGAGATTCGATGCCCAGGTCGCTCTTGAGCATGCCTCCCGACACGAAGTACGTCAGCGCTCCTGTAGTGCCGCCGTAGTTGAAGCTCGGCTGGAGCGTGCCGTGCGTGCCGCCGTATAGCGAAACCGAACCGCCGTCCTCGAGCGCCCCGCTCTTCGCCTTCAGGTCGATGATGCCGGCGGTACGCAGGCCGTATTCGGCCGGGAGCGCGCCGGTGATAATGCTCATGGACGAAATGAGCCGCGGATCCAGCGACTGGCCGAATACCGCGATGCCTTCCGGCAGGATGATCCCGTTCAGCCGGTACTGGAGGCCGTTGTGCTCGCCGCGGATGTGGAATTGCCCGAACGAGTCCTGCGCGACCTCGGGCGACTGCAGGATGACCTGGTTGAGCAGCGTGTTGTCGCCGCCGGGTGCCGCGGCGATCGCCGCGGCATCGATCGTGTAGGTCGATGCCCCCGTCTGCGTCTGGATGCCGTTACGGGCCTCGTTCAGGCGGCGAGCGGTGACCTGGATCTCTTCGAGATTGGGCGCATCAGCCGCCGGCGCGGGGTCGGCGCCGGCCAGCGGCGTGGCGCACAGAGCAAATGCGGCGAGCGCGCAGCGAGCGCGACAGACGATGCGAATAGACATGTGTACTCCAACCGGACTCCAAACCCACGGCGCCGCGCAGGATCGCGACGCATGACAGCCTCGTCAGGCAATCGCGCAGGGAGGGGCTCTGGACTGGTAGGAGTAGGCAGTGGTCGAGGAAAGCCGCGCCTCGGGAACGACACGGGCAAGCCGCCGTGCGGGAGGCTCCAGCAACACGCCCGATACGACAGGCACCGGTGCGGCGCCGGCCTGCGCATAGGCGGCGCAGTCCGGACATACGAGGGTATGCGCCGCAGCAATATCACGCATCCCCGCCTGGTCACCGCCCAGGTGGCTGATGCCGTGCACCACGCCCTGCATCTGCGCGACCCACAGGAGCGCTGCGAACAAGAAAGCGTGGAGGGGCGGAAAACGACGCATGCCGGTAGGAGTGCCTTCAGGAACAAGCGGGATGCGCGGAATCAACGATCCAGCGCGTCCAAGGCACTCTAAGATAGCGCAATGCACACACAATGAACAATTATAATAAAATCAGTCTCTTAGGATCCCACAGCCGGGAACCGCCCACGCTTCGGATCCGGGACTGAGCCGTGGCACCACCGACCCGGCGGTGCCACGGTCCCGGTCTTCTGGCGTCAGGGCTTGCCGTAGCCGACGATTCCCTTCGTTTCGAGGAATTCGTAAATCCCCCAGTCGGCGTATTCCTTGCCGTTACCCGACTGCTTGTAGCCGCCGAACGGTGCGTGCGTGTCCCAGTCCGGATAGTTGATGTTTACCGTGCCGGCACGCAGTTCGGCGGCGACTGTCCGTGCGTGCTCGAGATTCGCCGAAGATACATAGGCGGCCAGGCCGTAGACGGAGTCGTTTGCCTTGTCGATCGCTTCCTGCTCGCTCGTATACGGCAGGATCGACAGCACGGGCCCGAAGATCTCCTCGCGCGAGATCGTCATTTCGTGCCGCACATTGCCGAACACGGTGGGCCTGACGTAGTAGCCCGTGTCCAGGCCCTGCGGGCGGCCGACGCCTCCGGCAACGAGAGTTGCTCCCTCGTCGATACCCGCCTGGATCAGGCGCTGGATCTTGTCGAACTGAATCTTGCTCACGACCGGGCCGAGTACGGTATCTGCCGCACGCGGGTCGCCAACGACGTGGGTCGCCGCCACTGCCTTGGCGATTTCCAACGCCTCCGCGTGACGCGCCGCCGGCACGAACATGCGCGTTGGCGCATCGCACGACTGTCCGCTGTTGCTGAAGCAGGCCGCGGCACCACGCGTGACCGCGTCGGTGAAGTCGGCGTCGGCGAGGATGATGTTCGCCGATTTGCCGCCCAGCTCCTGGGCGACGCGCTTGACCGTATCTGCGGCGACCTTGGCGACGATGATGCCGGCGCGGGTCGAGCCCGTGAAGGACATCATCGCCACGTCCGGGTGGCCGGACAGGTATTGACCCACCGTCGGCCCGTCGCCGTTGACGAGATTGAACACGCCCTTCGGCACTCCCGCGTCGTGCATGATTTCGGCGAAGATGATGCCACTGATCGGCGCGATCTCGCTGGGCTTGAGCACCATGGTGCAGCCTGCGGCGATCGCCGGCGCCACCTTGCACACGATCTGGTTGAGCGGCCAGTTCCATGGCGTGATGAGTCCCGCCACGCCGATCGACTCACGCACGATGCGCGTGGTGCCACGCTGGTAGGAGAACTCCAGTTCCTCCAGTGCCTTGATCGTGGCTTCCAGGTGCACCTGTCCGGCCCAGGCCTGTGCCTCGCGCGCGAATTTCGTGGGGGCGCCCATCTCGTCCGTCACGGCATCCGCGATCTCGTTGTAACGCGAGTTGTAGAGCTCCAGCACGCGTCGCAGCACAGACAGGCGCTGTTCGCGCGTCGTGCGCGAAAACGCCGGGAAAGCC
>Ga0316217_10006178_pt1 | contig 12007 bp, 9 predicted proteins | sample 1anoAmetaG_FD_203633 | JGI IMG/M metagenome (GOLD analysis project Ga0316217, IMG submission 203633) | Freshwater microbial communities from Trout Bog Lake, Wisconsin, USA - 1anoA | ecosystem: Environmental > Aquatic > Freshwater > Lake > Hypolimnion/Profundal zone | place: USA: Wisconsin... | reverse complement strand
GAGTGTCTCGCCGTTGAAATATTTTTTGCCCCATTCAACATTCAAATTCATGGTGGCGATGACGTTGCTCAAGACCAGCTGCGACTGCATGATTTCAAACGTCGTCTGGATGAAATAAGGATCATACGGCATCATTGAAGGCGTCACCGCACTTGATCCGAGGGTGTCGGTAAAGTCGTTTTCCACCTTGATGCGGCAGGTGCTGGCGTAGGATTCCGGCAGGATAAAGGTCACCGCTGTGGCGATAATCGCGGTGATGAGAAACACCGTGATGATGATCGCCTTCCGGATGCGGATGACGCGCCAGTAATCCAAAAAATGCAGCCGGGCTTCCGGCGGGACGGGACTTTTTTCTTGATCCATATTCTTGTCTTAAAAAAAATGGGAGCCTGTGTTAAACCCGGCTCCCAACTCTGTGTTTAAACCATGGGTGTTGGTTCCGCTTAATAACTGGCACCAAAACCGAAATAAACCCGGTTGCGTGAATAGGTGGGGTCGGTGGAGGTCGACTGGAGATAGTCAAAATTATAGCCAATATCAGCCGAGAAATGAGCGGTGAACTGGTAGCTTAAATTGACCCCAAAACTGTAATCCGTGTCCGACTGATTGTCGTTGGCCCCGCCTTGAAAAGTTGAATTCTGGCAGCGGCCGATGATCGTGCCCAACAGCTTCGGGTTGAACCGGTGATTGATGGACGCGTAAATCACGGAACTTTCCGCATATTGGGTCAGCGAACCGCTGGCGGCGTTCACCGTGGCCACATCGGTGGCATTGATGTCATGCGTAAATCCAAGCTGGACATAGCTGCCCGGAATGTAGGTGTAACTGACGGACAAATCCGCATAGGGCGACACCGAGGTCGTTGTTTGCAGCGGGTCGTTGTAACTGTCCGTGTAGGACGCGCCGCCCTTCAGCGTGCCGCTCAAATTGGCGGTGAATTGATGGCTCACGCCAACATAAGCATAGTGCGAGAGACTGTCGCGCGAGTTGCTGTAATAAAGCAACGAACGCGGCGTAAGCGTTGTGTCGACATAATTAAAAACCCCAATCTCCTCGCCGCTGGTATAATTCACCCAACTGAAATTATATCCAACAAACCCAACCGTCTCCGGCTGAAAATGCCATTGCAAATCCAGTGATATATTTTGCTCAATCCGGTTTAATGTGCCCGCCAAGCTGGGAAATACCGGCTGTTGAAAACCGTTGACGCCTGGAGTGCCAACTGGAAACAGCGTTGGCGGAAAAGTTATCGAGCCAGACGGCTGGCTTCCACTGTTTGCGTAATTATAAAAGCTATTGCCATAAGCCAGCGACGTGCTGAACTGCCGTGTCCATTCCGTGTCCAGCTTGATGGCGGCGTGGTTGGCAAGGTTGTCGCCCGAAACGCGGTAAAGAACACCATTAGGACTTGACGGACTAACCGGCCCGATCAATTCCGGCTCCTGGCCGACGGCAAGGGTGTCGGTAAAATTGGCCTTCCATCGCGTATTGAAAGCATGATCCAGCCAGAGATCCACCTGATGCGACTGATCAAGGGGATCGAGCCCGGCCGCATCGCGGTCCTGATAATAATAAAGTCCGTAAGTATAGCGCAGTCCGAAGTCGGTTTGCTGCATCGGAACATTCAGGGAGATCGTTGGGGAGACCTCGACACCAAAGCTGCCCCGTTTGGTGCCGGTGATGTCGTAATTGTCATCGTAAAAACCGCGAAGCGTAGCGGAGACATTCCACGCCTTGGGCGAAATCAGATCCGGTCCCGAGGCCAACGCCGGTTGCAACCCGACGGCACCCACCGCCAGCAACCCGGCAGAGACAAAAAAAATTTTCATATAATAATCTGACTTTTCTTTTGACCGCTTATGTCCATGGCCATTCAAAAAAAACGACCTCAACTGAATTAGTCTAAAGGCTATCAGTCTGACAAGTGCCTCGTCAAAACATATTTCCTACAACAAAGTCCCGTCAACATTAGGCCGATGACACCATGGCGTTTCCATTTTGACACCGTTTTGTCACTTTCTGGAAATCCGGGGGAGCAACGATTCTAGCGCCAGTGCATTCATCACTTCCGCCTTTTCCAGCCAGCCTTTTCGGGCGATTCCCGCGCCCAGCCGCAGAAAGCCTGCATGTCCGTTGCGGTGCGCGTCCGGATTTATGACACATTTCACACCCTTGCCCGCGGCGTAAGGCCAGTGCCGCCAGTCCAAATCCAGCCGGTGCGGATTGCAGTTCAGCTCAATCCATGTCCCCGTCGCCGCGCAGGCATCAATCACCGCATGAACATTGACCGGATACGGCTCGCGCTCCAGCAGCAGCCGCCCGGTCAGGTGGCCGAGGATGTGGATAAACGGATTTTCCGCCGCGCGGATCAGCCGCTTTGTATTCTCCGCCTCGCGGCTGGAAGGAACATGCAAACTCGCGACCACCACTTCCAGCTCCGCCAAAACTTCATCATCAAAATCCAGCCGGTCTTTCAAGATATCCACTTCCGTTCCCGTCAACAGCCGGAAAGCGCTGCCGCGCGCCGCGTTTTTTTCATTCACAGTTTTGATGGCTTTGATTTGCTCGCGCAACCGCTTCGCGTCCAGACCGTTTGCCTGAAACGACGCCTGCGAGTGGTCGGTGATCGCCCAATATTCCAGACCCAGGCCGTCCATGAACTCCGCGATCTCTTCCAGCGTGTTGTGGCCGTCGCTCCAGTTCGAGTGGTTGTGCAGCGCGCCCTTCAAGTCCGGCCACTCGACCAGTTTCGGTAGCCGGTTCTGCTCGGCCGCCGTGAATTCGCCGTGGTCCTCGCGCAGTTCCGGCGGCACGAACGCCAGATCCAGCTTGGCGAAAATCTCCTCTTCGGTCTGGCACGCCACCCGCAGCTTCGCCTCGCGCGTCTCCTCCTTCGACTGAAACAACCCGTATTCATTCAGCCGCAAACCGCGCTGGATGGCGCGCTGGCGCATCACGATGTTGTGTTCCTTGCTGCCGGTAAAATACGCCAGCGCGAACGGGAATTCCGCGTCGCTCACCACGCGCAAATCGCACTGGATGCCGCCCGCCAAAATCACGCTCGCCTTGGTTTCGCCTTTCGCCAGCACCTTCACAATGCCAGGCTGCGAAACAAAGAACTCAATCACCGCCGCCGCGTTTTTCGACGACGCCAGCAAGTCAAGGTCGCCGATCACCTCCTTGAACCGCCGCAAACTGCCCGCCGGGCTGCACCGGATCACCTCGGGCTGCCGGCGCAAATTTTCCAGCAGCGGCTCCGCCGCCAGCCACGCGTCGCTCAACAGGTGTTTGCTGGCGTAGGCCCGCTTGCGCCCGATGCTTTCCAAAAGGTTCGCCTGCGTTTTTTCGCCGAACCCGTCGAGTTCCGCCACCTTGCCGGCCTTGCACGCCGCTTCCAATTTTTCAATGGAGTCCACGCCAAGCCGCTGGTTCAGCGCCTGGATTTTTTTGGGGCCCAGGCCGGAAATCTCCAGCATTTCCAGCAGTCCCGGCGGAATGGAAGCCTTGAGCTCCTCGTAATATTTCGACTTACCGGTTTCCACCAGCTCGGTGATTTTTTGTTCCAGTGCCGCGCCGATGCCCTTGATTTCGCCCAGCCGTTTTTCCGCGACGATTTTAGCCAGCGGCTCGTCCAGGCCTTCCAGCGTCCGCGCGGCATTGGCATAGGCGCGGGTCTTGAACGGATTTTCGCCCTTCAATTCCAACAGCGTGCCAATCTCCACCAAAATTTCGGCAACCTTGTCTTTGTCCATGGCCAGATTTTAGCGCAAAGACGCAAAGGCGCAAAGGCGCAATGGAAACCGGTCGAAAACTTTGCGCCTTTGCCTCTCCGCGCCTTTGCGTTAATTTCCGAAAATGTCTGCGAGAAAAAGATTGCCGGTGGCCCTGACCATCGCCGGTTCCGACAGCGGCGGTGGCGCGGGCATCCAGGCTGACCTGAAAACCTTCGCCGCGCTCGGCGTCCACGGCGCCAGCGCTGTCGCCTGCCTCACTGCGCAAAATCCGCGCCGCGTCCTCGCCGTGGAACCGTGCCCGCCGAAAATGCTCCGCCGGCAAATTGAAGCCGTCTTCGAGGAACTCCCGCCGGCGGCGGTAAAAACCGGAATGTTGTTCTCGGCGGAAAACATTTCCGTCGTCGCAAAGTTTTTTGGCAACTCAAAACTAAAAATTAAAAACTCAAAGCTGATCGTGGATCCCGTGATGGTCTCCACCAGCGGCGCGCGGCTGCTGCAACCGGCGGCGGAAAAAGTTTTGCTGGAAAAACTCCTGCCGCTCGCCGCGCTCGTCACGCCGAACCTCGACGAGGCGGAAATCCTGGCGGAACAGAGAATCCGCTCGCCGGAGCAGATGCGCGCCGCCGCGCGGCAAATCCATTCGCGCCACGGCTGCGCCGTCCTGCTGAAAGGCGGCCACCTGAAAAATTCCCGCGCGGCGCTGGACATCTTTTTTGACGGCCAAACCGAGCTGCTCCTGTCCGCGCCGTTCGTAAAGGGCGTCTCCACGCACGGCACCGGCTGCACCTATTCCGCCGCGATCTGCGCGGCGCTGGCGCTCGGCCACGATTTGCCGGCCGCCGTCGAGACCGGGAAAAATTTCATCACGGAAGCCATTTTCCGCAGCTATAAAATCGGCAAACACTTCGCGCTCGACCAGCTTGCCGCCGGCGGCCAGGCCCGGTTCACGCCTTCGCACCACGGCGGTTCCGGTTGTCCGTGAGCGCGGAGAAGGATTTCACGGAAACAGGCCGCGTTGCTTCTTGGCCTCGAAAACGCGGCTGATGCCGGTGCTCAAAGCCGCCAGGCGCATGGGGATTTTCTGCTTGCGGCTGAGGTTCAAAATCTGCATCCACGACGTTTCGAGGATGCGGAACAGCTTGTCCACGATCTCCGTCTCGCCCCAGAAAAAGCTCTGCAAATCCTGCACCCATTCAAAATAGCTCACGATGACGCCGCCGGAATTGCAGAGCACGTCGGGGATGATGAAAATTTCCGGCCGCCGGTCCAGGATTTCATCCGCGTCGGGCGTGACCGGGCCGTTGGCGGCCTCGGCGAGAATGCGGCACTGGATTTTCCCGGCGTTGTCGCCGGTGATCTGCCGTTCCAGCGCGGCGGGCACCAGAATATCGCACGGCAGCAGCAGGAGCTGCTCGTTCGTGATCGGTTCCGCGCCGGGAAAACCGGCGAGGTCGCGGTTTTGGGCGGCGTATTTTTCCAGCGCCAAGAGGTCGAGCCCCCTGGCGTTGTAAATGCCGCCGCGCGCCGTGCTGACGGCGATGACCTTCGTTCCGTAACGCCCCAGCGAATACGCAGTGACGGAACCGACATTGCCAAAACCTTGGATGACGGCGGTGCTTTGGCCGAGGTCCAAGCCTAGCGCGTCGGCGGCGCGGTTGATGAGATACGCCACGCCGCGGCCGGTGGCCTCGCGGCGGCCGAGCGAACCGCCGAGGCTGACGGGTTTGCCGGTGACAATGCCTGGCACCGTGTAGCCGGCGTGCATGGAATACGTGTCCATCATCCAAGCCATCGTTTGTTCGTTCGTGCCCACGTCCGGCGCCATCACGTCCATTTGCGGGCCGATGAACGGGATCATTTCCTGCGTGAACCGCCGCGTGAGCCGCTCGTTTTCGCCGCGCGAAAGCTTGGCCGGGTCGCACGCGATGCCGCCCTTGGCGCCGCCGTAAGGCAGGCCGGCCAGCGCGCATTTCCAGCTCATCCACATCGCCAGCGCGGCGATTTCGCCCAGCGTCACGCCGGGATGATAGCGCAGGCCGCCTTTCGTCGGGCCGAGCGTGAGATGATGCTGCACCCGGTAGCCGGAAAACACCCGGGTCGAGCCGTCGTCCATGCGCACCGGCAGCGCGACGGTGAGTGAACGCTTGGGAAATTTAAGCCGGCCGCGTTCGCTTTCGGGGATCTGCAAATGGTCGGCGACCAGGTCAAACTGCCGGCACGCCATCTGGAAGGTGGGATGGTCGTAAGCTTGCATCAATCAATTTAATCAGCCTGTTTGGCCGATTTGGCAAGCGGTGAATTTGGCAAAATCACGGTTGCTGCCGCAGCCGGAAAAATTGCGCGTCATTGGTGGGGCCCAACCAGATGACGTCCTGGCCGTTGGTCAGGACCGGCGGCGGAAGCTGGTTGGTGCTCCACGCGCCCGCCAGCAAATTTGTCCGCGCCTCGGCCTTGAATCCCGCGGGATACACCGGCCAGGCCAGAGCGGCATCGGCGCCGGACTTGGCGATGGCGAGTCTCGGCGGCGGGACGAACTGCCAGGCCAGCGCGTAGGTTTCGCCGGTGCTGACCAGGCCGCCGCCGCCCGCCTTCCACACCTGCAAATCATAGCGGCCAGCCGCAAGCTGCGGCACAAAGATGTGCTCGACGTTGTCCACCAGGCTGGTGCTGCACGCGACGAGGTTGCTGTCGGCCACGTTGAACAAGAACAGGTCGAGGTTGTTGATGTTGGTCGCGCCGGACTGGCGGTTCCAGACCAGCGTGGCCGTGGCCATGACGTTGGAAACCTCGAAGAAATAATGGCACGCCGCGTCGTTCGTAGCGCTGCTGGAAAGGCTTTCAAAATCCCAGCCGCTGACGGCGGCAATCGCATTTGTGCCCGCCGGCGGCGGATGGCCGGCGCCCAGGGCAACCGAATTGGACGCGCAAAAAATTTGTTTGCCGCCGGCCAGCTGCTCGTAGGCATTGAGCACGTTCACCACGCCCGCGCCGTAACGCGCGTCGAGCGGCGAGGAATCTGAATTCGTCCAGTCCGCCGGCTTCACCGCGCCGTTCAACAGCAATGCCTTGATGGTTCTCAGGTCGGCCGCCGCGTTGGTGTCGCCGCCGCCGTCGCCGCGCAATGCCGCCTGCACCAGCACCGCCGCCGCGCCGGTGACCTGCGGCGTGGAAAAACTGGTCGCCCCTTCCGGCGCGGTGAGGTCCGGCTTGCAGCGGCCGTTGTCGAGCGTGGGGCCGATGCTGGAACTGCCGCCATACGCGCCGACACCGATGCAATTGTATCCGGTGCCAGGCGGGCTGACCGATCCGCCGTTGTTGACCGCCGAGACGAACAGCGTGCCGTAGTTGACCGCGTAATCATCGTAAGCCAGGTCGATCTCCTGCTGGTCGCTCACCGCAAGATAATAAGGATTGGTGGCCAGCAGCGATAGATTGGTGGTCACGTTGCCGAAAGTGAAACTTTGATTCACCACGGGCGTCGCCGCCGGCAGCGGCGCCAGGATCAGCTCGAAGTTGGTGGAGAAATCATTGGTGACCACGTTGAACAAATAATTCGTGACGAAATGTTCCGCGTTGTAATTATTCACTTGCGCCACGTTTGTCGCCACGCCGTAGGAGGTGCCGTAAATATAATTGCCCACGTTGCCGGCGTGGCCGGAGGCGCCGCCCAGCGCATTGGGAAAATTGCTGGTCGAGCCGCCGGCGGAAATGTAGGTGAAAAGGCCCGCCGGCTGGCCGACGGCGCCGGGATTGACCTCAAAATTGGTGGTGCCCGCCGATTCGATCGCCTCCGGCTGCGCCACGCGGATGCCGCGGCCGTCCAGATTGGTCGTCATCGCCCGCAACGCGGTCACGCCGATGGTGTCCAGCGTTGTCGCCGGACTCCTCGCGCTCCCCAAAATCGCCGCCGCCAGCAATGACAGGAACCGGGCGATGGAGACGTAAGGTTTCATGTTCTGGCCGCCGAAACCATAACCCATCCGCCGGACAATTCCAGCCCGCGCCGCGAAAAAACCTGTTTAATTCCGCCGGTTCCGCGTAGCTTTTCCCGGTGTCCGAAACGCTCGTCGTCAACGAAATCTATTTGAGCCTGCAAGGCGAAAGCACTTTTGCCGGGCTGCCGTGCATTTTCATCCGGCTGACCGGCTGCGACCTTCGCTGCGCCTACTGCGACACCGCCTACGCCTTTACCGCCGGCAAAAAACAAACGCTAGCGGAAATCCTGGAAAAAGTCCGCGCGCTGGCCACGCCGTTTGCCAACTCAAAACTCAAAACTCAAAACTCAAAACTTCCCCTCGTGGAACTGACCGGCGGCGAGCCGCTGCTCCAGAAAAACTCCCGGCCGTTGATGAAATCGCTGTGCGACGATGGCTTTACCGTTTTGATTGAGACCAGCGGCGCGCATGACATTTCAAAAATTGATCCGCGCGTCCGGCGCATCATGGATTTGAAATGCCCGGCCAGTGGCGAGGTGGAGCGAAACCTTTTCCCCAATATCGCGCAGCTGAAAGCGACCGATGAAATCAAGTTCGTCATCGGCACCCGGGAAGATTACGACTGGGCGAAAACGCAAATCGCCAAGCATGATTTGGCGAGGATTTGTCCGCTGCTGTTTTCCTGGGTGCATCCGCTCGCGCCCAAACAGCGGAGCCAGGCGCTCAAAAAAGTTCCCGCCGGGCTCACGCCCATTTCCCGCCGTGAGCTGGCGGAAACAATCATCGCCGACGCCCTGCCGGTGCGGTTTCAAATCCAGCAGCACAAAATCATCTGGCCGCCGGAGCGGCGGGGAGTCTGACATGAGCATCACCCGGCAGGTTTTGAAACAGCTTCGCGACCACGAATCGCGCAACGTCACGTTCATCGCGCCGGACGGCGAGTGGCCGGTCGTCTGGGAACGCGCGCAAGGCGTTCACGTCTGGGATGTCGAAGGAAAAAAGTATCTGGACTTGACCGCCGCCTTTGGTGTCGCCGCCGCCGGCCACGCGAATCCGAACGTCGTTCGCGCCGGGCAAAAACAGATGGCGAAACTCCTGCACGCGATGGGGGATGTGCATCCGCACGCCCTCAAGGCGCGGCTGGCCGGCGAATTGAGCCGGCTCACCTTCGAGCGCTGGGCGAAAACAAAGCGGAAAGCGGAAAGCGGAAAGCGGAAACAGGGCAAAGCCATCTTCGCCAGCTCCGGTTTTGAAGCCGTCGAGGCGGCGCTCAAGACGGCCCTGCTCGCCACCGGCAAAAGCGGCGTCATCGCGTTTGCCGGCGGCTACCACGGTCTCGGCTACGGCGCGCTCAACGCCACCCACCGCGAACATTTTCGCGGCCCGTTCCGCTCGCAACTGCGCGAATTTGGTAGTTTTGCAAAATTTCCAACGTCGCCGGAATCGCTTGCGGAAACTGAAAAAAACCTCCGCCGGCTTTTCCGTCGCGAAAAAATGGGCGCGCTGCTGGTCGAGCCGGTGCAGACGCGCGGCGGCATCAACGTCCCGCCGCCGGAATTTCTGCCGCTGCTCCGCAAACTCTGCGACGAACACGGCGCGCTGCTCATCGCCGACGAGATCTACACCGGCTTTGGCCGCACCGGCAGATGGTTTGCGTGCGAGCACAGCGGCGTGATGCCGGATCTGATCTGTCTCGGCAAGGCGCTCACCGGCGGCTTCCCGCTGTCCGCCTGCGTCGGCCGCGCCGACCTCATGGATGCCGCCTGGCCCGCCTCGACCGGCGAGGCGATCCACACCAGCACCTTTCTCGGCCATCCGGTCGGCTGCGCGATGGCGCTGGCGCAAATCAAAGAAATTCAGCGGCTGAAACTGTGCAAGCGCAGCGCAACGCTGGGTAAATTTTTGCTGGGCGAACTTGCTTCGATTGAAAACTTAAAACCTGGAATCAAAAACTCCGCGCGCGGCCTCGGCTTGCTGGCCGGCGTGGAACTGAAGCTGCCGGACGGCAAACCGGCGACCGGGACGGCCCTGGCCGCCATCAAGACGCTGTTGCGCCGCGGCTACCTTTTCCTGCCGGAAGGCGAGCACGCCAATGTCATCAGCTTCACGCCGCCGCTGACGATTTCAAAAGCGCAGCTGGCCACAGCCGTCGCCGCGCTGGCGCAGGTTTTGCCATGAACCTCACCGAAATGCGCGAGTTGCTGGCCAAGCGCGATATCCAGCTCACAAAATCACTCGGACAGAATTTTCTGCACGACGCCAATCAACTGCGCCGCATCGTGGACGCGGCAAAAATCCAGCCGGCGGACAAAATCCTCGAAGTCGGGCCGGGTCTCGGGCCGCTGACGGAACTGCTCCTGGAACAGGCCGGCGAAGTCCTCGCGGTGGAAATGGACGGGCGGCTTGTGGATTTTTTGCGCGAACGGTTCGGCGCGGAAAAGCAAAGCGACGAAGTTTTAAAAAATGCTTTGGCTGGACAGTCAGAAACCAGCGGCGAACCCAGGCAGCTCGGCGCATTCCATTTGTGGCACGACGATGCGCTGGCGTTTTTGAAACGCGAGCCGCGCGACTGGAGCGATTGGATGCTCGTGGCAAACCTGCCGTATTCCGTCGCCTCGCCGATTCTGGTGGAGCTGGCCGCCGGCCCGCGCGCGCCGAAACGGATCGTCGCCACGCTGCAACTGGAGGTCGCGAAGCGGCTGATGGCGCGGGCCGATGACGATGATTACGGCATCCTGACGCTGCTGGTGCAGCTTGATTTCGTGCCGCGCGAATGGTTCAAGATTCCGCCGGGCTGTTTCTACCCGGCTCCGGACGTGGATTCCGCGTGCGTGATCCTGGAGCGCCGCGCGCCACCGCTGCTGCCGGTGGAACAGCGTGAAACTTTCCGCAAGCTTGTAAAAAAAGCCTTTTCCCAGCGGCGGAAAATGATGTTGAAACTCCTGAAACAGGACTGGCCGAAGGAAAAACTGGAAGCCGCGTTCGCCGCGCTGAACATCTCGCTGATGGAACGCGCGGAGAAATTGAGCCTGGAGCAGTTTGTGGCATTAACACAAATTCTGGCCGGCGAAAAATGAACCGCAAGGCACCAAGACGCTATTTTCCCCTTGGTGTTCCTAGGGTCTTGGCGGTGAGAAGTTATGAGCGAAGAAATCTTTGACGTGGTCAACGAGCGCGACGAGGTGGTCGGGCAGAACACCCGGCGCGAGGTGCATCGGCTGGGTCTGAAGCATCGCGCGGTGCATGTGCTGGTGTTCAACGCGCGCGGCGAGGTGTTTCTCCAGAAACGCTCGCTGAAAAAGGACATCGCCGCCGGCAAATGGGATTCGTCGGCATCCGGCCATCTGGACACCGGCGAGGCTTACGACGCGGGCGCCGTGCGCGAGGTGCGCGAGGAAATCGGGCTTCATCTGGCACCGCCGCCGCGGTTGTTCAAGATTGACGCGTGCCCGGAAACGGGCTGGGAATTCTGCTGGATTTACCGGTGCGCCGGCGAAGGGCCGTTTACACTGCATCCCGACGAAATCGAGACGGGCGCGTGGTTCGCGCCGGAAGCGGTCACCAAGTGGGTGAACGAAGCGCCGCAGGATTTTGCCAGTTGCTTTGTGCTGATCTGGAAAACACTGCTCACGCCAAAACGCCAAGACGCCAAGCATTAAAAAAACACTCCCTTTGCGCTTTCGCGTCTTGGCGTGAGGATGGTTTGCAACTTTACTTGCGGCGAAAATGGGGTAGTTATTTCCGCATGAACGAATCGAATAATTTCTTGGTGCCCATCGTGGTGGAGCAGACGGCGCGCGGCGAGCGCAGTTGGGACATTTATTCGCGGCTGCTGGTGGACCGCATCCTGTTTCTCGGCACGCCGGTGGACGACAACATCGCCAACATCGTCATCGCCCAGCTTTTGTTCCTGCAGATGAGCGACCCGAAGAAAGACATCCATCTCTACATCAATTCGCCCGGCGGCAGTGTAACGGCGGGCCTGGCGATTTACGACACCATGCAATATCTGACCTGCGACGTGAACACCTACTGCATCGGGCAGGCGGCGAGCATGGGCGCGGTGCTGCTGTGCGCCGGCACGAAGGGCAAGCGCTTTTCGCTGCCGAACTCGAACATCATGATCCATCAGGTGCTCGGCGGCGCGGAAGGCCAGGCCAGCGACGTGGAAATCCGCGTGAAACACATGCTCAAGCTGAAACAGACGCTCAACGCCATTCTTTCCAAGCACACCGGCCAGTCCATCGAGCAGGTGGAGAAAGACTGCGACCGCGACAATTTCATGACCGCCGAACAGGCCCGGGCCTACGGGCTCGTGGACCTGGTCGTGCAGTCGCG
>Ga0316217_10006177_pt1 | contig 12008 bp, 10 predicted proteins | sample 1anoAmetaG_FD_203633 | JGI IMG/M metagenome (GOLD analysis project Ga0316217, IMG submission 203633) | Freshwater microbial communities from Trout Bog Lake, Wisconsin, USA - 1anoA | ecosystem: Environmental > Aquatic > Freshwater > Lake > Hypolimnion/Profundal zone | place: USA: Wisconsin... | reverse complement strand
GCGACATGCTCGCAACAGGGGCGAAGCGTGTTCGAGTATCTCCATGAGAGCATCGTCGCCCGCTTCGTCGGTAGCCCCGCCCCGTCACTTCTCCCGGCCGGGCCGTGAACGGCTACCTAAAACAGAATCGCGCGATTAGCGATATGCGGCCCGGGCCAGGGTCAATTCCTGTGCCACATCTGCCGCCAGATCCTTGGGTTGCAGGACCAGGGCGTAGCGTCCAAACCCCAGCAGCCAGCGCTTGAATTCCGTGGTGTCGGAGAGCTTGAACTCGGCGATCACGGACTCGGCGGCATCCTTGACAATCCTCTGGCTGGCGTGCCACTGCAGCTCACGGATGCTGGTGGCGGCCCAGCCGGTGAACTTCACCCGGATGGTCCGGAGTTTGCCGGAGCGGAAGATGCCGAAGGCGCCTTGGGTATAGGCGCTGAGGGAAAAGCTGGCCGGGCGCTGGAAGGTTTTGTTGGTCATCTGCACGCCGAGGAAGCGGGAAACCTTCAGAGTGCGTATTTCGTCGTATTCGACCAGATGCCCGATGCAGTAGAGGCTGCCGTGCAGGAAGACCAGGCCATAGGGATGGAAGGTGGCATCGGACGGCTTGCCCTTGCTGGCCGACTGGTAGCGGATATTGAGCACCCGACCCTCGTGGATGGCGTGGTTGAGGATGGTGATTTCCTTGTCTTGGCCGGAATAGTCATGGCGCGGCAGGCTCTTGACCAGCAGGTTGCTCTCGTCCAGGAAATAGCCTAGGGCTTTCTTGGGCAAAAGGGCCTTGATCTTTTCCAGGAGCGTGCCCAGGCCGTCGCCAAACTGCGTACCGGCTAAAGGGGTCAAAAGCTGCTGGCTCAAGTACAGGCTAAGCATCTCGGTTGTGGAGAGCGTCAGGCCGCCGTGCTCCAGGGCGTGGGATTCCATCCGCCAGTAGCGTTTGCCGCCGTCACGGGTATCGTGGAACAGGGGAAACCCCACCAACTGCAACACGCCAAGATCGCGCTGCACCTGGCGCTTGCTGCACTCCAGGCGAGTGGCCAGCTCCTCGGCGGTCTGACCAAAATGGAACGCCTGGAGCGATTTAAGCAGATTCCACTGGCGGATTAGCGGTTCAGCGCGAGACATGGCTTCCTCCCGTTGCGAATGACCGGCTGGATTCTACTTGGCGGATCAATCCCATACCAGCGATCAATGCAGTTCTGTGGTTTCCCTCATCGAGGTATGACCACCGCTGTCACGCCCTTCGGGTAAATGAGTCAGCATGTCGCCCGGTGGCGACAGACGGCTCAGCCGTCGCCGGCCCGCCGATGGTGGCCGCATGGGCTGCTGAGATGAAAGGTTGGCGAACAATGACGCAAGCACACATGAACCCCGCAAACTGGCCGGAGATTAACAATGATCCACCGCAGCAGTACGACGTGGAGATCGACGGAGAGCTTCGCCACATTGACATGGTCGGCGCCCGGAAATCCAACAGCCCCCCGCCATCGCCGATCGACACACGGCGGCTGCCACGATCGCCGTTCCTGCTGTGCATCGACTGCGTGTTCGTCACCACCCTGATCGTGATGGCGTTCGCATTGCTCTACTCGATGCCGCTGTTCATGGGCCTGGCGGCGCTGGCGGCAAGCCTGCTGCTGACCGTCTATGGCAAGCTGGTTTGGTGGGTCCTTTGCGCCATGGGCCCGCCGGACCACCCCCACGTGATCGCGATCATCAAGGCCCCCGAAAAGCTCTTCTGCCCGCGCTGCGGCGATGACAAGACCGATGACTACTGCGCCAACTGTGGCGTGGACGTCACCAAGGCATACCAAAAGGCGATCCGCAAGTTAGCCCAGTACGTCGTGGACGCTACCGAGGAACCACGGCGGTCGCTGGAGGCGTCCTTGCAGGGGCACATCGACGCGATTGCCGCCGAGCAGCGGGAGCTGGTCGAACGGAAGCTGGCGGTCATGGAGCGGCACTACGTCATGGAAATCGTGCGGCAGCGCAAGCTGGTCGCCGACCTCCAGCGGATGCTGCCGGCGGCAGAGGAAGCAGACCACCGGGATCGACACCGCCAAGGAGCTCGAACATGAGTGATTGGAAGCCCGAACAACGCCGTTGGGAATTGCACCGGCTCTTGAGTGGCGGCAGGAAGGTGGTCGCCAGTCGCCAGGCGCAGCTCTGGGGGTGCAACGAACGCACGGTGAGGCGCACCCTTGCCTATATGCGCGATGAGTACAATCTGCCGCTTGAGTACGACCCGATCGACACGACGTGGCGTTACACTCGGCAGGTCGACGAGGTACCGGCCGTGCTGGTAAGCAGCGAAGATCGCCGGGCGCTGCTGTTCTCGTTGCAGGCTGCGGCCCAGTTCGAGGGGACGCCCGTCTCCGGCCAGATTCGCAGGCTCTACGAAGCCCTACTGGCCACGCTCCCACCCGAGCGGGCCACGCGGTTTGAGCGGATGATGAAGTGCGTGCGCTTTACCGGCCCACCGGTCCCCGTGATCAAGAAAGAAGTGTGGGATGTGCTGCTGTTGTGCCTCGAAGACCACGCAACCATGAGCATCACCTATACCGATGGGACGCATGGGCGCACGACGGAGCGCGAGGTGGACCCGTATGGGCTGCTCATGCGGGACCGCCGGTGGCACCTGGTGGCGTACTGCCACCGGGCCAAAGACGTGCTGACATTCTCGCCGCAGCGGATCAGCAGGGCATCGTGCACTGACCGGTGGTTCGCGATGCCGCAGGGATTCATGGATCAGTACCTGGCAGACAACTTCGACGGCTGGCAGTCCACCGGTGACAAGGTCAAGGTCGTTCTGCGTGTTGCGAAGGACGCGCCGCCATATGTTCAGGACCGCCAATGGAGCCGCAGCGAGACTCGCCGGCGGGACACTCAGGGGAACGTCATCATTGAGTTCCAAGCGTCCGCGCTGTTCGCCATCGAGCGGGAGGTGCGGGCGGAGGGCGGCTACGTGGAAGTGCTGGAACCGGTCGGATGCCGCGAGACTCTGCGGCGGACCGCGCTGGCGATAGCACGGCGCCACAGGTAAGCCCAAGCCAACAATGCACTTATGTATAGGCGCATCCACCCATGGAGCTGTATATTCTTCTTACGCGCTGGGGCACCGGACGCATATTATCCGCAGGGGCGGTATGCCGTGAACGGGGAGTTTCTGCGGGAACAAGCTGCCGAAGGCTGATGACGACGTGCCGCCACAGCGGCGCGGAGGCAAGCGTATAAGAGGGCGCCTCTTGAGCTTTCTTGTGGCCATCTGAATTGATTGTGAATGACCAGCCAAGCGGGTGCGGACGTTCCTGTTTGTATTCCCGCTTCTCTTTCGCAACGTCGCCGCGCGCGAGAACAACTGCGTGCAGAGGCACTAACACCGTTGTATCTGCTCGCCGTTGAAGCACCGGACTCATTGTGTCCGGTAGGGTTTCTAAGCTTCGCTTCAAACACAGAAAGCGAGGCAGACCTTGCCGCAAGACCAATCCAGCCAATTTGACCGCCTGCCGCCCCATTCCATCGAAGCGGAGATGTGCCTGATTGCATCGATGATGCTCGACAAGGACGTCGTCGACCAGGTGGTGCAAATTGTCAATCGTGATTCCTTTTTCCAGGCCGACCACCAGATTCTCTTCGACATCATGGTTGAGCTGCGCCAGCAGAGCCGGGAGATCGATGCCCTCATTGTCCGCGAGGAACTGGCCAAGCGACAGCTTCTCGACGACATCGGCGGCATCGAATACCTGGCCCAGATCATCAATTGCGTGCCTTCGGCGGCCCACGGAGCCCATTACGCGTCGATCGTGCGGGAGAAGGCACTGCTCCGTCAGCTTATCAGCGCCAGCAACGACATCCTCCGCGATGCCTACGCCCCCCACGAGACGGCAGACCTGGTGCTCGACAACGCCGAACGCCGTATCTTTAAGATCGCCGAACAGACGGCCACCCGCAACGTCCAGCCGCTGGATAAGGTGATCACGGAGGTGTTCGACAGGCTTGACAAGCAAGGGGAGAGCGGGATTAAGACCGACTATTACGACTTGGACGATTATCTCAACGGTCTGCAGGACGGCGAGATGATCATCGTGGCGGCCCGCCCCTCCATGGGCAAGACCGCCTTTGCCATGAATATCGTCGAGACTGTCGCCTGCCGCGGCATCCCCTGTGCAGTGTTCTCGCTGGAAATGAGCCGGCTGCAGCTTGCCCAGCGCCTGCTGTGCAGCCGCGGCGGCGTCGACGCCCACAAGCTGCGCAGGGGCATGTTGCAGGCCCAGGAGTATCAGCGCCTGGCCGGCGTGGCCGGCGAATTGGCCAAGGCCCCGGTCTGGGTGGACGATTCGCCCCGGCTGACGATCCTGGACCTGCGCGCCAAGGCCCGCCGTCTTGTCCAGCAGCACGGCATCAAGCTCATCATGATCGACTACATGCAGTTGATGGATAATCCCGGCCCGGACAGTCGCCAGCAGCAGATCAGCGAGATTTCCCGCGGCATCAAGGGCGTTGCCCGCGAGTTGAATGTGCCGGTGCTTTGCCTCTCCCAGCTCAACAGGGCCAGCGAAGGCCGCGAAGGGCACCGTCCGCGGATGAGCGACCTTCGCGAATCCGGCTCCATCGAGCAGGATGCCGACGTCATCATGCTCCTGCACCGGGAGGATTATTACCGCATGGGCGAAGTAGATTTCCAGCCCGACAACATTGCCGAGATCATCATCGCCAAGCAGCGCAACGGCCCCACAGGGTTGGTGAAGCTCGCGTTCCAGAGCAACTGCACCCGCTTCGTCAATCTGGCGTCCGGGGCCGATCCATATGCGTAGCGCATGGAGTGAAGGCCACAGGACACATTTTGTCCGGAGGCGGTCGTTACCTTTACCGTGAACGCAGAAAGCGAGGTCATGCCATGCCGGAAGACAAACTGCCGCCCCATTCGATCGAAGCGGAGATGTGCGTCATCGCTTCGATGATGCTTGACAGAGATATCGTCGATGACGTGATACGCATCGTCAATCGCGAGTCCTTCTTCCTGGCCAGCCACCGGATCGTGTTCGATACCATGATCAAGCTGCGCGACGAGAACCAGCCGTTCGATCCCATAGCCGTCCGTGACGAACTGGCCAGGCGACAGCTTCTCGATGAGATCGGCGGCATGGAATACCTGGCGCAGATCATCAGTTCGGTGCCTTCCGCCGCCCACGGGGCCCATTACGCGTCGATCGTGCGGGAGAAGGCCCTAGTCCGCAAGGCACAAGGAGGATGAGGATGCTATACGACGAGGAAGACATCACTGAAGTCGACCCCTTGGGCGACGACGATATGGTTGCCAGCCCATGGCGGAAGAACTGGTTTCTGCGGGCGGCCGTGCTGCGCTTCGCGACCAATCTGATCGAGCACTACAGGGGTAAGATTCCCAAGTCAGCCCGGCAGGTCATGGGGAGCGCGCTTGGCCGTGATGCTGTCGCCGAGCTCGTGCAGGCCAATTTTGCGCCAGAACACCTGGCGGATATGCAGGGTGACAAGGGCGAGGATCAACTGCGGCTGGATCGCGACGACGCGCATGAAATCATCCGCATCGTCTTGCTGCACCCGCGAGGGCGCGCTCCTTTCCGGCGAGCGCTGGTGGCGGCATTGCGCGCCAAGCTGCCGGAATATCAACGCAAGGTCGAGGAAACCTCCGCCAATAACATCATCCAAAGCCGATTCGCCGAAATGGTCCGCTTCTTCGGTCTCGACCAGCGCGAAGCCGACCTGTTTCTGCTGGCCTACACCAAGCACCTGCGCTTGTGGGATCCTTTTGAGGACATGGACCACTGCCGCGATCACTCGGACGTGCTCGTCGCCGCACTGGTGATCCCGATGTACGCCGCCATGATGTTGTGCAGTGGACGCGGGCGGCTCTACCAGTATGAATGCGTCGATCGCTCTTTGAGCTTCAACGATGACCTGCACCTTTTTCTATCCGGCGTCGGTGACGAACCGTTGGTCAGCAGGTACTTCAGCCTGCAATCCCTGCCCGCGCTCCCCTGGGCGATGCACGGGAAGCTGGCAGCGGAACACGGCGAGATGCTCAAAACGCTGCTGGGAGCACGTGAGATGGGCCGCGGTATCAACGTATTGTTGTACGGCGAGCCGGGAACCGGCAAGACCGAGTTCGCCAGATCCCTCGCCGCCGAGCTCAAGCTCACACTCTACGTGGTCAGACAAACGAAGGAGGAACGCGACACGCATTGTGATTCGTCCCCGGAATTCCGCTTCGGCGCGCTGCAGTTGTGCGATGAGAGAATCAATCCCGCCACCAGCCTCATTCTTGTCGATGAAGCTGATGACATGCTCGGTGGCAAAGTACGTTGGCCTTCATTCCTGATCCGCGGTGACACGCAAGGCGACAAGGGCAGGCTGAACGCAGTTCTGGACAAGCTCAAGACCCCCTGCATCTGGATCACCAACAGCGGTCCGGAAGACTTGGACCCCTCCTCGCGCCGGCGTTTCGACTATTCCATCCGCTTTGACAAGCTCTCCCGCACCCAGCGGGAAAACGTCTGGAAGAACGTCGTCGGCCGCTATGAACTCCAGGGCGTCCTCGGTGGGGAGGCCATCGCACGCTTTGCTGAAAACTACGAAGTCAGCGCCGGGGGCATTGACGTCGCTGTTCGCAACTGCGCCCGCGTCCTGAAGCGGGGAACTCCGACCGCCGCCAAGTCCGCCGAACTGCTGGAAAAGCTGCTGGCGCCGCACTGCGAATTGATGGGTACGCCACCGAACAGCCAGAAAAGCATTTCCGACAGCTATTCTCTGGAAGGATTGAACGTCAAGGGCAAGCTGCCGCCGTCACGGATATTGGAGGCGATACGCCGATTCCGCCAGCAGCAGGCGGACACAAGCCGGCCGCCGGCCGCCGATGCCCCGCGAATGAACGTGCTGCTTTCGGGCCCGCCGGGCACCGGGAAGACCGAGTTCGTGAAATACCTCGGTGCCACACTGGACTGCCCGGTAGCGACCCGTATGGGGGGCGACTTCCTGGACAAGTACGTCGGCGGCACCGAGCAGAATATCCGGCGGGCTTTTCGCGAAGCCGAGGCCGAGCGCGCCATCCTGTTTATCGATGAGGCCGATGGCATGTTCCGCTCCCGCCAGTTGGCCGATCGGAGCTGGGAGATCACCCGGGTCAACGAGCTGCTGGCCGCGATGGAGAACTTCAACGGCGTGCTGATCTGCGCCACCAACTTCACCGACAACCTGGACGCGGCCACCATACGGCGATTCACCTTCAAGCTGGAGTTCGACTACCTGGACGATGCCGGCAAGCTCCTCTTTTACCAGCGCATGCTCTGCGACATCTGCGGCGAGCCGCTCAGCGGCTTGCACAAACGCCGGCTGGCCGAAATCGACGAGCTGGCGCCGGGCGACTTCCGTACAGTGCGGCAGGCGTGGTATTACCTGGGCAACGAGAAACTGTCTCACGATACGCTGCTGGAAGCACTGGAACAGGAGTGGCTGGCAAAACGGCAGCAGGGTTCAAACGGCCGGCGGATCGGGTTTTTGTAGGGCACGCTCTGCGTGCCGTATTTTGACCGTCCGGTGGTACCGGCCGTACCCTGGTCCCCGTAATGGCCGCAAGCAAGAGGCGCGCGGAGCGCGCCCTACAGGAGTCAACATGCCCACCATCAAGATATGGCTGGACGATCAACCCGAAGCCCCTGCGCGGGCAGCGCAGTTCCCGGCCGATGAGGGCTGGATTCACTGCCGCCAGCCCGCCGAGGTGATTGCGTACCTGAAGACCGGGAGCGTCGCCGAAATGTCCCTGGACCATGACCTCGGCGAAGGCGCCCCTGGCAAGCCCGTCAGCGGCTACGACGTGGTTGCTTGGCTGGAGAAGGAGGTCGCCGCCGGCCGCTGGTGCCACCCGTTGCCGATTATCCGCGTCCACAGTCGCAATCCCGTCGGCCGCGGCAATATCGAGGCATGCGTCGAGAATATCGGCCATGAATTCGAGCATCACCACGCCCAGGCCGACGCCGAAGCCGCCGGACAGGTGCTGCTGGCAATAATGCGCGACAAGGGCGCCAATACGCCCAGGGACCTGGCCCAGAAGCTGGGCGTCGAGCCGGGTGAGTTTCCCTTGGAGTAGCCAGAAAAGGACTTTAATGCGTCTTGGAATTCTCAGCGACACGCACGGACAGGCCGATTGGATGCGGTACGCCATCAGCGCCCTGCGCCAGCGCGGCGCCACATTCGTGGTTCACTGCGGCGACATTGGCCCGCCGGCGCTGCTGGATTTGTTCATAATCCGCCCCGGCGAGTTCAGGGCCGCGTTCGTTTTCGGAAACAGCGACGACGGTCGCGCCGCCCTCGACCAGCGGGCCAGGGAGCTTGGCATCGACTGCCTGGGCCAATTCGGCCAGTTCGAGATGTCCGGCAAGAAGTTCGCCGTCCTCCATGGCGACGATCGCCGTGCGTTGCGTGCCCTCCTGCTCGCCCAGCAGCACGACTACCTGCTGCACGGCCACACCCACCAGTGGCGCGACAAGCGTATCGGCCGAACCCGCATCATCAACCCCGGCCCGGCTGCGCTGCTCAGGAAAAGACGGCCGATCGTGGCACCAACGTGCGCGATTCTCGATGTTGACGCCGGCAGATTGGAGAAGATCGTTCTGGCGTGAGCTCCATGTTCTTGCGCCAATTATCGACATGTACTTGCGTTAGTGGTATAGCGTCCCGAAATAGCCCTAATGTATGGAGCTCAACCAGACATGACGGAGATCAAGCTTAGCCTCAAGTCGGTAGGAGATATCAAGGGCATGCGGTTTCTTATTCCCAACTATCAGCGCGGCTACCGCTGGGAAGCGGACCAGGTAACGGCCCTGCTGGACGATCTTGCCGAGTTCGAGGCAAGAAACGAGCCGAGTGCCGAGCGATTCTACTGCCTCCAACCGCTTGTAGTGGTCAAACGTTTGGTTGAATGGGAGGTGGTGGACGGCCAGCAGCGGATCACCACCCTCTACCTCATTCAAAAGCACCTGTCCCCCACGGAGGCACCCTTTGATGTCCGGTACGAGCGTCACCCGGCGCACCGCGACGGGCTCAAGGGATTGCTGGAAGCGATTGCTGAAGGATTGTTGGACCGACGCTTTATGTCGCCAGACCTGCACTTCCTTAAGAAGGCCCAAGAGGCAATCGAGAATTGGTTCAAAGAACACAAGGACAGTAAGCTGACCGTGCTCTCGAACGGCACCGGTCCTTGCGCGAAGTTCATCTGGCACGAAGTGGAGCCCGGACCGGAGGCCATCGGCGCCTTCACTCGCCTCAATGCTGGCAAAATCCGGCTCAAGGATTCGGAACTTATTCGGGCATTGTTCCTCCGGGCCGGCACGCTTGACCAAGACGATCAGCATCGGATCGCCCTGCAGTGGGATCAGATGGAGCGCCGGTTTCAGGACCCGGAGTTCTGGAGCTTCCTGGCTGCAGAGGGCGATGACACAGACAACCGTATTGAGCTGCTTTTCCGCTTGATTGCAATGAAGAAGGGCTGGGACTACGCGAAGAGCCGCACGGTGTTCAACCACGTCAACGCTGAGCTTGCGCAGGGCGACGTCCAGCGCAATAGACTCTGGTGGGACGCGGAAGATCTCTTCGGGACTCTCGATGAGTGGTTTGAGAATAACCGCCTTTTCCATCTAATTGGCTTTCTCGTCGTCACTCAGAGAAGATCGGTAGTGGCGGAGTTGCTAAAGCTGTCTCCAAAACTCGATAAGAGCGCGTTCTTGCAACATTTGAAGAGGAGGATCCGCATTGAGCTGTTGGGAGAGGTTGCCTCGCCCGACGGTCTGGGAGATTACCTGGGCAACATCGAATACGGTAATCCCGGGATTAGGGAGCTGCTTCTGTGTCTGAATCTCGCCACATTGAACGCTGACGAAACAAACACCGTACGCTTTTCCTTCCATTCTTACCGAAGCGAGAAGGGATGGGACGTTGAACATATTCGAGCCACGGCCTCCCGCCCCCCGGATGGCGTCAAGGAACTTCGACAGGCGATGGAGATGATCCTTGACTACTGGGACAAGCGACCAGGGAACGAGCGGCCGCATGATCTGGAGCAGGCGCGGAAGGCACTTGAACAACACCAAGAAAACCCAGAAACGTTGAGCGGGCTCTATAAGAGCCTATGCAACGAGATGGAAAAGGATCGGGAGCTGGAGATGGATGATAGGCTTAAGAATTTGACGCTGCTCGACTGCAGCACGAATCGGGGATACGGCAACAGCCCATTTGCCGTCAAGAGAGCTTGGATACTCCACCCCGACCGGCAGGCAAGATACCTCCTGCCGTGCACACGCAACGTATTCACGAAGAGCTACTCCCAGGCCCCGTGCGGCCTGTTGCATTGGACCGAGGACGACGCCGCCCATTACCTGACGGCGATTGAGAGCACGCTGAAGGATTTCTTTGCCGGAACCTGGGAGGACAAACAATGAATATGCACACGCCCGAGCCCACGGGACTGAGGCTCAGCTTCCTCGAATTGTTTGAAGAGTACGGACGGGTCGAGATTCCCCTGATTCAGCGGGACTACGCACAGGGCAGAGCATCGGCAAGACCTGTCCGGGATCGCTTTCTCCTCGCTCTTCGCGATGCCCTCGTCGGGTCGAAGCCACTTAGCCTCGACTTCGTCTACGGCGAGGTCAAGAAAGAACGTGGCTTTATTCCCATCGACGGCCAACAAAGGCTGACGACGCTCTTTCTTCTTCATTGGTTTCTCGCCTGCGCAGCCGGCGAGCCCGAATGGAACAGCTTTCAGGCGGCACTGACGGAAAACGGCCAGCCTCGCTTCCGCTACGCAATCAGGCCCAGCTCCGACCGGTTCTTCGCCAAGCTCCTCGAGTACAAGCCGACGGACCTCCAGCAGCCCTTGCGCGGCGCCATCCAAGAGCAGGCGTGGTGCTTCCGCCGATGGCAACATGATCCGACCATCGACGGCGCTCTCACGATGCTCGACGAGATCCAGCGGGCGTTCGTGGGCGAGCGGAAACTCGACCGACTTTATTCAAGGCTGACACAACACGAACCCCCTCTGATCACTATGGACGTGCTTAATCTGGGCAGCATTGGGCTAGGCCACTCGCAAGAGAAGAAGGTGCAGAACTTCATCAACAATGGCGTGTTTCTTTATTACAAGACCAACTACAATCCTTGTTTGGACATTCTGCTGGGGGAGGTTGCGCATCTCAGAAACAGCCTGATTAAGCGCCTGATCAGCAGGGAATGGAGTCTGGCCCGGGTGCGCAGCGAGAGACTCGCGAACACGTTGTTTTTTGAAGGCCATGGTATCAAGCTGGTTCGCAAAGCAAGGGACGGCATCGCTGAGATGTATTGCTTTCTGGAGTACCGTGAAATTCAGATCGGACGAACGCCGCAGTCCGGCGTACGCGAGGTCACGATCGTATACCCCGAAAACGCGGAGACGGCGGAATTCCAAAAATCCCTAAGCGACAGACTGAACGATAAGGCGGTCACGGCTGATGTGAAAGCGGTAATCCGCGATCTGTGTGCCGCCTGCGTTGAGGAAATGGAAAGATCTGAGAAGAGAACAAGGAGATAGGTCGCCTAATCCCAGGGTCCTTGGTGCGGCGCGATGAAAGCAGCAAGAGAGGCCTGTTCCCGACCTATTCGTTTTTGGGCTCTTGGGGAAAATTCGTGGGCGAGTTGTGTCGGATACATGCCTGATCCCTGGTCGTAACGCGCATCATGCCAAGGCAAACGAAGGCGGATGAATGGTACTTGCCTGGTTGTCAACCCCGGCCCGCGCGGCGCGGTAGTGAAGTTTCGCTCCTGTTTCCCTCGCGTTCACTGCTTGCCGTTTTTGTCGTTCCCCAGGAAAAATTGAAATTTGTCGGTGTTACAAGCCGCCTGGGATACACGAAGGTGGTTCCGGCCCCGTCTGCGGAGCTCCTGCGGACGATTTTCCGCCGAGGTGATGAGTTTGGCACCTTCAGGGGCGATACCGTCGCGGAGATTCGCTTGAA
>Ga0316217_10006176_pt1 | contig 12009 bp, 6 predicted proteins | sample 1anoAmetaG_FD_203633 | JGI IMG/M metagenome (GOLD analysis project Ga0316217, IMG submission 203633) | Freshwater microbial communities from Trout Bog Lake, Wisconsin, USA - 1anoA | ecosystem: Environmental > Aquatic > Freshwater > Lake > Hypolimnion/Profundal zone | place: USA: Wisconsin... | reverse complement strand
TACATTTTTAACAATTCCATCACTCTAAATTTTTAAAACACCAAGGAAAAGCTCATTTAGTCCATACTTGAAACAATGCAAAACTAATAAAAGGCTTAGCTGATGATATTGCTAGTCATCTAATTACAACAGGAAGCCCTACCAAGGAAAAAACTACTTAAATTGAAATCCACTAACGAAATGATTATCTTTTAAAAACTAACCTCCAAGTAACACACCACAGCATTGAACCTTAAGTTGTACCTCACTATAAAGATATGGAGATGCATTGACCCTGAAACTTTATCTGACGTAATCGTTACCCTCTCACTTTTTCTTCAGAGAAGGGCCAATAGTGCCAAGGAGAATTAGTCGATCTATCAGTAGACATAGAATACTATCTGTACTGCCTAGTATCTCCAGTTTCTCTTCACAATAAAAACCAGCAATCATTAAAGCCAAGCAAGTTATCAAGAATAATACAATAAAGTCTTCGAATATTCCCTTTAGATCATAATGCAAAGCCCAAAATAAAAAGTAGCTAAATTTATGCATCACTATCTACAATACGCTCTTAAAAACTTGGAGTTTGCTTTATTGCCTTTTACCAAATAAAGAGCGAAATCATATAAGGTCTATACTCATTTTGTTGTACTTCAGTACATTTATTAAATTTTCATAAAGATGAAGTATGCAGGCTATTGCTTTGACAGCTAGAAAGGACCAACTAACTTTTCTTCAGCTGTAGTGAGTTATATCTAATTTTTAGTTGTGAATATCTAAGGTACCAAAGAAATCAAAAAGTCTTTGCTTTATGTTTATCCGGAGATCACTATAAATAAAAATTTGACACTTTAAAAAAGTTTGGAGCTTATTAAAACTGCCTAAAGTTAAGAATGCCGATAAATCAAAGGAGGAATCTATTATAAATTGATGCTGATTTTACTTGAACTTCTTTAAAACTGCATAGAAGTAGATTTTACAAAACTAATTTAACTAACACTTTTGGTAAAGGAAGTAGAAAAGAAGCCTAAATTTTCATTTTTAAAAAGCAAGTAAAAGCTGGAGAAATAATCAGTTATTTAAAGATAATCGCTAGTAAAATAGCTATAGCTTGTGAAAGACTAGCATCTAAGATACTATAGGTAAGTACAAGTAGGGATAATTTTTGGAAAGTAGAAGGAGAAGGAGATTAGCCTATGCATGTATTTGATTGACTTTTTCGTGATGAGACTTTGCGAATACTTAAAAAGCTACTGCGAAGATCTAGACTAAAAGGTTCTTTTATCATATTCTTCGATTGTACTCAGATTTTTCAAAAATTATAAAATCTAACAAACTTCATCCTCTGCATTCACTTAAATACTCAAATATTAAGATTTACTTTATCTCTCTAATCCTCAAACTTCCAACGCTATTCCCAGATAGGAGCATCCTCCCAATAACCCAGTCAGAAGACAACACTACATAGATGAAATCATAGCCAAACTTATAGATTTAGAGCAAAGATTTGATCCAAGACTCTTATGCAGGCTATTCAGAGATATCAACATATCTCTATGTTTCGGGACAAGAGAAAAGGAAATCAGACTTATGTAATTCTTGGACATTCATCATATTTTGAATCGAACTTTTTCCTTAGACAACCCGGTCTACGTTCTGAGTTAGCGAACTAAATTGTAATATCTACTCGAAGAGAACTATAAGTCTCTCAAAAAATATAAGATGAAAGCAGATTCCAAGCAGCTAGAATTCGCTTTGAGGAAGATCAAAAAGATATATCCTTATACTAGTCCCAATCGTACTGTTATGCGAATAATGGATCATTGCTTTGATAACATGGCATCTCCCATTACTTAATTTATCGCCTGCAAAGACTACTCGCTTAAAAAGTTGAGACATTTGGAGAGCTCTAACATGGTCTATTTTGAACAAAGAAACGAAGACTAGCACAACTCTGTTGCTTAAAAGCGGCTTCTTAAATAGTTGCTGACTAAAATATAAACCGAATAAGAAAACATGAAAGATTCATTATCGTAAATAAAAAAAGGCAATCAATACTGTGAGCTAGTGACGAGAGAAGGCGTTTACTTTTGCTAATGGCATCTTTCATTGAAGAACCTCAAGCTTTAACCTTTGAAAGAAAGGCCAAGCAGCTAAGAAATAGATTATATGATCAAAGGAGCTCATAAATTGAACCTCATTACCAAATCACTTACCACTTTCTATATTTGTTTTTAGGACATTGAAGAAATCTTCTACAGAAAGTTCTGCCAAGTTTGTAACTCAATTTAGATATTTCTCAAAAATGGCACTTCTAAATTTATTAACCTTTATAAGCGAAAACACTTATTTGCATTTATCAAAATTCTAGAAAATATGGTAAAAGGGATCAAAATTATCAAATAACCTACAAAATAGTTTGCAAATAAAAATTTTACCTAAAAATGGATTGAAGGACACCTCTCTAACTTTGACTATTTAATGCTTCTAAACAAATACAGTGGGAGAACACAAAATGATCTGAACCAGTATTATGTCTTTCCTTGGATATTGAGTGATTATAAGTAGAACAAGTTAGATTTGACAAATCCTAATGCTTATCGTGATTTGTCTAAACCTATTGGCGCTCAAAACCCTTAGAAGCTACAAAGGTTTAAGTTTTTCTACAAAAATAACAACCGCTCTCACTACTATGGCTCACATTATTCAACATCTTTATTCATTCTCTACTATTTAGTCAGACTTTAGCCATTTAGCACCCTCCGTAAGTTGAAAATTATTTAGATCGGGATATGCAAAAGGGAAATTTCGATTTGCCTGACAGGCTATTCAGTTCAATTGAAGAAGTTTGGAGTTCCTTGATGAGCCCTTGCTTCATTTCCGATGTTAAATAGTTAATTCCTGAGTTTTATTATCTGCCTGTTTTCCTCAAAAATGTTGGAAATATCTAGTTTGGGCAAAAAATGTGTGGATAGGAAGTTAGTGATGTCATTCTACCACGTTGGGCACAAAATCCTGAAGAATTTACTCTTACTTTGCGTGCAGCCCTTTAGAGCGATTGGGTAAGCAAAAATCTGCATCTTTGGATAGATCTGATATTTGGAGTCCATCAGCACAGCTAAAAGAAATATAACATCTTTTTAGCCAGCTCTTATTAATAGAAGGCTCAGTAAATGTGGAAAAAAGGACCAGTTGATGAAGGTGTCATCCATCAGATCATGTTCTTCGGACAATGTCCATCCAAACTATTCACAATCTAACATAAACCTAAAAGATTCTTGCCTGAGTTGAAGCTAGAAAGATCTGTTCATAGGTCGAATACGCAATGTACTTATCCATCAACTAGTTTTGTCTAAATCAAGCCAGATTTGAAAATAGTTAAACTATCTAAAAATAAACAAAAGATAATCATTTAGTTCGAAAAACCAAACAAAGGTATCTACCTCTAAGCTGAAGTCGAGCCTGATTCAACTTTAGAACAACTGAGGATTAGTTTGAAGTCCTTAGCGGCCAAAGACAAATCGAAAACAGAAGATGCTGACGGTCACAAGAAAAGGATAGATTTCTTCCGAACCGAGCTAAGAATCGGAAAAGAACCTATACTCGCCCTCTAAATGAACTATGTTTTCTAGCATACTGCAATATGCTAGATGTGGATCGCTTGCTATGGATTGCTTGGAGTTCGAGTGTACAACTGGCAGCAACAGCTATACTGGAAATGGTAGAAAGAAGAAGTCTGCAAGGCTTACATTTAAGCGACCAGAATGATATTTGCCACTCCCTCAGGAAAAGTATGCTTCTACAGCTTTTTTAGTCGCCAGCTGGACGAAATTCAAGTGATTAATTAATGCTCAACTATGCTGATGGAGGTTCATCGCTTGCCCCGACTCCCGAACATAAGGGAAAATAAAAGTAAGTTTGTTCTAATTCAGATGAAATCGATTACAGATTATTGTGCGCTTTTGACAACAAAAAATTGATGTTCGTCAGTTACACATTCCGTGAAATTTTCAACCACACCTCCTTAAAAGCATCAGATCTTTGATTCTTTATAGAAAAGATACATATTAATCCTTTCTAATAGACCAGATAATCCAATTTAGGCTACTTATGTCACAGAGAAGGATAGTAAAGGAACTGTAGGAGAGTTAGCTTTATCCTATAGACGGTATTCTACTTGTTCCTGAGGGTGACAATTTTAATCAGCTCAAAGCTTTGATTGCAGGGCCTGAAAATACAGTCTATGCAGAGGGCCTTTTTCATCTTAAAGTTAGACTAACTGATTATCCCTTTAAATCACCCATAATCAAATTCATTACAAAAATCTACCATCCTAATGTAAACACAGACGGGACGATGGGCTTCAGTGAAGGATATAGTATCTCATTTGGCGATAATTGGAGTCCTAATTTAAGGATAGTACATATGCTTGAGGCTATGAGAGCGTTACTAATTGAGCCTAATCCTGTAGAAGCTATAGTGAGGGAAATCGGCCACTAATATCTTAATAATAGAGGGCAGTTCGACGAGAAAGCAAAGTATTGGTGTGTTAAATATGCTAAATTCAATAGTTATTGATTTAATAAGCTTAGTTACATTTACTTAAGATAACGAATTTTGCAGTAGTAAAGGTATTATCCCTCCTTTATGCTAAGTACCTGAATAGCATAAAATTTAGACGCTTATTTTTATTGAGGTATTGTTCTTTGTACCACATTTAAGAGGTATAAAATGACCAATAGATAAGGCACACTTATTCTCATAACAAGATAAATGGTCAAGATCGAAAATATTGAAGAATAATTAATTTAGTTGACATCATAATTCACTTTAAAATTAACGCTTGCATCTTACTCTGCTGTCTCGATGTCCTTTGAACTTCTATAAAGTTCCTCTTCTTTGCAGTTTCTTGCACATTTAAACCACTGCGTAAAATCTATACCAACCTACGCCATCATTTTCTGAGAGTTCTTTCTTCGCAAGCTATTCAAATTGGCTATAGTCGAAGTCTCTGTTACTTTTGAACTACTTCTAAAGCAAAGCAGCCTCAGCTGGTTCGTATTCGTTTCTAATAAGCTCTATAAATTATTAGTCGGTAGACTCATGCCAATTTGAGCGATGATCACGCAGAACAGAAGTCTTGGTGCCTCTCTTAGTGTGCTGCTTATAAGAGCGATTAAATGTGGCAAAGGTAATCTAGTTGGCAAACTTATTATCTCCTCTGAGTCTGTGATGTGAATTCCTTTTGAGCTAGGGCACTTATTGCCTGTAAAGCTTGTAATTTTTATAGTGCGTATCGTAATAGATGTCTGTCCGAATATAATTTCTCCTAGTTCTTGCCATTTTCAATTCTTTTATAAGATTAATAATACTCATGTTGTTTTGAATTAAATCCTACTGACCATTTCTGGTGATTTTTGAAAAAGTAAAAGCTGGCTTGATATAAGTAATTCTTAAATGATTGATTTATGCTAAGTTTACTTTCATATTAAATAAGGCCAAAACTATCCATCTCTTGATTTTAGTAGATGATCTTCTTTCTTTTTCAATACATAGCAAAGAAGCATAGTTAAAACAATTCAACTTTACATTCAGATTTGTTGTCTTCATAATCAAAAAGCACAAGGCTAGTTGTTAGGCCAGGACTCCGAATCGATGTCAATAACTTGCTCACCTTCGAAAACAAATACTTCCACTGCATCTTTGACTGTTGAGCCAACTTTTTGGGGCACCATCTAGCTTTACACGTTGTACATCTCCTTGTAGCATGCGTAAGAATGTCGACAGCAGGCTATCGTCCAAAAACTATGGCCATTGTTGAGCAGACTCACCATATCTCTTAAATATTGTTGCCGATAGCCCTCAATAAACTTCATTTCAGTCTAGTTACAAAATTTGAGCGTTTTTCCCGAGAGGCCATTCTTCATACATTTGATATTCAAGCTCAACTAGATGCCCACCTAGTCGTACTCCGAATTGATAAACAGTATCTTGCTCTCCAAAAACTAATAGTTGTACTGGACAAAAATGCACTTGTACTCTTCTCCAGGATATTTCAAGTTGCAGCCTTCGACTGGACTCGATTCATCTAGGTTTGCGATTTTGAACAGGTTTTGGGCTAGAACGTCGAACATGTAGGTTGCTGTATTAGGAAGAGAGGCGTTTGCGAAGATACCGGAGTCTGCAACCACTGAAAGAACAGTAGGATCTTTGAGAAGACTTCGCATGTAGTTGCTCCAGTAGATAGTCGCCATTCCACCTGCCGAGGCTCCAGTAAACAAAACTTTCTCTGCATTTTAAATCTGGTATTTTTGTTGAAGCCACTTCAAATGAGATCGGGTGTTATCTGCTCCTCTGAAATAAAGTAAAGCATCTTTATAAGCAATCGGATCATCGTTATGCCCCTGGTGTTGTGCTCCATCACAATACATGATGATCACCTTTGTCCAGGTTGCGAATCTGCTGTTGGCAGGGTCAGTTGAGAGATAGCCTCCTGGAGAAATTATTTGAGGAGGTAACACTTTGCTGGTTCCTTGATCGCTTTTGGAACGTTTGTAGCAGTCTTAAAGAACTTGTCCTGCAGTTGTCCCTGAACAGAACCCGCCGCCAACAAAGAAGACTAAGAATTTGTTGCGGTCTCCTCCCTCATGGTAATAGAGAGCAGGCGACGACCCATCTAAGCATCTGGCATTAGGATCGGTGTTATGTATGACCAGGTTGTAAGGCTGCTCCTCACAAAAAGACTGGATAAACAAAAGAGTAAGGAACGTTAGCAAACCAGCTTTAAGTATCATAATATGGTATGAATATTAATATGTTTATTTCTGCGAATTCCAATCGCAAGTATATTATTGTCTACTCTTTTTTTGGAGTTCAAACACTCTTAACTAGATTATCTTATTGGTATAATTATAATTGTGTGTGATGCAAGCCTTGAAGACAATCGTTGTGACTGGCTCAAACAAAGGGATTGGGTTGGGAATCGCCAGAAATCTGGCCAGCAAGCAAGGCTGGAACATTATCATGGCCGTCCGCAACCTGGGACTCGGATAGCAAGCCAAGAAATCACTGCTTAATGAATACCCTCACGCCAACATCCATCTCGAAAAACTTGATGTCTCTGATTCCAACAGCATTGACTCTTTTCTGACTGCTATCCAGCAGAAATACCAACAGGTTCATGTGTTGGTGAACAATGCAGGGGTAAAACCCTCAGACGAGGCTTTTGACTATGACATACTTAAGTGGACTTTGGAAACGGTAGACTTGCATTGATGTAGAATTTCTATGGAACTATTGAACTTACCGAAAAGATTTTGCCTTTGGTGGCGAATCAGGGAAAGATAGTGACGATTAGCTCATCCCTCGGTAGAATGATCTACTCAAAAATACCCAATCAAGAGCTTAAGGCAAGATGGAAGAAGGAAGGGATAAGCAAAGATTAACTTTTTGACTTGGTTCATGAGTACTAGCAAGGGGTCGCCCTCGATAACTATGCCTAAAAAGGCTGGCCTACATCGCCTTACGGAGTTTCAAAACTAGCAATCAGCGTTTACAGCACAATATTGGGTCGCAGTCCTGATGTCCTCCAGAGAAACATCCAAGTCTACAGCTGCTGTCCTGGCTTTGTAAAAACTGACATGACCAATAACAAGGGCATTCTAAGTGTAGAACAGGGAATCAAAACCCCAGTCCATTTGATCGAGCTACCTTCTGAAGTGAACCAGGAACTGCAAGGAAGATTGATTTACTTACAGAAAGTCATGAGCCTCTTTCCTTGATCTAATAAAAAATTATTCACCAAAGGCAGTCAAATTAGAGTCCTATAACAAACTCTAAAATGGGATTGAAAACGATGGGAAAGATAGATTGTAGCTATAAGAATACAGCCAGAATACTATGCATATTGTATTGTGAATTGAAGCTCAAACAACAGGATAATGGTTGTGAGCACCCTAGTTTGTATCCAGATTAAATTAGTTGCCTTTTAGAGCATATTTGAATTCTACGGATTCGGATGTTATGAACTTAATTGAATGTTCATACAAATAGCGAATAATTCATTGCTGTCCATACTCTGCTGCTAATTACCTAGAATTGTTATTATCTACTCGAATTTCTAGTTCAAGTCGGGCTGATAAAATATTTCTAAAGCAATAAAAGCTAACCAACAACATTCTTCTCCTAATAAGCCATTAATCATGAAGAGCACGCTCCGTTTGAATTCATTAGGTATCCGCTTGCGCACTCTTTGCAGGAAATCAGAAACTCCCACCCATCGAACGACATCTGCTATGAAACGCAATGCTCGGGAAGACCGTATCTCTGAGTCGCAGCCTAAATACCATCAAATTTACAATCAGGTACTTTATGGCGAAGACAGTACCCACTCCCATAAAGATAGCTGTGACGAGGCAGACCAGGATCATAATGAGATACTCGTTAGTGGCGTCCTAGATGTTGGTGCTGGGCCAGATATCAAATTTTTTGTAGGCGATAGTCTGCGGCTTGGAGGCAAAGCTGCTCTAGCTTCGAGAAAGCTTGATCTGATGCAGGCTGGCAGGAGTTCTGTTCATAAGTTTAAATATGGAAAGTTATATAATGATGGGTCATAATTATGGGTAAATAAGTAGTCAGGACCTTTCAAGAACTAAATCCCACATCAGTGCATTTATTTCCAATCCGAAACTGACCCATACATCTTATTATGCGTTTTTACCTCTTATTAGCTTATTCTCATCTATGTATTGCATCCGAATCACCTTCCAATAGTAGCAAACAGAGAAACAATTCACACCAAATTCTGCGCTAAGACAACTGGATCTTAACAAAGTTGAAACTTATGAAAGAGGATGTGAATAAAAACTAGGTACACCCAAAAATCATTAGTAACTAACTTTTTAGGTCGATTCAAAGTGCTTTGAACAGATAGCTCACTACCTGCTGTGTAGAATGTAGGTTAACTAAAGCTTAAGAAACTATATAGGATCAAAATCTATTCGAGGTTAGATAGTTCCGGCTTGTTAATACAGCAGTTGCAAGGAAGATTCCTCACTGCCATAATTGATGCAAATTTTTCAATAGTAAATTAGCTAAGAGCCAATAACATTAGTTTTCCCCTCTTCTCTTTCCTGCAGCTTTGGCCTCTAAGACCCAAACAACCTTTTTTCTGTCCAAAAGTTTCACCTGCCAAAATGGATACCTAGCCTTATTATCACATCAGCTACTGACTGCTTCGTTATCTCTTAGACAAATGCCGGTACATCCAAAAAGGCATTGGCTTCTACAATTATTATATCTGCTTCCTTCAGCACGAGTTCCAGATCTTGCTGCCACAGGTCTATCAGCACCTTTCTGCCAAAGGCTTTTAGCTCAACTACTTTGTGATGAAGTGGATTATGGTCTTTTTTCCGAAGATATGCCAAAGACGATGATGCTGGGGCTTTGAATCTTATTTGCCAAACTGGAAATCAACAGGGAAATTTAAAGGGTGAGTGAGAAGCATAAAAACCTGCTTTTTGTTGACACATTATTACATATTTTTGTAGCAACTGCTTTTGAGTCGTATTTGTTGTTGTCTGAAGTGGAAGCGAAATTAGGGGAATGATTGTTGATTTTTCACTTTTCTCGAATTCCATAGTTCAATCCTTGATCAAACTAAACATCCATATTAGGATGAATTTTTGAGTAGGCTAGTTAACAGATACCAAAAATGATCATTTGGCAAAATCAAAGCGCTTGAGCAGAGGCAAGTCGATTCCTCCCCTCGTCATCAACACCACCGTAAAGCATTTATCGGCAGGAATGTAGACGCAAATCTGGGTACGGAAGGGCAACTTGTTGTTTCTGGGCTGGTAGAACTACATGTTGAAGGGCAACAGCTCAATCGAAGACCTAATTGCGCTAATTGACCTATTGATCCTGATGTCCCCGTTGAACCTTTCGTTGTTGATGTTCTCGATTACCAGTCCGGCCTACTCCTCCACGATGCAGTAGCTGCAGGCATACAGATTTATCTGCTCCAGCCTGCCGAATCTCTGCGCTAAATCTGCACACCCCTTCTCCAGAATCCTTTACTTGTCGTCATACTCCTTTCGGCTGATGGAAATCGGGCGGGTCGCCTGCACCAGCACAGAGAGCTAGTAGCAGTGCGAGCATTTCCATTCGGGTAACATTACAATGTAGTACTCGCCAGCTTAAAAGAACTCAGTGAAGCTGACACTTTTGTTGCAAGTGTACTGAGCACTGTGCCATCTCAAATCTCCCGAAAACTCCTTCTGCAAGATCACGATGCGGTTCCAGATGTAGGTATAGTTAAGACTGCTGTTTTGATAGAACCTTTTTTCCTTCTGCCTGACAGCCAAGTTGACCTGGCAGCCTTCGTAGACTTTTAAAACTCGCAGAGAAATGTCGAAACGAGGTAGTTCTTGCGCACCTTTGCGGACGTTGACAGCAACTGTGCTCACAGCATTGTAGATCCACTTGCCTGGCAGCAAGATGTGGACCTTGTCGAAGTATTCAAAGATGTTTTCCATGTTGATGGCTATCTCCTGGGTCGAGGTCTCATAGGACCGTTTAGCAACTAGCCTGTTGAGCTGATTGCGATACAAAGGGACATAAACGTTACGCTGCTCGATGTAGCCCAAGGAAACGACGTTTTCCCTTTAGAGATAATTTTCAAGCCTCTTTAGGGTTTGCTTCATTAGATTGGCTTTGCTGGTAAATTGGAAGGTTTAGCTGGCGCTTCCTGAGATTTCTTACAGGAAATCGAGGGTATTTCCGTAATGCAGTGATTAGTAGTTGGCGTAGTAGTTTGCATAGGCCTTTTCCAGCAAGAATGGCCAGATTTCGATGGGTTTTTCGCTAGTTTCAGTTGCCAGTTCGCAGATGTTGAGATGGATAGGCACACAGTTGCCCTCTTAGTCTAAATAAGTAGGTATGTAATCGTCGATTATCACGTACTTCCAGACATTCTATTGGAAGATTTTGACCATATAGATGCCAAAAGGAGACTACTATCTAAATTCGAACACTTTGTCAAGCAGCGGCCGACAATCCTTGATGCAGGTAAAGGCGTCACCGATGAAGTTGTTGCAGCTACGCCATTTGTTGCAGTAGATTTCAATAGTGCTGGAACCCTCAGGCAGAACCGTTATTCTTCTGTTTTTAAAAAGGTCAGCGACTCTAACCCATCTCACAGTCTACGAACGTGTCTCTTGAGGACGAAGTGCTCCTCCCCTGAAGATAGATGAATTGATGGGTGGGAATAGCTAATCTTTGTACTTTTAGTCGTTGCGCATCTTGATGCCTCTCTTAAGTTTGGATGAAAATTTCGCCTAGAATCTCTACAGAATGGTAAAATAGCGCTTTTTTACGACCTAGTTGGACTTGGCAGCTCGACTTTAGCGGTCCTCTGCTGAAAACACTGACAAAGAATTTTGTCTCTAAAGGTGAGTTGAATTGATAGCCTAAGTTAGATAATCGAGTACTTGCATGGATTGCAGAGCATTTTGGCGTAGAAGTTGACTTCTTTTAAGAATTGATGGAGTTCGAGGACGTGGAAAAATTTCCCTTCTGTTGTGAACATTTTTATGAATGATGCTGTCCTTGAATCGAACTTACTTTTTAGCTATACTTCCGAAAGGGGGTTAAGACAGCTAACTTATCTTCGAAAGCATGACTGACGCTGATCCTTCGAAGGGTTAAGCATAATTCTTTTAATTCGAAAATAGCTAATTTGCCTTCTCATCCGACTTGCTGCGATGTTTGATAGGAGTGGGCAGTAGAATTTTGCTCAAACCCACGATTTCTGCTTCGGAGGGAGGATTTATGTCATTGGCATCTTGAATATGCTTTTGAGAGTTGGACCTTCTGAGAGGATTGTGAAGAGATGGAGGGTGTAGTAGTCTTTGGATAAAGTTGGAAACTTGATTTCGGCTGTTGGCTGGGTTGGTCATTTATAGAACTTCAGCTGATATAATTACTCGTATTCAGTAGAATTGGAAAAAAATGCTATTAACCACAGGC
>Ga0316217_10006175_pt1 | contig 12009 bp, 8 predicted proteins | sample 1anoAmetaG_FD_203633 | JGI IMG/M metagenome (GOLD analysis project Ga0316217, IMG submission 203633) | Freshwater microbial communities from Trout Bog Lake, Wisconsin, USA - 1anoA | ecosystem: Environmental > Aquatic > Freshwater > Lake > Hypolimnion/Profundal zone | place: USA: Wisconsin... | reverse complement strand
TATGGCTTTCCTCGATCATCTGACCCTTGGCGACGATCACCTTGCCCTCAAGATCGATGAGGTCTTCGGCGGTCGTGCGGCCCAGAATGCGGATCGCGAGCGAAGCAACAATTTGACCCGCGTCGATAATCGCGCGCATCTTGATGCCGTTGTCCGAGCCGCAATCGCGGACCGTGATGATCGAATCCTGCGCGACGTCGACGAGACGACGCGTGAGGTAGCCGGAGTTCGCGGTCTTCAACGCGGTATCGGCCAAACCCTTACGTGCGCCGTGGGTCGAGTTGAAGTATTCGAGAACGTCGAGGCCTTCTTTGAAGTTCGAGATGATCGGCGTCTCGATGATCTCACCCGATGGCTTGGCCATGAGGCCGCGCATGGCGGCGAGTTGGCGCATTTGCGTTGGCGAACCACGCGCACCGGAATGCGACATCATATAGATCGAATTGATCGGCTTGGTGCGACCATTCTCATCCTTCTGAACCGCCGAGATGCGGCCCATCATTTCCTGTGCGAGCTTGTCTGAGCACTTCGCCCAGGCATCGACGACTTTATTATACTTCTCGCCTTGCGTGATGAGACCGTCATTGAATTGCTGCTCGTAATCTTTCACGAGCGCGCGGGTATCGCCAACAATCTTCGGCTTGGTCTCCGGAATAACCATGTCATCCTTGCCGAAGGAAATACCGGCTTTAAACGCGTTGACGAAGCCCAATTGCATCATGCGATCGCAGAAAATAACCGTCTCTTTCTGGCCGCAGTGACGATAGACCGTATCAATCGTGTTCGAGATTTCCTTCTTCGTCATCAGCTTGTTGACGACATCGAAGGTCATACGCGCATTCTTCGGCAAAAGCTGACCCAGCATGGCCCGACCGGGCGTCGTGTCAAAAATCTTGGTGAAGGTTTTGCCCGCCTCGTCCACGCCTTCATAGCGATATTTGATCTTGGCATGTAGCGTGATGGCCTTATTGGCAATCGCGTGTTCAATCTCGCCCATATCAGCGAAGATCATGCCCTCGCCCGGCTCCTTGTCGGACATCAGCGAGAGATAATAGAGGCCAAGCACAATATCCTGCGATGGCACAATGATCGGCTGACCATTGGCGGGGTGCAAAATATTGTTGGTCGACATCATGAGAACGCGCGCTTCCAACTGCGCTTCGAGCGACAGCGGCACGTGCACGGCCATCTGATCCCCGTCGAAATCGGCGTTAAACGCCGCGCAGACCAGCGGGTGAAGCTGGATCGCCTTGCCTTCCACCAGCACAGGCTCGAACGCCTGAATGCCAAGACGATGCAGCGTTGGCGCACGGTTTAACATCACCGGATGCTCGCGGATAACCTCGTCGAGAATATCCCACACTTCCGGCTTTTCTTTTTCAACCAGCTTCTTGGCTTGCTTAACCGTCGTCGACAAGCCCTTCGCATCGAGACGCGAATAGATGAAGGGCTTGAAGAGTTCGAGCGCCATTTTCTTCGGCAGGCCGCATTGATGGAGTTTCAATTCTGGACCCACGACGATCACCGAACGGCCCGAATAATCGACGCGTTTGCCGAGCAGATTCTGGCGGAAACGGCCTTGCTTGCCTTTCAGCATATCGGCGAGCGACTTTAACGGACGCTTATTGGCCCCCGTAATCACGCGACCGCGACGGCCATTGTCAAACAGCGCATCAACCGACTCTTGCAACATGCGCTTCTCATTACGGATAATAATATCCGGCGCGCGAAGCTCCATGAGGCGCTTCAAGCGGTTGTTGCGGTTGATCACGCGGCGATAGAGATCGTTCAAATCGGAGGTCGCGAAACGGCCACCATCCAAAGGAACGAGCGGACGCAGGTCTGGCGGGATGACAGGCACAACCGTCAAGATCATCCATTCCGGCTTGTTGCCCGACATCATGAAGGCTTCGATGATCTTCAAACGCTTGGCGAGTTTTTTGGGCTTCAGTTCCGAGGTGGAAACCGAAATCTCGTGGCGAAGATCAGCGGCCGTCTTCTCCAAATCGAGCGAACGGAGAATTTCGCGAATGGCTTCCGCGCCAATCAGCGCGGTGAAGCTGTCTTCGCCATATTCGTCCTGTGCGCGGAGATAATCATCCTCCGACAGCAATTGACGCTCTTTAAGCGGGGTTAAGCCCGGCTCGATCACAACGTAGTTTTCGAAATAGAGAATACGCTCCAAATCCTTCAACGCCATATCGAGCAGGAGGCCGATCCGCGAGGGAAGCGATTTCAGGAACCAGATATGCGCAACAGGCGCGGCCAATTCGATATGGCCCATGCGCTCGCGCCGGACGCGCGACAGTGTGACTTCCACGCCGCATTTCTCGCAGATGACGCCCTTATATTTCATGCGCTTATACTTGCCGCACAGGCATTCGTAATCCTTGATGGGGCCAAAGATACGCGCGCAGAAAAGACCGTCACGCTCGGGCTTGAACGTGCGGTAATTGATCGTTTCCGGCTTTTTGATTTCGCCGAATGACCAAGCTAGGATCTGATCAGGCGCAGCGATCGATATTTTAATATGATCGAAGGTCTGAGGCTGGACCACGGGGTTGAAGAGATTCATCACCTCTTGATTCATCGCCGGCTCCTACAGTTTGGGGTATTTGGCGCGTTTGGCACCGATCAACCCATTTGAAATTCAAACGATCCGCTCGCTTGTGCGGCGGGATGGGAAAGGACCGACGCTTGGTGTGCGCCGGTCTATTAATGCTTATTCAGCCGCCTCAGACGCAGGTAACTCAGCCACCGGCTTCAAGGTCGAGGTCAACTCGACATTCAGACCCAGCGACCGCATTTCCTTGACGAGCACGTTGAAGCTCTCCGGGATACCGCTTTCGAACGTATCGTCGCCGCGCACGATGGATTCGTAAACCTTCGTCCGTCCAGCCACGTCATCCGACTTCACGGTGAGCATTTCCTGCAAGGTGTAGGCAGCACCGTAAGCTTCCAACGCCCAGACTTCCATTTCCCCGAAGCGCTGGCCACCAAACTGCGCCTTACCACCAAGCGGCTGCTGCGTTACAAGCGAGTATGGACCAATCGAGCGGGCATGGATCTTGTCGTCGACAAGGTGATGCAGTTTGAGCATGTAAATATAGCCGACCGTGACCTTACGATCAAAGGCTTCGCCGGTACGACCGTCATAGAGCGTTACCTGACCGGATTTATGCAATCCTGCCTGCTCCAGGAGACGCTCGATATCGGCTTCCTTCGCGCCATCGAACACGGGCGTTGCGAGGGGCACGCCACGGCGGAGGTTTTCGCCAAGCTCGACCAAGCCGTCGCTATCCAATGCGTCGACCGTATCGTCATTGCCATAAACCTTGGTGAAGCTCGATTTGAGCGCCTGGGTGTCGTGATCCTTGCGATACGCATCGACCGCTTCGCCAAGCTGCTTACCAAGACCCGCCGCCGCCCATCCGAGATGGGTTTCAAGGATCTGACCGACATTCATGCGCGATGGCACACCCAAAGGGTTCAACACGATATCGACATGCGTACCGTCTTCAAGAAACGGCATATCTTCAATCGGCACGATGCGCGAGACAACGCCCTTGTTGCCATGGCGTCCGGCCATCTTATCGCCCGGCTGAATCTTGCGCTTAACGGCGACGAAGACTTTGACCATCTTCATCACGCCGGGAGGCAATTCATCACCACGCTGGAGCTTTTCAACCTTGTTCAGGAAGCGCTGTTCAAGGCTCTTCTTCGCGTCGTCATACTGCTTGCGCATGGCTTCGAGCGCACCCATGATCGCGTCGTCCGCAACCGCGAAGGTCCACCATTGCGAACGGGGTAAGCCGTTCATCGCATCACGCTCGATGATCGTGTCTTTCTTGAAGGTTTTTGGACCTGCAATACCGACCTGACCAACCAGCATTTCTGCCAGACGCGTATAGACGTTGCGATCAAGGATCGCGAGTTCGTCGTCACGATCCTTGGCGAGACGCTCAATTTCCTCGCGCTCTATCGCCTGCGCGCGCTCGTCTTTATCCACGCCATGGCGGTTGAACACGCGTACTTCAACGATGGTGCCTTGCACACCCGGCGGTACACGCAGCGAGGTGTCGCGAACATCCGATGCCTTTTCACCAAAAATGGCGCGCAGAAGTTTTTCTTCCGGCGTCATGGGGCTTTCGCCCTTTGGCGTGATCTTGCCGACCAAAATATCGCCTGCCTGCACTTCCGCACCGATATAGACGATGCCGGCTTCGTCGAGATTTTTCAGCGTTTCTTCCGAGACGTTTGGAATATCACGCGTGATTTCTTCCGGACCAAGCTTGGTATCGCGCGCCATGACTTCGAACTCCTCGATATGGATCGAGGTGAACGTGTCTTCCTTCGCAATACGCTCGGAAAGCAGGATCGAATCTTCGAAGTTGTAACCGTTCCACGGCATGAAGGCGACGAGTACGTTGCGGCCCAAGGCCAACTCGCCGAACTCCGTTGAAGGACCATCCGCAATGATATCGCCCTTACGCACCACATCACCCACTTGCACCAGCGGTTTCTGGTTGATGCAGGTCGATTGGTTTGAGCGCTGGAATTTCATCAGGCGATAAATATCAACGCCAGCTTTGGATGGATCGAGATCCTCGGTGGCGCGAACAACGATACGCGTCGCGTCAACCTGATCGACGATACCCGCACGACGCGCACCAATCGCAGCACCTGAATCACGCGCAACAATCGCCTCCATCCCGGTGCCAACAAACGGCGCATCGGCCCGCACCAAAGGCACGGCCTGACGTTGCATGTTCGAGCCCATGAGTGCGCGGTTTGCGTCGTCGTTTTCCAAAAACGGAATGAGGGCTGCGGCAACCGAAACAAGCTGCTTCGGCGACACATCCATATAGTCGACCTTTTCGACAGGCACGACGATGACATCGCCCGCATGACGCACGATGACGAGATCATCCGCAAGCTTGCCATCCTTGTCGATGGCAACGTTAGCCTGCGCCACATAATGCTTCGACTCTTCCATCGCCGACATATAGACGACTTCTTCCGTCAGCTTGCCGTCTTTCAGCTTGCGATAAGGCGACTCGATGAAGCCGTATTTATTGACGCGCGCAAAGGTGGCGAGCGAGTTGATGAGACCGATATTCGGACCTTCCGGCGTTTCAATCGGGCAGATACGGCCATAATGCGTCGGATGCACGTCGCGCACTTCAAAGCCCGCGCGTTCACGCGTCAAACCACCCGGCCCAAGCGCCGACAGACGACGTTTATGCGTGATTTCTGACAATGGATTGGTTTGATCCATGAATTGCGAGAGCTGCGAGGAGCCGAAAAATTCACGAACCGCTGCGGCAGCAGGCTTCGCGTTGATCAGATCCTGCGGCATCACCGTATCGATATCAACCGACGACATGCGCTCCTTGATCGCGCGCTCCATGCGCAAGAGACCCAAGCGGTATTGGTTCTCCATCAACTCACCCACCGAGCGCACACGGCGATTGCCGAGATTGTCGATGTCATCGATTTCACCGCGACCATCGCGCAACTCAACAAGCGCGCGAACGACCGCAATGATATCTTCACGACGTAGGATGCGCGTTGTATCGGGCGCGTCCAAATCCATACGCATGTTCATCTTCACGCGGCCAACCGCTGAGAGATCATAACGCTCGGAGTCGAAGAACAGCGACTGAAACATGTTTTCCGCCGTATCAATCGTTGGCGGTTCACCCGGACGCATGACGCGGTAGATGTCAAACAACGCCTCTTCACGCGACGAGTTTTTGTCAACCGCCAGCGTGTTGCGGATATAAGGGCCGATATTGACGTGATCGATATCGAGCACGGGGATATCCGTGAAGCCTGCATCGGCAAGTGTTTTTAACACCTTATCCGTAATTTCATCGCCCGCTTCTGCGAAGATTTCACCCGTCTCGGGGCTTACCAAATCTTCGCCGATATATTGGCCATGTAAATCTTCATCGGTGGCAAGCAGGAATTTCGTACCCTTCTCGGCGATCAGTTTGGCCGAGCGCTGCGTCAATTTCTTGCCCGCTTCGAGAACAACTTGTCCGGTCTCGGCGTCGATCAAATCGGTCGCTGCCTTCATACCCTTCATGCGATCCGCGCTATAGGGCACACGCCAGGCGTCTTTCGAGCGGGAATAGACCACATTGTTGTAGAAGGTTGAGAGAATGGTTTCGCCATCCAGACCCAACGCATAAAGCAGCGTCGTTACCGGCAATTTGCGGCGACGATCAATACGCGCATACACCACATCCTTCGCATCAAATTCGATATCGAGCCATGAGCCGCGATAGGGAATGATGCGGGCTGCGAAAAGCAGTTTGCCCGATGAATGCGTCTTGCCCTTGTCGTGATCAAAAAACACGCCCGGCGAACGGTGCATCTGCGAGACGATGACGCGCTCGGTGCCGTTGACGATAAAGGTACCATTCGACGTCATGAGCGGCATATCGCCCATGTAAACGTCTTGTTCCTTGATGTCCTTGACCGATTTTGCGCCCGTGTCGACATCGATATCGAACACGATGAGGCGCAGCGTTACCTTGAGCGGTGCCGCATAAGTCATGCCGCGCTGGCGGCATTCATCGGTGTCGTATTTGGGAAGCTCAAACGTATATTTCACAAATTCGAGAAGCGAGGCACCGGAAAAATCACCAATGGGAAATACTGACTTAAATACCGCCTGAAGGCCATCCTCGATCCGGCCACCCACGGGTTCCTCAATCTGGAGAAACTGGTCATAGGAGGCTTTCTGAACCTCAATGAGGTTCGGCATAACCGCTACTTCGCGGATATGCCCGAAGAACTTGCGCACACGCTTCCGTCCGGTGAAGGTCTGAGCCATTTCGTTCCTCGCTTCTAGGGAATGCCGCCTGCCCCGCGCCTGAAATTTCGGCGCACCCGGCAGCGGCCAATTCCGCTGACAAAAAAAATCAATCTCTTAACAGCCGATAATCATGGCCCTTTAAAGGCTCATGATCGACAACGATACGGTCCCGGAGGAAAAATCCCCCCGGGACCGCTTTTTTCAACGCGATTGGTTCCGCATTACCCGCCGCATGGGGGACAATCCGACCACCAAAAGCCCGATTACTTAAGCTCGACCTTCGCGCCGACCTTCTCAAGGGTTTCCTTGATCTTGGCCGCTTCGTCCTTCGAAACACCTTCCTTGACGGGCTTAGGAGCCGCTTCCACGAGGTCTTTTGCTTCTTTCAAGCCAAGACCCGTGATGGCACGGACTTCCTTAATCACTTCAATCTTCTTATCGCCTGCTGCGGCAAGAACAACCGTGAATTCGGTCTGCTCTTCGGCGGCGGCAGCGGCGCCACCGCCAGCGGCAGGCGCTGCAGCAACGGCAACAGCGGCGGCAGCAGAAACGCCCCACTTCTCTTCGAGAAGCTTGGCAAGTTCAGCGGCTTCGAGAACGGTCAACGCAGAAAGATCGTCGACGAGCTTGTTGAGATCGGCCATATTCGTATCCTTTTAGATATAGGTTTAAACCAGTTGTTGGGGGTAATGGGCCTTAGGCCGCATCTCTCTTGGCATAGGCTCCGAACACCCGGGCGAGCTTGGCAGCAGGCGCGGTCGAGAGCTGGGCGATCTTCGTCGCTGGAGCCTGGATCAGGCCAACGAGCTTCGCGCGCAGTTCATCAAGCGATGGCATCGTGGCAAGCGCCTTGACGCGATCAACGTTCAGAGAGGTCGCGCCCATCGCTCCACCAAGAATAACGAGCTTGTCGTTGGTCTTGGCGAAATTGACAGCGACCTTTGCAGCGGCAACGGGATCACTGGAATAAGCCAGCAAAGTTGGACCCTTTAGCAAGGCTCCTACCGAAGCAATCTGCGTGCCTTCGAGAGCAATTTTGGCTAGGCGGTTTTTCGTGACCTTCACAGTGGCGCCTTCCACAGCCATCTGCTTGCGCAGATCCTGCATCTGGGCGACCGTGAGGCCAGCATAATGAGCGACGACCACAACGCTGGTGGTATTGAAAATACCGTTCAACGTGCCGACGAGCTCAGTTTTTGCCGCTTTATCCACGGGGCTCTCTCCGGTTGGCGGGGACAATCGTCCCGCCGGTTGCACAAAGCCGATAAGATGATGTGGCAAACCACATGCCCTATCGGCGCTTCCGACGCGTCTGTCCCCGGTAGGCCCGGCTTTAGCCCGGCGCCCGGTAGCTGGTTCAAACCATATTTGCACATAGGGCATCAACCCTTTGTGTCGAAACTGGCTTTCTCCGTCTATGCAGGTCCATTCGAATTAAGAACCCTTCGAAAGATTGCTCTTTTGAAGCGCCCACCTGCAGTCTCGGACAGGATATAGCCGACGCTGACAAGAAGTTATCCTCTTGCCTGTCGGCCAATCGATCGCTTGGTTTTAAGGCCAAACGGGTTTTAGCGTTTTCCTGAAGGGAAACACGCATATCACGCATATCGAATGATCTACATAGACGGGTTCATCTCGAATGCCAAGCAGAAAATCGACAAATTTAACCAGATATTAGAAGAAAATAATGTGGCCAAAATAAATGAAACCAGTTCGCCTGACCTTAAATTATCGAAAAAAGCAGCTAAATGATCCCAAGGACATCAAGACTAAAGCCAATCTGCCAATTCCGACACTATCGTATTTTTGGTCTCTAATTCAATGGTTTCGCAATTTTCGATAAAGGGGATGAGGTCTCGCAGTATGTTGATCGGCAATTGTCCAATTTTCTTAGCCCGCGATTTTTTCAAATCATGATCCGATTTCTTCATAACTTTTGAACACGAGACGATTGAGTACCCTTCGGGGGTTGGCTTTAGGAAAGGTAGAACATTTGAGCTAATTTTAAAATCACTGGGAAAATTTCTCCACGGTTTTGGACTATTCAAGAATAAAAAATGACCGGAAATACTAACGCAAAGGTGGTATTTAAACTTACCCGCTTCGATACTTTTAAATTCTACAATATCTCCGGGATCAAACATGCTGGAAATACGTCCATATTTTAGTTTTTAAGGACGCAATACATAGTCTAACCTTACTAAGGGATATAAGAGATATGCTGAAAAACAAGTTTATTCAGTATGATACAGCATATTTTGACGCATGAACCAAATCTGAAACGAGGTCTACATCATGATTAGCCAAGATCTCTAGTTTCATATTGACCGAATCTTTTCCATTTCTCCGGTTCCAAGCTTCAATATAGGCTGGATTTTTATGGGTTTCATCTCTCGTCTCGCTAAAATTACGAGCGGAGACGAACGCGTAGCCGTCTTTTAGCATTTTCAAATCGGAAACCGACAACAGATTCCGGTTTGCCGGACGCGATGGGATAAATTTTAGTTTTTTCCCACCTGAATTTTGTGTCTGCCAAGGAAAATCTGAAATTTTCAAATTCTTAGGCAATTGGTCTTTCAAAATATTGTAGGCCTCAGAAGGAACAGGACCATTTTCCATCGCGACGTAGTTGCAAAAGGTTATGGGACGTCCATAAATGTTCAAATGGTTCGTATCGGCTACAAAAAGGGCCTTAACAAGCGGGTATTGTGTCATATAATCTGACCCAGCTAACTCCATAAGAAAGAGCAGCGCTTCTATCGTTTTCGGATAGTTTGGGGTTAGATGAGCCATAGCCTCGATTTTATCCAGCGCTGGACCAGCGATAGGAACTTCATACATCACCTGTGTTAATATAATTAGAAAAAGGGGGCGGTAAAGCCCCCCCTCCTAAATCATTAAGCGCCCGTGACGCTCGACAAATCGACCTTCACGCCCGGCCCCATCGATGAGGAAATGGCGATGCGCTCCAGATAGGTACCTTTGGCACCCGCAGGCTTCGCTTTGGCGACCGAGTCGACAAAGGCCTTGATGTTCTCAGAGAGCTTTTCGGCTGAGAACGAGGCCTTGCCAATACCAGCATGAACAATGCCCGCCTTCTCAACGCGGAACTCGACCGAACCGCCCTTGGCCGCCGCAACCGCGCCCGCAATGTCCATGGTAACCGTGCCAACCTTAGGGTTAGGCATCATGCCGCGCGGGCCTAACACCTTACCGAGACGACCGACGAGCGGCATCATATCTGGCGTTGCAATGCAGCGGTCAAAATCGATCTTGCCGCCTTGCACGATCTCGACGAGATCTTCCGCGCCAACAACATCCGCACCCGCAGCTTTCGCTTCTTCCGCCTTCGCCCCGCGCGCGAATACGCCGACGCGAAGGGTACGGCCCGAACCATTGGGCAGAATGCACACGCCACGCACCATCTGGTCCGCGTGTCGGGGATCAACACCGAGATTCAACGCAACCTCGATGGTTTCGTCAAATTTTGCAGTGGCTTTTTCTTTCACGAGCTTAACCGCATCGGTCAGCGGATAAAGCTTCGTGCGTTCAATATCTGCGGCACCCGCCACGACTCTTTTTGATTTTGACATAACGATTACCCTACGATCTCAAGGCCCATGGAGCGGGCGGAACCCGTGATCATCGCGGCCGCAGCCTCGATGGTGGAGCAGTTGAGATCCGGCATTTTGGCCTTGGCGATCTCGTTGATCTGGGCGGTGGTGATCTTGCCGATCGTCCCGCGGCCCGTCGTCGTATGCCCCTTCTGGATGCCCGAAGCTTTCTTCAAATAGAAGGAAACCGGCGGCAGCTTCGTCTCGAACGTGAAAGAGCGATCCTGATAGGCCGTAATCACGACCGGAATCGGCGTACCCTTCTCCATCTGCGCGGTACGGGCGTTAAACGCCTTGCAGAATTCCATGATGTTCAATCCGCGCTGACCCAGAGCCGGACCAATCGGGGGCGACGGGTTCGCGGCACCCGCCGGAACCTGAAGCTTCACATAGCCTGTTATTTTCTTTGCCATTATCCATTCTCCTTTTTGCCCGAAACGCTAAAGGCGCGCGCCGGGCGGTTTATGGTGCGTGGTCCGGGTTTTGTTTTGAAGCCGGCAAAGCTTCAAAAACTCCCTGCCACACAAGTTTTAAAAGCAGAGCGAAACGCCCTACCCTTATCGTCAGACCTTTTCGACCTGACCATATTCCAATTCAACAGGCGTCGCGCGACCAAAGATCGACACGGCCACTTTAAGACGCGCGCGGGCCTCATCGACTTCCTCAACAACGCCGCTGAAGGAGGCAAACGGACCATCTGCCACGCGGACATTCTCGCCCACTTCGAAGCTGATCGATGATTTTGGACGATCAACACCCTCGGCCACCTGCCCCTTGATGCGCTCGGCCTCACGGTCGGAAATGGGCATCGGCTTGTTGTCTTGACCCAAAAATCCCGTCACTTTCGGGGTGTTCTTGATCAAATGATACACATCATCGGTTAAATCGCACTTGACAAGCACGTAACCGGGAAAAAACTTACGTTCGGCGTCAATTTTACGACCACGGCGGATTTCGACCACTTTCTCGGTCGGCACCAGAATTTCTTCAAACTTATCGGCGAGATTGCGCTGCACCGCTTGGTCTTTGAGCGATTGCGCGACCTTGTTCTCAAAATTTGAATAAGCGTGAACGATATACCAACGATTGGCCATTATCCGAAATTCCTAACGGCCGAAGCCAAGCACGAGGCCAACGGCCCAATGGATTACCATATCCGAGAGCAAGAAAAACGCGCTCGCCACAATCACCATGACAAACACCATAGCGGTCGTGACCAGCGTTTCCTTGCGGGTTGGCCAGGTGACCTTTTTCGTCTCAGAACGCACTTCATTAATATAGTGCATGAGCGAAAAGCGGTTGGAAGAGGAGCCGGCCATCATTTACCCCGGGATTAAAATTTCACCTTGCAAGCATGACCCCGTGACCCGCGAAAACCGCTGTCACCTCAATCATGTCGTGGAAAGTGCAGCTCTATAGGCGCAAAGCTCGAACGGGTCAAGGCGGCGAGGCACCAACTGTCAACGCAACATGAGAATGTCCCCTTTTATTGCACAGTGAGAATGTCCCCTTTTAGCGGGAGGTATGGTTTTAGTGGTGTGGGTAAATTCGGTCTGAGCGCGCTCGGCT
>Ga0316217_10006174_pt1 | contig 12010 bp, 16 predicted proteins | sample 1anoAmetaG_FD_203633 | JGI IMG/M metagenome (GOLD analysis project Ga0316217, IMG submission 203633) | Freshwater microbial communities from Trout Bog Lake, Wisconsin, USA - 1anoA | ecosystem: Environmental > Aquatic > Freshwater > Lake > Hypolimnion/Profundal zone | place: USA: Wisconsin... | reverse complement strand
ACTATTTTTTTCTCGATTTGATCTTTCGAAACTCAAATTGGTCTTCAATTAAGAATATAAATGTTTTCATTTTTAGGTCCCTTAACGAGTGCAAATAGTCGGTGGCAGCTCCTGAACCAATCCTTCAAGACTTTACTATCGACCATAATTGGGTCAAAAATTATTTTTTCAATCATTCATCTTCAGTTTCACAACCTGTTTTCATCTTTTTTGTTTGTTTTGTTTATAAAAAATTATTATTTTCATATCAAATCATTATTTACTTTATTTCTATTTCTACTCCAATTCTTATTTTACTTTTTACTATATTTTTCTTTCTTTCTATTTCTCTAATTTTTTAATTTTTTTTTCTTCCTCTTCACTTTACTCACCTGGCTTGCTCTCTGACTACTATTGTTATCTGTTATTTTGAAGCTGGTACTTTTCACCATAAGTTTTGGCCTCCTCATAGCCAGCCCAAAGTGCAAAGTGATGGAAAATGATGCCTGCAGCCACTGAAACGTTCAAGCTGGCTGTCTTTTCTGTATACTGGGGGATGTAAACGAAATAGTCGCATATCTCCTTATGTACGGGCAGCAGTCCTGTGCCCTAGTTGCCGAAAAAAAAGGCAGTGCTGCCTGTAAAAGGGTGTGAGTGTATGGGTTTGCTGTTCTAAGTTATTTCGATGCCGCAAATTTGGATGCCCTGGTGCTGGAGTTGCTACTTGCATGCTTGCAGTGAGGGAAAGGGGCGATATTCGATTTGTTTGTAGGTGCCCTGGTTGCCGAACATGTTGAACTCCTTGAGGATTTTAGTTTTCTTGGAGTCGGGCCGGCCGCTGACGAAGAGGACCTACTCGAAGCCGAAGGCACAGGCGCTGCGGATGATGTTGCCGATGTTGTTGCGTTTGCTGATGTTGTGCAGCAGCAGGTACCCTTTGGGTTTGTCCTTTTCCATTTATATAAACTACAACTTTCAACAACACACACATACCAATACCAATCAAGTAAGAGCTTACCGCTCTTAATCAACACACACATAATCTACAAGTCCTTCTCCGCACCCTCACAACTCCAAATTCACTTCCCCTTCGCACCCTCAAGGAATCAGCTGACAAGTTCAAGCCACCCGACACCTGAAGTTCAAAACTGAAGTCAAGCCAACTAGCAAACTCACAGCTCTTCCAGCCAAAAAATCCCCCACTCATATACATTATCTAGTTCTCTCTATCGTATTCTGCTAACCTTTGATCTGAACGATGCCTCCAAAAAAGAAAAATGCTTAAAAACCCACTGCACTCCACTAGGAATAGTCTAACACCAGAAACTCTAGGTCCAAAAATAAAACAGTTTCCCAGCCCAAGTCAGAGCCTGAACCCCGCAAGAAGGTTAAAGGCGTCAAGAAAGTAGCTGAGTAAAAGGTTCCCAACCTCAGCCCCTAGAAGAATAACCTCACCCCCTAAAAGAATAAAGAAAAAGCCGACAAAGGCAAAAAGTAGGAGGAGGAAAAGGGGAGTGCAGAACAAAAAGAAGAAGAAAAGAAGAAGAAGGGCAAGAAGGAATCAAGAAAAGAGGAGAAAGCCGAAAGCAGCTAAGCTAAGTAGAGTAAAGAAGGGGGGTAGAAAAAGTAGGGGTAGTAGAAGAAGTAGGAGGAGGAATTGAAGAAGGTGATTTTGAAGGGAACAGTGCCGGTAGACCAGTACTTTTCCCGGGCATCTGCTTACAAGGTGTACTGTGACAAAGACAACATCTACGCGGCCACTCTCAACCAGTGCAACATTGATAACAACAACAACAAGTTCTACATCCTGCAGATACTCGTCAACGAGAACAACCCCACAGACCTCGTCTTCTACACCAGGTGGGGCAGAGTGGGGGTGACCGGGCAGAAGTCGGAAGAAAAGGTCAAGTCCATCGAGGCTGCCATCAAGGACTACAACAAAAAGCTCAACGACAAGAAGAAGACCTACACAGTTGTGGAGATGAACTACGAGGAAAATGCCACTGCCGAAGAACCCAAACCCGCCAACAAAGACCAGCCTGAGTCCAAACTGCATCCTGCCGTCCAGGACCTCATCCGGCTCATCTTCGACATGAAGATGATGGCCAACCAGATGAAGGAGATCGGCTACGACGCCAAGAAGATGCCTTTGGGCAAACTGGCCAAGACAAGTATCTCCAAGGGGTACCAGATCTTACAGAGCTTGATGGAGGAAATCAAGAGAGGGGCTTCGAGGAACGAAGACAAGATCAAGGAGCTGAGCAGCAGCTTCTACTCCGAGATCCCTCACGACTTCGGCTTCAAGAACATGGCCAACTTCGTGCTGGGCAGTGAGCAGAAGGTCAAGTAGAAGCTGGAGATGCTGCAGTCTTTGTAAGACATCCAGGTGTTTACCAGGCTGCTGGACGAGGGCAGCCTCAACGCAGACATCAACTAGCTGGACTCCAACTACGCCAAGCTCAACATCGGCATAACCCCTCTCGACAAGGACACTCCCACCTACCAGCTGCTGCTCAAGTATGTCGCCAACACCCACGCGTCCACCCACACCGCCTACCGACTCACCGTCCTGGACATCTTCCAGCTGGACAAGCAGGTGGAAACCGCCAGATACACTGCCCACATCCCCAACAAGATGCTGCTCTGGCATGGCTCCAGGCTCACCAACTTCGTAGGCATCCTGAGCCAGGGACTGAGGATCGCGCCCCCTGAGGCACCCGTCACTGGCTACATGTTCGGCAAGGGCGTCTACTTCGCAGACATGGTCACCAAGTCAGCCAACTACTGCTTCACCTCCAGGGAGAACAACGTCGCACTCATGCTTCTATGCGAAGTGGCTCTGGGAGAAGTCAACTAGAAGTTCTATGCGGACTACTACGCCAACTTGCTGCCCGAGGGCAAGAAGTCAACCAAGGGCTGCGGCAAGAACGCACCCAGGGCCGAGGGGAACGAGATGCTGGGCGATGTGATAGTGCCCTGCGGGGAGGGAGTGAGCACTGGCCTGAAGTAGACTGCTCTGCTCTACAACGAGTTCATAGTGTACGACGTGGGGCAGATCAAGTGCAGGTACCTGTTCAAGATGAAGTTCAACTACGTCTGACCTGATCCCTCTCAACATGATCTGCATACCTTATAGCTATAACACACATACATACACAGCACTGTCACATACATAACACAGTAACTGTCATATCATACAGCACTGCCATAACACAGCACTGCCACAGATAACACAGCAGCTGTCACTGAGACAGCAATTATATTTAAATTATCAGATTAACCATGGCAGACGAGTTTCTGTACTCCCAGCTCTTCAACAACGCCTCCCCTCCCCGTCTCGACAAGAAGGACTCCAGCCACGACAAGAAGGACGCCAGCAACGATATCCTCAACTCCCTTTTCCAGATTGAAATGCCCCCTGCCAAGAAGAAAGACCCACTCGCCAACAAACAGAAGACTCACCAGGACTAGATCGATCTCTATGCCTCCTCAGTCACCAAGAATAAAACTGCGCCTCCCCCCAAGCACAAGTAACCTCACGTACACAAATCGCAGCCCTCCCTCTCCAGGCCACTGAGCTCCACAGCACCTCCCAAACCCTCTGCCCCCAAAGCAGTTGACGCCAAAGGAGAGAAGAAGGAAGCCAAGTACATGCCCACCGTTGTCGACATCTTCGCCAAAAAGGACGATAAGGCAGCCAAAAACACCAAAGAGCCTCAGCCCAACAAAGACAAGCCCAGACCCAAGCTTCCCGAAGAAGGCAAGCACAAAAGTTCAAAGCTACAGGCCAAGGCGGAAAAGATAGAGAGGAAGAAGTAGCCAGAGAAAATCTAGAAGCCCAAATAGCTCAAAACTTAAAGAGTAGAGCCCCAACTGGCCATCGTCAAAAAAGAAGTCGAGAAACCCAGACCTGCCGAGAAAGAGAAGGAGAAGGAGAAAGAGAAGGAGAAGGAGAAAGAGAAGGAGAAGGAGAGGCAGCTGCCAAAGAAGAAGAAGGAAACTTCCAGCTAATCCTCTTAGTCCGAGGGTAGCTCTGGGTCCGAAGATAGTCAGGACTGGAGGAAGCATCTGCGAGGGATCACTGGATACAACCCTGCAGCCAAGAAGTTCAGGGAGAGGGACCACATGGAAATCAAGGAGTCGGATGCCAACCGCATTTTCGGAGAAGACAAGTACAGCTACAAGATGGGAAGGAGGGAGTAGGAGGAGGACTTGAGGCTGGAGGAGTTGCATAGGCTGAAGAAGTTGAAGAAGAGGTAGCACCATTGAGTTGCTGCTGATAACTGATTGACTAGTTAATACCATACTCATCCATAATCACAATTGCACCTGATAAACAAGTACAGCTGGTAAAGAAGTAAAGCTGATAACTTGCTACTAGCACTTGCTACTAGCCAGTGCTGACACTTGCTAATAACTAGTAACCCCAAACAAGCAATTAATGGTAGATAAGCATATCTTTGGTCGTTTTATGGCCTATTAATTCTATAGTGCAGTGGTTCAAAGGTTGGCTCAGGTTGAACAAGCATCTACGGATGTGTCCTTGCTGATGCGTCCAAACAGGCTACATGTATGATTGATGTGTTCATAAATCAAGTGTGTGGTCTTAGGTTGTTCAGAAGTCCATCTTCCTGGCGGTGTTTTCCTGCAGCCACTCGACCAGCGAGCGGTCCCTGAACTTGCCGTATGAGATCTTGTTGGAGAACTCCTCCTCGGCAGCCACCAGTCCGGCCTCCTTGTACACCTTCAGTATTTCTGGGCGGGTGTTGTCGAGTTCTGCATCTTTGCGGGGGAGGTTGACGAGAGGGGAGACCCTGAGGTAGTGCCCTCGGTAGTTTTCCGTCATGTCTAGATGGGGGGATGGGTACCTTTCTCGATGAAGCAGTTGGCTGCGACTGTGAAGCCGTCGATGATGGGCTCGATGTTGACCATGCCGGCCTTGGAAGGGATGGCCTCGTTCTTCATCTTGCCTGTGCCCAGGGACAGCAGGAAGTAGTTCTTCTTGTTCTCCTCGTTCTGGGCCAACTTGATGATGTCGTCAATCACCAGTTTGGACGGGTTGTTGAGGCCCACTCCCCCGTCGATCAGGGAGAACTTCTCGGTGGCGTTGAGGTTCTTGATTTCTGCAGAGGGGAAGTAGATGGGGGCTGCGGAGGTGGCCCGAGCGATGTCGCGCATGTAGAAGTCCTTGTTGCGGTCGAAGATAGAGTAGATGGAGCGGAAGATGACCTCCTCGTTGGTGAGTCTGTTGACAGCCGTGACCACCACCTGGGTGCCCCTGAGAGTCTCTGAAAGTTTGGCGTCCTTGAACTTGGAGTAGAGGAGTTCCTCGAAGCTGGTGATGTCGTACTTGGTGTCGAAGAGGCTGGTGAGCTGCTGCATCTGGGACTTCTTGAAGATCTTGTTGCCGTAGAGCTCGAAGATGTCCATCAGGTCGCGAGTGTTGCAGATGGGAGTGTTGCCGTCCAGCGTGCCAGTGCTGGCTAGCGACAGGATCCCCCCGATGCTAGTGCCCCCGATGCAGTCGAAGATCCTGTGCAGTGGCTGGTTGACCTGTCTGCTCAGGTAGTCCAGCTAGGTGGCCAGCAGCAGCCCGCGCACACCTCCGCCGTCCAGACTCAACCCTACCCGGTAGAAGTCCTACTTCTTCGAGCTCTGTGGTATGAGCAGTTCGTATGGCTCGGACTAGAAGACTGAGGACTCAAGTTGGACGTTGGCGGCAATGCAGTTTTTGAACCAGGTGGGTATGGGTTGGTTGGAGTGGATGTGCTGAAGTTTCTTGTTGGGCTTGAGCTTTTCGAAGAAGAGGGACTTGACTTCCTCGTCGGTCTTGAGCTTGAGCTTAATGACTGAGCTATTGTGGGCGAGCTGATCGAAGAAGGACTACAGGAGGGCACTGTGCTGCTAGGGGGCCAACTCACTGTGTTGTTTGAGGGTTGACTCACCGTGTTGTTTGAGGGTTGACTCACTGGGCTGCTTGAGGGTTGACTCACTGTGCTGCTTGAGGGTTGACTCACTGTGCTGCTTGAGGGTGAACTCGATGTGGATGATCTTGAGGCAGTCGTGGTGCAGGAAGTTCTTGATGTATAGGTCGGCCTGTGGCTCATAGAAGTCGTAGAGGGTGATCTCGTACAGCCTGACCGAGCTGATCTTGGCGCTGAATAGCTTGAGCTCTTCCCTGTCCATGCGGTTGCCGCTGAAGTTGAGTTACTCCAAAGAGCCCATCCTGCCCAGTTCCTTGAAGAGCAGCCCGAGCTCCAGCCTGCGTTCGAACAGGTTCTGCTTGAGGTTGACGAGCTCGAGGACTCTGAGTTTGTTGAGAGTGCCGAGGGAGGAGTAGATGGGGGCCACTAGGTTGAGGATGGTGCAGTTCTCGAGCTTGACGTGGGTGGCGTTGACGAACTTCTCGATGAACCTGAGGTTGCTGAGTTTGCAGTGGAGCAGCTGGACCTCCCTGACTGCGGGTCTGGGCTCGAAGGCCACCTTCTCGTCGATGAGGAAGGTGCAGTGCGAGAACAGCAGCTTGCACACCTTGCTCTCAGTGCTCAGGTTGAACGCATACTCCACAAACTCGTTCTCTATCTCGGAGTTCTCAATCACCAGCTACAGCCTCTCCAGACTGGCCTTCTGGTTTACGATCTAGAGCAGCTGGATGTAGTTGCGGATGTCGATCTAGGGCACCAGGGCCAGCCGCAGGGTCAACGTCTTCTGCACCTTCGCCACCTCGAACATCGCGAACACATTGCCCATGAGCTAGTTGAACAGCTCGGGGGTTTTGATGATTTCCCTGAAGATCAGTTCCTTGAGGGGCCGCACCACTTTGGTGGTCTTGAGGTAGTTCACAGCCACCCTCAGGCACTCCAGTTGCACTTTGAGCATCTCGTCGATGCTGAGCACGTCGATGAACTCGTTCTTCATGAAGAGTTCGATGATCTGTTGCTGGGTGATGCGGAGTGCCTCGGTGCCTGCCTTGGTGATGAAGCTGAGGTTGTTGGCCAGTCCGCTGGGGTTGAAGCGGGTGCTGCCGAACATGTAGTACTTCTCGTCGATGAGCTCTAGCTTGTTGAGGGTGAGGGCCAGGTCAAGCTTGTAAAGGTTCTCTGAGTGGAAGCGGTTGAAGAGGTAGCGGAGGATGCGGGTGAGGAAGATGGAGTAGTTCTTGTCCTCGAGTCGCTTGACATCTCCGTCGCAGCTGTTGCTGCAGAGGAGGACGTTGCACTTCATGAAGATGTAGATGCCGATGTTCTCGAGCCTGAGCTTGCTGCACTGGGAGCAATCCAGGTTCATGAGTTTCTTGGAGTTGATGTAAATGTGCGTGAGGTTGCAGTTGTTGCGCAGGATGGCGTTCTCCAGCTGGTCGCACTTGATGTCAATGGTCGACAGCTGCGGGCACTCCGTTATGCTCAGCCGCTTGATGTTCTTGATTTCCAGCATCCCTCCCAGACCCATCAGCGACTACCCCACCCTCTCTATCCCCCTCACCTTTCGCACCAACAGGTTGCTGCCGTTCTCGTACTTCTTGATGAGACTGTTGAGGTCGCTCTCGCTGCAGCTCAGGTCTTCGAAGATGACATCTCTGAGCCTCTCGCAGCCGAACTTCATGTGCTTCTCCTTGAGGCCCTCGATGTGAGTGACCCTGATGACGGACAGAGGCAGACAGTTCTTCTCGCGGTCCAGATACTCGTTGGAGTACTGCTGCAGTTTGCTGAACGTTTCCTCTCTCTCCTCCTTCTCGTACTGCGATAGGTCAACGTTGCGCACGAAGTACTCTATGGTGGCGTGGGAGTAGTCCTGGAGATCTTTGAGTTTGTCGGAGTAGACGGAGAGCTGGTCCTCGCGTTCGTTGAGGTGCTTGAGGTTTTCGGCTGGGCCCTCGAAGGAGAACTTGATGTAGTGGTTGGGGAAGGTGTCGAAGTCGGTGTCGAGTTCTGCTCCTGCGGCGATGAAGCTGACGAGTTTGTTGGTGATGAGGAGGGGCTTGCCGTAGGTGTCCTGCATCATCATCTTCTCCCTCTCGAGCAAGTTGTGCTCGCTCCTGAGCAGTTCCTCGTAGTAGTACCTCAGCTGCGGGTCGATTGCCTCCAGCAGCTCGAAGTGGTCCACCGACAGGTTCAGCTTGATCTTCTTTTCCAACACCGCCCGCACCTTGCACATGCGTTCGGCCAGCCGGAAGGCGTAGCCCTTCTGGAAGATGATGCTCAGCAGCTGCTTCTGCTTCTGCTCCTCCCGCAACTGCTTCTCCTCCTCCTTCAGCTGCTTCTCCTCCTCCAGCAGTTTCTTCTCTTCCTCCAGCAGCAGCTTCTTCTCCTCTAGCCTCTTCTTCTCCAGTTTATTCTTCTTCTCCTCTAGCAGTTTCTTCTTCTCCTCCAGCGGCTTGGGCTTGCTGCTGTTGGCCTAGGTGATAAGGGTCGATGCCATCTTGAACAGGCTGCTCACGATGTCCACCACATTGAGCTCTGCGTACTTCTTGATGAGTCTGGCGGAAATGGAGTTGCCCATCTCCTCGAACAGGAACAGGCTGTTCTTGACCTTGAGCACTGCGTGTCCTCCATTGAGCTCAAAGCCGTTCTTCTGGTAGAAGTCGTGGAAGTCCACGATGAACAAGCTCTTCCTGGCCTCTTCCTTGCGGCTCCTGAGACTGGAACTGAGGGAGACGATGATGTTCTTGAGCTGGATGTTGGTGGGCATGAGGATCATGCTGATGATGATGGCTTCCGAGATCTCGTCCTCCTTGATGTAGTTCTTGAGTTCTTTCTCCGAGTGCATTTCCAGTCCCTTCTCAAAGGTGAAGCACTGCGGGATGCACTCGATCAGGTGGAACAGCACCCCCTTCTCCGAGAAGAAGCTGCAGAAGTTGAGCGCCAGGTGGTCCTTGGCTATCTTCTTGAGGAAGAAGCTGTAGAAGTACTTGATCAGAGGGTACTCAGTGAATTCCACATAGGCCTCCACTTCTTCAACTGCGATTTTGGCGATAAGTCTATTGTTGCAGAACATGTAGTCCTTCCTGGAGATGGAGTTGCCCATCACATTCTTGGAGGTTAGCTGTGCGTAGACCTGCTTTTTGACGTGGAAGGTGCCCTTGCCCACGGTGCGCAGGACGGCGTGCTCGTTGCCCCTGTCCTCCTGCTTGAGCTTGGCGTTGATGAGCTCCTCCCACTGGTACTTGCGATACATCTCAGGGTAGCAAGTCTTCATCTCCTCGATGAGGCGGTTCTTCTCATCAAAGCGCTGCAGCTTGGAGGCCATGGTGGAGCCAGTCTTGGCGTGGGCGAATATGTCTTGGTAGTTCTTGATCTCTGCGCCGGACTCCATGAGGATGCGGACTGCCTTGTACTTCTTAAACTTGAAGCACTTCTAGATCAGCAGGGAGAGGTACTCTTCTCTCTTCTTGATGAAGCTCTGCATCAGCACCTTCATCAGCAGCACCACCACCTCCAGCAGCTAGTCCTCATCGTAGTCGTTCTTGATGCACTCGAAAGGTTGGGCACAGTGCTAAATCGAGTCGAACCCCAGGTGCAAGGCCAGCAGGTCCAAACAAACACTTATGTAGGGCAGCTTCTCGAACTACTTGTTCCTCAGCTGCACGACTTCCTTCCAGATCTTCTTGGACCTCCAGGAAGGGTGGATCGGCTGAGTGGCATCCCTGTAGAAGCCCCAGTAGTTTCTAGCGATGAAGTTGAGGAAGTAGAGACTCTAGTGAGGAGTTGAGTTCCTGAGGTCGTGGCAACTCATGGTCTTGGCAAAGAAGAAGCGATAGACGTCAGCCTTGTCCTTTATGGGTGAGTACTTGATGGAGTTGAGACTGACGTACCTGTCTTTGTATTTTTCGATGTTGATTTTGGACACGAGGGTACGGTACTAGAGGTAGGTAATGTCGCCCACTTTGGCTATCTCGTTGAAAATGGGGTAGAGTTTGCTCTTGATTTCAGCCACAGTCACCGTGTCCTTGATGGGACTGATGACCTCCTGCAGCCACCCTGCCAGAATCAGCACTTCCTGGAATATACTCCAAATGATGTTGACCACTGCCTCATCGATGCACAGACTGTGTGCCCTCTGGTCGTTGTGCTTCAGGGTGAAGTCGTTTCTAATGAAGCGGCTGAGGACGCTGAGGATCTAGTAGAACCTGCTGGTGAGTGCGGTGGGCTCGAGCACTGTGATGAGCTGCTGGATGTCGAAGGAGTAGTATTTGATGAAGGAGTAGAAGTAGACGAGGGGGTTGCGGAGGGAGGGGTGCTCTCTCATGTAGAAGAATAGGTCTTTCTCCTCGCTGGCGCCCTGCAGCTTGGAGACAGTGAGGAGGGTGGGGTCATGGGGGTGCTGGGTGAGGACGTAGTCGGAGATGACGGTCTGGACGGGCACGACCAGCAGCTGGGCTAGATGAGCAGATAGTTACTGAGGAAGCAGTGGAGCAGGCTGACTTCATCCACGAAGAGCCTAACATTGCCTTACTGGAGGTAGAGGTTGAAGGTGTTCTCGTCGGTCTTGAGGGCGCTGAGGGGTCTGTATAGCTTGGGTCTACACTCGGTGTCCTCTATCCAGCAGTATATCTCGATGGGCTTGTCTGAACTCCTGGACTCGGTCTCTATCTTGAGCACGGTGGAGAGCTCTGCAGTGTCGTGGAAGAGGTGGTTGAGCAGCTGTTCGAGGGAGTAGCGCTGGGACTTGATGATGAAGCCGGAGTCCGACCCCAGACTGGTGCACTTGAGGTTGTTGAGCAGGCTGTTCCTGATGCACTTCTCATAGCCCTCCTTGCTCTTCACGTAGCAGTTCTTGAAGAAGGGACTGTGGGCGATCCCGAAGTACTCGGGCAGTCGTCTCTTGTTGATGGCATGCAGGCACCGCCGGATGTCCTCCGGAGGACCCACTTTGTCGATCTCCGTCTCTTCCAGGTCGATGACTGGGCCCTTGATGTTTTCCTTGATGCCAGTCAGCAGAAACTCATTGGTCTACAGGTCCTTGATCTTGCTGCTGTTGAGCCCTGCCTTGAGGAGCAGGCCGGCGATGCCGCTGGCGTTGGAGAGGTCTTCCTTCTTCTACCTGACCCTGGCGAGCTCATCGTTGAGCCAGGCGAGGGCCAGCCTGCGCTGCGGGATGATGTTGTCTGGGTCTTCCTCGAGCAGGAAAGCCTCCTTAATTCGTTGGGTGAAGTCGGCCAGCTTCTACCAGTAGATATTCACAGCCATGAATGATTCTTATGATTGAAATTATATAGCCTTGCTAAGCTATCAAGTTTGTGGCCTGTCTCACTATAGGCACCAAAACAACATAGACCACTACTAGACCATCACTTGAACAATACCTGATCTATACTAAAGCAATGCTAAACGAATACTAGAGCAATGCTTGGTCTTATAGCACCAAAGCAGCCAGAACTGAGTTTTGCTGCTGCCAATCATACTACAAACCAGTTTGCATTAAATTGAGTTTGTTGTATCAACTAACGCTTTCGCATAGGCATACAATAAAAACAACCACGACCCTTTCAATAGCACCCACCAAAACTCATCGTCTCGCCAATTCTTTATTAGAAAACTTCTTGCTTTAGGTTGTGCTCAGCTAACTTCATCCTGCTGCTAGAGCCCTACTCCGCCAACTCAATACCCCTCCATCCTATACCCTTCAACCCTCGACACTGAGCCCCAAATCTAGGTAAGGAGAATCAAGTTTGTACCTCGCCTGCCCATGTACTAATTTTGGAATGTGCTAGTCGGTATAGCTGAGCCGCTGGGATGAGTATCAGAAAAGTGAATTGGCTGATGGGGTATTGGGTTGGCAGGATGAGGTAGCTGCAGCAACTCCTGCTATCATTCGATAGAGAGCTGCTGAGTCAACCCTAGGAGGGAGTGCTGGTGACGGCGGATGGTGGATGGCAGATGGGTGGATGGGCCGAGGTGTGTCTAATTATCGATTGTAATAAATAATCAAATGCCTCACCACTTTATAACACAGGAATCAAAAGTTTAACTATCTCTTTCAAATTTATGCATCCGCCTATTTATCCGTCAGCAGAGTGCTCCTGGGCCACGGC
>Ga0316217_10006173_pt1 | contig 12012 bp, 8 predicted proteins | sample 1anoAmetaG_FD_203633 | JGI IMG/M metagenome (GOLD analysis project Ga0316217, IMG submission 203633) | Freshwater microbial communities from Trout Bog Lake, Wisconsin, USA - 1anoA | ecosystem: Environmental > Aquatic > Freshwater > Lake > Hypolimnion/Profundal zone | place: USA: Wisconsin... | reverse complement strand
TAGGCCTATAACCCTGAAGGACAGTATTACATCCTTGCTGACAAAATGTAAAGGCAATTCAAAAAAATGATCAGAAACTATCTCCCCAACATCCAAGTCACTGTCCCAAGTAAGCGCCAATTTATACAGAACCAATAGGCTCAACTGGGGTTAACAGTGCGCCTTAAAAAGAAAGACTGCCGCCACCACCACCTCAACCGAAAGCAACCACAAGGCCTTAGAAGAAGGCTTCATTGCCACTCTCATACAGCAACTTTCAATCAATCAAGGAAAACTATTAAGAGCCTCAATCCATCAATGAACACGCAGTGGATGTAGCTGAATCTGAAGATATCCCTTTGTCAGAGAAGAATAGACTTCACCAAAGGCTCAAGCAGTTAACTCAGCAGGAATTAGCTCAAATAGTTTTCATTATTCAAGAAAGCTGCTCAGAAGGATTCAAAGAGCTAGGAGGAGGGAGGTGCCAACTTTTGCTAGATAACGTATATCCCTAAACTTTTAAGAAAATAAATCTGAAGATAGATGACTTGTTGGAAGGTGAAAAGGCTTCTGGAACCAAAAAAGTGAAGGTTTGAGTGATGATTTGTATTAATAATTGAATAAAAAGATTGAAAAGATTGGGATTTACAGATCAAAAGAACTAAGTTTCCTTTTACCTAAGCTCAGCAACAGTCTAATCATCGTTCTTTTCGGGAAGCCTGGAGAAGAAGACATCTCTCCTATACTTTTGGAACTGAGCAGATTATTTCAGCTTTTGTACTTACCTTAATGTGTTCTCTTTTTTTTACAACTAGTATCTATCATTGGAAAGTTTTGGCTGCTTGATTAGTGGAGGCTATTAAAGATTTCTCTGTCGCAAATTGAAATAAACTATGAACACGATTAGCACTAATACTATGTAGTAGGGCTTAGCTGAGAACAGCCATAGCCCCCACTTTACCACAAAGAAGTCCTGAATGTCAAGATTGATAACTCTCTAAATGATAGTATTGGACTAGTCACAGAAATGCGTAAATAGGGCAGGCCAGAAGGTTAAAGGTGTGAGCTGGTACTGAGAGTAAAGTGCTAACCCCAATTCAGCAGATATGACGATGAAGGCGAAGAGTAAGAAATGGCGGATGAAGTACTTTATCAAAAAAAGCATAGATTATATAGTAAGAGATTAAGACACAAGATTTTTAATTGTTGCGAAAAAGCAACTTGCATTTTCATAACATGCAGTGAAAAAATGTGGAGTTGTCTCTTGTTGTGAAGCCGTAGACGCGTCTTCTCTAACATTCTTAATCTTTTTCAATAGCCACAATCATTTTACAATTCAAAGCAACTTGCCCGCCTACTCTGTGCTACATCTTACTTTACACAAAACATACTTGCAAAAGTACTTTCACAACTTGGCTTTGTGACTTAAAGGCAGAGAAATACCTCTGAAAGCTTTTATCTAATCCAAAAGGATATTCTGATACAGGATTTGTTAGTATACATAGTCAAAAAAGGGCGAAGTTGTGGCTCCAAGCTCAATCGAAAGGGAAAGAGTGATGACATCAATTGTTGATTTAAAGTAGCTAGAGGGCTATTCGATAGGTTTATCATTTAAAGCTGAATTCAAGTGGAAAATCTAGCTCCTCATTCTCCGCCTATTCCTAAACGATTGCCTAGCCATTTTTCTCCTAATCTCTTTTTTATTTGCCCAGTTATATCTACTTACGCTTTTGCTATTGAATCTTTTTGTCCATAATGCGACCCCAGTAACGATTAACACTTCGAGAAATCCAGGCTTCAATCTCTATTCGAGGAACTCCTTGCATTCCAAAAATTTTTAATGCTACGCTATCTCTGCCATTTATTGCTGAAGGTACTCTTTCTATATTTTAATTATGCTGACTCCTAGCGTGTTGTAGCATGGAGTCGATGCTGGAGAATTTTTTGGGGCATTTGGGGCAACTGAAATGCTTAGCCTTTTGATGGTGATGCAGTATGACTTAGTTTTTAAAGGACTTTTCGCAATAAAAGCAAAATGGTCTGAGGCAGCCCATATCTCTTCTTTTTCTTCCCATTCTCTTTTAAATAAAGTGTCAAAAGCATTTCAAATGCTTCAATACTTTCCTGATTTGATTCAGAAGCTGGTCTAAAGCCAATAAAAAACAAATTCTTAAAGAAGACCCTTTTGAAGTTTGGATTTATGTCTTGCTTAGTATGCCTCTTTAAAATTTCGAATAAAAGTCACAAAGCAATAAGCTCTAGAGCTTACCTAATGATGAAGAAAATGGCATTCATTTGGTGAGAACAAGGATGATTGAGCCATTTGAGGATAAGAAATTTCTGTTTGGAAATTATTTGCCCTGATATTGAATGCTATTTAAATTTTTGTTGAGTTTAGCCATAAGGTTAGACAATCACTAACTTTTTTTTCGTCAAAAAACGATTGTAAGTGATAGAGGAATGCTGTACACTAGCGTATTAGCACATTCCCACTGAATTATCAAAGAAAATCGAGATTCTCATACATTCCATTGAGAAGATTTTGACAAAAAAGCAAAAACAGGTTTAACAAACATATTCTTAGCGGGGACTGTGAGAAAGCGGCATTTTAGATATTTTTTATGCAGAAAAAAACGTCTGCTGTCTATAGCGGAGTTTTCTTCGAAAACACCAAATAAAGATTTTAACTATTTCTGAAAATTTTGTTGGAAAAATGACCTCTGATCATGGGACCACATACCAAATCTTATGAACAAATACAGAAACCATGTATTGTCCTTTGATATTTATTATTTATTGGTTTGATTGGCTCTAAACCCAAATAAAAGCTAAGCTGACAAAATTAAGTCAATTAACCATCACAGTGCTATCTGTATTAAAGCCTTCAGTTTCAACCTTTAATTCCCAAATCTTCACTGAAACCTTTTAATTGCCTTACAAATCCCATGTTGGGGTTGACGCAGGGCCGCCCTTCCACCACAATTTTGAGACAAGTCTCATAAGGTTTGTGGTATTTGTTCATGATGTATGCGATCAGAAGCGCAGCGGAACGAGAAACACCCGCTGCACAGTGGATCAGCACGTTGCCTTTCTTCCTCTCCTGCTCGATAAACCGAAACACGGGGAAGAAGGTGTAGCGGATCTACTCTTATTAGTTGTCTTTGAGGTTGAGTTGGTAGTGGTTGATGCTGCGGGGGAAAACTATGCCTAGGTCCACTGCTGAAACCACTGCGCTAATCTTCTTTGATTGCAATTCTGTGAAATTTGAGGCAAAGTGATGCCCACTGATCCAAACGGACCCTAGGCCATCCTAAGCACTGAGGACTTGTTGCCCTTGATAGAAAAAGGGGGGAAGTGAGTTTTTGGACATCTTCTATGAAATTATTATATTGATGGAAGATTCAATTTTGGTTTTTATGATAGCTTGCTTCTTATTTCAGCTAAGCAGAAGTAATCAGCAGCATCTGTTGAGAAAAGTTACGGAACGTCGTTGAAAATCACCAAGTTACCGATATCAATGAAGGACAAAAAGTAGTTCATGAATTTTCAGGGATAAACAAACCGAAAACCTGAGAGAAACTAAGGGTTTAGTGGGGTTCAAACACAAAGAGACTATGACTAGGCCAAAGCTGAGGTATGTTGGTTTGAAACAGAAATTTTACTTGAATCAACATTTGACAGTTTCAACGAAGCTTAGTTGATCATATACAGCTAATTAACTCAGAAGCCTAACCTAGCGACCTTTAGATTGAAATCTCTTGGTTGATTCTACTCCTTTATCGAATCATGTGTCAAATTCGCATACTTTTGCCTCAGTATGTAGTTACTTGCTCTCCGACCCGACTCTCTTTGACTCCTTTGTTCTCGCATATATCTCACTCCTTCCTCAGCCTTTCTCCTTCCTTTTTTCAAATCTGTCTCATCATTTGTCATTTTGAAGTGACGCATTTTCAGCTGTTTCAGTAAAACTTTACTTCCTAAGCGAAAGTGCTACTGCGGGCAAGACTGAGGATGACAAATAGTTTCATATCTTCCACTTTGGTTTTAGATCATCTCTCTTTTTAAGTTGTTTGCTGTATTGTTAGGCTGTCGGAATTTGAAAGCGATGCATTATAAGTGTTTGAACTTGCGAGAGTTTGTCATGTATCTTTAATGCCGAAGGAATTACTGTTGGTAGTAGTTAAGAGAGGGGGTCTCTGGGAGGTTGGTGTCCCAAGGGGTGAGTGGATCTCTGATCGAGCTATCTTCGGCTATAGTGTGAGTTCTTCTGTGCATTGGCTCTTTTTAATAGTAAAATAATAAAGTGAAACACTATGTATGTTTGTTGATCATAATAAAGAAATAACCTTTTAGCACAACTTTGTAAGCATTTGCCAAAACATGAAATTATAGGTGCTATAATAAGGGCCAAATAGTAGTTAATTGGGGTTACAAGTAATGTACGATCAGTGACCTCAAAGAGTTGAATCGCAAGAATATTCTCTGAAAAAATCAGATGAAACCGACATAATTAAAGCTATTCCTACAAACGAAACGTAGTAAGTCCTTGAGAAGTACTTGGTTTTTTTCGAAATTTTCCCCCTAAATATGTAGTTTTATACTTATTCCGTATCACCAAAACAAAAAGTGTCACCATGTAGGCTAAAGCAAGTCCCACCACCAATAGAACAATCAGCTACGAAAGCTCCTCAAAAGTTGTTGAGCCCAGGTCGAAAAGCTTGAACTCATAACTCCCTTGAAGAGAGTTGATGACAGAAGAAATGCCGAAGCCCATCAAAAAGTTGAAGAGTTGGGCTGAAAAGATGCCAGAAATGGCAGTGAAGGTGTAGCCCCTCTTCACAAAGGCAGCTATAGAAAGATAATCAGCTATGCAGTTCGTCCACGCGAAGACAGTGAGTCCCAGAAAAACTGAGTTTATGTTGGTCAGTAGCTGCAGCAACTACATCACGTTGATGAGCACTCCTGAAACGATTGCGATCCAGCTCACGCTTACTACGAAAGAGTAGATGTTGAAAACAATGCTAAAACGTTGCTTCCTTGCTGTAAATTTGCAAAACAAAGAGTAGCCAAGCAGCACAATTGAAGGGATGGAGTACCAAACTGCATAGGGGACTGTGGCAGGTCCCGGATAAAAGGCATCAGGCACTATGTTAGTAGAAGTTTACCTCCCTTAGCGAAGCACAACACAAGAGGAGAGATGACCAAAGCTGGATAGATTCTTTGGCTCTCCCACTTGTCTTTTAGGAAAAGAGGCAGAGTGTATGTAAAGACATACCTCCAGAGAACTCTGACTTGATGGAAGAATATCGTGGTTCTCTTTTTTTGGTCTTCTTGGTCTTCCCTTTCCTCTTAATCGTGAATATCACCCAAAACTTGGTCAATTTTTTGTTAAGAAATCGTTTTTTGCGATGTCTGCTCGTCAGTTAAGATTGATTCGGCCTATTTTTTTTTGAGCTCCGCTTTTTTTCTTTCCGAATAAATCACAAACACGAGATACCTAGCTATCAAGTGAGATACAGAGGATACAGACCCAAAAAGATAAAGGCCAAGATTATATTCATTTAGCCATGAATAGCTGAGACCAAAACTAGAAAGATAGTTGCTGTTATATAGAACCCCAAAGGTACCAGTACTTACTTCATATTAAGCTTTATGCTTTCTCCAGGCGACAGCTAAATTGCTCTCGCCAAGATAATTGCCATACTGAAATGAGAAGCCCCGTAGAGTGAGCCAAAAGGGAGAAGAGAAGTGGAACTGGAGCTACTCGTTCCAGCTACGATTGCAGTTATGATATCCGGAGCTCCATTGGCCAAAGCCAGAAAGGTGATTCCTGCCAAAGCCTGCGAAATATCTACATCACATCTCAAATACTGAACTTGACGATGAACTATTCCAAGCAAGGGGTGAGATAGTCCTCAATCACGATGTTGATCGCATAGTATATCAGACTGATCAGAACGAACTGGATAGACAGATGCTTACTGTCACTATTAAAAGGAGGATGAAAGATTAGTGCATTAGGCAGTAATAGCCTTGAATGATTTGGAGGGTATCTTGATTGCAGTTGTTTTTGGTGAATTCGCAGGCCGCGTTGATTGAGAAATTTCCAACGATTTAAATGCAATCTATAGTGCAGTTATCCATTATTTACAGCCCGATAATCTACCGATTATTATCACACTCACATTCTCTCAATGAGTCATAGAAGATTGCCTCATGTTTTTCACGACTTTTTAGAAAATCACCCAACATCCACATTGGTACTTTAGGTCATCTGGAAGCACCTATCTGTGTTCAAAGAGCTTAGTTCTCACTACCTTCGATAGCAATCTTTTGAATCCAGTTTATTTACTGGAATTGGCTGATGGAGAATGCTCAAATTCAGATAATAATGATATTCTTACAGTTTGCTGATAGTAATTTACAAATGGAGAAAACTCATCTAATAGGCAAGGGGTCAGGATCCACTGGCTGCCTTCTCAATGGCTCTCTCAAAGATTAGAAGTAGTTTATCTCTTTGCATCTCAACTTCGAAATAAAAGATCTTTGCTTGTCTGGATCATTTGCAATTTGCATTGATGCACAATCCAAACTTTATGTTTGGGGAACTCTCAATGAGACAATTATTTAGAAACCTATGTTGTTGCAAATAAACGTAATGAGGATTAGTTGTGGATGGTACTCCTTTTAAGATTAAGGAACCACTTCTTGTTTACGACGTAGTAAGGTCTATGGGGATTGGGAAATAATAATAGCTTATAGCTTGGGTTAAACACTCCTGCAAAGTTTGTTTCTCAACCTTTGTTTCTTAGCTAGTCAAAAGTAATCAGTTTTGTTTGCGGATTCAGGCAAAGTTATTTCATGACTTAGAGCTAGTTATGGGGTTGTGGAGAAAGCAAAAAGTACTAACTTGGAGTTAGCTAAAAAGATCCAAAGAAATGGATGATTGTATGGTAAAACAAAAAATTGAGCTCAAAAGTGATTCAGATGTGTTGCGGAAAAAGGTTTTTATTGATGCTAACAGAAGACGGAAGAGTTTTAGCCCTAGGCAGCAACTAGCAAAACGTTTTCAACAAAATGTAGCTAATCTTTACAACTGTGCCATTGATTGTTTTCAACGATATCAAGCAAATTGCATGTGGCTGGGCTCACTCTATCCTTTTAGACAAAAACCAGAGAGTGTTGAGTTTTGGTAGGAATAATTTAGGACAACTTGGTCGCAAATAGACAGAGTTTGTGCAATTCGGTTTGGAGGAAACCGAAAAAATCAAAGAGGTAGTCAGTGGAACATAATTCTCTTTTGCTGTCACCACTGAAGGGAGAGTGTTTGGGTGGGGTTGGAACTAGCATCTAAATATTTCAAGTTGTGGTGAAACTGTTATGGGGAGTCCGAAATTGATTGATTTGCCTGGCGATTGTATAAGACTCTGGACTTATGCTGCAACTACAATCGCTTAGTGTGGGCCTGGAAATAAGACATTTTGATTGTAATGAACTAATTTATCATCATTCTATGATCCTAAACTATTTGGGGATATGCTACAGCTTGTTGAGTGTCAGCCCCAGATCTTTCAGTAGCCCATCTTTCAGGTTGTAAATAAGCCCATGGATTCTAAGTTGCCGCCCTTCCTTCCAAGCTTCCTGAACAATCGGAATCCTGGCAATATTGTAAACCTGCTGCCTAACATTGAGTTCGCAAAGCAAATCAACATTCTGCTCTTCAGTGGGGAGCACCAAATTTTTCTTATACTTCCATCTTATTTCTCTTATACGTGAAAGCCAGGCTTCCAGAGGCCCATGGTCATGCATCTGGAAAGCTGCTTTGATGCCTCCGCAGCCATAATGGCCAGTGACTATGATATCTTTCACTTTGAGCACTTGGACTGAGTATTGGACTACTGCAAGTACATTTATGTCGGAGGGAGGTGCCTGGTTAGCAATGTTTCTGTGCACGAATACTTCTCCTGGTCTCAGTCCGCAGATCTCATTAGCAGGCACTCTTGAGTCAGAGCAGCCGATCCAAAGGTATTAGGGAGTTTGGATGTGGACAAGGCTTTAGAAAAAGCAAGGGTCTTCCTAGCTAACGGTTTAGGCCCACAACTTATTATTCCTCATGATCTTATCGAAATTGTCCATGATGGCCTCTGAACTGCGGAAGGAGAGGATTTCTTTCTATGAGATTCTGCTGATGAGCTTCTTGTAGATAAAGTTGGAAGGTGAAGGGATGAGGTCTTCCTCGCGCTCTGTCTTTTGAGGAGTATCTACTTTTTAAGAGCTGCCCTAGCTGTCAAACTGCTTGAACTAAACAATCGGACTGTGCTTTTACATTTTTCTAAAATATCTAATTTCTGTATGCTATTTTAGTTTCCAACGCTTTAGCTTCGATCTTCACAATTTACAATAGTTTGTCGATTCCCTTCAATTTCGTGTTTAGACCATCGATTTTCACGATTTCTCATTTAGGAGGTTAGTTATTTCTTTTGTTTGTTTTGTTAATAATAAAATTAATCATACTTTAACGCATGAATCATAACTTAGCAGTGCGCTAGGTCTCCAAAATCATTTCTCAGCTCTTTGCAGACATGCAGACTTAAATCCAGCAAAGAGAGACCCTGAAAAAGCTGCCAAACTTTCTGACAAGTGCGATGTGGTAGCTGGCAGTGTAGAACATCATCGCAGTGATGCCCTAGTCAGGAGGCTCACTCAAAAAGGCATTTTAGTAATAGCTACTCATCGAAGTGCCCAAGCTGGAAAAGGACACCCTCATGCCCAAAGATTTGAGCTAGGAAAAGGTTAGATTGAATTCACCCAGAAAAGTATCGCCACAGTCTTCACGCTCAAGTGCCAGGAAAAGCATTAATGTGCCAGGAATGGCCTCAATCAAGCTCACTGACAAACTTAAGTCGATTTCAGTCACTGATAAGAAACTCTCGAACCGTAGATAGAAACCCAATAAATAACAAAATTTCAGTTAGCTCAATATCAATGCTAAAGTTGAAGATTAGGAGAGTTAGGTCTCCCAATTAAGATAAAAGACAGAGATTCGGATGCAATACTTGGAATAGTAGACAAAGCTAAAGCAAGAGCGCTAAAAGTACTACAAAGAAAAGCTGAAAAGATTCAATGAAGCTATGGTTGACTAGTCTCAAACTGATGTTGCCTTCGACTATGAAGGCGACCCTTTGAGAAGAACACTCCTGGATGAAGAAATGAGGCTCCACAAAATGAAAGCAGGAGTGAGTTACGCCAAAAAGAATGCAAAAGATGGGTTTTCGAGGCTGAATGCACCTCAGCTCTCGCAAATTGAGGTCAAGAGAAAGCATAGAGAAAGGGGCGAGTCATTTAGAGCTTTAAGGCCTCTTGAAATACCCACATTCTACATGAAAAATGTTGAATAAGCTGACGCGATGAAGCTAAAAATGACTGAGTATCGGAAACGTTTCGGCAGGGGATACTCTAGGCTAGGCAACTAGACCATCTAGGTCCAGCCTAACATTAAAACAAAGTCGGAGATATAAATCCAAAAGGAGTTGTCCAACTAAGACGTTGAGGCTGCTTAGAGCACCCGAAAGCTCTAAGGCGGCAAAACCGGGAGAAGGTTGGCTCTGCCCAGACTTCATGGCAAGTATAAGGTTTTGGACAGATACTAAGATAACTGATTTATTGTACAATTTTGTTTGCAATTTGTTTATTGAGTGGTTTCAGCTGCATGAGCAGAAGTAAGCATCAGGTTATGCTGAGTTAATTGTTATTCGGGAGGACTACGTGATTTGGATGAGAGTTAAAAAAGCCGATAGTGGGAGTCGAACCCACGACCTTTTACTTACAAGGCAAATGCTCTACCACTAAGCTATACCGGCAGCGTTACTTAATAGGCTGACTGATTTACCAAGTGCCAGCAATTTTGAGGGGGACCTTCTTTCCTTGAAAGATAGGTTTCAAGGATAATAGCAACATATAAACAATAAAATTTGATAGCAGTAATGGGGATATTAAGGTAATAATAAAGAACAAATCAGTACTTGAAAATGTGGACGTTGAGCAGCTGAGTATCCAAGAAGGCCGAGAAGAAGGGATCCTTGCTTTTCTGGCTGTAATCCTCCTTTATCTTCAAAAAGACATGCTGGTTCATGTCATCTTCGTCAATGTTCCTATTGGTGGCGAGGAAGGTCTTGATGGTGCCTACATCGGTCTCATTAGGCAGTAGTCTAAAGATGTCATTGCTGATGTAGTTGTGGACTTCGCTTATTATCTCGCGGGCCAGCTGCTTGTTCACGGGGTACTCGAAATCCGCGCTCTTCTTCTGGATGAATGAGAAGAAGTTGGTGGTGGGGAAGTTCCTCTGCATCTTCTTGAACTTGGAAATCAGCCGGTCTCTCAATTTGGGCGACTTCTTGTTGAGTATCTTCTGCTTGCACTCCTCGCTGAGGATCTAGATGCCCGTGGGCTCGAAGATGACGTAGACATTTTTATACCTCTTGGTGACTTTGGAGTCAAGGATTTCTTGCTTGCTCTTCAGGTAGCCATAGACCACGGGGAAGGGAGCATTCAGATACTATTACTGGTCAGGGATGATGTTGACGACGGGGTAGGGGTACTAGAAGGGCCGGATGAGGACCTTGGTGAAGAGGAAGATGGCGTAGGTGAGGATGGTGGGGTTGCTGCACACGAACACCATCTTCTACTCCAGCATCAGCAGCGTCAGCAGATCCAGGAACACGTCCAGAGTGAACAGCGACAGGATGTAGTATGCCCAGTCCTAGGCCAGCAGAAAGGTTAGGGAGTCTCTGCTCAGCTGCAGGTAGGCCTTGTTGCTGCCGCACAGTTCGAAGTCGAGCAGCTTGTCGACCACAATGGGTTTGTTGCTGGACTACTTCCTGAGCTGCTCCAGAGCCTCCTTCACCAGGCCCACGTGGAACTTGCTGTCGATGTTTTTGAGGTTCTACCCTCCCTCTTTGTACCTGATGTACCTCTAGACCTTGATGGCGTAGAATAGGCTTCTGAGCAGTTCTTCGAAGAAGCTGAAGAACGGGTAGTAGGAGAAGATACAATACACCCTTTTGGTCACAACGATTTTCAGGTCCTAGCAGCTCTTCTACGGTTACACCTCTCTGAACTTGACTGTTTTCTAGGTTTTCTCGCTCTTTTTCCGGGGGGTTCTTAGCTCGATCATCTTGGCCTATTCCTCGACCACTGTGAAGTCCTCAACCTAGACGCAGATGGCATAGACCCTCCTTTCAGGGTTGAGCTCATTCAGTATGTCCAGCTCCCTGTCCGACTGCCCCTAGTTGCCCTCTTTCCTCTGCGCGAAGGTGGGCTCGAAGCTGAGGATGAAGCTCTTGAGTTTTTCTTTGGAGAGGTTGATGATATCGAGGCTGTAGTCGTGCGCGTCCTTCCCGGTTATTATTTTGGAATATGTTCCAGAAGGGTAGACCAATCGGGCTGTGTGTTATAGTATTTGTGAGGGGTTGGCGTTGCTGGAGATGGTACTGCCGTCGTACTTGAGGGTGTCGTCGGGTTTGTTGAGCTGCTACTCGGCTATGCCGTAGACGGCCCACTACTTGAAGAGGGAGAGGCTGGGTGCGGCCTCGGCTGAGCGTTCGGAGTCGATCCCGGGTATTTCCTTGACAGAGTTGGGCAGCATACACTTGAAGGACTTGATTTCCTCGAGGATGTCGTGGAGGTCCTGCTGCTTGGGCTTCCTGAACACGGAACTGCTGTCCTTGGCGAGGGTGCGCAGTTTGGCCTCCAGTTCCTTGCTCTTCTTCTCGTAGAAGGCGCGGGTGCGTTTCTCCTTTTCGTAGAGTTTGCGGTAGTCGAGCTATTGGTCCTCCTGGTCCTGGATTTGGAAGACGGAAGTTTGGTGGTGCACGCTCTTCATAGAATAAATATGGTTGGTCTTCATAGAATATATATGGTTTGGAAGGTTGCGAGTAGGGGAATATAGAACCGAGAATGGATTGTGGCAGGCTGGTCAAATTAGACCCGCTTAAATCGATCCTATCAGGTGTACTTGGTAATATGGAGTGATTG
>Ga0316217_10006171_pt1 | contig 12015 bp, 6 predicted proteins | sample 1anoAmetaG_FD_203633 | JGI IMG/M metagenome (GOLD analysis project Ga0316217, IMG submission 203633) | Freshwater microbial communities from Trout Bog Lake, Wisconsin, USA - 1anoA | ecosystem: Environmental > Aquatic > Freshwater > Lake > Hypolimnion/Profundal zone | place: USA: Wisconsin... | reverse complement strand
CTGCATTTGCCTGAACTTTGATTATCTATGAGATAAGATCAAAAAAAAAGTAAAGGAACTATTTTGTCTCAGATTTGGGTGTGCTTAGAGTATCAAGTGTGATTCTTCCAAACTATTAAAGTTAGAAGAGATCCATTGTTTTGACCATATTGAGCCAGAACTTATAAAGCATTTCCGCATGTTTATTGATGCTGGCTCTCCAAATAAAGCACAGATCCCTGATTTTTATCAGCCTTTATCTTTTAAGAGTAGAGGCAAACTCGAAAGCTTTCTTTGACAGCTAAATGTTGTCATTTTCCACAAACAGCTATTAAAAAATTTGATTGTCGACTAGGGCCCTTTTGAAGTTAAATTATTACAGGCTGTAACACCGCTATGTCTCTGTCTTTGCTATTGTATTGAGGCCGGCCTACAGCAACTGGGTAACCCCACGTATCTTCCTCTCCAACTTGTCCGACTTCAAGTTGATTGTGCCTAATTTGAAGTTTATCTCTTCCATGCTGATTCCCATTTTGTATTCCTATCTCTGTTTGTCAAGGAAGGTAGGGATGTTGGCGAGAACGTACTAGATCTAGTGGTCGATTTGGAATTCGTCCATGTTTTTGGGCTGGAGCTCGAGGAAGGCTCTTTAGGCCACTATTTTAATATATGCTTACCTAGACCCACACTTGGTGCTAAAAAGAATGCTATCTAAGTCTATTCTCCATATTGTATCATACTTCGATAGTAGATTTGAAACAGCCTGAGGTAGCTGAAAGCGAAGGCAAAAGGTATCCTAATCTACGCTACTGTCATTTAGCGGAAAGTCTACAATATATTTCCGAACAAACAAATGGGCGTTTGGTCTAACCGAGTAACAATCTGGTTAGCAATATAGTGCTAGTGACTTTGGAAACTGGTCACATCCAGGATAAGTTAGCAGTTGTTTTGAGTGAAATCTTTAAGCCTCTTCTCGTACCCTGCAATATTCCAAAGCCCCTAGATCAGCTCATAATAACAGTTCTCATATACTCGCTGCCATTTCGACTACCCACTCTATTGCGGCTACTGGGATTGGCCTTTGGGGGGTGTGGCAGGCAGGTTTCTGGCGTTGATGAAGGTGTTAGCTAGCTTTTTGTTCTCGAGGTGATTGAGATAATTGACGATGAGGTCAATATGCTTGCTGAAGTATTAATATACTTTTCTGATTTCCTATAACGTACCGTAAAAGTTCGACATCAAAAAATCGATGTAGAAGTAGTGTTCTCCCCTCAAGAACTGCGTCAACTCGTCGGGCGATTTGGCTTGTGGGTTGGTGATGAACTCTTCCAGTTTTTAGAGTCTCTATTAGTGGTTTTACCTAGTGAACTTCCAATGCTCCCTTATGCCTATCTTGGATTCACTGCCGGTATATCCTCTTGTGATGCTGCGGAAAGGCTGTATCCTGGAATTTTGGAAAGCACTGGACTGATCTGCAGTGTTTATTCGTATTATTTCATCATGTTATTACGACCAGCCCTATTTTCTAATCTTGATATCAAGTTTATTTTTGGAAAGTATAAGTCCAACCTGCCAGTTTTTGTGGCGGTCTTTGAAATCTACATACTCTCCCACTCGCGGAAACTCCTGTGAACTCATTAAAATTATGGAAATAGTAAGCAATACCTTTGAATTAAAATTGGCCTTCTCACCTCACCTCCAAGGTCTAACTTAACGCCAATGACAATCTATGAGATAGTATTTTGGATCTTTAATGTTCTAAACTATTGCTAAGTTCCAGCACCAAAAGTCCCAAAATTTCGGACTGTGATCAGTTTAATCTTTTTAAAAGCATGGGTTAATAATTTAAGTTTGAAGAATAATGGGCCAGCCTTTGGCTACCTGCTGCAATCCGCAGAATAATTAAAACATCCAAGATATCCAAATCGACCCTCTTCCTCTGGAAACCCTCTCCATCGTCAAAGCCAAGCTCGATATTTCAGAGCTCATCAAGAAGAGGGAGGAACCATTGATTGAAACTCTTCACAAGGCTCGCAAATATCGAAACCGTTCCACTACGCATACCTAATAAGAGACTGAAAGTACGTGGAGTGTAGAAGTCACTGATGAGAATCGAAAAACAGATTGGATCATTTGCAGAGGACCCAAATCTAACAAAGAAATTAATGGGGAGGCCTTAATATACTTCCCAAACGGATAGCTATTCTAAGGCAAAATAGTAAATAATCAACCTACCAATGGGATATACATCTTCAAAAAGGGATGCTTCTACGTTGGAGATATTTCGGAATTCAACGCTTAAGGGAACGGCAGATATTAGAATGCAGATGCTGGGTATGTGTACAAAGGCACATTTTCAAAAAGTTTGCCTCATGGCAAAGGGATTGAGTCATATAAAAACGGCGACTCATACGAAGGAGAGGTACTATATGGCTAGAAATTCGGGTCAGGAGTGTATCGCTTCGCCGATGGGAAGGTCTACATCGGCCATTTCTACTACAACCAAAGTGACGGCAAAGGCAAAATCATCTATTCCGATTCTTCTTACTATGATGGCGAGTGGAAGCTGGGCAAGTTCAACGGTTTCGGGAAATTCGCCTGGGCCAATGGAGAAATCTACGAAGGGCATTATCTGAATGGGCTGAAACATGGCAAAGGGAGGTACACGTTTAGGTACCATAATGGCTGGTACGAGGGAGAATGGGAGGACGGTCTGCAGTCGGGCAAGGGAAAATACTGCGAGAGCTATGATACGATAGAAGGGCGTTGGGAAAAGGGAGAGTATTTAGGGTGATATTGCTAATATTATAACAATCAATAAACAGATGTCATCGACTGAGTCTTAGGAATAATTGGCGCAATAACTCGAGTGACTAGCTGGAATTAACCTATAATAAGCTATAGCTGGCATAAGAGTATTGACTATAGCCCGCAAAAATGCAGCCTAAAATGGGTTTAGCCGAGAATGGGACCCCGCCTGAGATCGAGTGGTTCGTAAGTTGTTATGCTTGAGCTACGCCTCAAAACCAAAGGAAAAAAGCCAAAATCAAACAAGTGATATTAATCACTCAAACCGCGCTTGAGATTATTACTACTATAACAATCAATTGAATGAGCATGCAATGAATGAAATTATATTCGAGCAGCAGGTGCAGAATCTTAGGAGTCTGGTACCAGCTGTTGTTCTATCGAGCCTTCGGTCTGGTACTCGAAAAACAGCCGTCAATTTGGCCGTATCAGTGATCTGGTATCCTCTGGTGAAGCCTCTGAGGGTGACAATAGTCGACTAGACTTATCTATGACCCTTATGTTAGATTTACATAGATTCTGGTAAATTCAGGTTGAACATGTTTCCTTCCTGAGCCACGATCTCTTGTGAGAAGACCAAGGTCCCAGCTTGAATTCAATTACCAAAGATTCTTTCCCTTTCAGTCGGTGTGATTTTAAGATTTTAATGGTCATTTCAGATTGGCATAATCAAATTAGAAATTAATTATCGAGCTGATGATGAGGTCTAATGATTATTTTAGTTTTTGTTAGGAAAGAAGCACAGCTTTATAGAGTTAGGGTTACAAAAATGGGCTTGAATAAGCTTGAGCTGGATTGAGAAACTGATGAGGAACTGATAGAAAAAACCATTAAAACTTTTGTGCTTAATATTAAAATCTAGCTGAAAGGAGTGACTTCACAATCGCGGGAAAACGAGCTGAAGTCACCCTGTATCTAGATGAGCAATAGGGCATTGACACCATATCTATATATGAAACCAGAACAATTCAGTAGGGATATCATGAAGTCGTGCGGATCTTAGAAGCTTGATCTCCTCTTGCATTAAATATCACAATAAAACAACTCCATCGTGTATTAGAGATAAACTGAACTACTGAAATTATTCTTCTTGTAGATAGGAGAAAGTCTTGAAAAAGACCATATTTTAATTTTCTGATGTATTTTCATATTCTGATGAGGATGACATGTTCAGCTAGTAAACCATAAGCCATAGGATAAATCTATATGAATAAAGGTGAGGGTAATGAAATTCATTGAGGTCTTATAGCCTAATTATACGCGATCAGCCTCTATTTTGATCGTATCTTTTTAATCATTTCTTGAATATTTTTAGGGCTTACCTGCTTCTATTGGGACTTTATCACTCTTTGAGGGTCAGCAACGTCTTTAGTAATTGAAAATTTGGAACTTTAGGAGGAAAGTTTAGAATGAATAACAAACAAGGGTCTGGGGATACTCAGATTGCTGTTTTGAGTTGAGGGCATAAAATTTTGGTTCAATTTACCATCGGCTTATTGTCTATTAATCCTTAATTTATCTATCTTATAAAGGTAAGTATCCACGATCACTATTCCATCTTTTCGTATGTGCAAACATGCCCATCGAAGTATTTTGAAGTTTTAGCGCTTTAGAGAAAGCCTTCCAATTCATCTTCTTCCTACACTTAGATCTACTTCACCTCTTCTATCCTCCTATATTGCACTTTAGCATGGTGATAGTAAAAATCATCATCAAGGTAGTCCTCTTCCGGATACTGGAATGCTGACTCCTAAAATGCCTACCCGACTATTTGGTAGGAAGCAGCTTTAGGCTTGACCGCTATCAGAACCACCCAGCGGTCTTATCTTTGAACAGGTTTGAAAATGTTGTTGACGAAGTATCCGTTGTTGAAGCGAGATCCTTTGACCGGCAAGAATCTCAGCTAAATATGTTCGTCCATATTGATAGGGGGAAGCACTTTTTCGATGACCCTTTCGATAGATTATCTGATTCTCTCTTGATCTTTTTAACTAAGATGTTCGCCAACCACTAAGTTGACTTCTTTTAGAGATGCGCAATTACCTAGATTTGACTGCAGCTGAGGCATCAGCTCGTTTTGGTTGATTTTGTGCATTTTGTGGGATCCGAAAATGATATAGCCTCCTTTTTTATTCAGCACTTTCTCAATCAGTCTCAAGAAGTTCTTTACACTGCTATCCTATTCAAGATTCAATAGGTCAATCTTTTACTTTGGCATTATGCTAAGAAGTATGTTCTTCTACTAAAGCAGTTTAGCTTCTTAACTCGAGTGATATGCAAAGTAGATTGGCACCCTTTTGGGGTTGATGATGGTTTCAATAGGGTGATACTGATAGAAAAAAGAGTTGCAGCCAACGCAGCTGTCATTGACAAGCTATTCTTTCACTATGTCCTCAAAATGGTTTGCAGATGCCTGCAGGTATTACTTGCCGTTTTCCGCAGCATCTTTCTTGAATCTTAGTTTCGCTAAGGTGCGTTGAAAGGCGACAACTTCAAAGATTTTGGGGAAATCTAGGAAGTTAGATTGAGGTAGGAACTTGTCAACTGAGTCTGAGAAAGTTATTTATTTTGCCTTCTATGGCTTGACCTAAGCCTATAAGGAGAGCATATGCTAGGCCTACATGAACACCAAATTTTGGCATTCTCTTTTGTATTTATGCTGAAGCGATTTAGGCAAATTCATCACCAAGTTTTCGATCTATACAAAATGATCAAGCAAGTTTATAATAGGCGCAACATTTACCTAGCCCTCTATCTCCTTAATAGCTAGCTTTTCCAGAGATATTCTAATTTGACTCATTTTCTCAACAATTGTTTTTTCGTGTGGGACTGGGACATAGTCCTGCTCATACACATAGATGGGCTCTTACTGCATCGTAGCTGGCTATGGTCTAAATTATTATAAGTAAAAGAGATTTAGTAATAGATGCTCCTTTAATTGAAGATTAATTGAATTATTTAGATTAATAAAGAAGAATTTGGAATGTTCCAATAAGCAAGCACCCCTCAACAAACTTAACCAGAATAGTTCTAAAAGGAGCTCTCCCGCATAGGTTTTTCACGATTCAGAGACAGGTTTAGTGGCCTCTAGTCTCTTGATGTGTCCACCTCAACCTCCAATGATCCCAAAAGGAACAGTTCTAGGTTGGATAGTCTATTGTACTCCTCCTTTGTGGAAATCGATCGATTTGTGTAAAGGCAATAGTAAACCTTCAATCTGGAATCAGTCGAAAGCTTCTTCAAAAAAAGCAACAACTTCTTCTTTCCTGAGTCTAACAAAAAATCATGTCCAAAAATGAGCCACAAAAAGATACAATGTTAAATCGGACGATCCTCTTGTTTGGCTGAGAGTGAAACCCGTATAAATCTTGCTAATAAGCTTAAAACTTTGTAGATCCTCAAAATGGCAAAACTTATTAAACTCATTTTCAAGCAACTTAGATCCAACATTTGTACGGTAAAAAAATAAGTTTAGGTTGGCATACGTTAGGCTAAAAAAGTCATGGCTTTGAATGGAAGCATCTTCTTGGACAAAGTATCCATTATAGGGTAATAATTGGATTAAAAGTGCTCAAAGATTAGAGACTTGGAAAGATAAATAGAGTTACTTAGTGAAGAAAACGAGAGATTAAAGTAAGATTTAGAGACGTAAGTTTCGAAGAATAGACGCTTGTTGGATGAAAGCTTAAACTAGTCTGAAAAAAATACAATAGTGGTTAATAAATTGCAAGACGAAAAAGAATAAAAAATAGCTGAATTGGCGGAGAAGATATATAGCCTTTAAAAAACCCAATCAATGCTTCAGGAAGAAATAAGTAACCTCAATGAAATCATTTCAGAGAACGAAAGCCAGCTTAATCGACTTTAATACGAAAAACAAGCTTTGTAGGATGAGAACTCTGATTTGGCTCGAAAAAACGAGGTCTTGATGAAAAAGCATGAATAAAATGAGTCTAGTTATAACTGCGAAAATGCTGACGATGTGAGAAATAGTTAGGATATCCATGAGTTAATCAGGATTAATGAGACTTATTTGAAGGAGATTTAAAGTTGCAAAGCGGAAATCTAAAGGCTGAAGGAGGAAAATCGAGATATACAGAGACAGAGTGAGATTTACATTGCGTAGCAGCTATAGAATTTAGGGGAGTATTTTCAATAACGGTATACTCAGCTTTAGTCTTACTACAATAAAAATGCTAAACAACCCCATGATTTATGCCGAATTTTCCAAGTATAGCCGTTTGAACGCTAGGATGCATAAAAGAAAAGAAAGATTTCAGTGCTTACTTTTAGATAAAATATCAGTTCTTTGAAAAAAAGAAAGGAAACTGTTTAACTTTCAGCACATTTGAGTAATTGTCTTCTAGCTGAGAAATAAAATAAACACACTTTAGTATCCATAAAAGCACCAAAACACCTAAGCCAGCAGATAAATGAGCTGATTATGCTTTAAAGCAAACAAAATTAGGTTTTATCTGAAGCAATAAGTTCCTCAGGACATTGTGAAGAGGAATAGAACTTTATTTTCAAGTAAAAGTTGCAAAACAAGGGCTAACTCAAGCTTCTGAATGTTGCTTTGTCGAGTTATGAGTCTCCGAAAAGCTAGTGCATCAAAATCAGCGAAATCCGAAGAAGATAATAAAAGCCATAACCAAGTAAGGTTCGAAAAGGTTCAATAAAGCTTATAGCGATCTGAGCAGAAATATACAGCTTTGATTGATTGATGCCATCTCTTATAATCTTTGAATGTGGTTTTTGATGAATTGAGGATGGATTATCGCTATTTATAAATTTGTTCAAAGATCGTCATCTATAAAGAGATGTGGGTAGTCCAATGCGCTCATTTTAAAAAAGAGAGTTATAATACATCTCGAGGAATGATCTGCATCATCATCATCATCATCATCATCATCATCATCATCATCATCACATCTCGAGGAGGCGAAAGGAGGGGGAGACCCTCTCCCGACTCCCCTTTTCTCCTCCTTCCTGTGTATTAAAATGTCTACTGAAAAGCATAAAATATTTTTATCTCGAGAACGGTGAGAGCGACGGGGAAAATAAGGCAATTTTGAGAAAACAAACCATAGTGTGATATATCTCTTCCTGTGTTCCATTCGGCGATAGCTCACATTTGAGTGGTAGTGGTAGTGGTGATCATCATGGCCTAATTTTTAGTTTTTAGATGATGAGATGGATTTTACAGCATGAGATAATAAGATTTTCCCTATAAGAGGAATTAATAGAATTTCTTTTAAGATGAAGTAGTAAATAAGGATTTTACAGCATGAGATAATAGGATTTCCTATAAGATGAATTTCATATGAATACAAATACAAATCAGCCTGAGATGTAGGCAATCTTTTGACGCTCTAGGCTTCACTTATCACTGTTTTCATATGAATATTACAGGATGAGATAAAAGGATTTCCTATATAAAAGGATTTCCTATAAGAGAATTAATATATAAGATCTTAAAGTAACTCCTTGAACCTTATTTTTAATTTTGTATAATCAGATAATAGAAGGTTATTCTTCAGGATAATTATAGCTATGGTGATTATTCTTGATGATCTTTCTTCTTCTTTGTCTTCATTTTAATCTTTAATTATATACATACCGGAATCAAAAGGAGACTACCATCTTCCTCAGTTAGTCTCTAACCATATTTTCATCATTTTACTTTTTTACTTTTTAGCTAGTTTTTAATCTTCTCTTTGTTGATAAAAAAGAGTTATAGAGAATTATAGAGATTAGCCCTTTTTGGAAGAGCAAGTTTTTAAAGCTGCAGAGCAGCAGTCTGCCAGAAAAGGGTAGGCCATCAATCTACACCTGATTAGATAAAATCAAACAGTTCTTAGAAAGTCAATGAGAAGAAGTACGATAAAAAGACTGATCTGACAGATGGTTAGTTCTGAACTATTTATCTAACTTTGCAGTGTGATTTGTGCTGCAAATTATACGGTTTAATATACAAATTTCAAACAATATAGAAGTTTAATGAAATTAAGAAACAATTCAAAGGTCAAAGAAAAGGTGAAACTGCAACCTGGACTTTCAGTAACCTTAGAACTCCCCACAAAGAAAATAACAATCAAAGTGCCTAACCCTTGTCCGGGGGCAACACTTATCTAGTTGCTGCAGAGGTAACTTTAAGGCTTCTTTTCAAAGATCGCTTACTTTGAAACTCTAAACTCCGATTGGCTCACTGACTACAAAATACAGTCTGGTATCGGTTGGATTAAGAGCGACATAGTTCTAAAGTGTGTGCTGAAAAAGAATAATGGAGAAGTTGCGGTGGGTATTGAGGCTTACAGCATTCTAAAGTGCATAGGGGTGGGGGGTTTCAGCAAAGTGTATTTGGTAAGGGATAATACAGATGGTACCTTTTACGCGGCCAAATTTATTGAGAAGGCAAAGCTGAAATAAAAAGATGGACTTATTCAGAATGAAAAGGAAATCAACGAGTCGATTGCGTTTCCATTTCTGGTGCATATGAAAGATTTCATCGAGACTAACTTGTACTTTATCATGGTGCTGGACTATTGTCCAGGAGGGGAGCTTTTTCATTTGCAAAGGAGAGTGGTGAGGTTCTAGGAGGAATAGGCCAAAAAGTACTTTGTCTAGGTTCTGCTGGCTATTGAGTATTTGCATGAGAAAAATATTATCTACAGAGATCTCAAACCTTAAAACATCATGCTCGATCTTGGTGGACACATCAAAATCGCAGATTTTGGTCTTGCCAAGGTCGCAACATAAAAAAGATACTCCTTTTGTGGCAGTCTTTAATACATGTGTCCAGAGATCCTTGTTAGAAGCGGCCATTCTTATGAGGTAGATTACTACTGTTTGGGGGTTTTGTTATACGAGATGACAGTTGGCTGCCCTCCCTTCTATGAACCTGACTCTAGTGATGGAGATACAAAGAATAGAATCTTGTATCAAGAGGTGGAATTCCCAAGCTAAATCTAATTGAGCCAATAGCTGAAAAACTTGATTCGAGGGCTTTTGACAAAAGACCCCAAACTCAGATTGGGCCATTTATCGGGGGCCAAAGAAATAAAGTGCCACCCTTGGATAGGTCGCATAAATAAGCAAGACTATTATTCTAAGAAGATACAAATGCCTTATCCAGTCGATTTGGACAACTTTAACTTTGACGCCAAAGATATCACTGTGTCTGCCAATAGAATGCTCTATCACATTCGGGATAGCTATAACCCCAAAAAGATAAGGGTGCATCATTCACTCAATAACAAGAAATCACTCAAAGTTCTATCTCCTTATCGTTAAGACACCGTCAAAATCAAAAAGGTGTTCAAAAATAGCTCAGCTCACAAGATTAAGCAAAAGCTGTCGATTAAGTAGAGTGTTTACAAGAAAAAAGGGTCTATTGACAAAAGTAAAGATAGATTCAGCTCGATAAAAGCTTGCTATTCTTCCGGGAGTAACTTACACTTTCTGAACTTCTTTAGATTCCCCACCTAAGCTTGCTAAAATCTGAATAAGTCAAAAGAGAGGAAAAGTTATGTGAATGTGGAAACTGAGTCAAAAGAAAACTATAAAACCCGTTAAGTCTTAAAAAAGAGAAAGCCCAGATAAGAATTTACTTTTCTGCAGGCAAAAAGACGATGATATGTATTTTTTAGTTTAAGACAGATATAATCAGCTGCGCATTTGCATTTTAATGATGATGTCTTACAGTCGGATCCCGATTTTTCATCAGGTTGCTATCATCATATTTCTTTTCTTAGTATCTGCAGTGTCCATAATCAGAGGTTCTCTTAATTGCCAATTCTATTGAGGGCTATGTTGTCATGTTTTGCTACAGGGCTTGCTGGAATTTTCTATTGGGTAATAATAACTTGATTTTTTCAGATCTGTTAATGATGATGATTGAATCAGTTGTTTGGATTGTTTTCAACCAGCATAGCCATCAAATCTTTGAGTGAAACAGTATAGGTGTTATTCTATCGAGCCCTGGGCCTGATAATAAAAAAAGCTGATTGCTTTCACCTGGATCTCTTTCCACCTTGGCTTTTGTTAAATTTTTGGGTCTTTTCACCTGGATCTCTTTCAACCTTGGTTTTTGATAAATCTTTAGGTCTGTTTTTATTAAATCTTTAGGTCCGTTTTTGTTAAATCTTTAGGTCTTTTTTTGCTAAATCTTTAGGTCTGTTTTTGTTAGATCTTTAGGTCTTACTCACCATCAGAATGGTAGGTGAATGCGAATTTAGTTATTTATTATTTAAGGTATATTCCCGGAGGGATTCTAAATTATTGTAATTAAGGTAAGACTATCTGCAAACTCACAGCAAAGATCAAGAAAGAACAAGAAGATTATCAAAATAATAGAATTACCATTATAATTATTCTTAAGCCTGGAATGTGTGATCCTTGTGGATATTTTAGTTAGTTAATCATTCTTAATAATGAATGACCTTCGATCTTCAAGAATAAGGCCGAGGAGTTGTTAGATAGGTGGGTCAGCAACTTAGCTTATGCGCATATCAAAATATGCTATTGTTAAGGAATCAAATACAGTTACCTTAGGACCTTATACAATTCCTCTCATACGAAATACTATAATCTATCATATCAAAAAAGTTTCCGACCCGACAATGTCTCACTCTTGATCTTGTATTCCTTGGTTTATTTAACTCTCTTACACCCCCAAGATTTTATATATCTATAATCGAGGTCTGTCATTGTTTGGATTGGATGTTATGCTTTTCCCTAAAGTTTTTTCATGATTAATTTGAGTTTTGCAGATTTAGCACTTGAACCTATAGTCTTCAATTATTTTGAGGACAGGATAGAAGTCATTATGCAATTTAAATTTAATACAAATACTTTTCTTGACCCAAAAAATACTTTAAGCTGCCAGTGTGCAGATAGAACTCAAAACGGGCCTACCTCCGCTAACTAAGCAGTTTTTTAAGATCTTATTAAAGTGAAGCTTGAAAAATAGTATTCTCAAAAGTGTAAAGTTTAAAAAGCCCAAAATCAATAATGTAAATGACTCAAGTGGCGCGCGTTTTAGAAATTAGACTATACTACTTTTCTCTAATTTTTTTCTGAAAGACAATTTTTTCATTGGCTTACTCATTAAAATAAAATCGCTAACATTATAAATTTTGCTTTCCTACAGTGCTTTAGACTAGATAATGTCTATGGATAAAATGTTTATGGATAAGAAATAAAAACGGGTTATTGATCGCCACGATT
>Ga0316217_10006170_pt1 | contig 12016 bp, 12 predicted proteins | sample 1anoAmetaG_FD_203633 | JGI IMG/M metagenome (GOLD analysis project Ga0316217, IMG submission 203633) | Freshwater microbial communities from Trout Bog Lake, Wisconsin, USA - 1anoA | ecosystem: Environmental > Aquatic > Freshwater > Lake > Hypolimnion/Profundal zone | place: USA: Wisconsin... | reverse complement strand
TTGAACGCGATCACGAAGCTCATATTGTTTGCGACCGTCTTACGGTTCGTCGCCAATTGCGTAAGTCTGTCCTGGGACTACGCCACCCTCAATCAGACCCGTCATCTTGCCGACCTCACGGGATCGACGTTTCTGGTGCTCGGATCGCGGTTCCAGGAGTTCGGTCAGATCCTGTTATATGTCGGCTCGGCTGTTTTCATTGAGATGCTGGCGCGCATTCACAGTCATGTTCAGCACGTTCGGGCGAACAGATCGGGTTTCGGAGCGAAGACAGATGCCTGACCCTCAAGCCGTCTCGTCGCCCTCGGATAGCCTGAGAGGCCTATTGCGGTCACTGCATCCGGTGACGCAGGGCCTGATCTGGGTCGTCATGCTGGACCTGTTCGCCACGGTGGTTTCGGTCGTCGGCAAGTTCGAAGCCTACGACATGAGGGCCGGCTCGGACCTGTTGATCCCGCACCTGGCCGACTATGCACGTTCTGTGTCCTATTCGCTGCTGATGTTCGGAACCCCGGCGTCGGTGGAATTCCTCTACCGCATCAGCGTCGAGGCGCGCCTGATGCGTCTTTCCAAGGGCTCTGACTCTGCCGGGTAAAAGGCGCGGCCAGGCTATCCCCCTCAGGCCCAGCCTATCCCCCTCAGGCCGTTGCGACGCGCCGGGTCGGGGTCTGGGGCGCTTTTAAGACAAGGCTTGAGGTGCGGTTGAAGGTCTTGGGCTGTTCGTCAAACAGCTCGGCCAGCTTCTCGGTCATGGCGCCGCCCAGCTGCTCAACGTCCACGATGGTCACCGCGCGCCTGTAATAGCGGGTGACGTCGTGGCCGATGCCGACGGCGATCAGCTCCACCGGCGAGGCGGTCTCGATCTCGTGGATCACGTCGCGCAGGTGCCGCTCGAGATAGTGGCCCGAATTGACCGACAGGGTGGAATCGTCCACCGGCGCGCCGTCGGAGATGACCATCAGGATGCGCCGCTGCTCGGGCCGCGCCATCAGGCGGCTGTGCGCCCAGACCAGCGCCTCCCCGTCGATATTCTCTTTCAAAAGGCCCTCGCGCATCATCAGGCCAAGGTTCTTGCGCGCCCGCCGCCAGGGGGCCTCTGCGGACTTGTAGATGATGTGGCGAAGATCGTTCAGGCGCCCCGGATGGGCGGGCTTGCCCTCGCGGATCCAGGCGTCGCGGGACTGGCCGCCCTTCCAGGCCCTGGTGGTGAAGCCCAGGATCTCCACCTTCACCGCGCAGCGCTCCAGCGTGCGGGCGAGGATGTCGGCGCAGACGGCGGCGACCATGATCGGGCGCCCGCGCATGGAGCCGGAATTGTCGATGAGCAGGGTCACGACCGTGTCGCGGAACTCCACATCGTCCTCCTGCTTGAAGCTCAAGGGCGCGGTGGGGTCGGTGATGATGCGGGTCAGGCGCGAGACGTCCAGCACGCCTTCTTCGAGATCAAAGCTCCAGGACCTGTTCTGCTTGGCCATCAGGCGCCGCTGCAGCCGGTTGGCGAGGCGCGAGACGACGCTGGAGATCTGCTGGATCTGCTGGTCAAGATAGGCGCGCAGGCGCTCCAGCTCCTCCGGCTCGCACAGGGCCTCGGCCGGGGTGACCTCGTCGTCGCGGGTGGAATAGACCTTGTAGGCAGGCTCAACCAAGCCGGGGCTTTTCGGCTCGGGCCGCGAGGGCTGCATCCCGTCGGCGAGATCGGGCGCCTCGTCGCTCATGTCCGCATCGGCGGCGTCTTCGAGCTGGACGGACTGGTCCTCGCCCGCCTCGCCCTGGTCTTCCTGGGACTCGCTTTCGGCAGATGACGACGCGTCGGACTCGTCCGAATCGCCTTCGCCCTCGTCGGACTCGGCAGGATCAGGGGTCTGATCGGTGTCGGGGGTGTCTTCGGCGTCGTTCTGCGCCGCGTCCGGATCCGCCTCGCTGAGATCAAGGTCCGCCAGAATGGTGCGGGCGATCTTCGCAAAGGCGGCCTGATCGTCGATGGCGGCGGCCAGCCGGTCAAGGTCGCCCCCGGCCTTCTTCTCGATCTCCTCTCGGACGAGATCGACCATCGCCTTGGCGCCCGCCGGCGGCGCGTCGCCGGTCAGCCGCTCCCGCACGATCAGGGCGAGAAGGTCGGGGAGGGGGGCGGATGTTCGGTCGACCACCCGGGAAAGGCCCTTGCGCTCCACCTGGCTGTCGAGCAGCGCCGAGAGGTTGCCGCGCACGCCCATCAGGGCGTTGGCGCCGATGGCGTCTATGCGCGCCTGCTCGATGGCCTCAAAGGCCGCCGCGCCGCCGGCGTCTCTAGGGCTCAGCTTCGCGTGCGCCGCATCGTCGTGGTGGGCGAGGCGCAGGGCCATCTGGTCGGCCATGCCGCGGATGCGGGCGGCGTCAAGGGCGCTCAGGTCCCTGGGCGGATGGGGCAGGGTCAGGCGTCCCCCCGACAGGGACGGCCCGTCGCCGGCATAGACGACCTCAAGGTCCGGCGATTCGGCCAGACTGCGCGCGGCGTGGGCGAGGGCGCGCTTGAACGGATCGGTCGGAGCGTCAGGCTTGGAGGACATGATCTCGTGACCATAACGACAACGGGACGGCGGCGAAAGCGTGCGCGGGATGCGGACTTGCGAACTTGCCGCTTTGGCGCGAAGCTCTTCTCCTTAAATGGCGGGACGGGAGGGATCAGATGATCGGGATCTTGCTACGGATGGCGTTGGTGGCGCTGGGCCTCTACATCGCCTCGACGATTGTCCCAGGGGTGGTGTTTGACAGTCTCCGGACGCTGGCTCTGGCGGCGCTCATTCTGGCGGCTGTGAATGCGGTGGTGCGGCCCGTGGTGATCGTTCTGACCCTGCCGCTGACGTTGGTGACGCTGGGCCTGTTCATCTTCGTCGTGAACGCGATCCTGTTCTGGGGCGTGAGCCTGGCCTTGCCGGGCTTCCATCTGGCGAATTTCTGGTCGGCCTTGCTGGGGTCGATCGTCGTCAGCCTCACCAGCGGGATCGGGACCGCCTTCATCGGCCATCGCGGCCGGGTGGAGCGATATCGATACCGCAAGAACTGAAGGCGACGAAGGCTTGCCTTCCCGAAGGGCAATGCGAAAGAGTGCGGGTATAACGCTCAAACACGCCTTCGGGAGACGACGCCATGGCCTACAAACCCTTTGATCTGACCGGCAAGGTCTCGCTGGTCACCGGCGGCAATCGCGGGATCGGCCTTGGCATGGCCGACGCTTTGGCTCAGGCCGGGTCCGACATCGTGATCTGGGGCTCCAACCCCGCACGCAACGCCGAGGCCGAAACGACGCTGAAGGCTCACGGCGTGCGGGTGCTGATCCAGACCGTGGATGTCGGCGAAGAAGCGCAGGTGGTTGAGGCGATGGCCGAGGCGGACGCCAAGATGGGCCGGCTCGACACCGTCATCGCCAATGCCGGCATCGGCCGGGGCGCGCCGTCCTTTGTCGACATGACCACCGAGATCTGGCGCACCAATATGCGGGTCAATCTCGACGGCGCCTTCTGGACCCTGCGCGAGGCCTGCCGCTCCATGGTGGCGCGGGCGAAGGCGGGGGATCTGGGCGGCTCGCTGATGGCCACCGCCTCGCTGGGCGCCCTGCAGGGGGCGGCGCGCAACCAGGCCTATACGGCGACCAAGGGCGCGCTGATGCCGATGCTGAAGGGCATTGCGGTGGAATATGCGCGCTACGGGATCCGCGCCAATGCGGTGCTGCCGGGCTGGATCGCCACGGACATGACCGGCGCGGCGCAGTCCAACGACAAGTTCAACGAGGCGGTGATCAGCCGCGTGCCGATGCGCCGCTGGGGCCGCCCGGACGAGTTCGGCGGCGTGGCGGTCTATCTGGCGTCGGATGCGTCAAGCTTCCACACCGGCGACATCCTGCTACTCGATGGGGGTTACAGTTGTTTCTGAGGGTAGGTCTTCTTCTGGTTGCGTTAAGTGCGCTGGCGGCCTGCGCGCCGTCAGCGCCTACGCGCACGCCCGCCGAGATTGCGCAGACGGCGGCCAGCATGACCCCGTCCGATCCAAAGCTCGCCGAGCTCTATACCCACGCCTGCAAGGCCTGCCATGGCGTCGCAGGCTCCGGCGCGCCGCTGACCGGAGACAAGGCCGCCTGGGCGCCCAGGGTCGCCAAGGGCCTTATCGCGCTGAAGACAAGCGTCGCTGCGGGCTACAAGGGGATGCCCGCCGGAGGGCAGTGCTTCACCTGCACGCCGGCCGATCACGAGGCGCTGATCCGCTTCATGGCGGACCAGCCCGTCTCCTGATAGACTGCTGAGGCCGGACCGGGGGGGACGCCATGACCACACGACGCGCGCTGTTGACGGGGACCGCCCTGCTGGTCGGGGGGAGCGCCGCGGGCGCTGTCGGCTATCGTCTGTGGCGGGACCGGGAGCCGGAGGGACCGCCCGCGACGGACGGGGCGGGGCGCCTTGTCTGGCGCAACTGGTCCGGGATCCAGTCGTCCTATCCGCAGGCGCGGGCCGCCCCCGCCAATGAGGACGAGCTCGCGAGTTTGCTGAAAACCGCTCAGGGGCCGATCCGCCCGGTGGGCGCGGGCCACAGTTTCCAGCCGCTGGTCCCGACCTCGGGCACGCTTCTGACCCTCGACCGGATGAGCGGCGTCCTCGACCACGATCCGGAGGCGGTGACAGCGCAGGTCCGTGCGGGCACGCGGCTGGGGGAGCTTGGCCCCGCCCTCGCCAGGATCGGGCAGGAAATGCGCAACCTGCCGGACATCAACAAGCAGTCTATCGGCGGGGCGCTGGGCACCGGCACCCACGGGACGGGGCTGGGCTTCAAGGCCATCCACGGGGAGGTGCAGTCCTTCCGCATCGCCACCCTCGGCGGGGACATCCTCGACTGCAGCGCGGACCATCATCCGGAGATCTTCCACGCCGCCCGGGTCAATCTGGGCGCCTTTGGCGTCATAACCGAGGTGACGCTGAAGAATGCGCCGCTGACCACAGTTCAAAAGCGGGTGGAGCTGCGGGATGTCTCAGACGTCTGTGACGACTGGCCGGAGCTGAAGAAAAATCACCGCAATGTCGAGTTCTACGCCATCCCCTTTACCGGCAAGGCGGCGGTCATCACGGTGGACGAGACCAGCCGTCCGGTGAAGCCCAGAGGCGCGGACGAGGACAGCTCGACCCTGATGACCTTGAAGACCCTGCGGGACCTGTTCGGCTATGCGCCGGACGTCCGCCGGTTTGTGGCGCGCAAGCTGATGGACGCCCTGCCCGCCGAGGACATGGTCGACGAGGGCTGGAAGCTGTTGTCCAACGAGCGTCCCGTGCGCTTCAACGAGATGGAGTTCCACCTGCCGGTGGAGGCGCAGATCCCCGCCCTGAAGGAGGTGGTCGCGACGATCGAGGCCAACCGCCCGGACGTCTTCTTTCCCATCGAAGTGCGCCACATCGAGGCGGACGACGCCTGGCTGTCGCCCTTCTATCAGCGCGCGTCCGGTTCGGTCGCCGTGCACGCCTATTACAAGGACGAGTATCAGTTCCTGTTCACGCTGATCGAGCCGATCTTCCGCCGCCACGGCGGGCGCCCGCACTGGGGCAAGCTGAACAGCCTGACCGCGGCGGATTTCCGCGCGCTTTACCCTCGCTTCGACGACGCCATGGCGGTGCGCGCGGCGCTGGACCCCGGCGGCAAGTTCCTCAATCCCTATCTGAAAAAGGCGCTGATCGGTGGCTAGGGCCAGCCGACGAGGCGCCCTTCTTGGCCTGTCGGCGCTGGGCGTCGGCGCCGCGGGGCTGGTCGCGGCGCGGCAGAACGCGATCGGGCCGGTGCGCCGCCATGACGCCTATTTCACTAAGCTGTCGGCGGCCCTGACCCGCGCGGGGCTGTTCAAGCCGACCCTGGTCATCGACCGCGCGGCCCTCGCCCACAATATCGCGGCGGTGAAGACGAAGCTGGCGGGCCGGCCGCTGGGCGTGCGGGTGGTGGTCAAGTCGCTCCCGGCCATGGACCTGATCGAGACCGTCGCGGGCGGCCTTGGAACGAACCGCTTCATGGTCTTCAACGGGGCGATGCTGGCCGAGATGCACAAGGGTCGTCCTCGGGCGGATCTTCTGATGGGCAAGCCCCTGCCGGCCGCCCAGACGGCCCAGCACCTTGATCGTCTCGGTCCCGACGGCGCGCCCCAGTGGCTCGTGGATACGCCCGCGCGCCTCATCGCCATCGCCGATATCGCCAGGGCCAGAGGCCAGACCGCGCGGGTCAATTTCGAGATCGATGTCGGCCTGCACCGGGGCGGATTTGCCGATGCAGAGGCGCTGAAGGCGGCGCTTGCCGTCGCCCGCGCCAGGCCCGAACTGATCGTCAGCGGGCTGATGGGCTACGACCCCCACGTGCCCAAGACGCCGGACCCGAAGGCGGCCTATGCCGCCGTGCAGAAGGCCTATGCAGAGGCGAAGGACGTGCTGGTCGCGGCGATGGGCGGCGATCCTAAGCGCTTCACGCTGAACACGGCGGGCAGTCCGACCTATAGTCTGCATGCGGACGATAAGCTGGCCAATGAGGTGTCCATCGGCTCGGCCTTCGTCAAGCCCGCCGACTTTGACCTTGCGACCCTTGGCCTTCACCGCCCCGCCGCCTTTATCGCCACGCCGGTCATCAAGGCCCTGCCGGACTTTCGCGTGCCCGGCGTCGACGCCCTCGCCCCCGCCCTGCGCCTGATGGACCCTTCCGTGACCCAGGCCTTCTTCATCTATGGCGGGCATTGGAACGCCCGGCCGGTCTCGCCGACGGGGCTGAAATTCAACGACCTCTTCGGCCGCTCCTCCAATCAGGAGCTTCTGACCGGAGACGAACATGTGCGTCTGGCGCCGGACGACTTCGTCTTCCTGCGCCCGAACCAGAGCGAGGCGGTGTTCCTGCAGTTCGGGGATCTGGCGGTCTATGACCGGGGGGAGATCGTCGCCCTCTGGCCCAGCTTCCCGGTTTCGGCCTAAAATACCCCGACACGCACGGAGGCCAGCATGTTCCCCACCCGCAGATGGCTGCCGGCCCTGGCCGCGCTTCTCCTGACGACCGGCGCCGCCCGCGCCGCCGACAAGCTGGTTCCGGGCTATCTCGCCCCCGCCGCCGCGCCGGATACCAGCCTTGTCGTCTCCCAGCCGCCCACGGATTTCGACGCGGCCGAGACGGCGGACTGGGCGATCTTCATGGAAACGCGCAAGCTGCAGGACCAGCCCCGCTGGGACCTCGCCAAGGCCGATGTGGACACCTCCGTCACCGCGCTCGCCGCCGATTTTACCTGCGCGGCGGATGTCCGGCTTGACGAGACGACCGCCCCTGCAACCCTCGCCCTGATGACGCGGGTGCGCAGCGACGCCGCCATCGGTTCCAGCCGCGCCAAGGGGGTCTATCGGCGCCAGCGGCCCTTTGTCGGCAACGCCCAGCCCATTTGCGTCGCCCGCGATGACGATCTGGCGGCAAGCCCGTCCTATCCGTCCGGCCATGCGACTCTCGGCTGGACGCTGGGCCTGGCGCTGGCCGAGCTTGTCCCCGACCGCGCCGCGCAGATCATGTCCCGCGCGCGGGCCTATGGGGAGAGCCGGGTGGTGTGCGGGGTCCACTTCGCCTCCGACATCGAGGCGGGGCGCGAGACGGGCGCCACCGTGTTCGCCGCGCTGCAGGGGAATGCGGATTTTCAGGCCGATCTCGCCAAGGCGCGGGAGGAGATGAAGGGGCTGAAGGCGAAGCCCGAGATGCAACCCTATCCTGGCCAGTGCGCGTCCGAGGCGATCCTCGCGAGGCGCCCCTGGTAAGCGCCTCAGGCCCTGCCGATCAGGCCGCCCAGCCCGTCGGCGGCGAGCTTTAGCCCCACAAGGATCAGGAGGGCGTAGATCAGCCGGTAGAAGGCCTCCCCCGGCACGCGGCGGACCAGCCACACGCCCGCCCAGGTGGACAATAGCGCCACGGGCAGCAGCGCCGCCCCGGCGGTCAGGCTTTTGGGCGTCAACTGACCGAGCGCCACATAGGCCGGAACCTTCATCCAGTTCACCGCAGCGAAGAAGATGGCGCTGGTGCCGATGAAGACGTCCCGCGGCAGGCCCTTGGGCAGCACATACATCTGGAACGGCGGGCCGCCGGCGTGGCTGATCTGGCTGGTGAAGCCGGACGCCGCGCCCGCGACGACCCCCAGCAGGGGCGTCGGGGCCGAACTCGCCATGGCTTGCGTGCGCTTCGCCGCGAACGCCGCGCGCAGGCGCATCACGCCGAAAATGATGGAGATCAGCCCGACCGCCAGCGCCACCGCCGCCCTCGGCACATAGGCCGCCAGCGCATAGCCCGCCCCGACCCCCAGCGCGGCGCCGGGGATGAGGTGGAGGAGCAGCGCCTTGTCCCAGGTGCGCCGGAACGACCAGACGCTGACCACGTCCTGCACGATCAGGATGGGCAGCAGGATCGACGCGGCGGTGACCGGCGGCATCACCAGCGCCATCAGCGGCACGGCGATGACGCCCACCCCGGCGAACCCGCCCTTGGCCAGACCCAGGATGATGACCGCGACGACGGCGACGGCGAACGCCACGGGGTCAGACCACATGGGGCGCCCTGGCCACTTGGTGCGCCCTGGCCACTTGGTGCGCATTGACCACATGGGTCGCCTTGGCCAGGGGTTTTGGCCGCTTCAGGTCGCTCAACGACCTCCGGTCCCAGGCTGGGGCGCCAGGAGGCCATAGAGATCGGTGCGGCGGTCGCGGAAAAAGCCCCAGGCCGCGCGGTGGGCGCCAAGGAAATCAAGGTCGAAGGTCGAGGTCAGGACGCCCTCTTCGGTCCGCTCGAACGCGGCCACGAGATCCCCCCGGTGGTCGGCGATGAAGGACGAGCCATAGAAGGTCGAGGCCGCACCGTTCAGCCCCGCCTTCGCCCCTTCCGTCCCGATCCGGTTGGCGGCGGCGACGGGGATGATATTGGAGACGGCGTGCCCCTGCATGGCTCTGCGCCAGGGATCGCGGGTGTCGAGGCTGGCGTCATGCGGCTCCGACCCGATGGCGGTGGGGTAGAGCAGCGCCTCGGCCCCCATCAGGGCCATGGCCCGCGCGCATTCGGGGTACCACTGGTCCCAGCAGATGCCGACGCCGATACGGCCAAAGCGGGTGTCCCATACCCGAAAGCCGGTGTCGCCGGGGCGGAAATAGTACTTTTCCTGGTAGCCGGGGCCGTCGGGAATGTGGCTCTTGCGATAGACGCCCAGCGGCGCGCCGCCCGCGTCCAGCATGACGAGGCTGTTGTAATAGTGCGGCCCGTCCCGCTCATAGATGGAGACCGGGATCGCGACGGATAGCTCCTCGGCGAGCTTGGCCATGGCCAGCACGCACGGATGCTCCCGCCAGGGATAGGCGTGGGCGAACCAGCGCTCTTCCTGGGTGACGCAGAAATATGGCCCCTGGAACAGCTCGGACGGCAGGATCACCTGCGCGCCCTTCGCCGCCGCCATGCGGACCAGTTCCGCCGTCCGGGTGATGTTGTCTTCAAGGACATCGCCGTACCAGGTCTGCAGGACGCCAAGGCTTAAGGTGCGGGTCACAGCGCGGGCTCCTGCTGGCTGATGCAGTGGAAAGATCCGCCGCCTGACAGAAGGGCGTTGGAAGCAAGGCCGATCACCCGTCGCTCCGGGAACACGCTCTGCAGGGCGTCGAGGGCGAGGGCCGAGCAGCGGTCTTCGTACACCGGCATGATGACCGCGCTGTTGGCGATGAGGAAATTCATGTGGCTGGCCGGGACAGGCGCTCCGTCCTCACCCACGATCAGGCCCGGCGACGGGATCCGGTTGACCTGCAGCGCCACGCCCCGCCCGTCCTTGAGGCTGGACAGGCGCCGGGCCGCGTCGCCGTATACGTCCGTATTTGGATCATCCGCCCCCATGCCGACGGGGCAGGCGACGACGCCTGGGGCCACAAAGCGCGCCAGATTGTCGACATGGCCGTCGGTGTGGTCGTTGAGCAGGCCGTCCTCCAGCCAGATCACCGCCCGCGCGCCGAGGGCGTGGGCCAAAGCCGCCTCTGCCGCCGGCTTGTCCCAGTGAGGGTTGCGGTTGCGGTTCAAAAGGCACTGGCGCGTGGTCAAGACCGAGCCGAAGCCGTCGTGATCCAGGGCCCCGCCCTCCAGCACGAAGGGGTTCTCCACCCGGCGCACGCCGGAGGCCGAGGCGATCTGTTCAGCCACCATGTCGTCGTGCTCAAGCTGGTACTTGCCGCCCCAGCCGTTGAACTGGAAGGCCTGCGCCGCCAGCGCCTCGTCCTCGACGGTGAAGATGGGGCCGGTGTCCCGCAGCCAGACGTCGCCGAAATAGCCGCGCACGATCTCCACCCCCGCCGCGCCGTCGATCAGCCGCCGCGCCGCCGCCTCCGCCGCATCGCCGCAGACCATCAGCCGCACCCGCTCGTCGCCGGGACCGGCCAGCGCCAGGGCGAGGTCCGCGACCTCCTTCTGCGCGGGGACAAGGTTGTCCTCCCACAGGTCTTCATGGCTGGGAAAGCCGATCCACATGGCGCTGTGCGGCGCCCATTCGGCGGGGACGGTCAAAGGCATGGCGCATCCTTGCAGCGGCGACCGGCGCAGTTATGCGGGGCCGTCCGCAAGGTCAATAGATCTCTCCGAGCAAAATCCGATCAGATTGGATCGGACTTTGCTCATAACCCTAAATATTTAGAGCATTTTCTTCGGGCGAACCGGTATCCGCCTCGCCCGTAAAATGCTCTAGTGGATTGAATTTGACATTCGACTCCCATTTGCCGCTTGGCGGAGTTTCGAATGTCAAATTCGAAAAATCCACTAGCACCAATAGTTTTGCAAGTGGTCCTTAGGATTCCGACATTTGCTCGGCGGCAGGTATATCAGGGAGGCAAATGTCGGAATCGGACCACTAGCCGCCCCAGATGGATTTCAGGATCACGTCGCGACCGCAGCCGACGCGATAGGCGTTGTAGCGGATGGGGTTCTTGATCGTGAACTGCTGGTGATAGCCCTCGGCGGGCCAGAAGGTCTGGGCGGGCAGGATGCGGGTGGCGATGCGGCCCTTCAGCTTGCCGGTGTCGATGGCGGCGCGGGAGGCCAGCACGTCGGCCTTCTGGGCGGCGGAGCTGAAGAAGACGGCGCTGTGATAGGACGGCCCCCGGTCGCAGGCCTGACCGCCGTCATCCGTCGGGTCGATCAGGCGCCAGTAGCGGTCGACAAGCTGGCGGTAGGTGATCTTCTTGGGATCATAGGTGACCTGCACGGCCTCGTAGTGGCCGGTGGTCTCGGTCACCACATCCTCATAGGTCGGGTGGTCGACATGGCCGCCGGTATAGCCTGACACGGCCTTGACGACGCCGGGAATGGTCTCGAGGCCGTGCTCCATGGTCCAGAAGCAGCCGCCGGCGAAGACGGCGGTCTCAAGCTTGCCTTGAGCAAAGGCGTTCGCGGCGAAGGAGAGGGCGAGGGCGCCCCCGGCGACGACCGCAAAGCGGCGAAGGACGGGGCGGGGTGTGGGGAGGGGTGCGTGTGTCATGTGGGTAGGTTCGTCCGCCAGGACCGATACGGATACAGACTTCAATATCACGACTTCGTGATCTGACGCGCCCGGCGACCGCGCACAGAAAAAGGCCCGGCGAAAACGCCGGGCCTTTCCCCATTCGGTCCCGTTAAGGGGCTGAATTACTTGAAGTTCACGTCGATGGTGGAGCGACGGTTCAAAGGCTCCTTCACCCCGTTCGGGGTCGGCACGGCCAGGTCGGATTTACCCTTCCAGTCCACGCCGATCTTGTCCTTGTTAACGCCAAGGCCGACCAGCGAGTCCGCGACAACCTTCGCACGACGCTCGGACAGGGCGAGGTTGTACTTCACCGAGCCGGACGTGTCGGTGTGGCCGACGACCACCAGACGGGTGGCGTTGCCCTGCAGCGCATAATTGGCTGCAGCCTGCACGACCGCTTGCGCGTCCGTGGTGAGGACCGACTGATCGAAGGGGAAGTACACCACGAACTGCTTGGCTTCAGCCGGAGGGGGCGGAGGCGGG
>Ga0316217_10006169_pt1 | contig 12017 bp, 11 predicted proteins | sample 1anoAmetaG_FD_203633 | JGI IMG/M metagenome (GOLD analysis project Ga0316217, IMG submission 203633) | Freshwater microbial communities from Trout Bog Lake, Wisconsin, USA - 1anoA | ecosystem: Environmental > Aquatic > Freshwater > Lake > Hypolimnion/Profundal zone | place: USA: Wisconsin... | reverse complement strand
GGCCCCGAGGCGGGCCGGCCGGCGCGGGCCCCGCGGCTCGCCGGCGTCGTCGGCCTGGAAACCCACGGGTCGACCGGGCTGCTGCGCTCGCTCGCGGTGGCCGTCAGCGTCCGCGGCCAGGGGGTCGGGACCCGGCTCGTTCGGCGCGCGGAACGGGCCGCCGCCGCCGCGGGACTGGCCGAGTTGGTGCTGCTGACCGAAACGGCCGAGGATTTCTTCGCCCAGTTGGGCTACCTTGTCGTCGCCCGGCGCGAAATGCCGGCCGGGATCCGGGCAAGCGCAGAATTTCGGGCGCCGTGCCCGGCTTCCGCCGTCTGCATGCGCAAGGTACTGCCCTGAGCGCCAACTGGAGAGTTCCGACTTGGCGGATGTCCATCACGTCCTGTTCCTGTGCACCGGCAACTCGGCGCGAAGCATCCTTGCCGAAGCCATCCTCAACTCCCGCGGAGGCGGCCGGTTCCGCGCCTACAGCGCCGGCAGCTCCCCGGCCGGCAAGGTCAATCCCGGGGCGCTCGAGACGCTCGCGCGCATGGGGCTCGAGACCGCCGGGCTGCGCAGCAAGCACTGGAGCGAATTCGAAGGAGCCGACGCCCCGGCGTTCGACTGCGTCATCACCCTGTGCGACGCCGCGGCGGCGGAGGCGTGCCCGGTCTGGCCCGGCCAGCCGATCACGGTGCACTGGGCGCTGCCGGACCCGGCTGCCGTCGAGGACGACGCCGAGCGCGCCCAGGCGTTCCGGGACGTCTACGCGGCGCTGGGCCGGCGCATCGACAAGCTGGTGGTAGTGCCGTTCGCGGCGCTGACCACGGAGGAACGGCAGCAGCAGGTCCGCGCGATCGCGCAGGACTGAGCGCCCGGACGCCCGCCGTGCGGGCGCCGCTCAGAACCAGGCGTAATTGAAGCTGACGCTGACCCGTTCGGTCGCGACGGTATTCGCAGGCACTTCGTGCCGCAGCCAGCTCTCGAACAGCACGACATTACCCGCCACGGCCGGGACGACGACCCAAGGCCGGTTGCTGTCCCGCACCGCCCGGCAGCGCGGCGGCGCCGCCATCATCCGGTCCAGGCGCGGATCCTCGAACTTCAGCCCCGGCGCTCCCTTGGGCACCTGGACATAGTACGTGCCGCTGATCGTCGACAGCGGATGCAGGTGCAGGCCATGCATGACACCCTGCGGCATCACGTTGACCCAGCAATCGGTCATGACCAGTTCGCGCCCCGCGAGGTCGAAGTCCAGGCGTCGCGCGAACGCCCGTACGTGGCGCGCGAGCTTGCGCTCCAGCGTCGCGAAGGTCGGCGAGACGGTCTGCATGCGGCTGACCGAAGCGTAGGAGGTGTAACCCCCCGGATAGCTCGTCTCGGACCAGCGGCGCCCGGCCGCGTCATCAAGCCGGAGCTGGGCGGCCTCGCGCAGCAGCTGGCGGTTGAAGGCCGCCGCGCTGCGGGCGGCAAGCGGGGCCTTGTAGATCAGGGTGGGAAACAGCGTCTGGGTTGGCATCCGGCCATTATCGCCCATTGCCAGGCACGGCCGGCGCCATGTGGCGCAACGCCGGCCGGAGGCCGGCGAGAAGCAAAAAAAAGGGCGGACTTTGTCCGCCCCGAGGGGGTTTGTGTGGATCGCGCGTCGCGCGGCGTCCATGGATCACACTCTAGGCCGCACCCCCCGGGACGACAAACGAACGTTCCGCCCTGCATGCATGAATCCAATTCATCCATGCTGTCACACGCATGTCACTCAGACGAGCAGGCGGGCCCCGGGCGGCGGTGCCAGCACGCCCACGCGGTCCAGTTCCTCGACGATGCGCTCGGCGGCCTGCTCGGGCGACAGCCGCGTCGTGTCGAGGTGGATCTCGGCGTGTTCGGGCGCCTCGTACGGCGAGTCGATGCCGGTGAAGTTCGACAGCTCGCCACGCCGGGCCTTGCGGTACAGGCCCTTCGGATCGCGCGCCTCGGCCACCGCCAGCGGCACGTCGACGTACACCTCGAGGAATTCCCCCGGCTGCATCAGCTCGCGTGCCATCCGCCGTTCGGAGCGGAACGGCGAGATGAACGACACCAGCGTGATCAGGCCGGCATCGGCCATCAGCTTCGCGACCTCGGCGACGCGCCGGATGTTCTCGACTCGATCCTGGGCCGTGAAGCCCAGGTCCTTGTTGAGGCCATGGCGGACGTTGTCGCCGTCGAGTACGTACGTGTGGCGCCCGGCCGCCGCCAGCCGCTTGTCGACCAGGTTCGCGATCGTCGACTTGCCGGCGCCGGACAGGCCGGTGAGCCAGAGCACGCAGCCGCGCTGGTGCTTCTGCGCCGCACGCAGGTTGCGGTCGACGTCGAGCGCCTGCCAATGGATGTTCTGCGAACGACGCAGCGCGAAATGCAGCAGACCCGCACCGACGGTGTTGTTGGTCAGGCGGTCGATCAGGATGAAGCCGCCGAGAGTGCGGTTCCGCGCGTACGGGGCGAACGCGATCGGCCGGTCGAACTCCAGCTCGCACACGCCGATGTCATTGAGTTCCAGCCGCTCGGCCGGCACGTCGTCGAGGGTGTTGACGTTGACCTTGTACTTGATCGGCGCGACCGTCGCCGACACCGTGCGCGTCGCGGCCTTCAGCAGGTACTGCCGGCCCTGCAGCAGGGGCTCCTCGTGCATCCACACGACGGTCGCCTCGAACTGCGCGGCGACCTCGAGCGGCTCGTCGAACGCGCACAGGACATCGCCGCGGCTGACGTCCATCTCGGTCGCAAGTACGAGGGTCACCGACTGCCCGGCGGTGGCACGATCCAGGTCACCGTCCGCTGTGACGATCCTCTGGATCGTGCTGTCGCGGCCCGATGGCAGCACGCGCACGCGGTCGCCGGCCCGGACGGTGCCGCTGGCGATCTGGCCGGCGAACCCCCGGAAATCCGGGTGCGGCCGGTTTACCCACTGGACCGGCATGCGGAACGGCCGGGCTCCGTCGGCGCCGGCAACCTCGACGTCCTCCAGCCAGCGCAGCAGAGTCGGGCCCGCGTACCACGGCATGCGGACACTCGGCTCGACGACGTTGTCGCCGATCACCGCCGACACGGGGATGGCGACGATGTCGGTGATGCCCAGACGGGCGCCGAATGCCCGGTAGTCGCGTTCAATGGCGCGGAAGGTCGCCTCGTCGTAATCCACCAGGTCCATCTTGTTGACGGCGAGGACGACGCTGCGGATGCCGAGCAGGGAGACGAGGTAGCTGTGGCGCCGCGTCTGGGTGAGGACTCCCTTGCGCGCGTCGATCAGGATGACCGCCAGATCCGCGGTCGACGCACCGGTGACCATGTTGCGCGTGTACTGCTCGTGCCCGGGCGTGTCGGCGACGATGAACTTGCGCCGCTCGGTGGAAAAGAACCGGTAGGCGACATCGATCGTGATGCCCTGCTCGCGCTCGGCGGCCAGGCCATCGACGAGCAGCGCGAAGTCGATCTCGGCGCCGCGGGTGCCGACCCTGCGGGAATCGGCCGCCAGCGATGCGAGCTGGTCCTCGTAGATCGTCTGCGCCTCGTACAGGAGACGTCCGATCAGGCTCGACTTGCCGTCGTCCACCGACCCGCAGGTGATGAAGCGCAGCAGGTCCTTCCGCTCGAGGCCGCGCAGGTAGGCGTCGAACTCCTCGTCGGGGATGCGGGCGGAGGCGCTCACCTAGAAATACCCTTCCTGCTTCTTCTGCTCCATGGAGGCGGCGCCGTCATGATCGATCAGGCGCCCCTGCCGCTCCGAGGTCCTGGCCAGCAGCATCTCGCGGATGATCGCCGGCACCGTGTCGGCGTCGCTTTCTATCGCGCCGGTGAGCGGATAGCAGCCGAGCGTCCGGAAACGTACCCGCCGCAGCCGCGGCCGTTCGCCTTCGGACAGCGGCAGCCGCTCGTCGTCCACCATCACCAGCATGCCGTCGCGCTCCACCACCGGCCGTTCCGCCGCGAAGTACAGCGGCACGACCCGGATGCCCTCCGCGTGGATGTACTGCCAGACGTCCAGCTCGGTCCAGTTCGAAAGCGGAAAGACGCGAATGCTCTCCCCGCGCAGCTTGCGAGCGTTATAGAGCGACCACAGCTCGGGCCGCTGGTTCTTCGGATCCCAGCGGTGGGTCGCCGAACGGAACGAGAACACCCGCTCCTTGGCGCGGCTCTTCTCCTCGTCGCGGCGCGCGCCACCGAACGCAGCGTCGAAACCGTACTTGTCGAGGGCCTGCTTGAGGCCCTGCGTCTTCATGACATCCGTATGCACCTGCGACCCGTGCGTGATCGGATTGATCCCGCGGGCGAGGCCCTCGGGATTGACGTGCACGAGCAGGTCCATGCCCGCTTCCTTCGCCACCCGGTCGCGCAGTTCGTACATCGCCCGGAACTTCCAGGTCGTATCGACGTGCAGCAGCGGGAACGGTGGCGGCGCCGGATAGAACGCCTTGCGGGCGAGGTGCAGCATCACCGCGCTGTCCTTGCCGATCGAATAGAGCATGACGGGCCGCTCGCACTCGGCGACGACCTCGCGCAGGATATGGATGCTCTCCGACTCGAGCCGCTGCAGGTGAGTCAGGCGGTCTGTACTGGGCTGGACGCTCACGGATTCACTTTGTCTGTTCGCCGGCCAACGCGCTCATGGCGGGTCGTTATGTTGGCATAACCACGCGGTGCCGGCCGCCGGCACCGCGAGCCGGTCGGGGTCCGTACACTGCGCCGGCATGCACGAGCCTATCCTAATACGTCCTCGCGGGCCTGCTGGGCGGTGGCCTGATCGGGCTGACCGGGATCGGCGGCGGCGCGCTGATGACGCCGGTACTCATTCTCGGCTTCGGGCAGCCGCCGGCCGTCGCGGTCGGCACCGGCCTCGCGTTCGCGGCCACCACGCGCTTCGCCTCCTCGGCAGCCTTCCACCGGCCGGGACAGGTCGACTGGGAGGTCGTGCAGCGGCTGGCGTGCGGCAGTGTCCCGGCCGCGCTCGCCGCACTGGCCGTTCTGTGGGGGTCCCCCCGCGCGGCGGCCGCCGCGGACCGCTGGCTGCCGGCGGCGCTGGCGGTGATGCTGCTCGTCACCGCGGCAGGCGTGGTGTGCCAGGCTTCGCTGCGCTCGTTCGGACTGCGGCTGACGGCGAGGTCGCTCGCGGCAAGCGAGCGCCTCCGGCCCGCCCTGACCGTCCTCGTCGGCGCGCTGCTCGGCGTGGCCGTCACCCTGACCTCGGTCGGGGCGGGCGCCATGGCATCGGTGCTGCTCGCCGGTCTCTACCCGCTGCGCCTCGACGGCGAGCGTCTCGTGGCGACAAGTATCGCCTTTGCGCTGCCGCTTGCGATTGTCGCCGCCGCGGGTCATGCCGCGCTCGGACACCTGGACGGCGCCGTACTGGGGCTGCTGCTGCTCGGCGCAGTACCCGGCGCGCAGCTCGGGAAGCGGGCGAAGTGGTGCGCGCCCGTACCGATGTTCCGGCCGGCGCTGGCAACCGTGCTGCTCGCCTGCGCGGCGCGCCTCCTCGCCTTCTGAGTCCCGTGGCCGCCGGCGGGAGGACTCATCCCTCGTGCAGGCCGCACTCGCGCTTCAGGCCGAAGAACCGCATCCCCTCCTGGCCGCCGGCATCATGCAGCGAGCGGGTCGTGTGCCAGTCGCCGATCGAGAGGTAGCCCTTGTCCCACAGCGGGTGATACGGCAGGGCGTGCGTCTTCAGGTAGCGGTGAACGTCACGGTCGGTCCAGTCGAACAGCGGATGGATCTTGTAGCGCCGGCGCCGGAACTCGATCGGCGGGGTCCGCGCGCGCGTCTCGGACTGCTGCCGGCGCAGGCCCGAAAACCAGCTCGCCGCGCCGAGGCTGTCCAGCGCCCGCTGCATCGGCTCGACCTTGTTCAGTCGGTTGTACTGCTCGATCCCGTCCAGTCCCTGCTCCCACAGCCGGCCCCAGCGCGTCTCCTGCCAGGCCGGCGATGAATCCGAGCGGAACACCCGCAGGTCCAGCCCGAGGCGGGTCGTCAGCTCGTCGATGAAGCGGTAGGTCTCCGGGAAGAGGTAGCCGGTGTCGATCAGCACGACCTGCAGGTCCGGCCGCACGCGGGTCACCAGGTGCAGCATGACTGCCGACTGCGCCCCGAAACTCGACGACAGTACGTGCGGGCCGGGCAGGATCTGCAGCGCGCGCTCGACGCGCTCCGGCGCGTCGAGCGCTTCGAACGCGCGGTTGAGGCCTGCCAGGTCCGGCCCCGGGTCCCGGACGGGCTCGTCCCGCGGCAGCCAGCGTGCCCATGTCGGTCTCATGCCGTGACGACTCCGTCTGGCGTGCGCGTCGGGCGGCAGGACCCTCCCGCCGACTGCCGAACGGAAGGGATAATATCGGCGGCGGGCCGGCGACGGGGCAGCGGGTTGTTATCCGGCCATAACCAGATGCGAAGCGCATCGGTCCATAGCCCATAGTTGATTCCTGCGGCCCCTTCGGTCCACTACGCTCGTATCCCTGCGCTTGCGGCTCTTCCAGGAATTCTCGGATTCACACGATGCAACTGCCGACCGCCCGCCGTTTCCTCCCCCTGCTCGCCCTGGCCCTGGCAGGCATCGCCGCCCCGGCGGCGGGCAGGAACGTTTCACTGCTGAACGTATCGTACGACCCGACCCGCGGGTTCTACGAAGCGTTCAATGCGGCGTTCGCAGCGGACTGGAAGCGGCGGACGGGTGACACCGTGGTCATCAACCAGAGCCACGGCGGCTCCGGCAAGCAGGCGCGGGCAATCATCGACGGGCTCGAGGCGGACGTCGCGACGCTGGCCCTGGGCCTCGACGTCGATGCCCTGGCGACGCAGGCACACCTGATCCCGGCGGACTGGCAGCGACGGCTGCCGTACAACAGCGCGCCCTACACCTCGACGATCGTGTTCCTGGTCCGCACCGGCAATCCGAAGGGCATCCGCGACTGGGGCGACCTGGCGAAGCCCGGCGTCGCCGTGATCACGCCGAACCCGAAGACCTCCGGGGGCGCCCGCTGGAACTACCTGGCGGCCTGGGCCTGGGCGAAGGGCCGGCCAGGGGGCTCCGACGCTACCGCCGAGGCGTTCGTCAAGGCGCTCTACCGCAATGTCCCGGTTCTCGACTCAGGGGCCCGCGGCGCCACGATGACCTTCGTCGAGCGCGGCATCGGCGACGTGCTGGTGGCATGGGAGAACGAGGCGCTGCTCGCGATCCGCGAGCTGGGATCCGGCCGGTTCCAGATCGTCGTGCCGAGCCAGAGCATCCTCGCCGAACCACCGGTGACAATCGTCGATCGCGTGGTGGACAAGCACGGTACGCGCGCGCTCGCCGAGGCATACCTGCGCTTCCTCTACACGCCCGAGGGCCAGGCACTGGCGGCGCGCCACTACTTCCGTCCCCGCGACGAGGCGGTCGGTGCAAAATACGCAGGGCAGTTCCCATCGGTGAAGCTCGTGACGGTAGATCAGGCGTTCGGCGGCTGGCGCGCGGCGCAGGCCGCGCATTTCGCCGACGGCGGCAGCTTCGACCGCATCTACGGCGCGCGCTGAACCAAGGTATGCAGGCCCTCCCGGTGCCGATCGTCCCCTTCGCCACGCGCCGGCCGCGCCGGGTACTGCCCGGCTTCGGCCTGGCGCTCGGTTACACGATCCTGTACCTGTCGCTGGTAGTGCTGATCCCGCTGGCGACGATCTTCCTCAAGACCGCCGAACTCGGCTGGGACCGGTTCGTGCAGGTCGTCTCCACGCCGCGTGTCGTCGCCGCCCTCGAACTGTCGTTCGGTGCTGCGGCCGCGGCGGCGCTGGTGAACAGCGTCGCAGGCCTGCTGGTGGCGTGGGTCCTCGCCCGCTGTGAGTTCCCGCTGCGGCGCCTCGTCGACGCGCTGGTGGACCTGCCGTTCGCACTGCCGACCGCCGTCGCGGGCATCGCGCTGACGGCGCTGTACGCGCCGAACGGGCCGCTCGGGCGGATCCTCGAACCGCTGGGCGTGAAGGTCGCCTATGCGCCCCTGGGCATCGTCGTCGCGCTGATGTTCATCGGCCTGCCGTTCGTCGTGCGCACGGTGCAGCCGGTGCTGGAGGAACTCGACCGGGAAGTCGAACAGGCCGCTGCGACACTCGGTGCGAGCAGCATGCAGATCTTCGCGCGTATCGTGCTGCCGGCCGTGTGGCCGGCCCTGCTGACCGGGTTCACGCTCGCCTTCGCGCGGGCGATCGGCGAATACGGCTCGGTGATCTTCATCGCGGGCAACATGCCGATGCGCTCGGAGATCGCTCCGTTGCTGATCGTCACCAAGCTCGAGCAGTACGAATACGCCGCGGCGACCGGTATCGCGGTGGTGATGCTGCTGATCTCGTTCTTCCTGCTGCTCGGCATCAACGCGCTCCAGGCATGGTCGCAGCGACGACTTTCCGGAGTGCGCGCATGAACTCCGCGTCGGTCACGCGTCGTGGCAGCCGCGGGGCGGCGGGACGGACCGTGCTCGTGGTGCTGGCGCTCGGCTACCTGGGGCTGTTCCTGTTGCTGCCTTTCGGCGTCGTCTTCGCGCAGGCGCTGAGCCGTGGCCTCGCGACGTATCTGCAGGCCCTCACCGATCCGGTGGCGCTCGCCGCCATCCGGCTGACACTCACGGTCGCCGCCGTGGCGGTGCCGCTGAACCTCGTTTTCGGCGTTGTCGCGGCATGGACGGTCACGAAGCACGACTTCCCCTGCAAGAGCGCGCTCGTCGCACTGATCGACCTGCCGTTGGCGGTGTCCCCGGTGATCTCGGGCCTGATCTACGTGCTGCTCTTCGGCATGCAGGGCTGGTTCGGCGGCTGGCTCGCCGCCCACGACGTCAGGGTCATCTTCGCGGTGCCCGGCATCGTGCTGGCGACGGTGTTCGTGACGTTCCCGTTCGTCGCGCGCGAACTGATCCCGGTCATGCAGGCGCAGGGACGCGACGAAGAGGAGACCGCCCTGTCGCTAGGCGCGAGCGGCTGGCGGGCCTTCCTGCGCGTCACGCTGCCCAACATCCGCTGGGGCCTGCTCTACGGCGTGCTGTTGTGCAACGCGCGGGCGATGGGCGAATTTGGCGCCGTCTCGGTCGTGTCCGGCCATATCCGCGGCGTCACCAACACCATGCCGCTGCACGTGGAGATCCTGTACAACGAGTACAACGCCACCGCGGCCTTCGCGGTGGCCTCGCTGCTGGCGCTGCTGGCGATCGTGACGCTGGCCGCGCGGGCGGCGCTGGAATCCCGCGCCCCTGAACTCAAGCGTGCGGCCCACGCCACCGACGATTCCCGATGAGCATCGCAGTACAGTCCCTCAACAAGCGCTTCGGCGACTTCGTCGCACTGCGCGACGTATCGCTCGAGGTCCCCACCGGACAGCTGGTCGCGATCCTCGGCCCGTCGGGCTGCGGCAAGACGACGTTGCTGCGCATCATCGCCGGGCTGGAGACGCCGGACGGCGGCCGGGTGTTCCTGCAGGGACGCGAGGCGACCGACCTGCCTGTGCAACAGCGGCAGGTCGGCTTCGTGTTCCAGCACTACGCGCTCTTCCGCCACATGACGGTCTTCGACAATGTCGCTTTCGGACTGAGCGTGCGTCGGCGTCGCGACCGGCCTCCCGCCGCGGCGATCCGCGCGAAGGTCGAGGAGCTGCTGACGCTGGTCCAGCTCGACTCGGCGGCCGGGCGGCACCCGATGCAGCTGTCCGGCGGGCAGCGCCAGCGCGTCGCGCTGGCGCGCGCACTGGCCGTGGAACCGAAGGTGCTGCTGCTCGACGAGCCGTTCGGCGCACTCGACACGCAGGTCCGCCAGGAACTGCGGCGCTGGCTGCGCCGCCTGCACGAGGCGCTGCACTTCACCAGCCTGTTCGTCACCCATGACCAGGCGGAGGCACTCGAGGTCGCCGACGCCGTGATCGTCATGAACCGGGGCCGGATCGAGCAGCGCGGGACACCGGAACAGGTCTACGACGCGCCGGCGAGCGCGTTCGTCCACCGGTTCGTCGGATCGAGCCAGGACCTCCCGGGCCGCAGGGTGTCGGGTCGCCTCCATCTCGGGCCGTTGCCACCGACCGCCTCGGCCGGGCCCGACGGTTCCGTGAGCGTGGTCGTCCGCCCGCAGGACGTGCAGGTGAGCCGCGAAGGCACGGGCTGGCCGGGACGGGTCGGCGCGATCCGGGTCGTGGGCCCCCTCGTGCACGTCGAGATCGCCCTCGCAGGCCACGACGGCGATCCGCTGGTGGCGGAATTCGAACGCGAGCGCTACCGGGCAGACGAGTTCCTCGCCGGACAGGCGGTCCTCGTCACCCTACGCCGCTACGAGGTATATCCAGCGTCCTGAGCACACACCGGTGGGCGCTGGATCGCTGGTTGACGCCGGTGCCGTAAGCCGGCGCTCCCCTGGCGGCTTTATGTCAAAAACTAAGGTTTTCTCTTAACGGAATATGATAATAATCGCGCTGTCGTTTCCGGCCATCGGTCGGTGCGCCCACGTCCCTGGAGCCTCCTTTGCTGCCGTCCATCCTGAAACTGCTGCGCGTCCGACCCATAAAACGCGACACGCCCCTTGTCCCTCGCCGCGCGCATGAACATGTCCGCCTCGGCAACCCTTGGCATTCGGTTTCCATCGTCCCCGGCACTGACTGCTGCGCGGAGGCCCGGGACATGGTCGGCACGCGCTTCCTTTCCAGCGAGGCACCACCGGACCTGCCGTTGAAGATGTGCTCGAAGAAGGTCTGCACGTGCCGTTACCGCCATCACACGGATCGGCGCTCGGAACGTCCACAGCCGGCGGGCGTACAGGGCGCAAAGCCGCCGAAGCGGCGCAGCGACGACAGCGTTTCTTTTTGACGCCACGGCTCGACGGCGAGGAACCGCGGGCGCCGTCCGCCGCGGCGGCACAGATCGTGGCGGGCGCCCGGCGGGTAAGATGACGTCCCCATGAGAATCATCGACGCCGCCGGGGTTGCCGCCAGCCTGACGCCAGGCCGCCTGGTCGCCGGGCTGGAGCGCATGTTCGTCCTGGGATGCACGACGCCGGTCCGGCACCACCACACCGTCGAGGTGCCGGGCAGGGCGGATGGCACGCTGCTGCTGATGCCGGCATGGCAGGCCGGTGCGTACCTCGGCACCAAGATCTGCACGATCTTTCCCAGCAACGCGGAGCTGGGGCTACCTGCCGTCTCGGCCGGCTACCTGCTCATGGACGGCCGCACCGGAGCGGTACTCGCGCTGATCGACGGCGGCGAACTGACCGCCAAGCGCACGGCGGCAACCTCGGCACTGGCTGCACGCTTCCTCGCCCGCGACGATGCAACGACGCTGTTGATCGTCGGCACCGGCCGCATCGCCGGCGAACTCGCGCGCTGTCATTTCGCGCTGCGACCGCACCTCGAGCGCATCCTGATCTGGGGCCGTTCGGCCAAAAACGCCGGCCACCTCGCGCGCACGCTCGCGGACGGGGGACTTCCCGCGGCCGCCGCCGAGGATCTTGCGGCCGCGGTTGCCTGCGCCGACATCGTCTCGTGCGCGACGCTCTCCACGGACCCTATCGTTCGCGGCGAGTGGGTGCGGCCGGGCACGCACGTCGACCTCGTCGGCGGGTTCACACCGACCATGCGCGAAGCTGACGACAGCCTCGTCAGGGCGGCGCGGGTGTTCGCGGACACGCGCGCCGGGGCCCTCAAGGAGGCGGGCGACCTGGTCGTGCCGGTGGCAAGCGGCATCCTCGACCCGGACAGCGTCGTCGACCTGCACGCGTTGTGTCGCCATGAACATCCGGGCCGGCAGTCGGCGCACGAGATCACGCTGTTCAAGTCGGTCGGGGCGGCGCTCGAGGATTTGGCCGCTGCGATCATCGTGTACGAGGAGAGCTGATCGGGTCCGCGAACGGGCCCGGTCCACCGCCATCGGTGATCCCGCCGCGTCGCCACCGGCATGGCGGATGATCGGGCCATCCATACATACCATGCACGCGCGTGAGCGCCGGCACGGCGCCGCAGCGGCCGCTCAGCCCTTCGTCAGGCGCGATGGGGACAACCAGCCCGGCTCGAGACCCAGCGC
>Ga0316217_10006168_pt1 | contig 12018 bp, 9 predicted proteins | sample 1anoAmetaG_FD_203633 | JGI IMG/M metagenome (GOLD analysis project Ga0316217, IMG submission 203633) | Freshwater microbial communities from Trout Bog Lake, Wisconsin, USA - 1anoA | ecosystem: Environmental > Aquatic > Freshwater > Lake > Hypolimnion/Profundal zone | place: USA: Wisconsin... | reverse complement strand
CGCCTGCGCCAACGCCAGTACCAGGCCCGCGATAAGACAAAACGACCGGCTATGCATGATTTAATTCCTCAAGAAACAACCACCGCCAGGGACACCCTAAATACAACGCCCGCCGCCGCCTGAAATTGCCGCCCATACCAATCCGTTCGCCCCCCCCGTGCGCTGCGTCAGCCGAAAAACCATCCTTGCTTTAACGGCAATTTAACGGCAAAATAACGGCAATCACGGTTTCCGAGAAAGTGCCATTGGCCATTTCTCCATTGTCAGGTGTGGCCATATTTTGTGGCAGTTGTGTCATACCGGAGCGGCAACCGAGCCGCGACCGTATCAGGGAGCGACCAATCGATGTTCCAACGCAGTACGGTCGCTCCCTTACAGTCGCGGCTCGGAAATGCCACAAAATCTGGCCCCACCTGACAACTAACCACTATCCACTATCTATGCCCCTCCCCTTCCCCCCGCTCCCAAAATCGATATAGTCTTCTTACTGCCGCGAGCAGCATTATTGCACTTCTGTGAATTTCTTAGGAACCACACCGCTATGGATATAGGCTTTTTCGAGATCTGCAAACCCCACTCCGTCGCCCTGACCATGCTTATCGTCAGCATTGCCGGCGCAACCGGCCTGGCTTTGGGCAGCATCAAGGTTAAAGGCATCAGTCTGGGCATTCCGGGCGTCATGTTTACCGGCCTGATTCTCGGCCGCCTGCTGGGCAAGGACAAACTCAGCGAAGAGGTTATCCAATTCATCCGCGATTTCGGGTTGATCATCTTCGTTTATGCCGTTGGCGTGCAGGTCGGGCCGGGCTTCCTGGCGTCGCTGCGCAAACGCGGACTGCCGCTGGTGCTGATGGCCGCGGCCATTGTGCTGCTGGGCGGCGCCATTGCGGTGGCCTTCAAATACCTCCTGGGTGTCGACATCAACGCGGCGGTGGGGCTGTTTGCCGGCGGCACCACCAATGCCCCAGCCCTGGGTTCGGCCACCGAAGCGATCAAAAGCCTCTACGGAGCCGAGGGCCTCAAACAAGCCGCCGAATCGACCCTGCCGGCCTTTGCCATCGCCTATCCGTTTGGCCTTGTGGGTGTGATCGTGGCGATGGTGCTTTTCCGCATGTTCATGCGGGTGGATCCCCAGCGGGAAGCGGCCACCCTGGAAGCCGCCGGGAAAGATGACAAGTTGGCCCCGGCCACGCTGAACATTGAGCTGCAAAACCCCAATCTCGATGGCCTGCCCTTAAGCGAATTCCCTGGCTACAAGAAGGGACCGGGCGTGGTGGTCTCGCGCATCCGCAACCGCAGCGGCGTAATGATTGCCCGGCCCGACACCAAAGTAGCCTTGGGCGATGTGCTGCTGGCGGTGGGTCCGCGCGAGGAACTGGAAGATTTCCGCCGCATTGTCGGGGCTGAAAGCCATGTCGATCTCCGCGCCGTGCCCAGCAACATCACCACGCGGCAGATCCTGGTCACCAAGACCGCGGCCCTCGGCCAGACGCTCGGCGAACTGGACTTGCCCCGCCGGCTGGGCGTCACCATCACGCGGCTAAGCCGCACCGACCTCGAATTCACCGCCGCTCCAAACTTTACCCTGCAATTTGGCGATCGCGTGCGGGCCGTCGGCGAGACCGACGCGTTGGATGCCGCCGCGAAGGAACTGGGCAACTCGGTGCGCGAATTGAATTTGCCGCGCCTGCTGCCCATTTTCGTCGGCCTGTTCCTGGGCGTGTTCCTGGGCATCCTGCCGGTCTACCTGCCGGGCCTGCCGGCGCCGGTAAAACTGGGCCTGGCCAGCGGACCGATGATCGTGGCGATTATCCTCTCCCGCATCGGGCGCGTCGGCCCGTTGATCTGGTACATGCCGCACAACGCCAGCGCCATGCTGCGGGAATTGGGTATCGTGCTATTTCTCATCGCCGTGGGTCTGCTAGCGGGCGATGGATTCTTTGAGGCCCTGCAAAAACCGATCGGCCTGCAATGGCTGGGCCTGGGAGCGGTAATTACCCTGCTGCCGCTGCTGATCGTGGGCCTGCTGGCCCGGGTGTTCGGCAAACTCAACTACCTGCACCTGTGCGGCCTGCTGGCGGGGTCCATGACGTCCCCCTCGCTGGCGTTTACGCAAACCATGACCCCATCGGAAGCCCCGGCCGTCGCCTTTGCCACCGTTTACCCCCTGACCATGATCCTGCGGGTACTGCTGGCCCAGCTTCTGGTCATCATCTTCCGATAAGCGGCACATGAAAAATCAGGACCGCCAGCGGGGACAGGGCCAAGGCGGTGGTGCCCAGTTCCAAGAGCGCCAGCAGGCGTTTTTCGGTCTCCAAGCCCAGGCGTGCGGCGCCCGAGAGCGGCGGGGCATCGTTCAGCCGCTTATCCAGAAATGTCATCGCCCCGGCCAGGCAAATGGTGGCGCCGATCCCCCCCGCCATCACCGCGATGCCGCCATCGACGATATACCAGGGATTGGCCACCACCATGCAGTACGACCAATAGACCGGCAGCAGGATAACCCCCGCCGCCAGCACAAACATCTGGCCCAAGAACATGTTACTGGCTGGTAATTTCATCAAGACGACCATTCTACGGAAAAAGATCCACATGAGAGTAGCCATTTGGCAGTTTGTAGTACCGCCTTTAGGCGGCGTCGATGGCCGAACCGCCTAAAGGCGGTACTACAAACAACTGCCACAATCCGGCCGCCTACGGTTGGCAAACACCGCGCCACCATGTATTGTTAACGCACTTTTCCACGGAGTGTTGCTTGCCTGACCATACTAGTACATCAACCGACGGCCCCAGCGCCTTGGGCTATGCCGCCGTGGCCCTGTCCTGGCTGATTCCCGGCTCCGGCCATCTGCTCATAGGCCAGCGCGGCCGGGGCTGGTTGTTCCTGATCACCATCCACCTGCTCTTTGGCGGGGGCCTGCTGATCGGCGGCATCCACGCCATGAACCCGCCCGAGCAGCCCATCTGGTCCTACACGCAACTGCTGGCCGGCTGGCCCACACTCCTGGCCAATACCATCGCCCGCCGGCAAACCGAGACGGAAGCCGAAATGCGTTCCCAGCTTTCCAACAACTACCAGTTAACCATGGTCGAACGCAACGCCATGACCCGCCAGCTCAACACCATGTACGCCCCGCAAATTCAGGATGTCGGCACGGTCTACTGCGGCCTGGCCGGCATGCTTAACCTGCTGCTGGTTTTTGATGTGCTGGTGCGCATTTCCTCGCCCGCCCGGGAGGACGCGCCATGACGCTCCTGGCCTATCGCCCATTCATTGACCCGCTGCAAGTCGCCTTTCCCCACCTCAGCGACTATTGGATGCTTTTTTCCCTGCCGCTGCTCATCGGCATCTGCCTGGTCTATAAAGGCACCAAAGTCGCCGACCTCTCACACCTGATCCATGATGCCGCCAAGATGCTCATCCAGATCATCGTCGTCATGACGCTGGCCGCCGTGGCCGTGTACGTGGTCTACTGGGCCATGTGCACCTGGGCATAAACGGCCGGCAACATGAATTACAAAAAGAACATTCAACGTCCAACGCTCAACGTCCAACGTCCAAGGACGCATCTTCGTTGAATGTTGAACGTTGGACGTTGAACGTTGGACGTTTCCGCGGATTAGGCGGTTTCGTTCCTGTTCCTCATTGCCTGGCAATATCCGTTTCCACTTAACTACTTAACGGTCCCCATCCCCCATCTCTTCTTCCACCTCCCCACCAGCGGCAAATCAAACAACTCCGGCATCCCCAGCGCCAGCGCCAGCGCACCATACACCACGGCCGCCGTCACCACCACCAGCGGCAAGTTGATCAGGGCATGGAGCATCAGGCCGCGGCGGTCATCCGGCGCCGCCTGCGGCAGCACATGGGCCAGGCCGCCGGCCACCAGCACCATCAGCCCGGTGGCCGCCAGACCTTTGAGCAACGAATTGCGCAGCTCCGCCAGTCCCAGGGCTCCCAGGCGCCGGCGTAAAATCGCCAGCAAAATGGCCGATTGCGCTATGGCGGCGATGGTGGTGCTGGCCGCGAGGCCGCCTTCCTGCATGAACCAGACCAGCGTCAGATTGAGTGTGAAATTCAGCAGGACCATCAGCAGCGATACTTTCATTGGCGTGATCGGATCGCGCTGGGCGTAAAACACCCGCAGGATCACCAGTTGGGCCTCAAACGCCCAAATGCCGGCACAAAACCACGTCGTCGCCCACGCCGCGCGGTGCACATCATCCGGCGTGACCTTGGGGCCCATGTAAATCAGCGTGATCAGCGGCTGGGCCACCAATATCATCCCCGCCGAGGCCGGCAGCGAAAGGAACAGCGTCTTTTTTATGCCCGCAACCATCAGCCGCTTAAGCTCGGGCAGGTTGTTATCCTGCGCCGCCCGGGAAAGCAGCGGAAAAATCACCGTCGCCATCGAAACGCCAAAAATCCCCACCGGCAGCATGTAGATGCGCTGCGCCACCGAGAGCTTGGCCCCCGCCCCCAGGCCCATCGGCACATGGATGAGGTGCCCCAGGAACAGGAACGTATCGTGCTTGTCGTGCCCGTCTGGCGAAAGAAACCAGGCGATCAGGGAATCCATCGCCACGTTGGCCTGCACCGCCGAAAGCCCCACGATCATCGGCAGCATGGGCCGGATAATCTCGCGGATACCGCTGTTTTTCATGTCCCGCAGCAGGCGCAGCCGCACCCCGCTGCGGTGCATGCTGGGCAGCATCAGCAGCACTTGCAGGATGCCCGCCACAATGACCGACACCGCAACAAAGTAAAGCCGCCAGGTAAAGTGTTCCCGGGCCGTCACCATCCACGCCGCCAGCACGGCGGCCGCCGTCATGGCCAGGTTCAGGATAATCGGCGAGAGCGATTGGGCCGTGAAACGTTCGTGCACCGTGGCAATGGCCGAGAGCAGCGCCACCAGGCACACCAGCAGGCAGTAGGGCAGCATGATCGCCATCATGGCGGCGGCAAACCGATTGGTGCCCATGGCATGGGTATTAAGAATGATCGGCACCAGGACGGCCTCGCCCAACAGCGTAATGCCGCCCAAAAACGTAACCAACAACGTGACTGTGGCCGAGGCCAGGCGGTCGGCCGCCGCGCGCCCCTGTTCGTGGAGCACACGGGTATAGGCCGGCACAAAAATCGCCGTCAGGGCGCCTTCGCCAAAAATTCGCCGGAACAGATTGGGTAGTTGGAATCCCATCCAGAAGCCGGCCCATTCCGTGGACAGGCCCAGGAAGTGGGAACAGGTCTTATCGCGCACCAGCCCAAACACCCGCGAGAAAATCGTCAACATCGACATGAAATTGGCATGCCCGATGAAACGGTCGCGGTGCGGCGCGGCGGGAGTAGCTATGGTATTTCCTTCGGCCATTGCAGGTATGGAGCCTCTGACAAAGAGAACGGCTAAAAACCACTAACAAAGCAACGCGTGGCCAAAGTCCGCGAAGGCCGACGTAAATGAGCCACAAATGAACACCAATAAACACAAATGGAGGGAAATGATGGGGGAATGCTGGTATTCCGCAGGATTTCGCTTATTACATCTTCTGAATTTGTGTTCATTTGTGTTCATTTGTGGCTAATTTATTCCCTGGCCGACCGCCGCGCCAGGAACGAATCAAATCTCAATTCCCAATAAACCAATGACGAAACGCGGGCACTAATCCGAGACCTTGTCACGACCTACTGCCTTCTGCCTTCCAACTTCTTCGCCGAGTTTACCCAGGATTTCCCGGCACCGTGCCGCTGGATCGGCATCCCCGATCACCGCGCCACACACCGCCACGCTGCGCACCCCCACAGCCGTAAGCTGCTCAACATTCTGCGCCGTGATGCCCCCGATGGCCACGCACGGCACACTCAATCCACCCACCGCGTCGGCAGCATAAGCCGGCCCGGCCAGCCGCGGCTTATCCTTGGTCGCGGTCGGGAACATCGGCCCTACGCCCACATACGTAGCCCCCGCCGCCACCGCCTGGCGCGCCTGGGCCAGGTTTTCCGTCGAAACGCCAATGACCGCCTCGTGCCCCAGCATCTTGCGCACAGCCGCACAGGGCAGATCTTCCTGCCCCACGTGCACGCCATCGGCCCCAGCCAGCACGGCGATATCCGGCCGGTCGTTGATGATCGAGATCGCCCCCGCCTGGCGGCAGGCCGTGACCAGCAGCCGGGCCCGGCCCAGCAGTTCCCAATCCGGCAGGCCTTTCTCGCGCAATTGGACGGCCTGCACCCCGGCGCCCAGCACCGCTTCAAGCGTCTTTTCCCACGGTTGCCGGCAGAGCGCGGCCGTCAGCAGCACGTATAAACGCACCTCTTCAAACCGCCCCGCCTGCCGCACGATGCGCGTCAGGGTTTGTTCGAGCGTATAGCCGCGGTAGCGGATCTGCTCGAGCGCCGCCGCCGGCGCCGCCGCCACCGTCTTGGCAATTTCTTCGAGCACGCGCAGCGCCTCGGACAACCGCTTGCCCGCCGCCACCACCACATCGCCCAAATCCTGGCGCTGGAACTCGGCCGGGGTGCTGATGCCCGTGCCGACATCCGTCACGGTGTCGCGGGCCAGCACCGCGGCATCCATGTTCAAGGCCTGGAGCGCCCCGACCATGTCGTGGCGCAGCGTCTTAAGCTGTTCGCACAAGACGGCGTCATCGAGCGCAAAGCGCGTATAATCTTCCAAGACGCGTAGCGCCTCGCGTGCCCGGTTGGCATTGGCATCCACGATTCGAGCAGAATGCAAGTTCATAGCCGGTAGTGTAGCATGAGACCCGGAAGCACGTTAAGCGCCCTTGACCCCTCGACCCCTTGACCGGAGCCCTCTATGCCTGAAATTCTCCCCGGCATCCACCAGATCTTTGTAAACTATCACCAGCGCCCGCTCAAACTCCACCTGCTTATTGGCGCGGAGGGCTCCCTGCTGCTGGACACCGGCGACGCCGCCGTGCCCGATACGGACATCCTGCCCTATTTTGCCGCCATTAACTTTGACCCGCGCCAGCTCACCTACATCATGGTCACCCATCCGGATGTCGATCACCAGGGCGGCCTGGCCCGCATGAAACAGGCCTGCCCCCAGGCCCGCGTGCTCTGCGGCACCGCCGATCGCCAGCAAATTGAAAGCCCCGAGGCCCTGGTCGAACTGCGCTACCGGGCCTTTTACCGCCAGCATGGCCTGGGACCCGATGATGCCGCCAAGGCCAAACTACTCTTGCGCTGCGGAGCTTTCGTCCCCGTCGATCAAACATTCTCCGGCGGCGAAGTCCTGCGCCTCGGCCCGGACTTCGCCGTGCAGATCCTGCACCTGCCCGGCCATTCCCACGGCCATCTGGGCCTTTACCTGCCCCGGCACCAGGCCGCCCTCATCGCCGATGCCGTGCAGGGCACCGCCAATGATTACATCGACGGCCAACCCGCCTTCGCCGTCACGTACATGTACATCGGCGAGTACCTGGCCACCATCGACCGCCTGGCCGCCATGAATCTGCAAAAACTCTTCACCTGCCACTGGCCCGATTGCCTGACCCCCGCCCAGATCCAAGCCTGGCTGGCCGAAAGCCGCGCCTACTGCCTGCATGCCGAAGCGGCCATCGCCCAGACCATCCAATCCGCCCCCGACGGCCTGACCCTCAAAGAGATCATGACCACCGCCAAGCCCCAATTGGGCACCTGGCCCCCCCAGCGCGACGACGACACCCGCTCCATGGCCGCCGGCCATGTGGAGCACCTGGTCCAACAGGGACTGGTAACCGCCAGCGCCGCGGTGCCGATCCGTTTCCATTGGAAGTTGGACGTTGGACGTTGAGCGTTGGACGTTTTGTGGTGTCACTTGTAGCCCGGGTCAGCGACACCAGCGTGTTCCTGTCACGCTGCGTTCGGACCCATCCATTGTTCTTTCCATATCTTCAGAATATGGGCGACACGTTCAGCGACCCGGTTGCTTCGTCGTTCGTCAGTCCCGATAACCCCGGCCCTTATTTCACGCGCACCAGCACGCGCAGGCGCTTGGTCGCGTACGTCCCGGCGTTGCGCGAAAAAGTCCAATCCGGCTCTTTGCCGGTGCCATTACCCAGCCCCAGGTCGGCGTTCGGGCCATCCCGCCAGCCGTTGATGGCGAAGAGCGTTTGTTTGGCATCGTGGTTATGGACCTGCATCGAGCCGTACCCCTCCTTAGTGCCGGTGGGCTGGTCGCCAAAGTCATACTTTGTCGCGGAGGCATTGGGCACGTTGGCGCTGTTGGCGGCGCTATAGTTGGTGGGCCAGAACTCGATATTGCCGCCGGCGAGACCCTGGCCCGTAACGATCCCGGGGACGTTGCTTTCCACATTCATCCCGGTCACGTTCATCTGGAAGCTGGCACCTGAGGCCATCGTCGGCACGCCGATCTTCCCAAGTTCCTGCGTGAACGCGTCCATGGATACCCACACGTATTGCACCGGGCCGGTGCCGCTGGAGAGTTCCACCAGGTACGCGAGGCGTTGTAATTCGCCCTTGATCGTGCCGCGGTTATCCACATCGTACTTGATAACCCGGCCCAGCTTGGCCAAATCCAGATCCAGCGCCAATTGATAATCCTTCGCCTCGGCAATCTGCGGCAGCATGTCCAGCAACGGTTTTCCACCAGCGCTCTGCGTCGCGGCCGCGCTGGCTTTGGTTGCGCCGGCTTTGGTTGCGCCGGCTTTGGTTGCGACCGTGGGTGCGGCGCTGGAGGTACCCAGCGTCTTGACCAGGTGCGTCAGCAGCGCGGTCGCCGCATCGGCCGTGTACCCGGTTACCCCATCGACATCCCGTCCGACCAGGGCATTGCTGAAATCCTCGTGGCTAACCAGCACGCCCCACCGCCCCTGGAACTTGATGCCGCAGAGATTCGGCCCATGGGGGCGCCGCCAGCCCTCCCGGACATAATGCCGATAGCTGACCGCCAGGGGTGCGGCGGCGTTGTAGAGGGGATCCCCCGCGGGAATGGGGGTGCTAAGTTGGAGGGCGTCATTGCCGAAAATGGCCAGCATCTCCTGGTCGATGGAGTCCGCGAACGCGGCCACGCCGCCGGCGGCATCGATCAACAACACCCCGCCACCGGCTACGTACTGCTTGAGTTCCGACCGCTGCTCCGCGGTCAGCGTGATCCGGGTGGTGCCGGTGAGGTGGGCCAGGCGGAACGCCGGCGCGGCGGAAATGCCCTGCACCAGCATCCCGCTGCCCAGTTTCACCGCCTGGATCTCCAGATTGATTTTCTCCTGGTTGTGCAGCAGCGCCGCGAACCGCCGCCACCCACCGGGTTCCGGATCGGCATTGCCGGAATACTCCAGCCGGGCCAGTTTGAGCGTTGTCGTGGTCTTGACCGCCGGGTCCGGATGCGCCACCCCCGGTCCGCCACAGCGGAACGAAGTACGCCCGGCGGCATAGAGATACAAATTGCCCGGCACCCGAAACGCATCGCTGTTGGTGACCAGGTTGCCCTGCCATACCTTGCCGTAGTCGAGCATGGAGAGCACCATCAGTTCGCGGGCGCCGTTGCTCAGTCCCAGCAGCATATCCTTACGGTGGATATCGGCGGCATGGGACAATTCCTGGTGCGCGTAGATCGGATGGTCCGGCGGCAACACCCGCATCTCGTAGCTGGGGAAGAGCTTGCCGGCCAGGGCCTTGAAACTCTCGATAAAGACCGCGGAATTGGCATCCGGACTGCCCAGGATCAAGCCGCCGTCCTCGACAAACTGCCGGAGTTTGGCTTGATCATCCGCGGTCAGGTTCAACGCGCGATCCCCCGATAGATAGAGAATGGGCGCATCGGCCAAGCCGTCGGCTGGCGCTTCCCGGAGATTGACCACGTGCCAGTTCAGATTGCGCTCGGTGTTCTTTTCCAGCCAGTTGGTGATGCGGGCAATATCGCGCGGCCGCTGGTTCCAGTGCCCTTCTTCCGACTTGCCTTTCACCAGCACTTCATAACGGGCCTTATTGAAAGCCACCGGTTCGCGCCCGCGGCTCAGGAAGAACAAGGCGAAACTGGTGGACGGAATGGGTCCCCACTTCCCCCCCCAACCCCCGGTGGGCGCCTGCTGGTGCAGAACCACCTCGGAGCCCTCGCGGAACCAGTCGTGGGCGCCAAAGTACTTGTAGCCCCCCGCCACCCCGATGCGCTCGATCCCATACAGGGCGTAGAGGTTGCCGCCAATGGTGGCAAAGTTGTCGCCCAGCCATTTTACCCCGCGGTCGATGGCCGGGTTGACAATATTGCCCTTGGGGGTCAGCCCTTCGCTGGAATGCACGTAATCCTGGGTGATAAACAGCGTCGCGACGCCCGCGGCGGTCATGGAGGGCGTGCTGCTGGGATCTTTGGGATTATACCCATAGGCCCATCCGCCATCGGCATTCTGATGGTGTTGCCACGCCATCTCGGTGATTTCCCAGTACTTGGAGGGCACTTCAAAGCCGCTCTGGCCGCAGGCCCACATGGCCAGCACCCCGTATTGGCTCACGCTGTGATCGAAGTCCGCACCTTTGCCGGGATTGTAATGGTAAAGCCCCTTGGCCTCGCCGGCGCTGCGCATGGCGCTCGCCAGGTAATCTCCATCGGCCTTGGCCACTTTGGCCACGTCGGCATGATGCTGCAACATTTGCAGGACCTGATCGCGCTGCGCCAGCGAGTAGGGACAGGTCCGCATGGACCATTTCACCAACAGATCCACGGCGGGCTTCAACTTCGGATCGTTGGCATTCTCACCGGCCGCCAGCAGCGCATGGGTCGCCATGGCGGTCAGGCCGCCCCAATTGCCCTTGTTCAGATCGTTCCCGCCCAGGTCTGCGGGGGTGGGATGAAATTCGGGCGCCGTTTCCCAATGGCCATCCTTCTGCAACGAGTAAAGATAGGCCTTGCCTTTCTCGATGGCCTGATCGATCTGCTCGGCGGTGGCACCCCGGCCAAGGCGTGGCGTCACCGCAAGCCAGAGAACCACGACCAGCACAGCGAAATATTGAGTCGTTTTCATCCGCAAGCCTCCTCTGGTATATCCGAAACGCAGGCCGCTTTAAGAATAATCAGGTCACTCCTGCGGCTCGCTCTCCTGCCGGCCGCCGCGGCGCGATGACCACGGCGCAAACCGGGCTACGCCGCGCTTGGATTCGAGAATGAATGTCGCGAGTTCCCGCACTTCCGGCACCGCCAGCAACTCCGCCGGCAGATCCGCAATCGCCTTGTTGAACGGGCGATGCGACCGGAAGACCAGTTGGAACATCCGCCGCAAGGCGCTGATATTGGCCCGCGGCACGCCGGCGCGGCGCAGGCCCACTACATTTAGCTGGGCGACCTGGTTGATCGTCATGGCAATGAAAAATGGTGGCAGGTCCACGCTGTAGCCCGAGAACGAGCACATCGCCATCCGCCCCACGCGGCAGAACTGGTGGATCACGCAATTGCCACCAATAATCGCCCGCGAAAACACGTGCACATGCCCGCCGAGCAGGGCGCCGTTGATCAGCGTCACATCGTCATCCACAATGCAATTGTGCCCCACGTGGGAATTGACCATGAAAAAGCACCGCGACCCGATGGCGGTGACGCCGCCGGCGCCGGTGGCCCGGTGAATCGTCACGCCCTCGCGGAATATGTTGTCATCGCCAATGCGCACCTCGGTCAGCTCGCCGGTGAACTTGCGATCCTGCGGCCAGCCGCCGATCACCGCGTTGCTGTGCACGACATTGCGTGCCCCCATGGTGACGCGCCCGACCACCCGGGCCAAGGCCTGAATTTCGCAACCCGGGCCAATGCAGACCGGACCTTCAATGACCGCAAAGGGCCCGACGCGCACGTCCGGCGCCAGCTGGGCCTGGGGATCAATCACCGCCGTAGGATGAATCGCAGAAATGGCTAGTCCTCTTATGCCGAATGCAAAGGGGGAATTGTAACATGGGGCCGATGGGCGTAACAGGCAACGCCGAATCCCGGAGCGCCACGGGTGTGGCCAGATTTTGTGGCATTTCCGAGCCGCGACCGTGAGGGAGCGACCGCGCTGCGTTCGAGCGTCCCT
>Ga0316217_10006167_pt1 | contig 12019 bp, 14 predicted proteins | sample 1anoAmetaG_FD_203633 | JGI IMG/M metagenome (GOLD analysis project Ga0316217, IMG submission 203633) | Freshwater microbial communities from Trout Bog Lake, Wisconsin, USA - 1anoA | ecosystem: Environmental > Aquatic > Freshwater > Lake > Hypolimnion/Profundal zone | place: USA: Wisconsin... | reverse complement strand
CCCTAGCCATACCAGAAAGTGGACCGTTCATCATGTCCATAGAGATTGGTTGCATAAATGCTGACACAAGAGGCATCCAGGTTCCAAAAACAAGAGAAACCGCCGTCAATGAATGGACACTCATTCTTGCATCGTACTTACCTTGAACTTTTTCGCCATGACCACGCGGCTCTTCCCCAATCATTTCTCTTTGGTAGTGACAATACGTTGCCGTTAATAGCACGGCAGGCGCTACAAGCAAATTCCACCAACAAGAAACTTTGAATGGTAACTCGAGAGTCCACGTGCGAACAAATAACATTAATGTTGTTTCTTCCGGCAAAGGGCGAAAGTGTCCAACGGTTAACAAATACAGTACATACAATACGGTACCAACAATTGTCAGTGTGGTCGCTGTTTGCAATCCTTTTTTCATTACATTAAGTTTTAAATGTTTTTGCCTACTCTCTTTGATACTGCTTTTCGGCATACGCAGTGAAATCCTTTATAAGCTTATCACATATATCTAAGAATGTCAATAGATCCATCCACACCCATTTTAAGGCCTAAAATACGAAAAAAGTGCTAAAAAACAACATGCTTCAAGGAGTTAAATATGCTATAAAGACCACATGCAAAAGAAAGTCATCATATTTGACATGGACGGCGTGATTTTCGACTCGATAGAAATGAGCTATCAACAAATGCTTTTAACATATCCCGAACTAACCCGCGATGAACACAAACATTTATCAAGTGGCAATTTCCATGATGAGCTTGAAAAATATAAAGCGAGTCATCCGTCCATCAAACGAAACGAAGAGGAACAGGCGCTTCACCGAACACGATACATGGCACTCAAACTTCAAAGCCCCCTCTTCCCCGGCATTGAAAAACTACTACGAGATCTACATCAACAGGGCCATATCCTTGTTTTAAACACGTCCGCTTTGGAAAGAAACAGTTTTCCTTTACTTGAAAAAGCAAACTTAAAACATGTTTTTGATTTTCTCGCCACGATGGATGTCTCAAAAAGCAAGGTCGAGAAATTCGCAATGATCGACAAAATGTATAACGCCTCAAAAAAAGACACCCTTTTCATTACGGACAGTTTGGGCGACATTCGCGAAGCGGATATTGGAGGAATACCAACTATTGCGGTTACGTGGGGTATTCATGATCGAGCTTACTTCCAGCGAGAAGTTCATAACAACGTGCTCGCCATCGTCGATTCCACCGAGGAACTTGAGCAGTTCATCAAGAATTATTAACGTGTACTTGCCCAATTTATTTTTATGTTATCTCAAGACCTTATTGAAAAAATCGAACAACAGACTCGCGACTTGGTATGGTGGAAACCAGAACAGATTGCTCGGGGCGAGCATTTAGTGAACAATCCCACAAAGGGTGAACGGTCTTGGAGCGTTCCAAGAAGTACCGGAAAGTTTTTGCATGACTTTGTAGAAAAAGAAAAACCAAAGGTCATTCTTGAACTCGGAACTTCTATTGGTTATTCGACTGTCTGGATTGCATCAGCAGCAAGTGAATATGGAGGGCATGTTTATTCAATTGAAAAGGAGTTGCATAAATGCGCGATTGCGAACGAAAATATTCGAGAGGCAGAACTTGAAAGGTACGTGACTATCACTCATGGATCGATCACAGAAGTACTCCAGGACGTGCCAGCGCTCGTCGGAGATCAGAAGATTGATTTCATTTTCATGGATGCAGACCGAGGCCATTATCATAAGTATTTCGAGCAACTCGAACCGTTTCTTTCCGAGAGCGCAGTTATCATTGCAGATAATGCCGTTAACATGCAAGTGAGAATGAGATTATTCTTGGAAATGCTCGCAAAAAAGAATTGGGCATATCAAATTATTGAAATGGATAATGGACTCCTCTTTGCACAAAAGAATACTCTCTAGTAACCAATAAAAAACGAACGCCGATGCGTTCGTTTTTTATTGGTTACTAGCCTGGCTACTACAAATGCGGAGAATGCAGGAGCTTAGGAGGACCAGAGTCTTCTGTGGAGGTTACCGATCAGGTGGAACATCGTAATAGTTGATCAAGAATTTTGCAAAATCAACGAACGGTGGAAGAAGCGTGTCAGATGAATATTTAGCTCCGTTTTTTGGATAGTAATCATACAAGAACACGATGAATTGCGGATTATTTGCCGGGAAATATGCCATGAATGTGTGCAAGTTTCGATCTTGATAATACCCACCGGTTCCGGGATCCGCAATTTGAGCCGTTCCCGTTTTTGCGGCAATTGAGTAGTGAGGAAGTTTAATCGTTCCGCCATCATAATTATCGAAAACAGTAATCAACATTTGGGTAATGGTCGCATCCGTTGATGGCTTGATAAGCTGTCCTGTTACCGGCCATGAAAGCTTTTTATTGATTCCGTTCGTGTAATCAATTTCAGACACAATGTGCGGCGTTACCAGGTGACCGCCATTTGCAAGAGCTGCAAGTGCTCGGATCATTTCGATCGGCGTTACCGCAATTCCCTGCCCGAATGCCGCGTTCGAATAATCAACGATGTTGTTTGGATCATTCAAGTTGGAAACAAGTCCGGAGCCTTCTCCAGGCAAATCAATCCCTGTTTTTTGATTAAAACCAAACGTAAGCCACTGATTTTTAAAAGCGGCCTTATTCATCTGCGACATCACGAAAACCATTCCCGTGTTGAGCGATTGATTGAGTACCGTTTGCATGGTTGTGCCAGGACCGCGCCCCCGCTTGTCGAAGTTATAAATGGTTGTATTGCCCACCTTCACAAACCCTTTATCATCGTACATTGTTGCCGGAGTCACGTCACCTTGATCAATCGCAATCGACATGATAATCGGCTTCATGATTGATCCTACTTCGTAATCATTTTGAATCAAAGGGTTATTAAATTGGGAAATATTCGTAACACTTTTCGTATTATTCAAATCAAATCCATCATCGAGCGCCATCGCATAAATAGCCCCGGTTTTGGGATCCATGACAATTCCGCCGGCACTGTCAGAATTCCATTTCTGCTTTACACCTTGGACAAGCTGCTCCAAATTCTGCTGAACCGTAGGTTCAATAGTCGTAACGACATCGCCTTCGGATTGACCCTGGCTTTTAACCACGGTGCTAATATCAGAAAAGACTTCCGCAAAAAAGTTTACATATAATTGGTCTCCTGTTCTCTGTAAAACAGTATTGTAAAATTGTTCGACGCCGTAACGGCCCGTGAAATTATTCCCCGCGTAAGCCATGAAGCCTATCACCTGCGACGCCAAACTCCCTGCAGGATAGTAACGCCAATTCATTTTGTAGATGGAAACACCTGTCAGCTTCATAGCGGATATCTGATTGGCAACATCACTTGAAATGTTTGTAGCAATTTCAACATACGTATCATTCGGCTTCGTCGCCTCAGCCAAAAAAGTTGCATGATCAAGATTGAGCAGTGTTCCTATTTTTGCATACACAGCTTCCGGATCAATGATTGTTTTAGGATCGACAGCTACTTTGAAGCCCGATTGAAGTGTTGCCGCGACAACGGTTGTTCCATCTTTTTGCGTAAAATAAATAGTTCCGCGCTGAAAAATATCTCCGAGCGGAGTAATGTATTGCCGATCAGCTAACTGTTCGTAGGAGTGTCCGTGAACAATTTGCAACAAAAAAAGCTTGGCAATGAAAATCACCACAACAAGCAGTACTACGATGGAGATAGATCGTAATCTTTTTTGAAACAAGTTTAAATCCATTGGCGAAATTATATCACGGTTATGAGCATTTAGTAATGACAATATCCGCCCCTCGCGACGGTTTCGTGCGAGGAGCTACATCGTGCTGTCTAAAATAAATTCCTATTTCATCGCAAATGTCTGAGCTCCCGGATTAGTGTAGGCAAAATCAGGAGTTTCTGAATCCACAAATCCAAGCTCCGTCGCCTTGGTCATCGTAATACTTGATGCAAGGTTGAAATAATTTATCTGAAGTGCCGAAACAGCTGCGCCTGTCGTTTGAATCTGACTCGTCAAAGCCTGTCGCTGATCAATCGCAACAACCGTATGTCCGATGAAGAACGAGTACACCCCAAAAAGAAGCACGATACCTCCGAGAAGCTGCTTGTTGTATATTCCCAAGAAAAGTTTTTTGATAGGCGACATTATTGTTTGAGTCATATAAATGTTTAAGTGATAATTTTTTCTAAAATTCTTAGTTGTGCGCTTCGCGCTCGAGGATTTTTCGAAAGCTCCTGATTGCTTGGCGTGATTGGTTTTTTCGTGATGAGCGTTGCAAAATCTGCATGCGCTTTGTCTCGAAAATAATTTTTGACGATTCTATCTTCTCCACTATGGAATGAAATGATAGCGAATCGTCCGTGTTGCTTAAGGGCATTAAATCCTTTCTCTAAAATGTCTTTCAAGGCTCCGTATTCATCGTTGACGGCAATGCGAAGCGCTTGGAATGTTTTTGTCGCGGGATTAATACGAGATTTCGGATTTTTCGGCACTGCTCGAGCAACAATTTCAGCAAGGTCGAGCGTTGTGTCAATTTTGCGAATCGCTCGTTCTTCAACAATCCTTCGTGCGATTCTTCGCGAATATCGTTCGTCTGCGTAGGCATATAATGCATCAGCAATCATTTCTTCATCCCACTTGTTGACGATATCCCAAGCAGTCACGTCGTCTTTGGTAGGATTATCTTTCAACGTCATGTGAAGCGGTCCGTCGACTTGGAATGAAAATCCTCGGGCGCCGTCAGCAATTTGAAATGATGACCAGCCAAGATCCAAAAATATTCCGTCGACCTGTGCAATATTGTTTTTCTCCAGCACCTTGTCGATATTTCGAAAGTTGTCTTGAACGAGGATGACCCTGCAGGTAATTCCGTTTTCTTTTGAAAGTTTTTCCTTTGCGCGCGCTATTGCATTCGAATCCAGATCGAAACCAATCAAAGTCCCATCCGGCCCCAAATGTTTTGCAATTTCCAGCGCATGCCCCGCTCCCCCCAACGTTCCATCAACATACACACCGTCTATTTTTATTGAAAGAGCATCTATAGATTCTTGAAACAGTACTGGTATGTGCATAGAAATACGTCACCACCTTCAGAGCAAATCGCACGCGAGCAAGAGATGACAATTTTCCGAATCTCGGGTGCGACGGCCTCGAGCAATCCGAGTGAGGATAAATTTGTCGCTCTTGCGAAGCCGTCGCGATTTGCGCAAAGCTAGCAACTAAAGAGTTAAATCATTCCAATATCCGCTAACTTCTGTGCCAACACATTCGCCTGATCCTCTACCCCCGATGTATATGTCACCCAAGCTTCCTCATTCCATAATTCAATTCTGTTATGAATTCCCGCCACGACGACTTTCGTCGAAAGGCCCGCATAACTTTTCAGATGATCAGGAACAAGGACTCGCCCGCTTCCATCGACATCGGTTTCCGTCGCACCTCCGAGCATTGCTCGCGAGAATCCGCGGCCCTCGCTTGAACCGATTGAAAGCCCTGCTAATTTGTCAGAGAATTTTTTCCACTCATTGACCGGATACACAAAAAGACAACGATCGAGACCTCGCGTGATAATTATTTTTTTTCCCATCTCTTTGCGAAACTTCGCTGGAAGAGAGAGGCGATTTTTGTCGTCCATGGTGTGACGGTATTCTCCGATTAACATAATTTTTTAGGACTCGTTAGGAAATCTTATTTCCCACTTCATCCCACTACAATTGTACTTCATCCCACCGTGTAACACAATAACCCGCTCTATGGCTTTCTGTGGATAACCGAGTAACGTTTTCAGTTCCCTGTTTCGAACTTTTTGAGAAACAAAAAAGCCCTCCGATATAATCCGAAAAGGCTCACAAAAGGTTCATCCCTATCTTCTTATAATGCCTCCATTCTTTCCTAAGAAGCTTGAAGACATCAGGATAGAGAGCAAAAACAGCTTCCTGATTATTAAACTCCGTTCGGCTGACATAGGCTATTCCGACAACACGATCTCTACATCGAATCTCAATGAAGGTATTGTCTGATTGCTCAAAGTTTTTATAGTCTACCTTGAAGCCAAACAGTTCAGGAGCTTTTTTGTTTCCATCACAAACTTTTACCAAAGAGTTTCTTATGGAGACCATAAACCTGTTAAGCCGTCTTGATATAGGCGAGTATTCCGGCTCAAGAGGACACCTGATTCTTTTGGGAACGTATACATTAAGCACCGTTTTCCCCACGATTACTTTCTGCATAGTTCTTGTTTTATTGTGATTTACTTACCCGAGTTATACATTGTATCCAAGCAAAAAACAAGCTTGCGCTTGCTTTTTGGAATTTAGATTAAGAAATCTTGAACTTCATGAAAGGCTGTCGGTGTCCCTTTTTCTTGTAGTATCGTGACTTCTGCTTGTATTGAACAACGTCAATCTTTTTGCCTCGGCCTGACTCGATGAATTCTGCTGCAACCGTTGCGCCTGCAATCGTAGGAGTTCCGATCTTAGTAGTTGAACCATCGTCAACCGCAAGAACCTGATCAAAAGTGAATGTGTCGCCGGCTTTCATGTCGCCATCCATTTTTTCAATTGTGATAATGTCGCCTGGTCGAACAAGGTATTGCTTACCACCTGTTGCAATAATGGTGAATCCTACTGCATCAGTTTTTTTAGCGACTTTCTTTGCGACGTTTTTAGTTGTCTTTACTGCCTTTTTAGCTGGTGTTGCTTTTGCCATAGTGGAATGAGAATAGCACAAAGGTTTTAAATCCGCAAGTGCTGTGCCAGACTTTCTCTTTCAAACCAAACACAGGCTCCCCAAACGCCTTGACAAGTCGGAACTCTAAAGTATTATGATCGCAGGTATTTGCACATCACTCTTAAATTTAGCTGCTTATGACATCTGATATCGCTTCAGAACTTATTATGGTAGACAGGGATAAGCCATTTAAACTCCCCGTCGAATTCACTGACAAATTTGGAGGTTTCTCGATTAAGTTTCAAAACAAAAAGGCCAAACAAGTGTTGGAATTTACCTTGGATGACGTAATCTTTATGGACGTACCAAAAGAATACCCCATGAAAGCCAGCCACTTTTGCAATAATCTTGTCGGCTGGGGACATACTCCCTTAGACGCTTATTGTGCAAGAGCCATTTTTGAAAATAAGCTCTTTTTGGAAGGACTCAAATCCTTATGGAAAAATCCAAAAGGAAAGGCCGTGTATTCCCCCAACTATTTGTCTTCAGTCAGTTTTTTAGGCACTCACTTTTCTAAAGAACGGGTAGATCACTTTTTGTGCTTGAAGTATGACCTGGAAAATCCACAAGCAAAACCTGCACTCGTAGTATATGAGGATGCGCCAAGATGGAAAAGACACCTGGACTACGCTTTAGTGTTCAAAAAGGAATTTATTGAAAGGTGCCTTAACGGTTGACCTGACCCTCTTACTTCGCCAACTGTTGGCAAAGTAAGAGGTTTTTAATTTGAGGAGAACTCACCGAGCCTATATTTTATGCATCAAATAAGCTATACTGTAAATATTCTAGGAATCGGCCTAAATTCGGTAAGAATTTACCCATTTCCTCGTCATATCGTATGAGAGAATCCCCCCAAGACAAACAGCAAAAATTCCTTGAAATATATGACAGTTTCAGCGATGAAATCTTTCGGTTTTGCCTATCCAAAACAAGAAACCGAGATGAGTCGCTTGATATCACTCAGGAAGCCTTCGTGAAAACGTGGGATTACATGAGGTCAGGCAAGACGATTGATATGGCTCGCCCATTTTTATACAGAATAGCGCGTAATATCATCATCGATCACAGCCGCAAAAAGAAAGCCTTATCTCTTGATTCTATCTTTGAAAAAGGCGCTGAGGCTGAAACCGTCTACGATGTCGAGGAACCGGAAAGCATTCCGACGGGACGGCATCTCGATCAGGAAGCCTTGATTGATAAACTAAAGCAGCTTCCCGAGCATCACTACGAAATTCTGGTTCTCAGATATATCCAAGAGCTCACTCTTTCCGAAATTGCAAAGATGTACAAGGAATCTGAAAACACCATTTCAGTAAAAATTCACCGAGCCATCAAGCTTGCCCAAAAACTTTTCCCGGAACAAGATCAGGAAATAGGAAGACAATTATATGAATAACAAAAACCCTTTCGAAACAATTCAACAGTGGATGCAGGCCAATCAAATGACTGCTCAAGAAAAGCGGAAGCTCAAGCAATCGCTTGTTTCATATATGACGACTCACCCTGTGAAGTCGGGACTTTTGTCACCGTATACATTCCGATATGTCACCATGGCCCTCGCGAGTCTCGTACTCGTGCTTGGTGCATCAGTCGGCATCACTCATGCAGCCATGAGTGCCCTTCCCAACCAAAAATTGTATCCTCTTAAAATTTGGATCGAACAAGTGAAGTCCGATAACGAAAAAACTCCTGCTGCCAAAATCGCATTTGAAACCACTCGCATTGAAACTCGTTTCCACGAAGCAAGCGAACTTGCCATCAAACACGAACTGGATGCAACAAATTCCGGAATTATCGAATCGGGTATCCAGAATTCTCAAGACACCATCAATAACGTAGCGAATTCTATAAGCGCTACAGATCCTGAACTCGCTCTTGCGGCAACCAATAATCTTGAAACGACTTTTTCAAGTAATGGAAAAATCTTGAGCGCAATCGGACAGAATACCAATCAGGATCTTGGAACGATTATTCTTGGCGCAGAAACCACCACTCAAAAACTTGCAACTGAACAAGTAACCTTTGCGCAAATCGTCGCGATGAAACCAAACGTGGACACCAAATCGACAGCCATTGCCACGCTTGCAACTGTTGAAGCAAGTCTAGGATCTTCTGCAACTGCCCCTACTCCAAGCACTTCTACAACTAATACAACAAGCACCACTGTCGCGACAACAGCAAACAATCAAACGAGCTCTTCTGTTTCAGTCACGACAACAGCATCAGCAGCAGCGACACCTGAAACTACTTCAGCAGTTGTTGCCGCTCCAGACTCTACGACTGCAAACACGGTAAATACTTCCTCTGCGGTAGTTGCGCCAACAGCTACGACTCCCAACACAACAACTGCAGCCCAGACTCTCGTGACTCAGGCTAAGTTGCAAATGTCAGCGGGTTCATATAGTGATGCTGTGGTTACTCTTCAAAAAGCTCAGCAAATCTTGGATGAGGCAGGCCTCACCCAATCTCTTGAAAACACTTATCAAGTTAAGGTAAATCCTACAGACTCGACAACCTCAAGCGACTCGACTACTGCGACGTCATCACCAAGCACCATCGGCGCATCTAACTCATCACCTGACTCAACGGCAACCTCTGATACTTCTTCAGCTATCGTTCCTACTCCTGCAACTGCATCAGCAAGTGTGTCAGCAGCGACGACCCTTCGCGCAAAATTAATTAAATAATTATTAGTGTCTTTTGCCTCGGATTAAAATTTCAGAAAGACTCTTGCAAAAAATTAGAAAATCAATATACTACTGCAGGACTGTTCTTACGAAATTAGACCGTCTCTATTTGTAGGGATGGTCGGTTAGTTTTGATTTATTCACGACTGACTCCCTGTCACTGCTTCGGCATGACAGGGGCCTGGGCCCTTAGCTTAGTTGGTAGAGCGCCTCACTTGCACTGAGGAGGTCAGGAGTTCGAATCTCCTAGGGTCCACATTAGTAGAATCCGCACCTGAAAAGGCGGATTCTGCTTTGAAAATACTGGCTACTTCGGCGGTTCGAAACTTTTTCCCGTCAGATTTTGAACCCGTAACTTTTTTGCCAAACAAAAAACCAAGAGCCTATGGTTTTACTCACAAACTCTCGGGGTGACTTTTTTCAGTCAGTCACCTCAAACGCTTCACGAAGGTATGCCGCTAATCCTCCTTCCTTGGCTTCAAGCTGCAAAAACTCTTCATTTTTATGCAACTCTGTTATCAGAGGAAGCGAGGAAACCTGCTTGGGGTGTTCGTCCACGAAATCATACTGCCCTGCATGCCTGTCCTTGATGATATGAACAGAGGGATCTGAAATCGCTTTTTCAATGATACGGTCAAGTTCAGGAACCACTATCGGTTCGACACCAAAAGCTTTCTTAACTTCCTCGGTCAGAATTTGAACAATCTCGTCTTCCGAAAAGTTTCCTGCGACATGGTCTTCAAGGCACTCTCGGATAATGTAAATTTTTTTGGCGCCTGGGTTTTTTTGCTTTGCAATTTCAACTAAAACACTTGCTACTTCAGGCGAAAAGCCAAAACCCGTTTTCTGGTTGATGGTATCATCAATAGTACACCATCCTCCTTGATAGTTAATGAAGGTAATGCCGTACTTTTCCGACAGTAAACGCTCAATGACTTTCAGATCAAGCTTGTTGCCATTCATTGGCACTTCAGCAAGACTCAGTTCTATAGGAATGACTTCGAGCTCTTTAATCTGCGATAGTTCGTACATGCAGGTATAGTCAAGCTCGACTTTCTGTCCCTTGTGTTGAAGGATCGCTTCAAAAATCTTTTTTGCATCAGGCTGTTCGCCTTTGTTGAATAGTGGTTTTACTTCGGGAAACATTGCACAATACAAATCGTTTGCACGAAAAATTGGCGCAACGGCAAGAGGCTTCTTTTCCTTTTCTATTTTACCTCCTTTGTTGTCTCCGATTTCAGGACTAAAATTTGGGGTTATGTTCATAGTTTTATTTTATCGTTTTTTAATGATTTCACAAACAGGTTAGCAAAGCCATTGACATAATTAAATACTCATGCTAAATTCACGGAGATGGTACAATTATAAACAATCAAATACTGTTATATGAAAATGTTAAAAACGATAACTGAGCTTGACGGAAAAGTTTACAAGGCACTTTTTGGTATTCCAAAAGAAGTGTCATTTATCGGAAGTGATGGACTGCACATGAGTGACGGTAATACTCCACCCCTCTTCTTGGTAGAGAAAGTAGTTTCTATCTCAGAAATTGAAAGGGAGTTTCAGGAAAAGATTGAGTCTCTCAAGGAAGATGCTGCCTTTCAGAAGAATCTTTCTGATCTTCTTCAGGCCAAAGAGGATCAGATTAAATTTGTAAAGGAACAAAATTATGAAGCAGCAGCAAGAACTCGTGACGAAATGATACCAAAATTGAAAAAGGAGCTTGCTGGACGCCTCGGATTGAGCCTTTATGGAGTAAACAAGCTAAATTTTGATTAAAACCTTAAGCCTTAATTTCCGTTGCGGAAATGAAACGACCCTCTCCCTGAGGGCTGTTTTTTATTCCCTAAAAATTGAACGTGTGAACTATGATGCCCATATTCAATCTTTTTTGATACCCCAGATTTTATGGGTACAGAGAAAGTAAGTACCCTGAAGGAGATACAACGAAGATTATTTGAATTAAAAATCCCAACTGAAAGGTTGGGGTGTGATTTGTTAAAAGTCTGTTTAAGTTATTCAGCGGGTGCAAACACTGGCCAATCAACACTACCAACGGGTTCGAAAGCATCATAGCTTGAAAGGGTATAGATTTTTCTTCCATTCTTGGCTGTATCTACTTTTTTCATTTCAAGGGAGACAATCTTTGTCGGGAGAACATTGTATTTCAGAGATTTACATTGTTGGTAGGTAGTACTGTCGACCAGTAGTGTTTTTATGGTGTCGGGATCTTGAATTCCAACGACAATTTGAAAATAAGGATCGTTCGGCCATTTGTTCCCTATACCGAGGAGCAATCCATCGATATGATCGTCAGTTTTTTTACCTGAACAGCCAACTATAAACAAAGAGAGAATAAAGAAATATTTTTTCATGATGGGGTTTTTAGTTCTTTCTTTCACCTTACCCGATCAATTGACAGAAGTCAATATGAATGCTAAATTCACCAAAGAAGTTATTTAGAATCATAAAAATATGAGGCCATGCTACAGTACGGAAACCTTGGAGGAAAAGACTATCGGATCAGAATCAAGGAATTTACCACGCCAAAGGGGGAGGCCAGTCAAAAGGCAAGTAACTGGTATAATGACCTTCTTGGAAAAGAAA
>Ga0316217_10006166_pt1 | contig 12023 bp, 24 predicted proteins | sample 1anoAmetaG_FD_203633 | JGI IMG/M metagenome (GOLD analysis project Ga0316217, IMG submission 203633) | Freshwater microbial communities from Trout Bog Lake, Wisconsin, USA - 1anoA | ecosystem: Environmental > Aquatic > Freshwater > Lake > Hypolimnion/Profundal zone | place: USA: Wisconsin... | reverse complement strand
CGTCACTATATCGAGCCATTGTTCTCCTCCTCTCTTAAACCCGGCGCCGCTTGGGAGGGCGGCAGCCATTGTGGGGAATGGGGGTGACGTCGCGGATGCTGGTCACGGAAATGCCGGCGGCGTTGAGGGCGCGGATGGCGCTCTCACGACCCGCGCCGGGCCCCTTGACACGGACGTCCACGGACCGGATGCCCTGCTCTTTGGCGGCTTCGGCAGCGACGCCCGCGGCGATCTGCGCGGCGAACGGCGTGCCCTTCCGGGTGCCCCGGAAGTTCTGGTTGCCCGAAGAAGCCCAGGAGAGCATGTTCCCCAGTGGGTCAGAGATGGAAATGATGGTGTTGTTGAACGAGGCCTGGATGTGCGCCACGCCATGGGGTACGTTACGTTTCTCTTTTTTCTTGACCACCTTCTTGCCGGCGGTCTTTGACTGAGTCTTGGCCATATCAGTTCCTCAATCCTTACTTCTTCTTGCCGGCGACGGTCTTGCGCTTGCCCTTGCGGGTCCGCGCGTTAGTGTGGGTGCGTTGGCCACGGACGGGCAGCCCCTTGCGGTGGCGCAGCCCTCGGTAACATCCGATGTCCATCAGCCGCTTGATGTCCAGGCCGATGTTCTTGCGGAGATCACCTTCAACCGTTTCTTCCGACGTGATGACGCGCCGGATCCGGCCGACTTCTTCCTCGGTGAGATCGCGCACCTTGGTGCCGAAATCAACCTTGGCCCGGGTGAGAATGCTCAATGCCTTGGGCCGGCCAATGCCATAGATGTACGTGAGCGCAATCTCGATGCGCTTGGCAATTGGCAGATCAACACCTGAGATGCGTGCCATGCTTACTCCTTAACCTTGGCGCTGTTTGTGCTTGGGATTCTTTTTGCAAATGATCCGGTTGATGCCTTCTCGGCGGACCACTTTGCAGTGCTCGCACAACTTCTTGATGGAGGGCCGTACTTTCATGAATTCCCCCGATGGGACGAATGGGCGTTACTTGAATCGGTAAATGATGCGGCCGCGGCTGAGATCGTAGGGCGTAACCTCGACCAGGACCCGGTCACCAGGAAGAATGCGGATGAAGTTCTTTCTCATTTTGCCGCTGATGTGCGCGAGCACCTGGTGCTTGTTCTCCAGCTCAACCCGGAACACGGCATTGGGCAATGACTCAACCACTGTGGCTTCGAGCTCAATGGCTTCTTCTTTGCTCAAGCTGGCTCCTCGAAAAGCTGGTTCAACAGGGCGTGGACGGTATCCGGATGCTGGGCGCCGTCGACGCTTCTGTAGTTGGGCATGCCCTTGTAGAACGCCTGCAGGGGAAGGAAGGTCCGGTTGAACTCCTCCATCCGGATCTGCAGGGCCTCGAGGGTGTCGTCGGCCCGGTGCTTCAGCGTGCTGCCGCACAGGTCGCAGATGCCCTCCAGCTTGGGCGCCTTGGATTTCAGGTTGTAAATGGCCCCGCAGCTGTTGTTGCTGCAGACCCTCCGGTTGACGATCCGGTCCGCCAGTTCCTGCTCCTGGATCTCGATGTCCATCACGAAACCCAAAGCGATACCCTGCGAGGAGAGGAAAGTCTGCAGGGATTCCGCTTGAAATAGGGTTCGGGGATAGCCGTCGAACAGCACATCGCCAGTCTCGTCCTGCAGCCGCGCGAAAACGACGCCGTTGACTGTGCTGTCATCCACAAGCTTGCCACTGGCCATGAGGGCCTTGGCCCTCAGGCCTACTTCCGTTCCTCTCGAAACGGCATCTCTCAGAATATCACCTGTAGACAGGTGGATCAAAGACCTTTTTTCCACCAGGCGTTTGGCCTGGGTGCCTTTCCCGCAAGCGGGGGGTCCTAGCAGAATGTGGACTTTCATTTCGATCGACCTCCGGCTTTGGCGAGGCGTCCACCGCGGATCCGCCCCTTCTCAAGGAAACCATCGTAGCGGCGCATGACCTGGTAGCTTTCCAACTGGGCCACGGTATCCAGGGCCACGCCGACGACGATCAGGAGGGAGGTTCCACCGAAGTAGAAGTTCAACCCCGGCATGCTGTTGGTGATCACCAGCGGAACGATGGAGACCAGGGCGAGGTAGACGGCGCCGGCGAAGGTGAGCTTCGACAGGATGCTGTCCATGTAGATGCTGGTTTCCCGGCCCGGCCGGATGCCCGGGATGTAGCCGCCGGACTTCTTCATGTTGTCGGCGGTCTCGTCCGGGTTGAAGACGATGCTGGTGTAGAAGAACGCGAAGAACACCACGACGATGACGAACACCGGAGTGTAGATCCAGAAGTGGGTCTGCGGGCTGATGAAGGATGAAGCCTTGGCCAGCCATTCCCATCGCGTGAACTGGGCGATGGTGGCCGGGAAGAAGATCACGGAACTGGCGAAGATGACGGGCATGACGCCGGCGGTGTTGACCTTGAGCGGGAGGTAGGAGCTGCGCTGGCTGGCCATGCTGGAGGAATCCACCCGCCGGGCGTAATGGATGGGAATGCGGCGGTAGGCGTTTTCCACGAGGACGACGGCCAGGAGCACGGCGGTCATGGCCACCAGCAGGAGCACGAACACCCCCGGAGGCGCCACGTTGCCCTTGTTGGCCAGCGAATCCTTCAGCATGGAGCCGATGGTTCCGCCCGCCCGGGGCAGCCCGGCGACGATGCCGGCGAAGATGAGCAGGGAGATGCCGTTGCCGATCCCCCGTTCGGTGATCTGCTCGCCGATCCACATCACGAAGATGGAACCCGTGGCAAGGGTGAAGGCGCAGAGCAGCTTGAATTCGACCCCAGGGATGATGACCACGTCCGGACCGAGGCTCTGGGCCAGGGAGGCGACGCCGAAGCCCTGGATGAAGGCCAGGCCGACCGTGAGGTAGCGGGTCCACTGGTTGATCTTGTTGCGGCCCGCCTCGCCTTCCTTCTTCTGAAGGTTCTCGAGGGTGGGGACCACCGCCCCCATCAGCTGCAGCACGATGCTGGCAGTGATGTAGGGGGTGATGCCCAGGGCGAATACGGAGAATTTCTTGAAGGCGCCGCCGGAGAACAGATCCACAACGTTGAGCAGATCTCCCGCCTTGCCCAGGTTCTTGGCAAGGGCTTCAGCGTTCACGCCCGGAACCGAAACATGCACGCCGAGCCGGTAGATCACGAGCATGATCAGCGTGAAAGCAAGACGCTTGCGGAGTTCGGGGTTGGAGAAGAGCTGGCGAAGTTTTTCCATCCTGGTTGAACCTTATTTGGCCGGTTTGGCGCAGGGCGGCTCTTGGATCGTGCCGCCGGCGGCCAGAATGGCTTCCCGGGCGCCCTTGGTGACACGGTCGGCAACGACGGTGACCTTGTGGGTCAGTTCGCCGTTGTTCAGTACGACCAGGCCGTTGATCGTGCTGTTCACGAGCTTCTTGTCGCGCAGGGATTCCAGGCAGACCGTCTCGCCTTCGGCGAAGTGGGTGGAGATGAAGGTGAGGTTCAGTTCCTGCAGGATCTGGGCATGGATGTTGGTGAAGCCGCGCTTGGGCAGCCGGCGGACCAGGGACATCTGGCCGCCTTCGAACCCGCGCTTGGCGGAGTAGCCGCGGCGGGACTTCTGGCCCTTTTCGCCCCGGCCGGCGGTCTTGCCGTTGCCGGAGCCCTTGCCGCGACCAACGCGCTTGCGGTCCTTGACGGCACCTTCAGCTGGCTTGAGTTCGTTCAATTTCATGGCTTACCCCTTCACCGTAACGTCGATGAGGTAGGGAATGCGCTTGACCATGCCATGCACATTCGGCGTGTACTCGCACTCGCGGGTGTCCCCGACCTTCTTGAGGTGGAGGGTCTGGAGGAAGGCCCGGTGCTTGGGCACCGTGCAGATCTTGGAGCGCTTGAGGGTCAGGATGACCTGCTGTCCGAGGAACTGTGACATGTCTAGGCCTCCGCCTGATCCAGGCCACGGTTGACCATGACCGTGTAGGGATCCATGAGGCTCTTGAACCCTTCGAAGGTCGCGCGGACCACGTTGTGCGGGTTGGAAGAACCAAGGCTCTTGGTGAGCACGTTCTTGATGCCGGCAGCTTCCATGATGGCGCGGACCGCGGCGCCGGCGATGACGCCGGTGCCCTCGGGAGCGGGCTTCATGAGCACCGAGCCGGAGCCGAAGCGGCCGGTGATCGGGTGCGGGAGGCTGCTGTTGGGGGAGATCGGGACCTTGATCATGTTCCGCTTGGCGCTCTCGATGCCCTTCTTGATGGCCGAGGGGACTTCGAGGGCCTTGCCGAGGCCGAAACCGACCTTGCCGTTGCCGTCGCCCACCACCACCAGCGCGGAGAAGGAGAAGTTCTTGCCCCCCTTGACCACCTTGGTGACTCGGCCGACGTAGATGACCTGGTCCTTCATTTCGCCCGACTGGGACGAATCCTGGGAATGCCTGGGATCTGGTGCGTTGTATGCCATTGGCCCCTCCTTAGAACTGGAGCCCGGCTTCGCGGGCGCTGTCAGCCAGCGCCTTGACGCGGCCGTGGTAGACATATCCATTGCGATCGAAGACTACCGCGGTGATGCCCTTCTCTTTGAGACGGGCCGCGATGCAGGCTCCAACCACCTTGGCGGCATCAATATTGGCGCCACTCTTGAGCGTCCCGCGGACGTCCTTCTCGAGGCTGCTGGCGGCGGCCAGGGTGACGCCCTGGGTGTCGTCGACGGCCTGGACGTAGATCCGCTTGAGGCTCTTGAAGATGGTAAGGCGGGGACGCTCGGGGGTCCCGCTGATGCGCCCGCGGATGCGGGCCTTCGTCTGTTGACGGCGAAGCGTGAGATCTTTACCCATGGTTTCTCCCTACTTCCCGGTCTTGCCGGCCTTGCGGCGGATGACTTCTCCCGTGTACTGGACACCCTTGCCCTTGTAAGGCTCCGGCTTCCGGAACTTGCGGATGTCGGCGGCGACCTGGCCGACCAACTGCCGGTCGATCCCGGTGACGGTGAGGTGGGTGTTCTTCTCCACGGCGATGGTGATGCCCTCGGGGGCGTTGTAGTTGATCGGGTGACTGTAGCCCAGATCAAGACGAAGGCTGGTGCCTTCCATCGCTGCCTTGTAGCCGACGCCGACGATATCCAGTTCCTTCTTCCAGCCCGTCGTCACGCCGAGGACGGCGTTGTTGATGAGGGCGCGGGTCAGGCCGTGGAAAGCCCGGTACTGGGCTTCGTCGGAGACGCGGGTCAGGTTGATGGAATCGGCCTGCACGTCGACGGTGATCCCAGCGTGGATCGGGCAGCGGAGCGTGCCCTTGGTTCCTTCGACGACGGCCTCAGCCCCGTGGATGGTCACTTTGACGCCTTTCGGCAGTGCCACTGGCTTTTTTCCGATGCGAGACATGGTGGTTTCCTTGGAAAGGGTTTGAGTGCTTGAAGGTCTACCAGACGTGCGCGAGGATCTCGCCGCCCAGGTTCTGCTTGCGGGCGTCCTTGCCCGTCAGCAGCCCCTTGGGGGTGGTGAGGATGGCGATGCCCAGGCCGCCGTGGACCTCGGGGATCTCCTTGACGCCGGCATAGACCCGCAGGCCGGGGCTGGAAATGCGCTTCAGGCCGTGGATGACGGGGTCGCCGGTCTTGACGTACTTGACGTTGACGATCAAGTAGTTGCGGCCTTCGTGCTCCACCGTCTTGAATCCGTGGATGTAGCCTTCCTGCTTGAGGATGGCGGACAGGCGCACCTTCATGCTGCTGGCCGGGATGACCACGGAATCGTGGCCGGCCATGATGCCGTTGCGCAGGCGGGTGAGGTAATCAGCGATCGGATCGGTGTTCATGGTTGCCTCTCCTTACCAGCTCGACTTCTGAACGCCCGGAAGCTCGCCGGCGAGGGCGTGCTTGCGGAAACAGAGGCGGCAGAGTTCGAACTTGCGCATGTAGCCCCGGGGACGACCGCAGCACTTGCAGCGGTTGCGGTGCTGGGTCGAGAACTTGGGTTTGACACTGTCTTTATAGATCTTGCAGTTGCTGGCCATGTGGGCTCCTTGCTACTTGCGGAAAGGCATGCCCAAATGGGCGAGCAGCGCGCGGGCTTCGGGATCCGTCGGCGCCGACGTGACGAAGGTGATGTTCATGCCCTTGATCTTCTCCACCTTGGAATAATCGATTTCCTGGAAGATCAGCTGGTCCTTGAGGCCCAGGGTGTAGTTGCCCCGGCCGTCGAAGGACTTGGTGGGCACGCCGCGGAAGTCCCGGACCCGGGGCAGGGACAGCGTCACCAGCCGGTCGAGGAACTCCCACATGCGGGGACCGCGCAGGGTCACCATGCAGGCGATCGGCATGCCGGCCCGCAGCTTGAACTGGGCGACGCTCTTCTTCGCCTTGCGCACGACGGCCTTCTGGCCGGCGATGGCAGTCAGCTCGTCCACGGCGACGTCCAGGACCTTGATGTTCTGGATGGCGTCGCCGACGCCCATGTTGATGACGATCTTCTGCAGACGGGGAATCTGCATGGCCGACGTATAGCCAAATTCTTCCTTGAGCTTTGCCGCGACTTCAGCGACATAGCGGGCCTTGACGCGGGGCTCCGCATGAACTGTCATGGTGTCCTCCATTTCCGGGGGGCGACTACGTCCCCAGGGTTCGGGAGAGCGGAAGGGCTTGGGTCCGGCGGTCCGGCCTGTTTCCTTCCAAACTCGGTTTTCAAAAGAGTCCGGCCGGCCGGAGTCCGGCAGGCAGGGGTTCCGCCGACAGCAATCCATCGGCGGAACGACCATTCTCTCACAAAAGAGAATGAAAGATACTGCTAAACATCAATTCGATCGGTGGAACTAGGCCCGCTTGCGGGTGGGCTTCTGGGTCTTGGGGTCGACCAGCATGACGTTGGAAGCGTGGATGGCGGCTTCCTTGGAGATGATGCCGCCGCCCTCGCCGGTCTGCTGGTTGGGCTTGGTGGCCTTCTTGATCATGTTGAGGCCGGTGACCGTGACCTTGTTGCTGGCCGGGCTGACCTTGGCGATCGGGCCCTGCTTGCCCTTCTCCTTGCCGGCGATGACCACGACGGTATCGCCCTTCTTGAGCTTCATCTTGACCGGTTTTTCCATTAGAGCACCTCAGGAGCGAGGGAAACGATCTTCATGTACTTCCGCTCGCGCAGTTCGCGGGCCACGGGGCCGAACACGCGGGTGCCCACGGGTTCGCCGTCCTTCTTGATGATGACGGCGGCGTTCTCGTCGAAGCGGATGTAGGAGCCGTCCTTGCGGCGGAAGGCCTTGCGCTGGCGGACGATGACCGCCTGGACGACGGCCTTCTTCTTGACGGTGCCGCCGGGAATGGCTTCCTTGACGGAAGCGGTAATGACGTCGCCCAGCTGGGCGATCCGGCCGACCCCGCCGCCCAGCGGCAGGATGCAGCAGATCTTCTTTGCGCCGGAGTTATCGGCGACGGTGAGCATGGATCCCATCTGAATCATAGTGGCTCCTTACTCCCCGGACTTCTGGGTGATCTCGAGGACCATCCAGCGCTTGTGCTTGGACAGGGGACGCGACTCAACGATCCGGACCACATCGCCGATCTGGCAGGTGTTGTTCTCGTCGTGGGCCATGAATTTGGCGGTTTGCTTGACGGTGCGGCTGTAGAGGGGGTGCTGGAACTTGCGCTCCACCTTGACCACCACAGTCTTGTCGGCCTTGTTGGAGACCACGACGCCGCTGCGAATCATTTTGTGTTCTAGGCTCATCGTCTACCTCACAGGGCCAGTTTGAACTTGAGGGCAGTCTTGACGCGGGCAAGTTCACGGCGCGTCTTGCGGATCTCGGCGGTGTTCTCCACCTGCCCGACGGCATGCTGGATGCGGAGGGTGAACCGCTTGGCGGCCAGGTCGGCCTCCAGCTGCGCCAGCTCCTCGGTGCTCTTTCCAGCCATCTCGCTGAAAGGATTCTTTTTGTTCATCACATTCCTCTCATTCTTCCGGCGGGGTTCGGGAGATGAACTCGGTGGCCACGGAAAGTTTCATTTGGGCCAGCCGGAGCGCTTCCTTGGCGGTGGTTTCGTCCACGCCTTCCATCTCGAACAGGACGCGGCCGGGCCGGATCACGCACACCCAGCCGTCGGGAGCGCCTTTTCCGGAGCCCATGCGGGTCTCGGCGGGCTTGCTGGTGGTGGGCCGGTCCGGGAAGATCCGGATCCAGATGCGCCCGCCGCGCTTGATATGGCGGGTCATGGCAATACGGGCGGCCTCGATCTGGCGGTTGGTCAGCCAGCAGTGTTCGGTGGCCTTGAGCCCGAAATCGCCAAAGGAGAGCTCGTTGCCGCGGGTCGCCTGGCCGTGGGTGCGGCCTTTCTGGACTTTGCGGTGCTTGACTTTGTTCGGCATCAACATGTTAGTTCACCTCAGCGCTTCACGGTTTCGACAGCGGCTTCGGCAAGGTTGACCCATACCTTGACGCCGATGATGCCGTAGGTGGTCTTGGCTTCGGCGAAGCCGTAGTCCACGTTGGCGCGGATCGTCTGGAGAGGCATCTGGCCGGAGAGATAATCCTCGGTGCGGGCGATCTCGGCGCCGTTCAGGCGGCCGGAGACCTTGATCTTGAAGCCCTTGGCACCGAAGCGCATGGCGGCCTCCTCGGCCTTGCGCATGGCGCGGCGGAAGGCGATGCGGCGCTCCAGCTGCTGGGCGACGCCCTCGGCGACCAGCTGGGCGTCGATCTCGGGCTTCTTGATCTCCTGGATGTCGACGCTCACGGGACGCTTGAGCTTGGCCTGCAGGTCCTCGCGCAGCTTGTCGATCTCGGCGCCCTTGCGGCCGATGACGATGCCCGGGCGGGCGGTGAAGATGCGGACGGTCACCTTGTCGGCGGCGCGCTCGATGTCGATCTTGGAAACCATGGCGTTCAGGCCGTGGAGCTGGCCCTTGAGCTGCTTGCGCAGCTTGAGGTCCTCGTGCAGCAGGGTGGCGTACTCACGCTTGGAGAACCACTTGCTGTGCCAGTTCTTGCTGAAGACAAGACGGAAGCCGTACGGATGGACTTTCTGACCCATGGTTTATTCCTCCCGACCAAGTTGGAGCGTGATGTGGCAGGTGCGCTTCTGCACGCGGTAGGCGCGGCCCATGGGGGCAGGGCGGACCCGCTTCATGCGGAAGCCTTCGTCCACGAAGGCGCTCTTCACGAACAGTTCGTCGGGATTCACCGCGGGATCCTTGTCGATGGCGTTGGCCACGGCGGAGTCCAGCAGCTTCTTGATGGGATCGGCGGCGTACTTCTTGGTGGAGGAGAGGACCCACTGGGCCTCGCCCACCTTCTTGCCGCGGATGAGGTCGACCACGAGCCGGGCCTTCTGGGCAGAGCCGCGGAGGTGTCGGATGGTGGCGCAGGATACGATGTCGGTCATCTTACTTCCCCTTCGCCTTGGAATCGGACTTTCCGGCGTGGCTCCTGAAGGTCCGGGTGACGGAAAACTCCCCGAGCTTGTGGCCAACCATGTTGTCGGTGACGTAGACCGGAATGAACTTGTTGCCGTTGTGGACGGCGATGGTCAGGCCGATCATCTGCGGGACCACCGTGGACCGCCGCGACCAGGTCTTGATGACCCGCTTGTCGCTGATGGCCTGGGCAGTTTCCACCTTCTTCTGGAGGTGGGCATCGATGAACGGACCTTTTTTTAGCGAACGTGCCATGAATTCCCCTCCTAGTTGATCCGCTTGACGATGAATTTGGTGGTGCGCTTGTTGGTGCGCGTCTTGTAACCGCGAGTGGGCTGACCCCAGGGCGTCACAGGGTGACGGCCGCCGGACGTGCGGCCTTCGCCGCCGCCGTGGGGGTGATCCACCGGGTTCATGACGACGCCACGGACGGTCGGGCGAACACCCAGCCAGATCCGCCGGCCCGCCTTGCCCAGGTTCACATTCTCGTGCTGCAGGTTGCCCACCTTGCCGATGGTCGCCGAGCAGTCGAGATGGATCTTCCGGATTTCGCCGGAGGGCATGCGCAGCTGCGCGTATTCGGTGTCCTTCGCCACCAGCTGGGCGAAGGTGCCGGCGGCGCGGGCGATCTGCCCGCCCTTGCCGGGCTTCATCTCGATGTTGTGGACTTCGGTGCCGAGGGGAATGCCCTTGAGCGGCAGCGTGTTGCCCACCAGGATGTCCGCGTTCTTGCCGGACAGGACGGTGCGCCCCACTTCCAGCCCGTCGGGGGCCAGGATGTAGCGCTTCTCGCCGTCGGCATAGACCAGCAGGGCGATGCGGGCGGTGCGGTTGGGGTCGTACTCGATGGTGGCGACCCGGGCCGGCACGTCGGCCTTGTCCCGCTTGAAGTCGATCATGCGGTAGCGGCGCTTGTGGCCGCCGCCGATGTGGCGGGTGGTGATGCGTCCGGTGTTGGAGCGGCCTCCGGAACGGTTGCGCTTGCCCAGGAGGGAGCGCTCAGGGGTGGTCGAGGTGATTTCCTCGAAACCCTGCTTCGACATGCCCCGCTGCCCGGGGGTCGTGGGTTTGAGCATTTTGATGCTCATAGGGACCTCTTGCCTTGAAAAGGTCGGGCGATAGTGGCAATGCTTGTCCGCCCGAACGTGTGTGGATGAACGATGTCTACTCTGCCGCGGGGGTCAGGGCGTCGACCAGTTCGATGTAGGCTTTCTTTCCGGCGCCGGTGCTGCCCATCCAGCGGCCGAGCCGCTTGGACTTGGAGGGGATGCGGACGGTGCGGATCGACTTGACCTTGGCCTGGAGCAGGAGCTCGGCAGCTTCCTTGATCTGGTGCTTGGAAGCCCAGGTGGCCACTTCGAAAACCTGGATGTTGTTCTCCCGCAGGATCTGGCCCTTCTCGGTGAGGAGGGGCTTGCGGATCACTTCGAAAATCTTGGTCATGGCTTCACCACTTCCTGGAGGGCCAGGATCGCTTCCTTGGAGAAGACAACCTGGTCGTACTTCAGAAGGTCATAGACGTTGACGCCCAGGCTCTCGGTGGTGGCGAGCAGGGGGTTGTTCCCCGCCGCCAGGACCGCCTTCTCGGAGGTCTCGGTGCCCACCAGCAGGGCGGAACCCTGGATTCCAAGCTTGGCCAGGGTGGCGATCAGAGCCTTGGTCTTGTGGGTGTCCACGGCCCAGTTCTCGACCACCAGCAGCTGGCCGGCGGCCAGCTTCACCGACAGCGCGTTGCGCAGGGCGGAGCGGCGGGCCCGCTTGGGGAACGCGTAGTCGTAGTTGCGCGGCTTGGGTCCGTGGACCGTGCTGCCGCCCTTCCAGAGCGCGGAGCGGATGGAACCGATCCGGGCGCGGCCGGTGCCCTTCTGCTTCCAGAGCTTGCGGCCGGAGCCGGAGACTTCCCAGCGGGCCTTGGTCTTGGCGGTGCCCTGCCGGCGCTTGGCCAGGTGGTGGCGGACGGCTTCCCAGATCAGGTGCTTGTTGACGTCTTCAAGCTTGAAGACCTCCGCCAACAGCTCGACGGTGCCGGCCGGGGCGTTGTCCAGGCTCAGAACGGGTAGTTGAAAGAGCGCCATCTTACGCCTCCTGCTTGATCACGACGTAGCCGCCCTTGGGGCCGGGAACGGCGCCTTTGATGAGCAGCAGGTTGTTCTCGGCGTCCACCCGGGCGATCTCGAGATTGCGCACGGTGACCTGCTCGTTGCCCATCTGTCCGCCCATGCGCATTCCGGGCCAGACACGGCTGGGGTAGGAACTGCCACCGATGGAACCGGGAGCGCGGTGGAACATGGAGCCGTGGGTGGCGCGCCCGCCCTTGAAGTGGTGGCGCTTCATCACACCCGCGAAACCCTTGCCCTTGCTGATGCCGGTGACATGGATCTTGCTCTTCTCCGTGAACTGCCCGGCCAGGATGCTGTCGCCTTCCTTGAGGGTGTCCGCGGCGTCGATCTTCAGTTCCCGCAGCACGCGGACCGGAGCCACGCCGTGCTTCTCGCAGTGGCCCTGCTCGGGCTTGGAGGCGCGCTTGCCGCCCTGGGGATCGACGAAGCCCACCTGCACGGCTTCGTAGCCGTCCCGGGCGACGGTCTTGCGCATCACGACGACACAGGGGCCGGCCTGGATGACCGTCACGGGGACGATCTGGCCCTTTTCATTGAAGATCTGGGTCATGCCCAGCTTCTTTCCGATGA
>Ga0316217_10006165_pt1 | contig 12025 bp, 9 predicted proteins | sample 1anoAmetaG_FD_203633 | JGI IMG/M metagenome (GOLD analysis project Ga0316217, IMG submission 203633) | Freshwater microbial communities from Trout Bog Lake, Wisconsin, USA - 1anoA | ecosystem: Environmental > Aquatic > Freshwater > Lake > Hypolimnion/Profundal zone | place: USA: Wisconsin... | reverse complement strand
ACTCGACGCTGCGCATCTCGATCGGCTTCGGGAGGTACGCGGCGATGTTCTCGTACGCCGGGGTGCCGTCGATGCAGACCGTGTCGAAGGTGTACTCCTCCCCCTCGACGTACTCCTCGCAGCTCGCCTCGGCGATGCCGCGCATCTTCTTGATGGTCTCGTCGAGCTCGGCCTGGTTGGTCACCCGGTAGGTGTCGGCGCTCCCGGCCCCGGCGATGGGCTTGAGGATGAGCGGGAACCCGATCTCCTCGGCGGCGGCGCGGGTCTCGGGCTCGGTCCGGACGCGGCGTGAGCGCGGCACCCTGAGGCCGGCGGCGCGCACGCGCTCCTTCATGATCTCCTTGTCGCGGAAGGCGCGGACCGTGTCGACGCTCATGCCGGGCATGCCGTGGCGCTCGCGCAGCTTGGCGGCGAGGATGACGAGCGGCTCCCAGTTGGAGACGATGCGGTCGATCGTCTTGCCGCGCAGCCAGTTCGAGACGCGGGCGAGGACGTCGTCCTCATCCATGATGCGCGGCACCTCGAGGTAGCCCGTCAGGTAGCGGCGGACCTCGGCGGGGAGGCGCGCCTGCGGGGTGTCGGCGACGCCGTAGATCTCCGCCCCGACCTCGGCCAGCCCTCTCGTGTACTGCACCATTTCCGGCGGGTAGGCCGGGGCAAGGAAAACGACGCGCATTGCGTCAAGCTACCGGCAACCGGGGGCTCCGGTCCACCACGAGCGGCGCCCCGATGTGACAAGAAAGAGACACGGTGTCCATGGAAGTCGGCGATAATTGTTCCAGATCGGACACCATGTCCTCTCCTGTACAAATCCACCCCGCAGAACTCCGTGCGATCTCGCCGGCCATGACGCGATGGGTCATCATGAGGGGACACTATGTCCCCGGATGGCGACGGTGGATCGAACGGTGAGGACACCGTGTCCTCAAATTGGCGCTCTGCGCCCTCATGCTTTGACAGTTCCCCCCGCACACGCTCAATTCGGACTCCATGCCCCGCAACGTCGTCTTCGTCGCCCCGTTCCCGACCGACACCACGATGCGCTTCGTGCGCGCCGTCGCACACCTCGACGACGTCCGGCTGCTCGGCGTCTGTCACACCTCGCCGCGGGGGAGGGGGGCGCGCGCCTTCGATGACGTCATCCGCGTGACCGACGCCCTGTCGCTCAGCGACATCGTCGACGCCATCGAGCTCTTCCGCCGGCGCTACGGGCCGATCGACCGCATCGTCGGCATCCTCGAGATGATCATGGTGCAGCTCGCCCAGGCGCGCGAGCACTTCGGCGTCAAGGGGACGGGGCCCGGCGTCGCAGAGCTGTTTCGCGAGAAGGCGCTCATGAAGGCCAAGCTCGCCGCCGCGGGGCTCCCGGTCGCGAAGTGTCGCCTCATCCGGACCTCGGCCGACGCCGAGCAGTTCGCCGAGGAGGTCGGCTTCCCGATGGTGCTGAAGCCGCCGGCGGGGATGGGCGCCAAGGCGACCTACCGCATCGACTCCATCGAGTCGCTCCGTCAGGCCGTCAGCGGCATGGGCGTCACCGCCGCGCAGCCGGTCCTCGCCGAGGAGTTCCTCCGCGGGCGCGAGTTCAGCTTCGACACCATCACCCTCGGCGGCCGGCCGCGCACGTACTCGATCTCGCACTACCTGCCGACGTGCCTCGAGGTCCTCGAGAACGACTGGATCCAGTGGGTCTGCATGCTCCCCCGCGAGGTCGACGGGCCGGAGTACGACGCGGCGCGCGCCATCGGCAAGGCGGCCATCGAGGTCCTCGGCCTCGACGACGGCGCCACCCACATGGAGTGGTTCCAGCGCCCCGACGGCAGCGTCGTCATCGGCGAGATCGCGCAGCGCCCGCCCGGCGCGAACATCACCGCGATGATCGGCCACACGCACAAGATCGACCCGTACCGGGCCTGGGCCCGCGCGGTGGTCGACGGCGAGCTCGACGCCCCCTGGGAGCGCCAGGCGGCGGCGGCGTCGGTGTTCCTCCGCGGCATCGGGCGCGGGCGCGTGTCGGCCGTGACCGGCCTGCACGAGGTTCACGAGGCGGTCGGCAAGTACATCGTCGAGGCCGACATCCCGGTCGTGGGGGCGGCGAAGAAGGACGGCTACGAGGGGGACGGCTACATCGTCGTCCGCCACCGGAGCACGGAGGTCGTCAAGGAGATGGTCAAGACCATCATCGCGACCGTGAAGGTCCACTACTCGGGCTGACCCGTCCCTCTTGGTCACGCGCGCGCGCTGGGTCGTCCGGGCCGGGGAGGGGACGCTCCTCGCCGAGGTGCTCGCGCGCGCGGGGGCCGACGCGGACGCCGTGCGGGACGGGCGCGTGTTCATCGGGCGGCGGAGGGCGCGCACCGGGGAGGAGGCGGTCGCTCCGGGGGACGAGGTCTTCATCGCCGGCAAGCCGGCCGACGTCGCCCCCGCGTCGATCCTGCTCGCGAAGGGGGGGCTCGTCGCCGCCGACAAGCCCGCCGATCTCGTCACCATCCCCGATCACGACGGCGCGACCGGCAGCCTGCTCGCCTCCGTCGCGCGCGCCCTCGGCGTCCCCACCGCGGCGCTCCACCCGACCTCCCGGCTCGATCGCGGCGTGAGCGGGGTCGTCATCTTCGCCCGCACCGAGGAGGCCGCCGCGCGCCTCAAGGACGCGCGCGAGCGCGGCGTCTACTCGCGTCGCTACGTCGCCATCGCGGCGGCCGCTCCGGCCGAGCCGCGCGGCGAGTGGGCCGCCTCCATCGGCCGCGCCGACGACCCGCGCCACCGCGCCCCCGAGGGACGCGACGCCGTCGCCGCGCTCTCACGCTTCGCGGTGGTCGCCCGCGCCGGCGCCTGGGCGATGCTCGCCCTCGAGCCCGTCACCGGGCGCACCCACCAGCTCCGCGTCCACGCCGCGCACGCCGGCGCCCCGCTCCTGGGCGACCGCGCCTATGGCGGCCCTCCGAGGGCGACGCTCCCGACCGGCCGCGTCCTCTCGTTCGGCCGCGTCGCGCTCCACGCCGCCCGCGTCCGGGTCCCGCGGGCCGACGGTCGCCTGCTCGAGGTCTCCGCCCCCATCCCCGAGGAGCTCCGCGGCTGGTGGCGCGCCGCCGGCGGGGACGACGCGGCGTGGGACCTGGCGCTCGCCGAGCCTATGGCTCTTCCAGGCTGATCCGCCCGAGGACCCCGGAGCGGAAGTCGTGGATGAGGTGGTCACCGGCCTTGTGGAGGTCGATGGTCCCTCCGGCGCGGATGGCGCCGCGCCGCTTGCCGATGGCGGTGAGGAGGGCGAGCGCGTCGTCGGGGGGCGCGGTCAGCCCGTAGCGGGCGAGGACGAGCGCGGGGTAGCGCCTGAGGAGGAACGCGGCGCCGAAGAGCGCGACGCTCTCGAAGTCGATGGCGGTGTCGGGGAGCGCGCCGGCGAGCGCGAGGCGGTAGGACGCGGCCTCGTCCTCGAGCTTGGCCCAGAGGATCCCCGGGTTGTCCGAGAGGACGACGCCGCCGTCGAGGACGACCTGCTGCGCGGACTTGGTGACCGCGGGCTCGTCGCCGACCTTCGCGACGCGCCGGCCGGCGAGCGTGTTGATGAGCGTCGACTTGCCGACGTTCGGGACGCCGACGATGATCACGCGCACGGCGCGGCCGCTGCTCCCGGCGTCGGTCGCGCGAGGCACGAGCCTGCGGCAGAGCGACAGGACGCGCGCCTTGGTGTCGGCCGCCCGCTCGGTCGTCGCGGCCATCGCGAGGACCCGCCCCTGGCCCCCCTCCCCCTCGAACCGCGCCAGCCACGAGCGCGTCACGTCCGGGTCGGCGAGGTCGCTCTTCGCGAGCACCTTCAGGCACGGCTTTCCGCCCCGGAGCTCGGTGACCACCGGGTTCGCGCTCGCCCTCGGGGCGCGGGCGTCGAGCACCTCGATGACCACGTCCTGCTTGGGGATCGCGAGGGCGAGCGCCTTCTTCGCCTTCGCCATGTGCCCCGGGTACCATTGGATCGCCATGTTCGAGCGCGCCGCTCCGGTGGCGCAATGCAGGGGTGGACTCGCAGAGCTTAGTACACGGCCCGGGCCCCGCGCGCCCGCGCGCAGATCGAGCCGGCCTCGCCGAGCCCCGTCACCGCTCGCGCCAGACAGGCCGCCAGACGGTCGCGATGACCATCGCCACGAGCGCCCCGCCGAGGAAGCCGCCGACGTGCGCGCCGTAGGCGACGTTGTCGCGCGAGTGCCCGACGAACGCTCCGGTGTCGAGGACGAGGTTGGCGACGGCCAGGAAGGCGAGTCGCGCGGCGGGGACGGGGCCCTCGATGGGCCACACCGTGGCGTGCGGGACCTCCCACCGGTAGACGAACGTGAAGTAGGCCCCCTCGAGCCCCGCGATCGCCCCCGACGCGCCGACCATCGGGACCTCGGACGTCGGGTTGGCGTGGACGTGGACCAGCACGGCGACCATGCCGGCGACGAGGTAGATGACGAGGAGGAGCGTCCGCCCGACGGTCTGGGAGAGGACGTTCGCGAAGACCCAGAGGAAGAGCATGTTGCCGCCGATGTGCGTGATGTCGGCGTGGAGGTAGTTGGCCGTCACGAGCGGCAGCGCCGCGAGGAGGACGCCGTGGACGAGGCCGGCCTCCTGGAACGAGCGCCAGGCGTCCCACATCACGGCCGGGACCGCGCCGTACCGGTCGACGAACAGGGCGCGGGCCATCGGGCGGAGCGACTGCTCGTAGAAGAAGACCGCGAAGTTGAGGACGACGAGCGCGACGACCTCGAGGCTCTGCAGGGGGCGTCGGGCCATCGGGGCGATCCTGCCCGTTCACGCGCCGCCGGTCACCCTCCGACGACGGCCGCTCAGCAAATCGGGGCGCCCGCCGCGCGCGCGGTCCGGCGTCCGGTGCCGCCTCGCCGACGCCGCGCCGAGGCGAGCCCCGCCAGGGCCAGCCCGAACGCTGCCGCGGACGACGCGCCGTCCACGCCCGGGGCGCGCGCCAGGGCGCAGCCGACGTTCGCCGTCGACCCGACGTACCCACCGTGCCCGTGGACGACCGACGACGGTGCGAACCCCTCGTAGGCCGCCGTGACGGTCTCGATCGTCGTCGGGTCGAAGGAGTAGAAGAAGAGGTCGGCCGGCCCGCCCACGAGCACGCTCGACTGGCTCACGCCGTTGATGGACCAGTCGAACGAGGCGCCGTAGACCTCGGCCGACGTGGCGTCGGTGGCGTGGGCGTAGAGCGCGAGCGAGGTCCCCGTGGTCGCGGCGTCGGAGCTCTGCTGCATGACGCTCACCTGCGTCACGGCGCTCGCGTCCACGGAGGTGATGGGGACCTCGCCGACCACGAGGTGGTTGACCGCCAGCGAGACGGACGCCGACGCCCCCTTCGCGGGGGCCGTCACCTGGAGGAAGTCGCGGTCGCTCGCGAACGAGGCGGAGACGGTGGTCGCGGTGACGCCCCCCGTCCCGGTCGGCTGCAGCGCTCCGCTGCCGTAGAGCTCGACCCCCTGGGCGAAGTAGCGGACGAGGAACGTCGCCTCGCCTCCCGCGACGATGCTGGCGTGGCTGACCTGGGCCGTGGAGTCGGGCGCCCCCGTGAGCAGGAGCCCTTCGGCGTAGAGGCTGACCTGGTCGGGCACCTCGACCGTGACGGCGTGGCTGTCGAGGAGAGCGCCCGTCGAGTCGAGCACGCTCAGGGTGGCGTGGCCGGGGCTCCCCGCGGTCACGGTGGCCGTCCCCCCGACGAGCGAGGAGGTGACGCGCATGACATTCGGATCAGAACTCGAAAGCGTCCACCCCTGCTGGTTGCCGGTCGCGAGGACGCTGATGCCGAACCGGGCGCCGGAGACGTAGGGGGAGTGCAGGTCGTCCTCGTGCGGGCCGAAGATATCCAGGTCGAACGCGTCGGCCATCGTCACGGACTTCCCCGACGAACCGGCGCCGCTGAAGGAGCAGCCGAAGAGGGCGAAGGAGGTCGCGGTCGCAAGGACAAGGGTCTTCAAGGGGGCCATGACGTGGGGCTCAGCAAGGCGTGTGCCGCCGGTCTATTCAGCGCGTCGCCGCGAGGCGCGAGGCCGTCCCCCCGCCCCCGTGACCGGGCCTTCATGTCGCGTGGCGTACCCGGACCTCCCATGGTCCAGGGGGCCGCTCCGTGAGATACCGTCGGCCGTGCCCCCGACCCTGCCCCGCCGCACCTCGGCCGCCATGGCCCTCGCGCTCCCGTCGCTCCTCGCGCTGATGGCGACGACCTGCGCCGTCACCCCGCCCGCGGCGAGCCCGACAGCGCCGGTGCCATCGGCTCCGGGCGACGCGGCCGCGCCCCGGGCGGACGCCGCGGTGGAGGTCGCGTCCCCCTCGCGTACGCTCGTCCTGCTCCAGCCGCCGACCCTCGCCCCCGAGGCGGGCGCCATCGTCCCCCTCGCGCCCGATCCGCCGCCGCTGGTGGAGAAGGACCAGTGGGTCTACGAGCTCCGCTACGATCGCGGCGAGCTCTACCTCGTCGGCGTCCACCCTCTCGCCCTCGCGGAGGCGCGGGCGACTCCCAGGGTCATCGGGCGGTTCGCGCTCGAGCTCTACTCGGGGCCGACGCTGATCGAGCGGGTCCGCTTCGACTTCCCGGGGCTCGGGGCGGCGGACCGGTCCACGCTGCGGGACGGCGGCCGCCAGCCGATGCGCGGCGCCGCCATTTCGTTCACCTCGAAGCTCACGACCCGCGTCGGCGTCATGCTCCCCGCGACGGCGGGCGGGACGCGGCTCGAGCTGTGGGACCGCGCGACCAACCGGCGATGGCCGCTGCCGTGGCCCGCGGTGGAGATGACCACCGCCGTCGCCGACGCCGGGACCGTCGCCGAGCCTGTCGCCCCCGACTGAGCGGGGGACGACGGCTCAAGGGGGCTCGCACGCGACGCGGCGCTCGGTCCGCGTGACCCTCGCGACGATCTCCCCCCTGGGGTTTGCGTTGCGACAGGCTCGCCCCGCGCCGCCGTCCTTCCAGCGAGGGCGCACGGCGACGACGCCGCAGGGGGCCGGCGTGAGGAAGAAGTGCGTGAGCCCGTCGTCCCCGGCGACGCCTGGAGCGCGGACGCCGTCGAGCAGGCCGAGCTTCCCCACGCGGACGTCGAACAGGGGGGCGTCCGCGTCGCTCACCGGCGGCGCCGCGAAGTCGATGGTGCAGGGCTCGAAGTGGGCGAGGAGCGCCGAGCCCTGGTGCCAGTCGGCCACGTATCCGCGCTCGCTCCAGACGGCGAGGTCCTCCGGGAGCGCGCCGAACACCGCGACCTCGTCGTAGAACATCCCGGAGCTCGCGAGCTCGCCCTCGACCTGCCGCCGGTAGCCGAGGTCGCGGTGAAACTCGAGCGACGCGATCGCCTTCAGGTAGTGCTCGAGATCCGGGAGCGGCCGCGGGTCCTGCCTCGGTCGCAGCATGAACGGGTAGATGGATGGCGGGCCGGTGAACGAGTAGGCGGTCGAGCCCCCGTGTGCCGCGGCGTAGAGCGTCCCCATGTGGAGGAGCGGCCACATGAGCGGCACCTCGGCGCGGACGCGGTCGAACGTCGGGAGCTCGGTCGGGCGGAGCCGGACGGGGAGGATCTCCCCCTTGAGGTGCACGGGGGCCGTGAGCCCGGCGATGGCGTCCGGGCAGAGGTCCGCCAGCCGACGGTGGAACGGGTAGGAGAGCGCGAGCGACCCGAGGGCCGCCGCGAAGCACACCGGCGGCGCGAGCCTCTTCATCGCGGGGCCGAGGCGCTCGAGCGGCACGACGGCGACGGCGAGCGCGACGCCCATCGGCAGGAACCGCGGAGAGAACGCCTGCCAGCCGGGGATCTGGAACGGGGCGAAGACGGCCGTGAGGAGCAGGACGACCGCCGCGAGCCCGAGGCCGCGATCGGCCGCGTCGGTGTCGGTCCGCGTGACTCGCACGGCCGCCACCACGGCGGCGACCGCGACGCCGACCGTGACGACGAGGGCCCGCGCGAAGGGGCCCGGGACAATGGTCGCCGGGAGCATCCGCGCCACGTCGCGCCACGGGAAGCGCTCGAAGCCGCGCGCGAAGGGGGCGTCGTCCAGGTGGCGGGAGACGACGACGCACGCCACGAGGATCCCCGCGGCGGGGAGCCCCGTCACGACCGTGCGACCGAGCTCCGCGAGGCGCTTGCCGCGGGGCGCGCGCGCGAGCCAGAGGAGCGCGAGCGCCGCGCCGGCGATCACCGCCCCGAACACGTGGGCGACGGCCTGCACGAGCAGGAGGAGCGACAGGACGGCGCGCCCGCGCCAGGTCGGCTCCCGGAGGCGCACGGCGAGCGCGAGCACGAAGACCCCGATCCCCGAGGAGACGACGAAGGCCCAGAGGCCCATGTAGAGCCCCCACGACAGCGCGAGCGGGAAGCCGAGCAGGCCGAGCGCCCACCGCTCCGGCGAGAGCTCGCGCACGAGCGCGACGAAGGCCCACGCCACGAGCAGGACGACGACGCTGAGGGCCACCTGCAGGCCGCGCTGCCAGCCGAGCCACGCCTCGAAGGCCCCGTAGACCGCGCCGAACCCGCGGGACGCGAACTGCGGCTCGGGGACCAGGAGGTCCTGGTAGCCGGCGGCCGGGTCTCCGTAGTGGTTCTCGGCGTGCGTGGCGAAGACCCACTCGGGGCCGTCGTTCGTGGGGAGGTACGGGACCACCCACATCGTCCCGACCAGCGCCACCGACAGGAGGATCAACGCGACGGGGGCGAGCCACCGGGAGCGCAGCATTCCAGGCGACGCTACCATAGGGGGGCACGCGCGACCGTCGCGTCGCCGGCCGGCGTGGCCTGGGGCGTGGCAGCCTGCCGGGTGCGTCCGGCGCCGCGAGCGCGTATGAGATCCCGTCACCCCACCGCGCCCGGGTCGCCCCGTGGCCCGACGAAGGACGCCGAGCATGGACCTGCATACTGGAGGAGAGGACCCGCTTCGGGTGCTCGAGGCGTGGATCGCCGAGGCGCGCGGCCTTGGAGTGAAGGACCCGGACGCGATGGCGCTCGCCACCGCCACGGCCGCGGGGGTCCCGTCGGTGCGCGTCGTGCTGTGCCGCGGCATCGACGAGGACGGGCTCCGCTTCTTCACCAACTACGAGAGCCGCAAGGGGAAGGAGCTCGAGGCGAACCCGCACGCGGCCGTGGTCTTCCACTGGCGCGAGCTCGAGCGGCAGGTCCGCGTCGAGGGGGGGGTGTCGCGGGTCTCCCCCGAGGTCTCCGACGCCTACTTCGCGCAGCGCCCGCGCGGCAACCGGATCGCGGCGCACGTGTCGCCGCAGAGCCAGCCCATCGAGAGCCTCGACGCGCTCCGCGAGCGGCACGTAGCCCTCGAGGCCGAGCTCGACGGGCGCGACATCGAGCGGCCTGGCCACTGGGGCGGCTACGCCCTGCGGGCGATCGCGGTCGAGCTCTGGCAAGCCAGCCCCTTCCGCCTCCACGAGTGCGTCCGGTACGAGCGGCGCGGGGCCGCGTGGGTGGGGGCGCGGAGGGCGCCTTGACCGCGAGCCGCGTGGAGGTCGACGGGGTCCACCTCGAGTACGCCTGGCACGGCGTCGGGTCGCCGGGCACCCCCTGCCTCGTCTTCCTTCACGAGGGGCTCGGCTGCGCGGCGATGTGGCGGGACTTCCCCGCCCTCGTCGCCGGGGACACCGGCGCCCGGGTCCTCGTCTACAGCCGCCGCGGCTACGGCGCCTCCGACCCGGTCCCCCTCCCCAGGCCGCTCACGTACATGCACGAGGAGGCCCTCGAGGTCCTCCCGGCGCTCCTCGCCGCGCTGGCGATCGACGACGCGGTCCTCGTCGGCCACAGCGACGGCGGCTCGATCGCGCTCATCCACGCCGGCGGCGGACCGCCCCCTTCATGCGTGCGCGGGCTCGTCCTCCTGGCGCCGCACGTCTTCTGCGAGGACGTCTCGGTCACGAGCATCGAGGCGGCGCGCCGCGCGTTCGCCGAGGGGGGCCTCCGCGCCCGGCTCGCCCGGTACCACGGCGACAACACCGACGGCGCCTTCAAGGGCTGGAACGACGCGTGGCTCGACCCGGGCTTCCGCAGCTGGAACCTCGAGGCGTTCCTGCCGCGCATCTCCGTCCCCGTGCTGGCGATCCAGGGGGCGAACGACCCGTACGGGACGCTGGCGCAGATCGACGCCATCGAGCGGGGCGTGCGCGGCCCCTTCCGCCGCCTGATCCTCGACGCCTGCGGCCACGACCCCTCGCGCGACGCCCGCGACGCCACCCGCGCGGCCATCCGGGAGTTCGTCGCTACCTTGGCGCCTCCTGTCCGTCCGGCGACCAGCGCGCCGTGACGAGGAGGCTCCTCCCCGGCAGCGGGTAGTCGAACTGGTCGCCGATCGGCTCGCGGGTCGGGCCGGCAAAGCCCGGAGAGAGCCCCGTCCGCACGTCGAACAGGTTGTGCACGTCGAGGCCCACCTTCAGGGTAGGGACCCCCGGGACGGCCACCCTCGCCCCCGTCGACTGGAGCACCCGGTCCGGCACGCGGAGCGTCCCCGGGAGGTCGGCGTAGAGGCCCGCGACGACGTCGACCCCGTAGCGGACGCGGACCGGGCCGAGCGTGTACGCGACGTCGCCCACGAGGTCGTGCGCCGGCCGTCCCAGGAGCGGAGGGGACGTCGCGCAGACCGGACAGGCGGTCGGGTCGTCGTTGAAGGTCAGGAGCCCCGTGTACGCGACGCGGAGGTCCAGGCCGTGACCGCGCACGTCGGCGCTCGCCTCGACGCCGAAGATGCGCGCGCTCGCCACGTTCTCCGCCTTGAGCAGGCCGCGCACCCCCTCGGGGACCAGCGTGATGAGGTCGGTCGCCCGCGTCGCGAACCCGTCGAGCTCGACCTGCGCGCGGAAGCCACGCCCCTTCGCCGCGTAGCGCCCCCCTGCGTCCACGGTGAGCGCCGACTCGGAGGCCAGGGTGGGGCTCGGGAGGACGCCGCCGCCGCCGAAGCGCTCCACGAAGCTCGGCGGCCGGGCCAGCGCGCCGCCGTGCGCCGCGAGGGTCACGGGGCCGAGGACCAGCTCGGTCCCGAGGTGGCCTGTCGGGTGGACCTCGGTCCCCTGCGAGGGGGTCGCCAGCGAGGAGGCCTGGCCCACCGGGTCGGCGGCGTCGACGTTCGTGTCGACCCGGCCGGTGGCGCTGAGCCCCCACGAGGAGAGGGGGCGCCAGTCGAGGTCCACGCCGGCGCCGGCCGAGGCGCGCGTCGCCCCCGGCTGGCTGCCGAGCGGGGAGACGTCCTGCCCCGGGGCGAAGCGCTCGAAGCTCCCGTCGACCCTCGCGTCGAGCGATAGCCTGCGCGCCACGACCCCGCGCCACGCCGCCGCCCCCCCGGCGCCGACGGTGACGTCGTCGGTGGACTGCGTCACGTCCTCGTAGCCGCTGTTCAGCCGCGCCGGCGTGTCGTGGGTTTCGACCTCGTCCCGCCTCCCCCACGCGACGACGTGCGCGGCCCCGGCCTCTCCTGTCGGCTTCGCCACGTCGATCGAGACCAGCTCGCGGTGGGTCCCGAGCTCGGCGAAGAGCGTCGGGGCGGTCGCCGCCCCCGGCAGGTGCTGCAGCCGCGACTGCGCGAGCCCCGTGACGGTGACCGTGCCCGGTTCGCCGCCGCCGAGGTCGAGCGGGAGGGCGACCGCCGTGAAGCCGTTCAGCGCCGCGTAGCCCGCGTTCTGCCGCGTCGTGTAGGCCGCCTGGGTCGCCGTCGAGTGCGTCGGATCGTAGTACGAGAAGTCGTCCGTCGCCCGGGCCGCGCTGAGCGCCGTCACGATGCGTGCCCGTCCGTCGTCGATCGCCCGCACGTCCGCCAGCCGGAGCCGCGCCTCCCCGAACGACCCGACGCCGAGCCACGCCAGCGTCCCCTCCGCGTCGGTCGGCCGCGGCGGCTCGAGGACGAGCGTCCCCCCCAGCGACCCGCTCCCGACCGCGGCCGGCGTGAACGACCGGTAGACCTTCACCCGCGCGCCCGGCCAGAGCGGGAGCGAGGCGAGATCGAGCGACGGGTCGGCGGCGCCGGTCAGCGGGACGCCGGCCAGGAGGACGGCCACCTCGGAGGAGGTCGACCC
>Ga0316217_10006164_pt1 | contig 12026 bp, 11 predicted proteins | sample 1anoAmetaG_FD_203633 | JGI IMG/M metagenome (GOLD analysis project Ga0316217, IMG submission 203633) | Freshwater microbial communities from Trout Bog Lake, Wisconsin, USA - 1anoA | ecosystem: Environmental > Aquatic > Freshwater > Lake > Hypolimnion/Profundal zone | place: USA: Wisconsin... | reverse complement strand
CGCCTCCAGATTGATGGCGAACTGGCGCCGCCAGCGCGCGAGATCGAGATCCCCGACCGAATCGCCCTCGAATATCGCGGCGTTGTTGACCAGCAGATCCAGCCGCCCCATCGCGGCGGCGGCGGCGGCCAGCGCCTGAGCGCCCTGTTCGGGTTGCGAGAGATCGGCGCTGAACGTCTCGGCCCGGCCCCCCGCCGCGACGATCTCGGACGCCGTCGCGCGGGCGCCCTCGATCGAGCCGCTGGCGAACAGCGCGAGGCTGTAGCCGTCCCGCGCCAGACGCAGCGCGATGTCGCGTCCGATCCGTTTTCCCGCGCCCGTAACCAGCGCCACCCTGTCCGGCATAGCCCAACCGTCCCGCATCGCGACCGCATCGGCCCGCCCGGCAGCTTACGCGGCGCCTGCCGCTCCGGATCAACCGCCTGCCGCGCGCGGCTTGTCAACCGCGCGTCAAATCGCGACATTCCGTAGCAGGCGCAAATCGCGCAGGGTTCGAAGTTGGGGCGGTCTGGAACGTGCAAAAATGAAAATTGTCATTCTAGGGGGCGGCGTCGTCGGGGTCACGACGGCCTATCAGTTGCAGCGCGACGGCCACGACGTCGAAATTCTCGAGCGCAACGGTCTGACCGCCGCCGGCACGTCCTGGGGCAACGCCGGCATGATCGCGCCCGGCCATTCGTTCGTCTGGTCCTCCCCCAAGGCGCCGATGATCCTGCTGAAGTCGCTGTTCCTGAAGGATCAGGCCCTGCGTTTCCGGCTCTCGAGCGACCCACGACTCTATTCCTGGTCGCTGCTGTTCCTGCGCGAATGCACCTCGGAGAAAGCCCGCCGCAACACCCTGCTCAAGCACCGCCTCGCGGCCTATTCGCAGCGCATCCTCGATGAGGTCGTCACGGCGGAAGGCATCGAATACGACCGCTCGACGCGCGGCATCCTCTATTTCCACCGTTCGCAGAAGGCGCTCGACGCGGGCGTCGAGCACATGAAGCTGTTGGAAGGCGACGGCCAGAAAATCGAGATCCTGGACCGGCGCGGCGTGCTGAACGTCGACCCCGCGCTCGCGGCCGCCGGCGACGACATCTGCGGCGCCATCTACTGCCCCACCGACGAGACGGGCGACCCCGCCAAATTCACCCGCGCGCTGGCGGCGAAGATCGTCGAGCGCGGCGGTCGCATCCGCACCGGCGTGACCATTCTGGGCGTGGAGACGGCCGGCGACGCGGTGATGCGCGTGGCCACCGACAAGGGGGCGGTCGACGCCGACGCCTACGTGCTGGCGCTCGGCTCGGAAACGCCCCTGATCGCGCGCAAGATCGGCCTCAACCTGCCGATCTATCCGGTCAAGGGCTATTCGCTTACCATCCCCATCGGCAACCGGCCGCACCCGCCCAGCGTCGCCTCGGTGGACGAGCACAATCTCGTCGCCATCTCGCGCTTCGGCGACCGTATTCGCGTCACCGCCACCGCCGAATTCGCGGGCTACGACACGCGCCACAAGCCCGGCGATTTCGCCTTCATGAAGCGCGTGACCGAAAGCCTGTATCCCGAGGGCGGCGACTACGACCGCGCGGAGATGTGGGCGGGCCTGCGCCCGATGACGCCGACCAACCTGCCGCTGTTCGGGCGCCGGACCTACCGCAATCTCTATTTGAACTCCGGCCATGGCCATATAGGCTGGACGATGTCGCATGGGTCGGCGCGCATCGCCGCCGACCTGATCGCGGGCCGCACGCCGGAAATTCCGATGGACGGATTGCTCGACTGAGGGGTGACGCCATGGGGATCGCGCTTCCCGAAACGCTTGATCTCGGCGTTCTGCCGAGCGAACTCGACGGCGGCCTCTACGCGCGCGCCGCCATCGGGCTGGTGGTGCTGGCCACCGACCAGACGCTCGAGCATGAATTCCGCGCCCTGATCCGCATTCCCGGCGTCGCCTTCTACGAGTCCCGCGTCGCCAACGATTCGCTGATCACGCCCGAGACGCTGCGCGCCATCGGCCCGCGCATCGCCCCGGCGCTCGACCTGATCCTGCCGAGCCTGCACCTCGATGTCGTCGGCTTCGGCTGCACTTCCGCCACCATGACCCTCGGCGAAGAGGCGGTGTTTGCGGAAATCCACAAGGTGCGGCCCGGCGCCGCCTGCACGACGCCCGTCACCGCCGCGCTGGCCGCCTTCCGCGCCTTCGGCGCGCGCGGCGTCGGACTGCTGACGCCCTACTCGCCCCTGGTGAACGCCAATCTCGTGCGCTATTTCCGCGGCCGCGGCGTGAACATCGCGGCGGTCGCGACCTTCGCCCGCGAGGACGATCGCGAGGCCGCCCGCATCACGGTCGACTCCATCGCGGGCGCCGCCGAGCGGCTGGCGCGGGCGCCGGGCGTCGACGCGATCTTCGTGTCCTGCACCAGCCTACGCGTCGCCGAGGCGGTCGCGGGCGTGGAGGCGCGCACCGGAATTCCCGTCACCTCCAGCAATCACGCCATGGCCTGGCACTGTCTGCGGCTGGCGGGCATCGAGGATCCCCAACCCGAGGCGGGGCGGCTTTTCAAGCTCCAGCTGGCATGATCGGGAGCATGCCTTTGTCGACCCTTGAGCCCCGCCTGACGCCCGCCCGACCGGACCTCGCCGCAGAGGCCCTGCGCGGGCGCGTGCAGGCCGAGCGCTTTGTCGAGGGGGCCGCGGGTCGGATCACGGCGCCGATCGCCGCCCTGCGCCGCCGCCCGGCCTCGGACGCGCCGCTGGATACGGAGGCGCTGTTCGGCGAGGGCCTCACGGTTTTCGACGAGGCGGAGGGGTGGAGCTGGGTGCAGCTGAGCCGAGACGGCTATGTCGGCTATGTCGAGTCCTGGGCGCTGGGCGCGCCGTTGCCGCCGACCCACAGGGTCGCGGCGCTGCGCACCCATGCCTACCCCGGCCCCGGCATCAAACTGCCGCCAATGCGCGCCATCGGTTTCAACGCCTGCGTGCGGATCGTGCGCGAGGCCGCCCCGTTCCTGATCGCCGAGGACGGCGCCCACTATTACGGAGCGCATCTCGTCCCGATGGACTGGCGGGAGCCGGATTATGTCGCGGCCGCCGAGCGCTTTCTGGAATCGCCCTATCTCTGGGGCGGGCGGAGCAGCGAAGGGATCGATTGTTCAGGACTGGCGCAGAACGTTCTCGCCGCCGCCGGCGTCGCCGCGCCGCGCGACGCGGACCTGCAGGAGGCGACGCTCGGGACGCCTCTGCCGCAGGGGGCGGCCCTCCGGCGCGGCGATCTCGTGTTCTGGAAGGGCCATGTCGGCCTCATGCAGGACGCGATGCGGCTGATTCACGCCAACGGTTGGCACATGAAGGTCGTCAGCGAGCCGCTGCAAACGACGAAAGACCGGATATCCGCCTCGGGGGGCGGTCCGGTCACTTCGATCCGACGGTTGTGAAAGGCCGGGCGCGACGCGCCCGCGCCCTTACTTCTTGCCGAGGCTGAGGCCGGCGAAGCGGGTGTTGAAGCGCGACAGACGGCCGCCGCGATCGAGCAGCTGCGTCGAGCCGCCGGTCCAGGCCGGGTGCGTGTTCGGGTCGATGTCGAGGTTCAACGTCGCGCCCTCCTCGCCATAGGTCGAGCGGGTGTAATATTCCGTCCCGTTGGTCATGACGACCTTGATCATGTGGTAGTTGGGATGGATGTCGGCCTTCATGATCATATCCTGTTCAACAAAAGGAGAGCCGTCCGGCAGACCGGCGGCTCTCGCGCGTGGCGGGCTCTATAATCCAGCCGCGCCCGCGACACAAGAGCGCTGGGCCTTTTCTGGCCGCACCCGAGGCCCGGCTTGATTTCTGCCGCGATCTCGTGAGTTAACCCCTGCGGAACGACGGGAGCCTATATCCAGATGACCATGTCCACCAGCGCGAACGCCAAAACCGGGCGGGTGTCGCTCGGCGCGCTCCGGCCGCTGCTGCCCTACGCCCTGCGCTACAAGGGACGCATCCTCGCCTCGTTCTTCGCCCTGCTGATCGCCTCGGGGGCGACGCTGGTGATGCCGCTGGCGGTGCGCGGCATGATCGACAACGGCTTCACCAACGCGAATTCCGGCGTCATCCACACCTATTTCGGGGCCATGATCGGCGTCGTCGGACTGCTCGCGCTCGCCTCCGGCACGCGGTACTATCTCGTGATGACGCTCGGCGAGCGCGTCGTGGCCGATCTGCGCGCCGACCTGTTCGCCCATCTGACGACGCTCGACCCCAGCTTCTTCGACTCGGAAAAGACCGGCGAGATCGTGTCGCGGCTTTCGGCCGACACGACGCAGCTCAAGGCGACTTTCGGCTCCTCGGCCTCCATCGCGCTGCGCAACCTCTTCATGTTCGTCGGCGCCACCGCGATGATGGTCGCCACTTCGCCGAAACTGTCGGCCTATGTGCTGGTGGCGATCCCGCTGATCATCCTGCCGCTCTACGCCGCCGGGCGCTCGGTGCGCAACCGCTCGCGTCGCGCCCAGGACACGCTCGCCGACGCCACCGCCTTCGCCACCGAGAGCCTCGGCGCCGTGCGGGTGATGCAGGCGTTCGTCGCCGAGAGCTTCACCGCCACGCGCTTCCGCGACGCCGCCAACGGCGCCTACGAAGCGGCGCGGGCGATGACGCAGGCGCGCGCCATCGTCACCGTCGCGGCGCTGTTTCTCGCCTTCTCCAGCGTGATCGTGGTGTTGTGGCTGGGCGCGCGCGACGTCGTCGACGGCGTCATGACGGGCGGCGCGCTGTCGCAATTCGTGCTTCTCGCTGTGCTCGGCGCGAGCTCGCTGGGCGAGATCTCGCAGGTCTGGAGCGACGTCTCGACGGCGGCGGGATCGGCATCGCGGATCGGCGACCTTTTGGCCGCGCGGCCCCGCATCTTCGCCCCGGCCGCGCCGCTGGCGCTGCCCAGCCCGGCGCGCGGCGAGATCCGCTTCGACCACGTCGTGTTCGGCTATCCCTCGCGGCCCGACGAGCCGGTGCTCAATGGCGTCGATTTCCGCGTGCGGCCCGGCGAGGTGGTCGCCATCGTCGGCCCCTCGGGCGCGGGCAAATCGACGATCTTTCAATTGCTCGAGCGCTTTTACGATCCGCAGCGCGGGCGGATCGAACTCGACGGCGTCGACATCTCGCGGCTCGATCCGAAGGCGCTGCGCGCCGAAATCGCGCTGGTGCCGCAGGACGCGTTCATCTTCGGCGCCAGCGTCGCCGAGAACATCGCCTATGGCCGCCCCGGGGCCGACCGCGCCGACATCGAAAGCGCGGCGCGACAGGCGGCGGCGGATTCGTTCATCCAGCAGTTGCCGCAGGGCTATGACACGCTGCTGGGCGAACGCGGCGTCACGCTCTCCGGCGGCGAGCGCCAGCGCCTCGCCATCGCCCGCGCGATGCTGCGCAACGCGCCGGTGCTGTTGCTCGACGAAGCCACCTCGGCGCTCGATGCGGAGAACGAGACCCTCGTGCAGGGCGCGCTCGACGTGCTGATGCGCGGGCGCACGACGCTCGTGATCGCGCACCGCCTCTCCACCATCGTCAACGCCGACCGCATCCTCGTCATCGACGCCGGCATGATCATGGAACAGGGCACGCACGCGACCCTGCTGGCCGCCGGCGGCCTCTATGCCCGGCTGGCGCGGCTGCAATTCGAGACCGGCGCGGCGGCCCTGCGGGAAACCGCGGAATAGAGCGGCGGCCCTACCGCTCCGTCAGCTTCAGTTCGATGCGCCGGTTGCGGGCGAGCGCCTCGTCATCCGTGCCGTTGTCGATCGGCTGGAATTCGCCGAAACCCGCCGCCGCGAGGAAATGCGGATCGACGCCCTTGCTGGCGAGATATTGCACGACCGCGATGGCGCGGGCGGACGACAGTTCCCAGTTGGACTTGAAGGGTCCGCCGGTGATCGCCTTGCCGTCCGTGTGGCCGTCGATCCGCAGGATCCAGGGGATGTCCGGCGGGATCTCGCGCTCGAGATCGAGCACGGCGGCGGCGAGGCTGTCGATGGACTGCTTGCCGGCCGGGCTCAGATCCGCCTTGGCCGATTCGAACAGCACCGAGGACTCGAACACGAACCGGTCGCCGACGACGCGAATGTCGGGCCGCGAACCGAGAATCTGGCGCAGGCGGCCGAAGAAATCGGAGCGATAGCGCGAGAGTTCCTGCACCTTCTGCGCCAGCGCGACATTCAGCCTTTGCCCGAGATCGGCGATCTTGGCCTGCGATTCGCGGTCCGACGTCTGCGAGGCGTCGAGCGCGTCCTGAATCGCAGCCAGTTGCTTGCGCAACGCGGCGATCTGCTGATTGAGAATGTCGACCTGCGCCAGCGCCCGCGCCGTCACCTCCTTCTGCGCGTCCAGCGCGGACATCGCCGATTTGGCCTTGTCCGCCGCAGCGTCGGCGCCTGCGCCGCCCGCGAGCGCGTCGTTCTGCAACTGCTGCTGGGTTTTCTGGGCGCGATCCAGCGTCGCGCTGAGCAGGGCGATCTTGCCCTCGTCGGCGTTCTTGGTGTTGCGCTCCATCGCCAGCAGGCTGGTCAGCTCCTCGATTTGGTGGTTGAGCTTGGCGAGCGCGTCGTCCTTGCCGGTGACTTCCCGCGAGAGGAAGAACTGCGCCAGCATGAAGACCGACAACAGGAAGATGATGACCAGCAGCATCGTCGAAAGCGCGTCGACGAAGCCGGGCCAATAGTTCACGCTCTCGATGCGCCGTCCGCGGCCCAAAGCCATGCGGAGAAACTCCCGTCAGAGTTGCTTTTCTTTTTCGGATATCAGACTGCGCAGCAGGCGCCCGATGTCTTCCTGAAGAGCGGCCTGGGCCTCGACCCAGTCGCGGATCTGCTGCTGTTCCTGGCGCATGTGGGCGACGAGCGCCTGCACGCCCTCGGCGAGGCTCGCCATCGCCGCCGCGCTCTTGCGCTGATCCTGCGCGTCGGGCGCCACCGGCACGGTTTTGTCGTCGGCGACGCTGGTCTCGACATGGCTGGCCAGCACGTCTTCCAGTTCGGTGTAGAAGCGGTTCTGCGCCTGCCCGGCTTGCAGATCGAGGAAACCGAGAATCAGCGACCCCGCCAGACCGAACAGCGACGAGGTGAACGACACGCTCATGCCGGCGATGGGCGCGGAGAGACCGCTCTTGAGATCGTCGAACATGGAGGTCGAATCGGCGCCGGTCTTCATGCTGTCGATGACGCCGCTGATCGAATGCACCGTCTCCAGCAGGCCCCAGAAAGTGCCGAGCAGGCCGAGGAACACCAGCAGGCCGGTGAGATAGCGGTTGAGTTCGCGGCCCTCGTCGAGACGGGTTCCGATGGAATCGAGGATCGCCCGCGTCGTGATCGTGGAAAGGCCGCGCGCGCCCGCGCCCGCGTTGAGCATGGTGGCCATAGGCGCCAGCAACCGAGGCGGCCGCGCATTCGGAAATTCCTCCGGCGAGACCAGCGAATTCACCCAGCGGATTTCGCGGAACAGCCGGAACACCTGACGATAGGCGAACAGCGAGCCGATCGTCAGCACGCCGATGATGAGTCCATTGAGGCCGGGATTGGCGCTGAACGCGATCTCGATCGACTTCTGCAGGATCAGCACGACGAAGCCGACCAGAATCAAAAATGTCGTCATACCCAGCAGGAATATGCGGGGCGACGTCAGCAGACGGATATCCGAATTCGAAGCCATAGGTTCCCGCGCCACAGGTGAAATCGACAACTGCGTCGCGATCCTAGCAGAAATGAGGCGGGAAACGAAAATATCGCGCCGGTCCCTTTCAGCTCATCCAGTTGCCGCCGTCGACGTTCAGCGTCTGGGCGACGACATAGTCGGCGTCGGCGGAGGCGAGGAACACGGCGGCGCCGGCCTGATCGTCGGGTCGACCCATGCGCCCATAGGGCACCGCCTTGCCGACGAGGCGCTTCTTCTCGCCCCGGGGACGGCCTTCGTAACGCGCGAACAGCGAATCGACGTGATCCCACATCGGCGTATCGACGACGCCGGGGGCGATGCCGTTGACGTTGATGCGGTGCTGGATGAGGTCGAGCCCCGCCGACTGGGTGAGCGAGATCACCGCCGCCTTGGAGGCGCAATAGGCCGACACCAGGGCCTCCCCCCGGCGCCCGGCCTGCGAGGAGAAATTGATGATCTTGCCGCCGCGCCCCTGCGCGATCATCCGCTTCGCCACCGCCTGAAGCGTGAAGAACAGCCCCTTGGCGTTGACGGCGAACATCCGGTCGAAGCTCGCCTCGCTCACCTCGACGACGGGACCCATGTCGAATACGCCGGCATTGTTGACCAGAATGTCGACGCCGCCCCAATGCGCGACGACGGCCGTCACGCAGGCTTCGATCGAGGCGAGGCTGGTGACGTCCAGCGGAACGGCGATGGCGCGCTCGCCGTGCCGGCCGGCGGTTTCCTGCGCCTGCGCGGGCGAAATATCGGCCACGGCGACGCGCGCGCCCTCGGCGACGTACCGATCCACGACGGCTGCGCCGATGCCGCGCGCGCCGCCGGTGACGATGGCGACCTTGTCTTGCAGCTTCATGGTGTTGCGCTCATGCTTGGCGTGTGACGGTCAGAGGCGGTGCTGGAGATAGGCGTCGAGCGTGGCGCGCACGCCGCCGCTCCACAGGGCGCGCAGCGCGATCGAGAACGCCTCGACATAGGCGGGCGTCGTGGCGAGCTCGCCGAAAATGTCGCGCATGTCGAGATAGGCCTCCGGCCGCTCGCGCGCCGCGCGGGCGTGGGTCTGCAGCCGGTCCCAGTTGTCATCGTTGGGCGCAATCGTCTTGCCGCTTTCGGATTCGCCGTAGCAATAGCGGCACCACAGCGCCGAGACGAGCGCGAGACCCTGCGCGGAGGCGCCGGCGCGAAGCCGGTCGAGCGCCGAGGGCAGGATGAATTTCGGCTGCCGGTTGGAGCCGTCGAGGCACAGACGGCGGATCGTGTCGCCGACTTTCGGATTGGCGAAGCGCTGCGCCACCTGGGCGCGATACGCCTCGAGATCGACGCCCGGCGGCGGCGGCACCGCCGGCATGGCCTCGCGCGTCGTCACCGCCTCGAGGAAGGCGGCGATCTGAGCGTCCGCCATCGCGTCGTGCACGAAATGGATGTCGAGCAGGCCGGCGGGATAGGCGATGGCGGCGTGGCCGCCATTGAGGATGCGGATCTTCATCAGTTCGTACGGCGCGACATCCTCGACGAAGGTCACGCCGACCTCGTTCAGCGCCGGGCGGCCGTTGCAGAAACGATCCTCGATCACCCACTGGCGGAAGTCCTCGCAGAACACCGGCCAGCGATCCTCGACGCCGAATTCCGTGCGCAAGCGCTCGCGCTCGGAATCCGAGGTCACCGGCGTGATGCGGTCCACCATGGAGTTGGGGAAGGCGACATTCGCGCGGATCCATGCGGCAAGTTCGGGATCGGCGAGTTCGGCCAGCCCCGACACCGCCGCCTCCGCGACATGTCCGTTGCCCGGCACGTTGTCGCAGGACATGACCGTGTAGGGCGCGACGCCCGCCGCGCGGCGGCGGCGCAGGCCCTCGACGATGAGGCCGAACACGGTCCGGGGCGCGGCGAGGTTGCGCGCGTCGGCGACGATCTCGGGATGGGCGGCGTCGAAGCGATGCGTCGCCGGATCGATGAAGTAGCCGCCCTCGGTGATGGTCATGGAGACGATGCGGATGGCCGGATTGACCAGCCAGGCGAGGATCGCCCCGGCGTCGCTGGGCCGGGCGAAGTCGATCATCGCGCCGGTGACGCGCAGATCGGTGGAATGGGCCTCCTGCGCGACGACGGTCGTCAACCAGTCCTGCGGCGCGAGCGCGGCGCGCAGCGCCTCGTCGGGCGGGCGCACGCCCGCGCCCACCAGAGCCCAGCCGTGATCCCGGCCCGTGGCGAAGAGGTCGTCGAGATAGACCGCCTGATGCGCCCGATGAAAATTGCCGACGCCGAAATGCAGGATGCCGGGCGTCAGGCGCGAGCGATCGTAGGCGGGCGCGGCGACCGGCGCCGGCAGACGGGAGAGATTGGCGGCGGAGAGTTGGACGCTCATCGTATCGGTTCCATTTCCAGATGGGATGGGTTGGCGGGGCGCGGGATCACCCTTCGATCCGGCGGCCGTTCGCGTCGAACCTGTGCAGTCGCTCCTCGCGCGGCGTGAGAAACACCCGGTCGCCCGGACGAAGCGCAGCTTCGCCCTCGACGCGCACGGTCATCGGCCCGACCTTGTCGGCCTCGACATAGAGAAACGTGTCGGAGCCCAGATGCTCGGCGAAGCGCACCTTGCCGGGCCATTCGCCCTCGGCGGTCGAGAAGCCGAGGTGTTCGGGCCGGATGCCCAGCGTCGTCGCGCCGCGCCGGGCGGCGGAATCGCCGGTGACGAGATTCATAGTCGGCGAGCCGATGAAGCGCGCCACGAACAGCCCGTTCGGCTTGTTGTAGAGTTCGAGCGGCGAGCCGACCTGCGCGACCGAGCCCTTGTCGAGCACGACGATCTTGTCGGCCATGGTCATGGCCTCGACCTGATCGTGCGTGACATAGATCATCGTGGTCTTCAGGCTCTGGTGCAGATCGCCGATCTCGAGCCGCATCTGCACGCGCAGCGCAGCGTCGAGGTTGGACAGGGGCTCGTCGAACAGAAACGCCTTGGGCTCGCGCACGATGGCGCGGCCGATCGCGACGCGCTGACGCTGGCCGCCGGACAGCTGGCGCGGCTTGCGGTCGAGATAGTCGGTCAGGTTCAGCGTCGCCGCCGCCCGGGTGACTTTCGCCTCGATCACGTCGCGCGGTTGTCCCGCCATTTTCAGCGCGAAGGCGATGTTGCCGCGCACGCTCATATGGGGATAGAGCGCATAGGACTGGAACACCATGGCGAGGCCGCGCCGGGCCGGCCCGACCTGACTGACGTCCTCGCCGTCGATCAGGATCTCGCCCGAGGAAATGTCCTCGAGGCCCGCGATCAGGCGCAGCAGCGTGGACTTGCCGCAGCCCGAGGGGCCGACGAAGACCGCGAATTCGCCGTCCTCGATCTTCAGGCTGACGCCGTTGATGACCTTGACGGCGCCAAAATCCTTGCGGACGTCGCGAAGTTCGATGCTGCCCATGGAAATCGCTCCTGATTACTTTACGGCGCCGAAGGTCAGACCGCGCACCAGCTGTTTCTGCGAGAACCAGCCGAGGATGAGAATGGGCGCGATGGCCAGCGTCGAGGCGGCCGAGAGCTTGGCCCAGAACGTGCCCTCGGGGCTGGAAAACTGCGCGATGAGATAGGTCAGCGGCGCGGCGTTGAAGGTCGTGAGGTTCAGAGTCCAGAACGCCTCGTTCCACGACAGGATGATGGCCAGCAGCAGCGTCGAGGCGATGCCGGGGATCGCCATCGGGGTCAGGACGTAGACGATCTCGTTGAGCAGCGAGGCGCCGTCCATGCGCGCGGCCTCGAGGATGTCGACCGGGATCTCCTTGAAATAGGTGTAGAGCATCCAGATGACGATGGGCAGGTTGGCCATCATCAACAGGAAGCCGATGCCCCAGCGATTGTCGAGCAGATGCATGCGCAGAAACAAGAAGTAGATCGCCATGAAGACGCCGGCGCCCGGCATCATCTTGGTCGACAGCATCCACATCAGCAAATCCTTGGTGCGCTTGGTCGGCGCGAAGGCCATCGCCCAGGCGGCGGGAATGGAGATCGCCAGGCCGACGAGATTGGAGCCGATGGAGAGCACGATGGAATTGAAGGCGTGCAGCACATAATCCGAGCGCGCCTGCACCTCGCCAAAATTCTCCGTCGTCCAGTGGAAGAACAGGAATTTCGGCGGCACCGCGTAGGCGTCGGCCTCGGTCTTGAACGCCGTCAGCACGGTCCAGAGAATGGGGAAGAAGATGAGGAGACCGACGCCCCAGGCCAGCACGCTCATGCCGATCCGGCGCAGCAATGTGACTTTCAGCGCCATGGTTCAGGCCTCCAGGTTCTTGCCGATGAGGCGCACGAGAAAGAACGCCACGATATTGGCCAGGATCACCGCGACGATGCCGCCCGCCGCCGCGCCGCCGACATC
>Ga0316217_10006163_pt1 | contig 12026 bp, 9 predicted proteins | sample 1anoAmetaG_FD_203633 | JGI IMG/M metagenome (GOLD analysis project Ga0316217, IMG submission 203633) | Freshwater microbial communities from Trout Bog Lake, Wisconsin, USA - 1anoA | ecosystem: Environmental > Aquatic > Freshwater > Lake > Hypolimnion/Profundal zone | place: USA: Wisconsin... | reverse complement strand
GATGTTCGCGAACGTCACCCCGTCTACCCCCGGCGTTCCGTCGTTGGCTTTGCTCAACGCGTACGCGTGGGCCAGAATGTCGGCACGATACACCTTGTCATAGAGCATGTAGAAGCGGAAGTTGGGCGCGCTCTTCGCCTTATCGCCTAGCTTGCGCTGGAGCCGCTCGATCTGTGGCGGAGTTACCAGACTCATCGTCAATCTCCTGACCGTTGGTTCCTTAACAAGCCCACCAGAAGTGAGGCCCCGTCCCTCCACGGTCATTACCCGCTTCATCGGTACCATGGGCCTCTCCGACTCCCCGGCCCGCCACCGCCATCCCTCACGGGCGCGGTGTTCCAAGCACAGCTTGGACGACCCGGGGTCTCTCATGTTGCTTAAGAAGCCTTGTGTGCGTGCTGCTCCCACTACTCCGGCAGATCGGCATGGCCCATTCGGTTAGAGGCCACGCCGTAACAGCCTTCCCCAATCGGGGACAGGGTCGGCATCTGCAACTGGCCCTTTCGAAGCTTGCTCGGGATTCACGCTTGCGTTGCGGCCCGCACACTCGCAGCCGCACCTCGCGTGCGGCTTTCTCCCCGGAGCTTGGAGTGATCCAGTTACCTGGCCCCTCCTCCGGGTGGCTACTGAGTGAACCGACAATTACTCAGGTGGTTTAGCTTTCACCACTGGCTCCTTAAACTTAAACATGACGCACCCCCGGCAGGGGCGACAGAAGGAGTCTTGAGATGGCACACTCATTTGCGTCGCTCCACCTTCACATCATCTTTTCAACCAAGAATCGCGATCCAATCCTAACACCGGGGATTCGGCCACGGCCTTTCAAGTATATGGGCGGCATCATTCGCGGCTTGAATTGAGTATGACAAGCGATTTGTGTTCGAATGATGCCGCTCGGTCTTGGCTTGCTTACGCCCCTGCCGGGGCTAACATGAAACTTAACCCTTCGGACCCATGGCTGCGCCATGGGCTATATTCTTTAGGCCCCTGCCGGGGCAAGAATACGCCAGTGCCGCTGTTACGTATACCCCGCCGAATCAGTTATGCCCCCCCCCGGATGGGCCGATCTGGGAACGTGACCAAAGCCCCCATTCTGGGATATGCTATGCGCATGAATATCGTTTTGATTGGTTATCGTGGCTCGGGCAAAACGAGCATCGGCTGGGAACTTGCGCGCAAGTTACATATGCCATTTGTGGATACAGACCAGTTGCTGATGCAGCGCGCGCGCCAGAGCATTCGTGACATATTTGCCGCAAAAGGCGAAGCTTATTTTCGCGACTTGGAGCAGCAGATTGTAGCCGAAGTAGCCGCGCAAGATAATACCGTTATTGCCGCCGGCGGCGGCGTGGTGCTGCGCCCGGCCAATGTCGCGGCGCTCCAGGCGCAGGGCAAAGTAATCTGGCTCCAGGCCGATCCCTCGGTGCTCTACCAGCGAATCACGGGTGATGGCGCCAGCGGACAAACCCGCCCGAATCTGACCGCCCACGGCGGCCTGACCGAAGTGCAAACGCTCCTGGCCCAGCGCACGCCGCTCTACCAGGCGGCGGCCCATTTGACGCTCGACGTGACCGCCCTTTCGATCGCGCAAGCGGTGGAGCATATTCAACGCCTGCTTTAACGCCCGCTTTGGTATACTGGCCGGCATGAAGGTTGCCGTCTCCAATTCCCTGGCCTGCGTCCTGGTTTTATGCGGCAGTGCCGCGTTGCGCGGCGCCGATACGGTCGCCCCACCGCCCAATCCGCCGGCTCCAATCACGCCACCGGCCGCGCTCTCGCCGCAACTGGTCCAAGCCCTCGGCGAGTTGGCCGGCGACGATTACGTGCAGCGCCAGCAGGCCGTGGACAAGATCCAGGCGGCGCTGGCCGACGCCATCGGCGCGCTCATCCGCCAGAACGATCCCGAGGCCCGGAACCGCATGGCCGGCATCATGGAATACAACGCCGCCCTGTCGCGCTGGGGGCTCGAGGCGTTGCAATTGCCGCCGGCACAACGGGCCGCCGTGGTTGCCTGGGCCATGGCGCCGCGGATGGCGCCGCTGATCGCCCGCGTGTACGCCACCCATCCGGAGCAGCGGCAGGAAGCCATCCGTGAACTGGCCAGAAATACCGACCCCAACGCCGGGACCCTTCTGGCCCGGCTGATTTGTGATGAGGATGCCACCGTGCGCCTGATGGCCATGGATGCCGTGCGCCAGCGCCCCGCCACTCCGGTTATTGTCGATGCGCTCTGGAATGTGGCCGTCGGAGCGGCCGGGCCGGCGACGTACAACCGCTCCCCGACGATGCTTAACACCCTGGCCCTGGAGTTCAATTCACCCCAGTTGTACGGTGGCCGCACCCTGGATGAACGGGCCGCCATCGGCGTACTCATTGGCCTCAAGGATGCCGGCGTTGCCGCGCGGGTGGGCGTGTACCTGGAACAGCACGCTGCGGAAAAAATGTCCGGCGGGCAGGGCGGTTCGGTTTTTCTCGGCAATAACCCGTTGCGCGGCGTGCTGGCCCTGGCCCAGAGTTATCACGCCAGGCAGGCCATCGCCCCGTTGATGAAGATCGTGGCCGGACCGGTATCCGGCACCTCCAATATCAATTTTGGCGGACACCCCACGTGCCTGACCAACCGTACCGAAGCGATGGCGGCCATCTGCCTGATCAGCGGCCTTAAGCCCGAGGACTATGATTTGCACAAATCGCCCCAGATCAACCAATGGTGCACCACGGATGCCGCCGCCGAAAAACAGGCCGCCACCAAACTGATCCAGTGGTACCAGGACCATCGCGCGGAATTCGCGGCACCCACCGCCCCGGCCGCTCCCCTCGCGCCCGTAGCGCATTGATAACGGAGCGCCGTTGCCATCAGGGCAATTACCAGACGTGCCTTTAATTTCTTGATCGCGGCGCCGCTATATCGTAAGTTTCTTTACGTGAAGGGTGCCGGGCAACGGCAACGGGAGGGGCCATGGTAAGGGTGATAATCAAAGAAGTGCGTCCCGGCATGGTCTTGGCACGATCGCTATTCCATCCGCAGGCACCCGAAACGCTGCTTCTGGCTGCCGGCACCACGCTCGACGTCCCCCACATTGCACGCCTTCACGAATGCGGAGTCTATAACCTGTGGGTCGATTATCCCGGATTCGACTTCATCGAGGATCTGTTCTCGACGGAGATGACCACCCCCCAGCGCCGCCTGTGCGAGGCGATTCGTCTGGCCTTTCACGCCCAGGCACGGCGCACCCATCCGCGCCTGCCGATGAGCCAGTACCGGCATGTCCTGCGCGAGTTGCTCGAAACACTCCTGGTCCACGCCCCTCATATGAAATTCCTCAACGACCTGAGTACCCAGGATGATGTGCTGCTCCGCCATAGTGCCGAAGTCTGCTACCTGGGCGTGCTCATCGGCCTGAAACTCGATGGCTACTTGATTACCCAGCGCCCCCACCTGCCCAGCCGCCACGCCCGCGATGTGGTCAACCTCGGCCTGGGCTGCCTGCTCCATGACATCGGCGCCACGCAACTGCCCCAGACCCTGCACGAATCACACTGCGACCCGGCGTGCGCCGACGAACGCTGGAAGAGGCATGTCCACCTGGGCTTCGCCATGGTGCGCGACCAGGTCGAACCTTCCGCCGCCGCCGTCGTGCTCCATCACCATCAGCGTTTTGACGGCGGTGGATTTCCGGCCTTGGGGTCCACTGCCTGCCCGCAGGCGCCGCGCGGCACGCAAATCCACATCTTTGCACGCATTGCCACGGCTGCCGATTGCTTCGCGCACCTCGTGGAGCACGGCGGTCTGCAATGGCCGGCGATCCGCGCCCTGTGGACCCTCCAGCAGCCCCCCTGTCGCGGCGGACTCGATCCCACGGTTCTAGACGCCTTGCTGGCTCTCGTACCGCCGTTCCTGCCCGGCATGGCCGTCAAGCTCAACGATCAGCGGGATGCCCTGGTCACGCAGATCGATCCGGCGGTGCCCTGCTATCCGCGCGTGCAGATTCTCCAGGCCCTGGACCCGCAGGGCCGGCCGGGCAGTGCCATAGAACAACTTGACTTGGCGGAAAGTTCCTGCGGGCGGTTCATCCAAAGCGTCGACGGTTTTGACGTCAGCGGATACATGTATGGTCCCCGCCGCCGGAACCACGCCGCACCGGCATCATCGGCCTTGGCCGCCTGTGCGTAATCCCGCCCCACCGCCACAGCAATTGCATTGGGCCCAGGGCCGTTCGGAATTCCGCCGGCACTGGACAAACCATCCAAATGACGAGCGGAGGCCGGAATAGCGTATGTTTGGAGTCGCGCCGAACATCGTCTGGTAACCTCCACCGGTTCAATGCTATTGTCCTGGCCACGACGTGCTCTGATCCGCGGCGCTCTTCTCCCGGCACCGCCGAATTACTACACTCTATTCCAAGAGCCTTACGACGGAGCCGGCATGGCACTGGAAATATGCGTACTGGGCAGCGGGTCCGGCGGCAACGCCACGGTGGTGCGCACGCGCGCCGGTGTCATACTGCTCGATGCCGGCCTGGGGCCGCGCACCGTCGAAAGACGCCTCGCCGGCACCGGCGTAACCCTGGCCGATATCGCCGCCATCTGCCTCACCCACCTGGATACCGATCATTTCAACGTCAACTGGCTCCAGACGATCATCCGCCAGGGCATCGCCCTCTGGTGTCACGAAACCTGCGTGGCCGGCGTTCTGGACCGGGCGGCCCAATTCGATGACCGCTCCTTGTTTGATGACACCGCGCGGCGCACCCGCCCCTTGGTCGTGCCGCCCTTGCGCAAACTCCTCCACCCTTTTACCGATCAACCCGTTGCTCCGCTGCCGGAGTTATGGCTCCAGCCGATCCATCTGCCCCACGATCAAACCGGGTCCCACGGGTTTGTGCTTACCACCACCACCGGCCGCGCCGGCTACGCCACGGACCTGGGACATGTGCCCGAGACCCTGGTGGAACACTTCTGCGGCGTGGATCTCCTGGCCATCGAGAGCAACTACGATCCGGTAATGGAAGAGCAAAGCGCCCGCCCCGATTACCTCAAGCGCCGCATCATGAACGGCGCCGGCCACCTGAGCAACCCCCAGGCCCTGGCGGCGGTGCAACGCATTCTGGATCGAACCGAAAAGCTCCACGGCCCGCAGAAACTGCCGCGTCATATCGTGCTGCTCCATCGCAGCCGCCAGTGCAATTGCCCGGTGCTGCTGCGCCAGTTATTTCAAAGCGATGCCCGCATCGGCCCCGTGCTTACCCTGGCCGAGCAACACCAGCGCACCGGCTGGCTGGGCTAAGACGCCATTCCGGCGTTGAGCTTCTTCTCCAGCAATTCCCCCACCAGCTTCGGATCGGCCTTGCCGCCGCTGGCCTTCATCACCGCACCGCGCAGGAAACCCAATGAGGCCTGCTTCTTCTTCGGGTTGTTCTTGCAGGTATCGACGGCCACGGGATTGGCCGCCAGGGCCTGATCCACCCACGCCTCCGTCTGGCCCACATCGCGCACCTGTAACAGTCCCAGCGTCTGGGCCAGGGTCTGCGGATCGCTGCCGGGCTGGGCCAGGAGCTGCTCAAAAATCTGCGCCCCCGCCGTGGCGCTCACGGTGCCATCATCCACCAGCTTGGCCAGTTGGGCATATTGGGTCGCACTCACCGGCAGGTCGCTGATCAGCACCGTCTTGTCGGCACCGCTGCGTTCGCGGGCCGTCTTGGATGCCGCCTGAAACAAATTGGCCACCCGCCGGGGCGTACCGCCGCCGGCCAGCGCCGCTTCATACAATTCGGCCACCGGCCGCTCCTCGACCAGTGCCATGGCCTCCTTGGGCGTGATGCCAAACTGACTGACGTAACGACTGCGCCGGGCGATCGGCAGTTCCACCACTTCCCGGCCCACCTGTGCGACCCAGGAACGCTCCACATCCAGCGGCACCAGGTCCGGATCGGGAAAGTAACGGTACTCGTCCGCGTCTTCCTTTTCGCGTTGCAGCACCGTCTGGCCCAGATCATCATCCCAGCCCCGGGTGGCCTTGCGCACCGGCTGCTGCTGCCGCCCGCCCGCGAGCCACTCGGCATATTGCCGCTGCACTTCGTAGGCACTGGCGCGCTCCACAGCGCGGAAACTGTTGAGGTTCTTGATCTCGCTGATCGGCGTCTTGAATGTCTGGCCTTCGTGATAGATGTGCAGGTTGATATTGGGCTCAAAACGCATGTGCCCCTGCTGCATGATCCCCTGCGATACGCCCAGGTACCGGCAGATGCGCCGCAGCTCTTCCCCGAACAGCCGCGCCTCTTCCGGCGAGTTAAGATCCGGCTCGGTCACCACCTCCAGCAGCGGCGTGCCGGCGCGGTTCAAATCCACCTGCGAACATTCGGCGTGGCCTTCGTGCAGCAGCTTGCCGGCGTCCTCTTCCAGGTGGGCGCGGCGGATCCGCACCTTCTTGAGCGAGCCATCGGCCAGCGGCAGGTCGATCGCCCCCGGACCGCACAGCGGCAGGTCGTACTGCGAGATCTGATAATTCTTGGGCAGATCGGGGTAATAATAGCTCTTGCGGTCCCACTTGGTGTGCGTGGCAATCTCGCAGTTCAAGGCCAGGCCCACCATCATGGCCATTTCCACGGCCCGTTTGTTGATCACCGGCAGCACCCCCGGCAGCCCCAGGATCACCGGATCCACCTGCGCATTGGGCGCGCCGCCAAATCCATTGGCCGCACCGGTAAACATCTTCGACGCCGTGGCCAGCTGGACGTGAATCTCCATGCCGATAAGAACTTTATACGTGGGGTCCGCCATTGTATCTCCAAGCGCAAAGAGCAAAACGAAAGTGTAGGGCGAGCAGGGTGGAGGGGTCAAGCCATGGCGCCAGGATTAGCGCCCCATCAGCACCCGACCCGTTACGGGTAATTGATTCGATCCCGTGCGCGTATAATCTTGCTATGATGCCCGACCGGATGCATGCCCTGTAAGAAGGATGGTGCGTGTTGATCACGCTCCCGCCACAACATATCGACAGCATTCGCCGCCACGCCGCCGCGGATTATCCGCGCGAGTGCTGCGGCCTGCTGCTGGGAACCCTGGACGCCGCCGGCCACAAGGCCGTCGCCTCGGTGCTGCCCATGATTAACGAACGCGAACCCGCTGCCCGCCATAACCGGTTCCTCATCAGCCCGTTGGAGATGCTGCGCGGCGAAAAGTACGCCCGCGCCCAGCACCAGGCGATCATCGGTATCTACCATTCGCATCCCGACCACCCGGCGGAACCCTCCCAGTTTGATGTCCTGCACGCCTGGCCGGTCTACTCGTATATTATTATCGCCGTACCGGCCGGATGCCCCGGGGAATTACGCTCCTGGGAATTGGCCGCCGACGGTGCGCATTTTAATGCGGAAAACCTGGTGCAAGGAGATTAGTCATGGCCGAACTGATGAACCTGTCGAAATTGTTCCCCTGCCTGCTGGCCGCCGTCTTGGCACTATCGGCCCGCGCCGCCGAACCGACCACCGGACCGTCCAACTCCACCGCCCAAGTCACCGCGCCCGGCGCGGTATTGCAAAAACTTTCCGGCGACTTTGCCTTTGCCGAAGGCCCCGCGTGTGATGCCGCCGGCAATGTCTTCTTCACCGATCAGCCCAACGATCGCATCATGAAATGGAGCGTCGACGGAAAGCTCTCCACTTTTTTGCAGCCCTGCGGGCATTCCAACGGCCTGTGTTTTGATGCCCACGGCGCCCTGCTGGCCTGCGCCGATGAGAACCGGCAACTCTGGTCCATCGATCCGGCCGGTAAAGCCACCGTGCTGGTGCGCGATTACCAGGGCAAACTGCTCAACGGCCCCAACGATGTATGGGTGCGTCCCGACGGCGGCCTGTATCTGACCGATCCGTATTGCAAGCGCGATTACTGGAAGAACCCCGCCCAGGAGCAGGACAAAAAGTGTGTGTACTACCTGCCCCCGGACCACGCCGCCCTGCGCCGCGTCGCCGAGGACTTCAAATTCCCCAACGGCATCATCGGCACGCCCGACGGCAAACTGCTGTACGTCTCGGATCTGGGCACCGGCCATACCTGGCGCTACACCATCGCGCCCGATGGCTCCCTGGACAACAAGCAACTGTTCTGCACCATGGGTTCCGACGGCATGACCATCGACAACGAAGGCAACATCTACCTGACCAACAAGGGCGTCACCGTCTTCGACGCCACCGGAAAACAGATCCAGCACATCGCCATCGCCGAGCCGTGGACCGGCAACATTTGTTTCGGCGGGGCCGACCGCCAAACCCTGTTCATCACCGCCAGCAAAGGCCTCTATGCCATCCGTACCAGAGTGCATGGGGTTGGCAGCCAATGATGATCGTCATCTGATAGTTGTCCGTTGATAGTTGTTAGTTGCTAATTGGACGTTGGATGTTGAACGTTGAGCGTTGGACGTTCAGGATGTCCAAGAATCGGCTTGAATCGGGAGACGTCCGCATGGGGAGATTTCTTCATTGCCTCGCATGCATCACATTGCTGCTCTTAATTCCCCCCGCCACCGCCGCCCCCGCTCTGCTACCCTGGCCCAGCTCCGTAACCGAGCAGCCCGGCACCATGGACCTCGGGCCGCAAAGCCATATTGTCGCTACCGATCCAACACTGCTACCCCTGGCAAAGCTCCTCGCCGAAGAAATTGCCGGCGCGACCGGCACCGCCCTGCCGCCCTCTTCAGCTCCGGCCCAACCCGGCGATATCGTGCTCGCACTCGATCCGGCCCTCAAGGGCGAAGCCTACGCCCTGGATATTGCCGACCGCGCCACCGTACGCGGCAACAACTACGCCGCGGCCGCCCTGGGCAGCGTCACCCTGCTGCAAGCCTTGCAAACCCATGATGGCAAACTTATCCTGCCCCACCTCACGGTGGCCGATCAACCCGCTACCGACTACCGCGGCCTCATGGTCGATGTCGCCCGGAAGTACCACCCCATCCCCTGCCTCAAGCAACTGGTCGAACTCTGCCGCCTCTACAAGATCCGCTACATGCAGTTGCACCTGACCGACGACCAGTCCTTTATGTTCCCCTCCACCGCCTTTCCCGAACTGACCACCAAGAACGAGCACGGCGGCAAAGCCTACACCCTCGACGAACTCAAGGATCTGGTTGCCTATGCCGATGCCCGCAACGTCACGCTGGTGCCCGAGTACGAAACCCCCGGCCATTCCGCCGCCGCCAACCGCGCTCTGCCCGACCTGTTCAAGATTCGCGGCACCAAACCCTATGAACACCATGCCTCCATCAACTTTGCCAAACCGGAGGTCATGCAAGCCGTGGCCACGGTCGTGGGCGAAATGTGCGCCGTCTTCAAATCGTCGCCCTATTTCCACATCGGCGGCGACGAGGCCGACCTGGCCTTCGCCGCCCAGAACGCCCAGTTCCAGGCAGCGTTCCAGAAATACAACCTGCCCAACCAGCACCAGCTTTACCGCAAATTCGTGGTGGATATGAACCAGATCGTCAAGCAGCACGGCAAACAAATGATCGTGTGGGAAGGCTTTGGCCGCGAAGCCAAATCGCCCGTGGCAATTCCCAAGGACATCATCGTGATGGCTTATGAGATCCGCTTCTACAAGCCCGAAGCCCTGGTGGCCGATGGCTACAAAGTCATCAATGCTTCCTGGACGCCCCTGTACGTGGTCAACGCCCATTGCCGCCCGCCGGAAGAAATCTATAACTGGCAACTGCGACAATTCAAACCTTTTGGCGCCAAGCCCGTCGATGCCGGCACCATCCTGCCGCCCACGGCGGATGTTTTTGGCGCCCAGATGTGCGCCTGGGAACAACCCGGCAAAGCCGAATTACCCAGCCTGCGTCTGCGCCTGCCCGCCATGGCCGAACGCCTCTGGAACCCCGCTGCCGGCAAAGACTATCCGGACTTTGCCGCGCGGCTCGATACCACCGACCGACTCCTGGCGCATCTGGTAGACCAGGCCGCGGCCCCTGCCGCAACGCACGGTGCCGCTGAAAGATAATGTTTAACCCATCACCTTCCTCCAGGAGACATGTTGTATGAATAATTCTTGCTCCAACCCGCCATCGTGGCATCCCTCGTTCACTCCTCTTCCAGTTCTCTTCGTGGGTCTTCGTGTCTTCGTGACTTCGTGTTTATGCCTTTTCTTCCTGCTCGCCAACTCCGCGGTACTCCGCGCCGCGGCACCAGACATCGAACTGGCCCCCGCCCAGGAACTCCACATCCGCGGCGGCCTGCCCAACTTCTTCGCCCGCCTCCATGCCGGCCAGGAAGTCCGGGTCGCCTACCTCGGCGGCAGCATCACCGCCGCACCGGGCTGGCGCGTCCAGAGCCTCCAGTGGCTCCAGAAACGCTACCCCACCGCCAAAATCTCCGAGATCCACGCCGCCATCGGCGGCACCGGCTCGGACCTGGGCGCCTTCCGCGTCGGCGAGCATGTCATCGCCCACCAGCCGCACCTGGTCTTTGTCGAATTCGCCGTCAACGACGGCGGTGCCGCCCCCGACCAGATCATCCGTTCCATGGAAGGCATCGTCCGCCAGATCTGGGTCGCCAACCCCGCCACCGACATCTGCTTTGTCTACACCATGGTCGAAGGCATGGCGCCTACCGTGGCCGAGGGCCATTTCCCGCGCTCCGCCTCCGCCGATGAACTCGTCGCGGAACACTACAACATTCCCACCATCCATTTCGGCCTGGAAGTCACCAAACTGCAAAAGGAAGGTAAACTCGTCTTCACCGCCAATACTCCCGAACAGCGCCAGGCCGCCGCCGGCAAGATCATCTTCACCAACGACCATACCCACCCCACCATCCCCGCCGGCCACCAGATCTACATGGACGTCCTGGCCCGTTGCCTCCCGGAAATTGAACATCTGGCCGCCGCCGCACCGCACACGCTCCCGGCCCCGCTAACGCCCGACAACTACGAACAAGCCAAACTCCTCGAGCCCACGCCCGCCATGTTCTCCGGCGATTGGACCCAGTTGGATCCCAAGACCGATTCCCTGGCCAAAAACTTCGCCCAATACATGCCCGCGATTCACCTGGCCACCAAGCCCGGAGCCGCACTTACGGTCCATTTCCAAGGCACCAGCATCGGCCTGTTCGATATCCGCGGCCCATTTTCCGGCCAGTGGCGCATTACCGTGGACGACAAGCCCCCTACCACCATCAACCGCTTCGATGGGTACTGCTCCTATTCGCGCCAGTCGTTCTTCCTGCTCCCCGCGCTGCCGCCGGGCGAACACACGGCCCGTTTTGTACTGGCCGCCGAACCCGCCGACAAACCGGCGATCCTCAAAGCCCACCACGACAGCGCCAACGTGCGCGACTACGAAGCCCACCCCGACAAGTACAAAGACTCCACCGTCAACGTCGGCAAGATCATGCTCCTCGGCCAACTCCTCCCCGATTGATCACCACCGGGCAATCGCCGGGCGCCCGCGACGTTGTAACTATGATTCTTCCTCAACCGAGATATATTAGATATGGTACGTCATCGCCTCTTGGTATCGCTTGCCCTGATGACCTTGGGCGCCGCTGGGCCGGCCGCCGCCGGCGATTGGCCCCAATGGTGCGGCACGCCAAGCAAGAACATGATTTCCACCGAGACCGGCCTGCCCGAAACCTTCGTGCCCGGCGACAAGGATGGCGATACGGGGCGCATTAAACTTCCCACCGCGCAGCACGTCCTCTGGGGCCGGAAGATCGGCAACACCGTCTATTCCACGCCCACCGTCGCCCACGGCAGAATCTTTCTCGGCGGCATGCAGGACCGCCAGGGATTCTTTGTCTGCCTCGACGAGCGCACCGGCGATACCCTCTGGCGCTGGTCCGCCCCGGCCCGGGAAGTTCCATCCAAGATCGACGGCCGCAAATTCTGGTTCGGCACCTTCGGCCCCATGCTGGGCGTATGTTCCACCGGCGCCGTCGATGGCGACTGCGTCTATTTCATGTCCCATCGCCTGGAGGTCCTCTGCCTGGATGTCCACGGTACGCCCCACCCCCCCTCCACCCCCTCCACCCCCTCCA
>Ga0316217_10006162_pt1 | contig 12028 bp, 4 predicted proteins | sample 1anoAmetaG_FD_203633 | JGI IMG/M metagenome (GOLD analysis project Ga0316217, IMG submission 203633) | Freshwater microbial communities from Trout Bog Lake, Wisconsin, USA - 1anoA | ecosystem: Environmental > Aquatic > Freshwater > Lake > Hypolimnion/Profundal zone | place: USA: Wisconsin... | reverse complement strand
TGTTGGTGCCGAAATACACATTATACGAAACCTCCCCGCCATCCGGCGTCCAGGTCAGCACCGCGATGTTCGTATTGACTGACGACTGGCCGTTGGCGGGAGTCGGGTTGCCGGCCTTGCCTGTGCCAGTGGTAAAACCCCAGACCAACCCGCTCTGCCCGTTGTCCTGCACCAGCCAGTAGTACGTCGTGGAAGGCTGCAACGGCCCACCCATTGCGTTATTGGCGACACTGTTGAGCGAACCATTGCCGCTAGCGACGGTGACTGTCGGTGTACTATTCGTGCCAAACTCAACGACCTGATTCGTAACGCCGGAAGCCGGAACCCAGGAGAGCGAAGTTAACACCGACACGCTGGCCGCATTATTTGCGGGGGTTGGGACCTCGGCAACACCCGGCAGTGGCCCGGCTTGTTGATAAATAGTGCCCGCCGCCGGCTGTGGTGAGTTGCTGCATGGATTGCCGCTGCCGTCCTTGCCGGGAGTCCCGGCCACCGCCATAACACTGCCCGAGCCGGCATACGAACCGCTGGCAGAATAGATCGCAATCCGCCCGCCGCCGCCGCCCGCGCCGGCATTGGATGTCTTGTTGGTCAAAGTGATGGTACCTCCCTGGCCACCCGCCGCCGAGAGAACTCCGTTGATGGTGACCGTGCCGTTGCCCGCAGCCAGCAGTATCGCTCCGCCACTGCCGCCCGCACCGGCGAGCTGGTATATCACACCATTGGTGGTGTTATCATATCCGCCGCCATTGGCGAGAATTTCACCATCGGTGCCAATCGTTATATTGCCGCTGGTCGCAGTCAGTCCAAACGCACCGCCGCCACCGCCACCCGCTCCGCCGTTTGAAGCCGAAGCGCCACTTGAAGCGGACCAGTCCCCACGGCCGCCGCTGCCCCCGGATCCGCCCTGAAGGACAAGCAGCGACGGAAGACCATTGGTGACTCCGTAGTCGTTGGGGGTCCCGCGCCCACCACCGCCATTGCCGCCAAACCCGCCGCCGCCGCCCGTATATTTTCCCGCGACATACTGACCACCGCCCGGACCGCTGCCAGCCGTGATATTGGTGCCGCCGGAACCGCCAGCATTGCCGCCAGCCGGCCCACCCGCGCCACCGGTCTGGGTGATGGCCCCAAAAACAGGCGCGCTGACATTGATCACAGTGTTGACGTAAATGTTTGTGCTGCTGACGATGTTGATTGGAAGACTGCCGGCGACACTGACGGTGGCCCCGTTGGATATGCTCAGACCGCTGAAATTGAACGTGGCTTCCCCGTTGATGATCGTACCGGTTCCGCCGCCGCTGCCGGATATGCTGTAGCTTGGCGGAGTCCCACTGGAATTAAAGGAAATGGTCTGTCCAGAACTTACCACCGTCTGTGCATCCGCCGAACCGAGCAGGCAAAGGACACTGCAAAATGCGATCCAAATGGTCGCCGGGATTTTCAATTTCATATCAGTCAAGATTTTTATTTTCGTTGTCATTTCCTTCAGCCGGGCGCGGTTTGTCCGCGGACCACGAATGGAAATCAAATTAACTTTAACATAAAATCCGGCGCTGCCTATATGTCTTTGGTCATAAACTTCATTGCGGCACCTGGCGAAATCCTGCGTTACGAACATTGGAATCTCCGCCACGCGCGGAGTTTATCATCCGACAAAGCGAGGATCCCCGGACTGGAATTGTGCGCAGGTGAATGTGGATCGGTATGGTATACGAGTGGACACAAGTTGAACAGTGCTGCTCAATCTGCCCCAGAGGTGGAAAAACGGCATCGCAGCTCTTTAATTGTTGGCTATCGCCCGCTCCGGCGGCTGGAACCAAGTGATTGCTGGAGAAATTTTAAACAGGCTGCCGGCTGGAAAACTGGGAGGAAGAACTTGTCTGAAGATACCTGGCAGCCGCCTCCGTCCGGCAGCGAACGTGCAGTTTGCCAAAGACATTCACCAAATGTCGGGCCACGGTGGCGTAACTAATGTGCAACCGGGCGCCAATTTCCTTGTTGGAAAGGGTCTGCCACGCAAATTTCTCTACGTAATGGGAAGCCTGAAGACCCAATCTGGGCAAAACAAATCAAGCTACAGCTTGGCGGGTGGTCCGCTTGTTCACGGCTATCGGTTACTATGTCGCGGACAGCAATCAATGACATGCCAAATTATAAAATCACGCCAAATCACGGCGTTTGCCAAATTTGCAGTTGGGCTGGTTCACCGATTACGCGTACTGCTCCCGGTCATTCTGCCAGCCGCGAACCGTCGAGACCGGCAAAGACAGAGGTGCGCCCCGCAGATTCACAAATCCAGAGGCCGCGATGCTCCGCATATCGGCCACCGATTCCACCAGAAGTGATAATAAAAGCGCCGCTCACATAGGTGCTTTGATCGGTCTGGCATCAATACCTTCGCGCTCAACTTGATTGCTAAAATTACCTCCGATTTCACCCACCATGGTTACCACGCTGCGGGCTGGAATGTCAAATCCTTTGGCGATATCCACTGGGCGGCCGGCAGCCAAATTTGTCTCCGCCGAAGTCACATAGGGTACGAATAAGCGGTCGGTTATCGTGCCGGCTTCGGCACCTTTCATCGTCAGAGACACTTTTTGCAAATGACCAGCCAGGTTGACGAACACAATCACAGCGCGGCCTGGTTCCGGGCCAAGAAACATGGAAGCCATCAAACCTACAACGTCCTGCCTGCCTGCCATTTCGACTCGCCACATTCCCGGACGGATAAACCGGCTGTAATTGCCCAAAGCCCAAAGCAGTTTTGATTCACAAACCGTCTCGGCATCACCCGGATCATGGTAGTCCGTGTAAATCAGTCCACTTTTGTAGTCATCGTTCGCGATCGCATTCCACCATAGCCAGGCGGAGGCGCTGACGAGCGTCAGGTCGCAATGAACAATCCGTGCCATCCGGAGAGCGGAATCCATCGTCAAATCCCTGCCCGATTCCATGATGCAATACTCGGTCTGCCAGATTTTCCATGCCGGATAATGGCTGAGCGCCCGTCCCAGTTCCCGCCGATGTGGCACCAGTTGATCTGGCACCCGATCCGACCAATAACTGTGATACGAAAGGATTCCGACAAATCCATCGGACACCTCCGGATCGTCGCAAATCAGATGAAGATAGTTTCCGTAATCCGCGCGCCATTTCTCCCTGGGACCCGGATCCAGCAAATACATGTCTGGAATATTGCCGGACTCTGGACCGAGAATTTTCGTTTTCAATCCAGTCTGTTTTAGGCGTTTCACCAAGGCCAGCCAGGTGCGCTTGAGATCGGCATTGCCAGCGCGGTTGCCTTCCTGTCCATACTGCCAGTCCCATTGCGGTTCGTTGAATGGCAGCACATAGTCGAATTCGATCCGCTCACGTTCATCGGGATTGTCGCGGAAATGAACCAGAATGTCCGTTATATAAGCGGCAAACTGATCCTCCGCGCCAGGTTTCAGGTTCGTTGTGGAGTGGGTATCAGCACCCAGATTGCTCAGGCCATTCCGGGTCAGCCAACGTGGCGGACTGTAGACGGTGGCGAGAAATTGCCGAACCCCGTGCGCCTTGGCCGCGCGCAGAAACCAACGTTCATTTGCCTGCCGGTTCCAATCGTATTTGCCTTCGGCCACGGCGAACGTCTCCACCGTGCGCCAAGGATTCCTGATGGTATTGGTGTTGATGCCTGCCCCCAGATTAAACCGCCAACAGGACAGGCCGATGCCCGTGTTCGTTGCAAACAGGAGATCGGCGATATGATTCTTGTTTGCCTCCGACCATGCGCCCACCTTCTGCATGGACCAGGCGTCGTTTGCGCCAAAATTGTCCATGGTTTGATGCCTGAGGCCAAGATCAACGACATAAAAATTTGTGACCGCCTCCAGGCTCAAGGCGGAAGCCTTTCCCGAATTGCAAGGCCCCAGCAGCAAGGCAAGACTGACGATTGCAAATATTGAACCTGGAAAATGTTCTGTCTTCATTTGACCGGCAATGGAATTAGGAACGCTCAATACTCCTGTCTATTCTCCAGCCTCATGGCCCCAAGCGCACCCGGTAAAATCGCCTTGGAAATCCGCCCGCTGCTGAGTCCGTCCACTGTATTGGCGGAGACGCGGAATAGTTCGTGAACACCGGGGTCCAGTTTGCGATTCCACTTAAGTTCGTGGTTGCATCCATAAAGTAATCCGGACCGGCCTCGCCGGTCACTCGCAGCGAGAACCCATTCCCGGCCCAAGTTGGATTCGTAAACAGCGGTTTCTCCGGTTGCAAAACGGTGACAAGAACACTCTGAGTGGCGCTCAACGGGGGCGTGCCGTTGGCGGTTACCACCACGTTAAAGACGTTGGTAGCAGGCGATTGCGCCACGCTCGGACGCCAGCTTAACACACCATTGGTCGGGTTGATTCCGTTGATGCCGGCCCCGGCCGGCGCGGATGGCAAGTTCCAAGTCAGGATTTCCTCCGGGAGATCGGGATCGCTGGCAGTATTGGTGATCAGCAAGGTGCGTCCGGCCAGAATCGTGCTGTTGGCAATGGGCGACAAAGTCGGTCCATAGTTCATGGTGCCGAGCACTTCCGACGTGTTCAAGGTGCGGCCAAAAAGCCGGACGTCATCAATGGTTCCGGCCAAGAATCCGCCCGCATAGCCGGGTTGAATACTGCCCAGTCGCAAACTGGGTGGCGCGATCCGAGTGCCCGTCGGGCCGATGGTCGAGGCCTGCAAGCCACCGTCAACATACAATTGCATCTGGCCGCTCAAACTATCCCACACGGCCGCCAGATGATGCCACTGGCCATCATTGATCGCGTTGGTTGACGAGATTGTGGTGTCAGGATCGCCAATGCCGAAACCGGCGTCGTTGCCGACCAGCGACAGGCCAAAGTCAGTCGTGGTGCCCGCCACTTCGCCATCCACGATGCCCTTGCCCGCCCACCATTGGCTGCCGCCACCTGTCGCCGTCGTCTTTACCCAGCAGCTGATGGTGAAACTGTTGCTGATGCAGCGGGGAATGACCGCGTAGGAGTTGGCGTTGCCGCTGAACTGGGCGGCGTAGGCGCCAATTTTCCCCGTGACATACGTCACGTTGGTGACCAGCGTGGCGTTGTTGCCGTTGCCCGTGGCGTCCTGGACGTTGCCTTCCAGCGGATACCAAGCCATCGCTTGCGCAGCATACACGTTGGAAACGACGAAGGTCGTCACCGATTGCGGTGCCAGGTAGGCGGCAAACTGCTGGTTGCTGATCGTCAGCGCCGCCAACGGGTTGGCGCTTTCGTACGCGGATGTCCGCCAGCAAGCAACCTGGCCGCCCGTGCTGCCAAACGCGCCCAGGGTGTAATTGATACTAAAACCGTTGGTGGAGTCATTCTGGGCCACAATGAGCAAATTGTGGTTGGTGGGGTCATAAGCGGCCAGGGAATTGGTGTCGCCGACACTGATAATCTGGCAGCCCGGCCGGATGAAATGGCTGAATTGCCACATGACATAAAATTTTTCGTTGAACGAATAGGTTTCATTCCCGCTGCCATCTTCCGGATTGTAAAGCATGCCCCAACCGCCGGCATTATCCACGACCTGCCAGTAAGTCCAAGCCTGGGCGCCGGATTGGGTGATGTCGTCATGGATGCGCCGGGCCATGGGCAGGCCGTTGGCGTCGCCGTCGCCGTATTCAGAGATCCACCACGGTTTGCCGAGCGAGGTGGCCAGGTTATTCAACCCGGAAGGGTTGTTGGCGCCATAGGTATGACTGGCAATCAGCGTCACACTGGCCTGGCCGGCGGTGTTGTAAGAACTCACGGAATTGATGGTGTCCTGCTCATCAGTGTCTTCCGAAGCGTCAATGCCGGTGGTCAGACCGCTGGCCGTCAGATTGGTGCGCAGGTCGTTGACCACCCGGTTCTGCTGGCTGGCGTCCATGTGACAGCCCTCCTGCCGGCCGCCGTAAACCCACCAACTGCCGGTCGGCTCGTTCATCGGCGTCATTGCGTTAAACTTGACGCCATCCAAAATGGTGAGCTTGCTGACCACCATTGACAGATATTGCGCGAAGGTATTTTCGTAATTGGTCTGCAAATTGTCACTGGTTCCATTCGTGGAACCAGTGACGCTGCCGCTAACCGTCATCCACCAGGGCGGCGAGTTTGCGAAGGCGACCACCTGGTTGGCGCCCAGGGCCACGGCCTGCCGCAGCATCCAGCGCTGGTTGGCGTCGGCAGTCCAATCCCAGACGCCGTTGGTCGGCTCAAAGCCCTGCATCTGCGCGCGGTACTCCATGGTGTTGGGGATGCCCGGATTTTCGCTGCCACCGATATTGTAGCGGACGAGATTGAGGCCCAGGGTTGTGAAGGCCAGCGAAGCATAACTGGCGCGGTTGCTATAACCACCGCAGACGTTGGCCCACCAGCAAAGGGAGGTGCCCCAGCCGACAAAACTGTCCACCAAGACCAGATTGGGATCCACGGCCACCGAGGATTGGGGCGTGGCGGCAGGCAGCACCACGAGCGCGGCATTGCTGCTTTGGCTGGAACCAAAAGGGCCGGTGGCCACCACATAATAATTGCCGCTGTTGCTGCTGTCCAAGCTGGCGATAAACAGGGTGGAATTGGTGGCATTGGGCAGCAAGGTCGCCGGTGACAGGTACCACTGATAGGTTAGCACCGAGCCGGGTCCGGCGGAATTGGTTACCGCCCCAACGACGCCGATACTGATGGTGGCGGAAGCGCCCGCATAGTTGGTGGCGCCTTGCGGTTGCATCGTGAAATACGGCCGCGCCGGCGCGAGTTGGAGCCAGTCCACCCAGATCCAACCATACTGGCTGCTGGGTGTTTCATCGAGCCTTCCACCCACGCCGAACGTATCCCCCGCCGCCCCACTCAAGGTGTTGGATGAAATGTATAGGCTGAACATGCGCCAGGTGGTAGTCTGATCCGGAAAAGTGAAATTCTGGTTGGAGAGAGTCATGTTGCCGGCCGTCGCATCCTGCAACTGCAGTTGCAACCCGCTAACCGGGCTTTGAGCGCATTGCGCCCGAATCGTCAGGACATAATCCAAGCCACCCTGGATGGCGGCCCCTGTGTCCTGCCAAAAGGAGCAGCCATCCGTCCAACCGATGGACAGGATGTTTTCCGAGCCGTCGTTGTAAAAATAAACGCCGTTGGCGGAAGTGGACCAATCCGTGCTGCCGCTGTCAAACCCGCCATTTTGGATCAGATTGTTTTGATCAATGCTGGTTTGCGCCGGAGCCAGCCACACGCCCCCCGCCATCATCATCGTCAGCAGCAGCTTTTTCATTCGATAAATTTCATTTGATTCGGCGCTTGATAGGTTCGTCAAGCGACGATCAAGGACAGACGGCGCGATAAAAGCGCTGGTTCGCAAGCGGTGCATTTGTGTCCGTAAAACTGAACGCGCCCAAGCCGTCAGCCGTCACGGTGGCGGCGGTGATCCAGGAAGCACTGGCGAGGCTGGCGACGTATTGAACGCGATGCGCGGCAAAGGGCAGGCCGCTGAACGTCAGCAGCATTCCGCCACGACTCGCTACCGGGGACACGGACAAAACCTTGATAACGGTGTTGCCGGCACCGGGCGTGGCGACCGCGAGCGGGAGCACCGCCAAATCCCCATCCGTCTTGCCGCCAGAACTGGTGTCGGCGGGCTGTGCACTCAAGGTAACGGCGTCTACTTGGCTGCCATTCGCAGCGTACAGGCCGATGATCTGTGATTGCGCCAGCATGAAATTGACGTGGAGGTTGGGTTGGCCGGGCTGGTTTTGCGTCGTCAATCCATCGGCCCAGACCAATAAGTAGCCGCGCGGCGCCAAGGTATAACCGGCAGGAATTTGGAATTGCACCAAATTCGTCGGTGTGCCGGTCAGATAATAACCGGAGAGATTGAAATTGGTGGCACCGGCATTGTAGAGTTCAAACCAAGAGTGGAACTGACCGTCAGCGGGATCCGCGATGGTTTTGGTGTTGTTGATCATCCATTCGTTGATGCGAATCGAGCCGGCTTGTTGCGGAATATTGTACACCTGAAACTCGTAGATCGCTGGCGAACTGAGCATATTGGTGACCAGCAAACGCTCCTTGGTGGAACCCACCATGGAGAAAGTATTGGTGGTGGGACTATTGGTCACCAAACCGCTGATCATGCCGCCGAGCGCATCGTCGCTCCAGGCACTACCGGTCCAGTGCTGCAAATGATACCCCAGGATGCGGGTGCTGAACTCGGAAAGCGTGGCGGTGTTGTAGTTGAGAGTTTGCGGGAAGTCGAGTTCGAGCCACTCATTGGCCAGCGGCGGATAACCCGCACTCCAATACGTGGAGAAGTTGCCGTCGTTGGCGAAACTTGGGACCGCCGCTGAATTAAAGTAACTGGAAGCGCTGGCCGTGGCGGTTGAGGCCAGATTCGGCTCGCCGCGATGCAATTGGCGGACGGTGAAGTTATCAAATTGCGGAAAGCACTGCCAACCGCACCCCACGCCGGCCAGTCCGCTGGAACAACTGGTGTCCGAGAGGTTCGCCACCCGCATGCCATCCACCCAGGCTTGAATCCAGCTTCCCTGCATCGTCAGCCGCAGCTTGTGCCAGACGCCGGCGGCAAAGGGCACCGAACCGGACACGATTACGCCATTGGCATTGAGCAGTTTCCAGACCCCGGGATTATTGTTCACTGTCAGCCAGTAGCCGGTGGGCGTCGCGCTCGACCAGGCGGGAACAGAACTGACGCGGCCCCAAAGATAGACCCATTCATTGGTGTTCAACTCCACGTCGGTGCTGACATCGTAATCACTCCAAGTGCTGTCACCGACCAGCGTGTAGGGGTAAAACTCGGAAGTCCATTCGATGCCCTGTTCGGGCAGCACCTGCGCCAGGCATTGGCCCTGGCCATCATTGCGATTCGTGACTTCGAAAGTGCCGGCTTGCGCTGAAAAGTAATGCGGGACGGCGCCCAGCGCATAACTCTCAAAATCCTCCTTGTATGGCAGCGGGAACGCGGCCGTCGCCGGTGGCGTGGTTGACCCTTTGGTCTGTCCAGTTGTCGTAGTCAAGGTGTAGATGGTGCTCGGTTGAAAGACGAATGTGAAGGCTCCATTCACCGGCGTCAAGGTGGCGACTTTAGTGAATTGCTCGTTCGAGGTTGTGCTCCAGACATACACTGGGCCGGTGGAGAGACCATTGGTAAGACGAATTGTCGCGGTTTGTGAAACGGTCGCATCGGATGTTTCCGCCACGATGGTCCAATCATAATTATTGGTGGACTTGAGGGATACCACGCTGCCCCCTTGGGGCAGCATGGCGGAAGCGCCGCCTTCAAGGTAGGTCCAGCCTGGCTGGGCAAATTGCGTGGTGTGCGCCGTCACCCAGATGCCGGGCAGAACCGTATAATTGCCAGACCAAGGCGTGTTGGCGCGCATCAGCCCCGTGCCAGCCGCGCCCAAGACATCGTAAAAGGAAGTCACCGGACACCAAATTTCCGTCTTGGTCAGACGGCGTTGGATATAATTGCGATTGTATCGAGCGGCCAGATTTGGTGCGTTCCACCAATCCCCAAATCCCGGGCCATCCTCGCTGGCCCACAAAGATTGACCGAGCGGCTGACCCGGTGCCTGACCCGCGGCCGGACTGTTGGTTGGGTAATGTCCGCCAACGGCATAGACGGCATTGGAAAGAGTGGCATCGGACAGGATATTATTGACGATGTTCCAAGTGCCATTCCACTCGTCCCCGGCAACAATCTTGACACTCTGCAACCCGTTCGTGTTGAGCGTGGCGCGCAGCAGCTTGATCCAAGTCGTGTTGTTGGCCGTTTCGTTGCGCACGCCAGTATAGTTAATGTTCAAGCCATAGACATTTTTTGCTCCGTTGAGGAAATTCGCGATGTAATTGGCCATGTCCTGCGAGTAATATGTGCCGCCCCCAATCCAAGCGGGCGCGCCCCAAGCGAGCGAATCCAGCAGGATGGATGGGTTCCGCTGCCGGGCCTGTTGCATCAGCCACCACTCGTAACCGCGCGAATAGTTGGTGTCCGTGACGGTGCGCTGATGCGTCGCCTCGCAACCGTCCGTGGAGTTCACCTCGCCGCCGATTTCGACCTTGAGATGCTGCAACGCCGCGCCGTAGTTGGGTTTGAAAAGGAAGTCGAGAATCTGGCTGCGTTGCGGCTCGGGATAGTCAATCAGCAGGCGGGAGGTTGCGCTGGCGCTGACCGCGCCGAGGCCCTCAAAAACACGACCCACATTGGTGGAATTCAAGGTGAGGGTCAACTGCGTGACGGAGAGGGCGGCATTGCTGCTCGTGGTTGAACCATAGGGACCGGTGGCCACCACGTAATAATTGCCTGCATTGGTGCTGGCCAGGTTGGTCAACGTGAGGCTCGCATTGGTGGCGCCGGACAGCAACGTGGACGGCGCTTTATACCATTGATAAAGCAGAGCCGACCCCGGTCCGGTGGTATTGGTCACCGCCCCTATCGCGCTGGCGGTGAAAGTGGCCGTTGAGTAATAGAAACCAGTGGTGTTTTGGGGTTGGAGCGTGAACTGTGGAATCGTGGGCGCCAATTGCACCCAGTCCAGGTGCAGCCAGCCATAAACCGAACTGGGCGATGCTTCATAAAGGGCAACCCCAATGCCGATGATATCCCCGACGTTGCCAGCAAACATGTTGGTGTTCAAGTTCAGACAGAATATGCGCCACGGCCCAGGCGTCATTGCTTGGTCCGCTGTGGGAAGGGTGAAATTCTGATTCGTTACGTTGGCCCATCCCAAAGTCGGATCCTGAAAAGACAGGTTAACCCCGGTCAAATCGGTTTGCCCGACGCGCAGCCGCGCGGTTAGGCTGTAAGCAATATTTGGCTGGTACACTGCCGTGGCGGCTTGCCAAACAGACACCCCATTCCACCAACCGATGGAGGCAATGGTGTTGGTTTCATTGTCCGGATTGGTGGTATTGAAGGTGTAGAAATAGCCACCATTTCCACTATCGTTGTTCCAACTAGTGCTCCCGCTGTCAAAGCCGCCGTTGGCAAGCAGGTTGTTTTGTTCAATGTTCGTTTGGCTGCGAATTTGCGGTGGAGCACATACCGCCAAAAGCAAGGCTAAAACCTGAATCACGCCACTCTGCCGAAAATGCCTTCGTTTCTCGAGCATTTTGAGCAGGTGCAGAATTTCTGGAGGCATGGATTCGAGTTTGCGTTGTCAACATTGTGCCACTGAATTTACCACGCCCTGCGGAGTGCCGCAAGTTTCTGGCAAAATTACGGAGGCCGGCTTCACGGCCGGCCTCCGTTGGTGCAGCTATTTATCTCATCAGTTTAATACTGGATCCGGTAGAACTGTCCCGGCCCGGTCATCGGCAGGTTGAACGGACTGGTGGCTCCCGGAACTGGCGCGTACGGTCCGGCGACATTGGTGGACGAAACCAGGGTGCCAATTGTCCAATTGATCTGATTGGCAGACCCGGACATGCTCATCGTGAACGGGAACGCGCCCAAGTTGAAGATGCCATACGTCAGGTCGAGGCCCCAAGTGGTAATGGGGGTGTCTGGCTCGTGAGGCCAGGCCACCAGTGACGAGTCATACATGGGATAGCGCGTGCTGCCATCGGTCACGCCCACATACACTGGATTCCATTCCGGAAAAAAGGCGTCCGGCCATAAATCCCAGTTGTTGTCCGAAGCGGCCAGCACGTAATTGGTGTTGGCCAGCAGTGTCAAGGGCGTGCTTAAGGCCACCCAGCGGAAACCATTGAAGAAGGGCGCATTCGTCAGCACCTGCACCTGCGTCAAGAGTGCGCCGGATCCGGGCGGACCTTGGTAAATGCCCACCCAGTGATTGGTCTCCAGTCCGGTGCCGGTGGAATCGAAATATCCCAAATGCGTCACCACTCGGTTCTTGTTGCCAGTCTGGAACCAAACCCCTTGAATTGGCTGATAGTTGTTCCGCAGGGTCCAGGTGCCGGTGGTATTGGTCGAAAAGAGCATCTGCGCCGATTGCGACGGATCCAGCACCGTTAATTCAACACTCGGGCTGTTGGTCTGG
>Ga0316217_10006161_pt1 | contig 12028 bp, 9 predicted proteins | sample 1anoAmetaG_FD_203633 | JGI IMG/M metagenome (GOLD analysis project Ga0316217, IMG submission 203633) | Freshwater microbial communities from Trout Bog Lake, Wisconsin, USA - 1anoA | ecosystem: Environmental > Aquatic > Freshwater > Lake > Hypolimnion/Profundal zone | place: USA: Wisconsin... | reverse complement strand
TGCGTGATGCGTGATGCGTGATGCGTGCGGATTGGTGCGGTGGTGGATTGGTGGATGAACGGATGCACGATAAAGGACCCGTGCTTGGACATCACGCATCCAATAATCCAACAATCCAACAATCCAACAATCCATTGATCCAGCGTCTGGCGTGTGTGTGTTCATTGGCGTAAGATTTTTCGGGCGGCGGCGGCGATGGCGCGCACGGTCGGGCGGTGCGCGGCCCACAAATTGGGATGAAAGGGCACCGGCGTGTCTTTGGCATTGAGCCGCTGCGGCGGCGCGTCGAGCAGGCCGAATCCTTCGCTCATGACCCGCGCCATCACCTCCGCCGTGACCCCGCCCCACGGCCAGGCCTCGCCCACGCACAGCAGTTTCCCCGTGCGCGCGACGCTGGCCACCACGGTGTCGGTGTCGAGCGGTTTTACGGAACGCAGGTCCACGACTTCAATTTCCCAGCCTTCAGCGGCCAGTTCGATCGCCGCTTCCAAGGCATCCTGCACCATGGCGCTATAGGCCACGATGGTCAAGTCCCGGCCTTCGCGGGCAATGCGAGCCTTGCCGATGGGCAGGGCCTCGGTGGGCAGCTTCTCCGCCTTGAGATGGCGGTACAGCAGCTTGTGTTCGCAAAAAATCACCGGATCGTCAATCGCCACCGCCTCCAGCAGCATGGCATAGGCGTCTTCCACCGTTGCCGGGGTCAGCACGATCAGACCGGGATAATGCGCATAAATAGCCTCGGGCGTCTGGCTATGAAACGGTCCGGCGCCGGAGGTGCCGCCAAAGGGCAGCCGCACGGTGATGGGACAGGGCACCTGGGTGCGCCAAAACAGCGTCGCCGCCTGATTGACAATTTGATTCAAACCGGCGATGGCAAAGTCGGCAAATTGCATTTCGATGATCGGCCGCAGGCCTTCAATCGCCGCGCCCACAGCCAGGCCGATGATGGCGTCCTCGGAAATCGGCGCATCCAGCACCCGGCCGGGAAATTCCTGCGCCAGGTTTTTGGTGGCCTTGAACGCGCCGCCAAACGCGCCCACATCCTGGCCGTAGATGAACACCCGCGGGTCTTCGCGCAAGGCGCGGGCCTGCGCTTCGCGGATGGCGTCAAGATATGTGATGCTCATGCTTTGCTCGTACTCTTGCCCGTGAACCGGTTACCGCGGGGAAGCGGGAAGCGGGGAGGCGCACACCGGGGTGACGCTTCACGCTTCAACTTCCGCCTCCTTTCCTTCAATCAAATGCGCGGTGGACAGGGCGGTCCAGTTTTCCGCGAACGGATCCGGCACGGGTTCGCGCTGAACTTGCGCGATGGCCTCATCAATTTCCTGGACGGCTTCGCCGCGCCAGCCGGCGATCTGGCCGGCGGTGGTCCATTGTTGGCGGAGCAGGAGTTCCCGGGCGACCTCCAGGCAATCGCGTCCCAGCGGGGAGTTTTTCAGTTTGGCATCAATATAGCCGGCGTCGTCGTGTTCGCCGTGGCCGCACAGGCGGAGCAATTGGGCCACGACCAGTTGCGGTCCCTCCCCCGCGCGGGCGCGAGCCACGGCGTCGCCCATCGTTTGCAAACACGCCGTCAGGTCGGTGCCATCCACCGCATGCGCCCGCACGCCGTAGCCGACGGCCTTGTCCGCCAGGTCAGCGCAGGCAAACTGGCGCGCGGTGGGGGTGGAATAGGCATATTGATTGTTGGCCACGACGAGGATCAGCGGCAAATGCTCCACGGCAGCCTGATTCAACGCCTCGTGAAACGCCCCGGTGGAAGTGCCGCCGTCGCCCAGGCAGGCCACGCCCACCGTGCCGGTGATCTGCTTGAGGCGCCGCGCGAACAACATGCCGTTGACCACCGAAACCATCGCGCCCAGATGCGAAATCATGGGCACCAGGCCCGTCCGCGGGTTGCCGCGATGGACATTGCCGTCGCGTCCGCGCATGGGGCCCAGGGCCGAGCCGAGATACGTCCGCACGGCATCCAGCACCGGCTCGCCAAACGCCAACCGGCCGGCGGTGTCGCGGATCAGGGGGGCGAACACGTCGTTCGGTTTAAGCGAAACGCCGATGGCCGCGCTCAAGGCTTCCTGGCCCCGGCCGAGAAAGACGCCCCCGTGGATCTTCCCGGCGCGGTAAAGCGCCGCGAATTTGTCATCCAGCATCCGCGCTCGCAACATGCAGCGGAATGCCGCGAGGTGGGCCTCGCGACCGACATCATTTTGGCTGTTCATTGGTCATACGGCATTTGCCAGCGCGAAGCTCGTTCAGGGCTTGCAGCATGGGGCGAGTTTATCGTTCAAGTGCCAAAGCCAGCAAGAATTCTTTCAGGAGGACGACGACGGCCGAAACCCCGAGGTCTAAGTGCGTTTGGAGAGTGCGGTGCGTTCACCGCCGCTTTCGTGCGGGCGGCACGCCAACGAACCAACCAAATCCTTCGCGCATGCCAAAGCGGTGCTAAAGCCACCGCACTCTCCAAACGCTTCGCGAAGCTGAGGACCGTCCGGCCATCGCGCCAGCGTATGGAGTGCGGTGGCTTCAGCACCGCTTTTTGTGCGGCCAACGGTTTCCAATATCCGCTGCCGTGCCACGCGTTCCAAAGCGGTGGTGAACGCGCCGCATTCCAAACGCTCACGCGACTGCCAAGCGGCTTTCGAAATCGCGAAGCTTTTGAGGGCGAGAGCTGAAGGGGAGGGCACACGCCGCTTTTCCAAGGCATTGATTGTGTTCGTTAACTGGGTTTGGGACGTCCGGAAGTAATTTGTCTCAGACCTGCGGGGCAGCAAGCACCGCCGGAAGTTGACAAACCAACTTGCCTCATCTAATAACAGAGCGATGGCTGGCATGAAAAGAAAGCGACCGCCAAAGCTGAGGTTCTTCTCTGCTGTTTGTCCAAAGTGCGGCAGCGATGAGGTAAGGCTTGATTTGTTGGCAGTCGAGAATTTGAAGCGGGCGCCATTGAGAGTGCTCACCAGCAGTGTTGTTTGGCCGTTGAAGGGGACGCCGGTGCGGTTGTGCTGCGAAAAGTGCCAGGCCAGATTTTTAGGATGATGTTTTGTGAGGTTTGAGGGCCGGAGAATGTTTTTCGTCTGTTTGCCATCATCGGAATGGCTTTTCTTTGGCCACGTCAGTGGAAGATTTAACTCCTTGGCTGGTACTAAAGCGCCAACAGCAGCCGTTTGATTTCCTTGAGCCGCGCCATGGGCTCCTTTTTGGTCAGGCGCGGAAATTTGCCGCCCAGCGTGATGAAGTCGCCGGCGCGCACGAGTTGCAACTTGTCATCCACCACCTCAATGCTCGTGACGTTTTTGCCGCCCGCCAGGATTTTCAGTTCCGCCACGGCCAGCAGCAGTTCCACCGCCGCCGGCAGCGGTCCGAATCGGTCGCGCATTTCCTTCCGCAGCGCGTCGAGCAAGGGCTTTTCTGTGGCCTGCGCCAGTTTGCGGTACAGCTCGATGCGGTGATGCGGTTCAGGAACGTAATTGAGGGGCAGTGATGCGTGATCCACCGTCGCCTGGCTTTGGCGGGACAAGTGCGGGTTCTGTGCAGCATCGGTGCCGTCCGACATTCCCCCGGTTTGCAGGAAATCCAGCACCACGCGGACAGCGACGCGCGGCTGGACTTTTTCCCCCTTCAACGCGCCCACGCTTTGCTTGAGCAACTGGCAGTAGAGCTCGAAGCCCACCGCCGTGATGTGGCCGCTTTGTTCCGCGCCGAGCAGGTTGCCCGCGCCGCGGATTTCGAGGTCGCGCATGGCGATTTTAAAGCCGCTGCCGAGGGTGGCGTATTGCTTCATGGCGCTGATGCGTTTGCGCACGTCGGTGAGCAGGCGCGCGTGGCGGGGCAGGAGCAGATAGGCGTAGGCCTGATGCTTGTACCGGCCCACGCGCCCGCGCAACTGATATAAATCGCTCAAGCCGAAGCGGTCGGCCCGGTCAATGATGATGGTGTTCGCGTTGGGAATATCCAGGCCGCTCTCGATGATGGTGGTACACAGCAGCACGTCGGCCTGGCCGTTGACGAAGGCGGTCATCACCTCCTCCAAGTCGTCCGCGTGCATCTGGCCGTGCCCGACCACGATGCGCGCGCGGGGCACGAGGGTTTGCAGCTTCGCCCGCATGGTTTCAATGGTGGTCACGCGGTTGTGCAGGAAGAATACCTGGCCGCCGCGCTGGAGTTCGCGCTGGATGGCATCGCGGATCAGCCGCTCGTCATACGCCGTGGCGATGGTCTCGACCGGCAGGCGATCATGCGGCGGGGTCTGGATCGTGCTCATGTCGCGCGCGCCGGTGAGTGCGAGGTACAGCGTGCGGGGAATCGGCGTGGCGCTCAGCGTCAGCACGTCCACCAGCGTGCGCAGGCGCTTGAACTTTTCCTTGTGCAGCACCCCGAAGCGCTGCTCCTCATCAATCACCACCAGGCCGAGATCCTTGAACCCGATGTCCTCCTGAACGATGCGATGCGTGCCGATGACAATGTCCACGGCGCCCGCGGCCAGGGCTTGCAGCACTTGCTTCTGCTCGCGCTGGGTGCGGAAGCGCGAAAGGAGTTCCAGGCGCACCGGATAATCGGCCATGCGTTCGCGGAAATTGTTGTAATGCTGTTGCGCCAGCACGGTCGTGGGCACCAGCACGGCCACCTGTTTGCCATCCATCACGCACTTGAACGCGGCGCGGATGGCCACCTCGGTCTTGCCAAAGCCGACGTCGCCGCAAATGAGCCGGTCCATCGGCTTGGCGCGCTCCTGATCGGCCTTGGTCTCGGCAATCGCCCGGAGTTGATCGGGCGTTTCCTCGTAGATGAAGGCGCTCTCAAATTCGCGCTGCCATTGCGTGTCCGGCTGGCACGGATGGCCGGCCTGGGTTTCGCGCACGGCCTGGATGCGCAGGAGTTCCGCCGCAACGTCGCGCACCGCTTTTTCCGTTTGCTCCTTCGCCTTCGCCCATCGCGTGCCGCCCAGGGTGTGGAGCGGCGGATGGGCCTTGCCCGCGCCGACGTACTTGCTCACCAAATGCGACTCGCTGACGGGCACGTACAATTTGGGCGGCTCGTTCGCCGGGTCGGACGGCGCATATTCGATGACCAGGCATTCAATCTCAGATTTCGGATTTCGGATTTCGGATTTCGGATTTCCCGTGGCAGCCGGGAGATTCTTCAGCCCGAGATAACGGCCGATGCCGTGTTGCAGGTGGACCACCAAATCGCCTTCGGCCAGGTCCGTGAAATCAATGTCGAGCGCCGAGCGCGCAGCCAGGGCATGCGGCGATTTCAGTTTTCGCGGCCGCTGAATTTTATAACGCCCGAATATTTCCGCGTCGGTGACCACGACCAGCTTGGTCTCGTCGCAGATGAATCCGCGAGCGAGCGAGCCAATGTGGATCCGGGGCAGCGCGGGGGCGGCAGGGTTGGTTGCGGGTTGCGGGTCGCGGGTTGCGGGTCTCGCCGCCACGTGCGTCAGTTTATCCTCCTCCTCCTCATGCTCATCCTCATCCTCGCTTGCAGCAGGTGCAGGCCCGGCCTTCCCCGGCATCAAACCAGCCGGCTCCAGACCCAGCTCGTTCCAGATTTCCTCGAATCGTTGCTGCTCGCCCTGGTTATTGCAGAAAACATGAACGGCATAATCCTGCCGCAGCCAGCGATGAAGTTGTTGAAAGAACTCCCGGCGCTGTGCCTCGGCGATCTGCGGTTCCGGCACCCGCTCGGCCAGCGGACGGAAAGGATCCAGACTGCCGAATAGTGGCACGGGCGTCCCGCCCGTGAGTCTCTGCCCGCCCGCCTCATCTCCCTCAGACATGGGTAACGGTTGACCTTCGTCCTCGCCCACTTCAGCCAGATAGTCGGTGGAAAACTGCCAGTTTCCATCCTCGAAAACCGCCAACCCCGTCAAGCCCCGGCGGAGCAATTCCTTGACAAAATCCGGCCAGGAAACATGGAACGGATCGTCCGCCGGAATTGATTGCGCGTAGTTCTCCGCCTGAAGGGTCAGCGCTTCGGGATCGCAAAGGACAAAAATGGTTTCGCGCGGCAGATGCTTCAGCAACGTCCCCAATTGCGCCCCGTCCTTTTTTCCACCTTCCATCTTCCATCTTCCATCTTCCCCCCCTGTCCGCCCCTCGCTCTCCACCCTCTGCTTGCGGAGCATCCCAATCTCCCCTGCGGGCGGAATGGTCACTTCCGCTATTTCCGCGCGCGAGATCTGCGTGAGCGGTTCGAAATGGCGGAGCGATTCCAGCTCGTCGCCAAAAAATTCCAACCGCACGGGCCACGGACTGGTCGGCGGAAACACGTCCACGATGCCGCCGCGCAAGGCCAATTCCCCTTTCTGCGAAACTTGCGCCTCCGGCTCATAGCCTTGTGCTTCGAGAAACTCGATCAAATCGAGCGGCGCGATGGTGTCGCCCCGCTGCAAGCGCCGCGAGCGGCGGCGCAAATCGTCCGGCGCAAAGGTCTTTTGCAGCAACGCGATGACGGACGTGACCACCAAGGGTGAGGCGCAGGCTGACGCTGTTCCCGTACCGCAGACTTCCAAGTCTGCGGTATCGCGGGTTTCCAAACCCGCAGCCGCCCCGGCTTTTCGACGCGCTGCCGATTTGGAAATCGGCGATACGGCAGGTTGGGAAACTTGCGCCGCTCGAGGGCCAACCTTGCGGACGTCGGCGACCTCAAGCTGTGGCCCAGGCTTGGACGGTGGACTTTTAACGGTGGACAAGCCCGAAAGCGCCACCAGCGTTTGCAGCCGTTCGCTGATGATGTCGGCGTGCGGCAATTTGCCTTCATGCGGCAGGATTTCCCAGGCGGGATAGAACAGAGGATGGAAGATGGAGGATGGATGTTCCCCGTGCTCCCGGGCACCCCCGGCCGCCAACTGCGCCCACGTCTCCAGATCCTGATGGAAACTCTCCTGGGTTTTCAAGTTGTCGGCCACCACGACGATGGGGCGTCCGGGAAAAAGCTGTTGCAAGAGGACGGCAAAAAACGGCTGGGCGCTGGCGGCCACGCCGGGGCAAGCCAGCGCTCCGCCTTGCTCCACACGCCGGGCGAGCGCCTGCACGGCGGGAGCTTTCAGGATGTCAGCGAACCAGTTGCCTGCCGCTGCCGAGGTTTCGTTGTGCGCCAAGCGCCCGAAAAATCGCAGCGAATGCCCGTGGCGTCAATGGGATTTATTTCATTTCAATACCTTTGATGCGGACTTCACTGCTTTTCAATGAGGAACAAGAACTCCCTGTTCGGCAACTCGGCTTCAGCAACCCACTCATTCGTCCAACGCATACCAGCCATGACATTCTTGCGGTAATCGACTTCCAAGAGCTCGACTACGCGCCCAACGGACGATATGACTTCGTTCAACTCTTCCGCAGTAGCTCGTCCACCGGAGCTGTAGGAGAGAATAATGTGTCGCGCAGTGGTTTCGCGGAGTAATCGCTCAATCGCCTCAACGGCGATGAAGCGTCCACTCTCGTTTTTCCGGAATTCTTCAAATGGAGAACACGTCACCTTGTCCGATGTGTCCGCACGCCGTTTCACTTTGCCAAAGATCGGGGGCTTATCGTTCAGACAGACGGTGGTCCAAAGATGGTAATAAGCGGAGTAGCGCACCCTAGACGGGGGCATCTTCTCATTGTTCGAGCCGTAAGGCGGGTCGAAATAAGCGAGGTCTGCCGCCACATGAGGCAGCAGGTCAAAAATATCCCCACGGTGGACGGAATGTTCCTCCAAACGCGGGAGAAGACGGGGAACTTGAAGATGAAGCTTGTTGTAGGAGCGAGGAGACCAGTCGCTCAGATATGAGGCAAAGTGACCGAGCGTGCTTTCCACTTCGTCTAGCGCGAGAATCAGGCTGCCCAACAAAACTGACCGCTCGACATCTGACAGTGTGAGCCTGCCAATTTCTTCTCGAATTGAATCCAGTCGCCTCGTGTTATGCTTCTGCCATGGCTTCTTCAGACCATCGTCGCTAATGGAGCAACCGCCGTTCGGCTCACCGCCGTAATTTTCCGTGAACCAGCCGTCTCTTCCGGGCAAGGCGTTGAGATGGTCAATCAACGGTTGGTAATGTTCGGTGGAATGCTCGTTGAGCAGGTAGCATTTCCCAAAAACCTCCGACCACACGGAGAGATCGTTCGCAATCACACGTTGACCGGATTGGGCCAGCGCTTGGGATACCCGCGTCGTGCCAGAGAAGCCGTCGAGCACGGTGTGCGGTTTCACTTTTTGAACGAGCTGAAGTATGTAGGGGAGCAGTTTGAGCTTCGAGCCGGCGTATTTGATGCCCTCCGTCGGTGGCGCATCCACGACGAGGTTCGCAAACAGGTTTAGGGTCTGCAAGCTCATGTCAAATTCGACTGCTTCTTCTGTTCCTCAATGTCTTCCTTGAGCTTCAAGAGCGCCGCTTCGTGACCCTTGCTTGTCGCGAGGAGCGCATGGGAAAAAACCTTCACAAGCACATGATTGTGCGAATAGCCAATCCAGCCATCGGTGATGGAATCGAAATGTTTTCGGCCGTTTTTTGTGTGCGTCCACAGCCCGCGCTGCAGTGCATTCGCCTCAGCACCACCATATCGGACTTCGCAAACATAACCGCCAGCATCATCATAAAAACGATAAACAGGGTGCTTGCGGCCCTTGCCCTTTTTCTCGAGGACTAACCGGAATCTCTGTCTTCGTAATTTCGTTTGTGATCGTGATGTCCTGTTCCTTCGTCTTGGCTCGATAGAGGTCTTTGCCCACATGTAAAGACTTGAAGTCGTACATGTATTGGTTGATGAACTCGGCGATCGCGATTTCCGCCAAATCGCCGTGCGTTTTGTTCCCAATGAGCCGCATCGTGAAGATGTTGCTCAGTGTGGTCGTGATTAGATGTGGATTCTTGCTGATGAGCAACTTCAAACGTCTCGTGAAATCTTTGTATGGCGACATGGCGGTGATTCTGCCTGATTCACGCCTACGCGTAAAGCTCGCTGCCCGTTTCCACGAACTCCTTCGACCTCTCTTCCATCTCCTTTTTCAGCGTTTCCTCCTCGGCAATGCCCTGCTCCGCCGCGCAATTGCGGACGTCTTCGGCGTTCATATGGGTTTAGCCACCGGCTTGCCACCCTTCAAAGCAATCAACGGCAGACCGAGGCGTTAGTTTTCCTCGCGAACCTTGCGGGCCGCACGGCGCAATGCACGTTGGGCCGGCGCAATGAAGGCGTCCTGAATTTGATTTTTACGTTCAGCACTCACGGCAAAAACATACGCTGTAATTCCGCGGGGATGCAAGTGCGGAAATCCGCCCGCCGATCCGGCGGGTTCGCCAAGTTGGCCCAGAGCACCCACCACAGCCATGCTGCAACCCCGTTGGGGTTGGGGATCATGTTGACGGCGGACCCAGGGTAGGCTCGTCAACTCGCCAACCCTGGGCTAGATGATTTGAACCCCGTTGGGGTTCCAGCAAGCGGCGGCTCGCAGAGCCGCGCTTTAGGAATCACGCCTTGGCGTACACTTCCGCGCCCTGCTCGACGAATTCCTTCGACTTGGCCGCCATCCCTTGCTTAAGGGCTGCTTCCTCGGCAATCCCCTGCTCGGCCGCGTATTTGCGGACGTCTTCGGTGATTTTCATCGAGCAGAAATGCGGGCCGCACATGGAGCAGAAATGCGCGGATTTGGCGCCGTCCTGCGGCAGTGTTTCGTCGTGGAACTCGCGCGCGGTGACGGGATCGAGACTGAGGTTGAACTGGTCTTCCCAGCGGAATTCGAAGCGCGCCTTGCTTAGGGCGTTGTCGCGGTATTGCGCGCCGGGATGGCCTTTGGCCAGGTCGGCGGCGTGCGCGGCGATCTTGTAGGCGATCACCCCATCTTTCACGTCCTTCTTGTTGGGCAGGCCGAGGTGTTCCTTGGGCGTGACGTAGCAGAGCATGGCGCAGCCGTACCAGCCAATCATCGCGGCGCCGATGCCGCTGGTGATATGGTCGTAGCCCGGCGCGATGTCGGTGGTGAGCGGTCCGAGAGTGTAGAACGGCGCTTCATGGCACCATTCGAGCTGCTTGGCCATGTTCTCCTCGATCATGTGCATGGGCACGTGGCCCGGGCCTTCGTTCATCACTTGCACTCCCTTGGCCCACGCGCGCTTGGTCAGGCCGCCCTGCACTTCGAGTTCGCCGAATTGCGCCTGGTCGTTGGCGTCGGCAAGCGAGCCGGGCCGCAGACCGTCGCCGATGGAGAACGAAACGTCATAGGCCGCCATGATATCGCAGATGTCGTCCCAGTGGGTGTAGAGGAAATTCTCCTGGTGATGCGCGAGGCACCATTTGGCCAGGATGCTGCCGCCGCGCGAGACGATGCCGGTCATGCGCGACGCGGTGAGCGGGATGAAGCGCAGCAGCACGCCGGCGTGGATGGTGAAATAATCCACGCCCTGCTCCGCCTGTTCGATGAGGGTGTCGCGGAAGATCTCCCATGTGAGGTCCTCGGCCTTGCCGCCGACTTTTTCCAGCGCCTGATAAATGGGCACGGTGCCAATGGGCACGGGGGAGTTGCGGAGAATCCATTCGCGGGTGGCGTGGATGTTCTTGCCGGTGGAGAGGTCCATGACCGTGTCCGCGCCCCATTTGGTGGCCCAGCGCATTTTCTCGACTTCCTCCTCGATGCTGGAAGCCACGGCGCTGTTGCCAATGTTGGCGTTGATTTTCACCAGGAAGTTGCGGCCGATGATCATCGGCTCGAGTTCGGGGTGATTGATGTTGGCCGGGATGATGGCGCGGCCGGCGGCGATTTCGCTGCGCACGAACTCGGGCGTGATCTCGTTCGGGATGCGCTGGGGGAAACGGCGGAAAATCGCCGGGGTGGTTGAGAGTTGAGGATTGAGAGTTGAGAGTTGGGCACTGCCCGCGTGCTGTTTGTTCGCATCATCCCGGATAAGGTCGCGGCTTAATTCCGCAATCTTGATTTCAGACTCCGCAATTTTCAGGTTCTCGCGGATGGCGATGAATTCCATTTCCGGCGTGATGATGCCGGCGCGGGCGTAGGCGAGCTGGGTGACCACCTGGCCGGGCTTGGCGCGGAGCATGCGGCGGCGCGGGGTGACCAGTCCCTCCAACCGGAGCAGGGTTTCGTCCTGCCGCTTGGCGCGATCCAGCCCGCGATGCTGTTCGGAAAGGTACCCGTCGTCAATCGGCGTCACCGGGCGGCCGGCATATTCCTCCACGTCGCCGCGCTGGAGAATCCATTCGCGGCGCAACGCGGGCAGACCCTCCTCGACCGTGCCGGCAAATTGGGGATCGCCCCACGGACCGCTGCAATCATAGACGCGCACGGACGCGTTGATTTCGGTCTGGCCGTTGAAACTCTTGGTGGGGGCCAACTCGATTTCGCGCATCGGCACGCGCACCCCCGGGTGCAACTGGCCGGAGATATACACACGCCGGCTGTTCGGCAGTTGCTCGCTGCTGTGCGGTTCAAACGAATCTTTGCTTGCTATCATAAAAACGTATCAAGTGTCGGCGGTCGGGTGGCCAGTGACAGGATCGCCGTCGCATCACCAGTCGCGTGTCGCCTGAAAAGGCAAGGGGGAAGGAATTACGCCTCCCTTCGCCAGCATTACCTGGATCAGGTTCAACGGGTCTTCCGCGCTTCCACGCGAAACTCTCAGCCTGGGGCCGCAACCGCGGCCGGGACGGCTCCCCGAACATGCTCCACAGTAGGATGATCCAGAGGAAAGGTCAAGCCGCCGCGGGAGGTTAAAAACAGCGACCGGGCACAGCTTGACACTGTTCTTGACTTCGAACGCGGCGAAAGGACCGTACCGGGAGAAGCCAAGTATGAAATGGATCGAGTTCACTCGCCGGGCCAACGCTGGCGCGGCGGGGTCTGTGCTTGAGCTAAACCCCAAAACCGAAGTTGCCAGTGGCAAATCCGCTGCAAAGTGTTCTAGCGCATACATTCCTGTCTGCGGGTTCACGGGACTTTCCAGTCCCGTGTTTCCGTGCGGGAACTGGCGACTGGAAAGTCGCCAGAACCCGCAGGCTGGAAAGCCTGCGCTACGGTCGCAGCGCAATTTGACTTC
>Ga0316217_10006160_pt1 | contig 12031 bp, 10 predicted proteins | sample 1anoAmetaG_FD_203633 | JGI IMG/M metagenome (GOLD analysis project Ga0316217, IMG submission 203633) | Freshwater microbial communities from Trout Bog Lake, Wisconsin, USA - 1anoA | ecosystem: Environmental > Aquatic > Freshwater > Lake > Hypolimnion/Profundal zone | place: USA: Wisconsin... | reverse complement strand
CCGGGAACGACGCCGCGCGCCCCATCCGCCCCTCATCCCCGCCCCCAACGGCGTTTTCAGGGAGCGATCCCGGAATGAACATTTTCCCAACTACCGAGTCCCAAAATGTGCGGGACCGGGGCTACCCGCCAACGACATTGACCTGTTGTCCAGGACGTTCAGTCGCTACAATGGCAGGTATGCTACAGCAACTTGAATTCGCCGATCGTGTTCGTCGTCAAGTTGCCCCTCGGATATCCAAGGGACGCAAATCGGAACTCGGCCAGTTCATGACGCCATCGAATACTGCCCGCTTCATGGCATCGTTGTTTCCGGCTAGTGACCAGAAGTTGTGCCGCCTGCTGGACGCAGGCGCAGGTGTGGGCGCGTTGTCCTGTGCCTTTCTCGATCGCTGGATCAATGGCGGCTTTCAATTTCAAGAAGTGCAAGCCTACGCTTACGAGATCGACGACAGGCTCCGGGGCCACCTTGCCGAACAGCTCGCAGCCTATGACGGGGTGACGGCTCACATTTCGGCCGAGGATTTCATCTCTTCATCGAATCAATTGCTCTTTCATGGAGCCACCGACTACACACACGCGATTCTGAATCCACCGTACAAGAAGATCAACAGCAATTCACCGCATCGGCACGAGCTCCGCGCGCTTGGAATCGAGACCGTGAATCTCTACTCTGCTTTTGTTGCGCTTGCCGTCCTGCAGGCCGCGCACGAGGGGCAAATCGTGGCGATCATTCCGCGCAGCTTTTGCAATGGGCCATACTATCGCCCTTTCAGAGATTTCATTTTGCGGCGGGCTGCGCTTCGACACATTCATCTGTTTGAGTCGCGCACGATGGCGTTTAAGGACGACGATGTGTTGCAAGAGAATATCATCGTTCGCTTGGAGCGCGGAGGCGTTCAGGGCCCAGTTACGATCACCACATCGACCGACGATAGCATGAGCGACTTTGAGACTCATTTGTATCCGTTCGACCAGATTGTCTTGCCTGATGACGCAGAAGGCTTCATTCACGTCCCCACTTCGCCTGAAGGGAACATCGAGGCCTTCGACCCACAGTCCGCCATTCGATACTCTCTGGCAGATATTGGCGTGAATGTGTCGACCGGACCTGTTGTCGATTTCAGGCTCAGAGGCTATCTCCGCGACATGCCTGCACCGGGCACGGTGCCATTGCTCTATCCGAGCCACTTCAGTATCAATCGCACAGAGTGGCCGATTGCAGGCGCGAAGAAACCCAACGCGATTCAGCGGAACGACGATACAGAGAAGTGGCTGTTCCCGAATGGTCACTATTGCGTTGTGCGCCGGTTCTCGTCGAAAGAAGAGAAACGCAGGATCATGGCCAGCGCGGTCGATCCAGCGGCCTTTGGCAACGCTCAAGCGCTAGGTTTCGAGAACCACCTCAACGTGTTCCATGAGAACAAGCGTGGCCTTTCGGAGTCTCTTGCGAATGGCCTCGCGGTGTTTCTCAATGCCACTGTAGTGGACAGAGCGTTTCGGCGCTTCAACGGACACACTCAGGTCAACGCAACAGACCTGAAGACGATGAAGTATCCGAGCCGCCCTGCGTTGATTGAGCTTGGCCGATGGGCCGTGAAGAGCGGAGTGCTTACACAACAGATGATCGACGAAAGGCTGGACGCACTGACGGCATGACGCACATTCGTGTAGAGGAAGCACTCGCAATCATCAAAGCGCTGGGCCTGCCACGGGCACAGCAAAACGAGCGATCGGCGGTGAGTCTACTTGCACTATTGAACCTCACGCCGACGAAGAAGTGGTCTGAAGCTGAGTCTCCGCTGGTCGGCATAACACCTGTCATGGACTGGGCGCATGAGAACTACGAAACGAATTATGCGCCGAACAGCCGCGAGACGTTCCGGCGTCAGACAATGCACCAGTTTGTTGCGGCCGGACTCGTACTGTATAACCCCGATAAGCCTGACCGCTCCGTGAATAGTCCGAAGGCCGTTTATCAAATCGAGCCTGCAACGCTTGACTTGGTTCGCGTCTTTGGCACAAAAAAGTGGACCGGGAAGCTTGCCGCATACTTGACCGAACACCAAACCTTGATTGCACAATACGCCAGGGAACGCCGGCACAATTTGATCCCCGTCGCACCAGGCAAGGCGATTTCGCTCAGTCCCGGCGAGCATAGCGAGTTGATCCGCGCCATCATTGAGGACTTTGCTCCTCGCTTCGCACCGGGCAGTGTGTTGGTCTATGCAGGTGACACGGGCGAGAAGTGGGGATACTTCGATAAGGTGTTGTTGACAAAACTGGGGGTGGAGATCGATGCGCACGGAAAGATGCCCGATGTGGTCCTGCACTACACAGCTAAGAACTGGTTGCTGCTTGTAGAGTCGGTCACCAGCCACGGACCTGTAGACGGCAAGCGCCACGCAGAATTGTCTGAGTTGTTCGCAGGCTCCAAGAGCGGCCTGGTGTATGTGACTGCGTTTCCGAACCGTACGATCATGGGTCGATATCTCGGAGAGATTGCGTGGGAGACCGAGGTCTGGGTAGCCAATGCACCTTCACATCTGATTCATTTCAACGGAGAACGCTTTCTTGGGCCATATCCAGTCGAATAGTTGCAGCGGATGGCCTAGATTTCGCCGAACATTCCTGCACCACCATGAGGGTCCCTCGATTTTGGGATCTGGGAAGATTCAAAGGCTTCAGCCCACCAGTTTTACTCCCAAAAAGTCCCCATCCCGCCATCTTTCCGGCCCTCCGAGCCACATCGGCGGCCAGTTGCAAGCCGCAGCCCGGCCTTTTGCAGAGAATTAGCGCATTGTGGCGCACAATGGTTCCATGTGCCCTTTCCGAAGGCTCCCGAACGCAGGCAATCCGCCCTCGTCCCCGAATGCCTCTCCCGGAAGCTCCGAAACGCCTGAAAATTCGCCCGTAACCCCTTTGCTGAGAGGATTTTGCGGATAACTCCATTGATAAGAGGAATTTAGCGCGATACCCCTGCCGCATCTCATTGAAACCAGGGATTTTGCTTCCAAAATATGGGGGGGGAGGGGCATCGCGGACGGTGTTTAGACCGGCCACATCGCTGACATACCGAACCGGCGATCTCCCCGGCATTGCCCTGCACCGAAGAATACGATTCCCTAGCTCGCGCATTTGGGCGTGAAGTGGCAGGTGCCGCCGGCCAGGACGGAGGTCCAGAGCGCGGGGTCGGCGGGCTGCTCGCTGGAGCACGCCGTCGGGCGTCAGCAGCCGTTTATCGGAGTGCTTGAGCAAGGCAGGGATCGGGGATCGAGGCCGGGGATGCCGCAAATGGGAGCGCGGACTTCCGCCGCTGTGTACAGCAGGAGTGCGCGTGGTTTAGCCTCGACTCTCACGCTGCATGGAGATTGAAGATCGATGAACGAACAGACTACGGCGCAAGCCGCACTCGAAAGCCTCATGGAGCTGGCATCGCAGGCGGCACGGCGCTCGTATTCGCCCTACTCCGGCTTTCGCGTCGGCGCGGCGCTCCGGCTGACCAACGGCGAGGTGGTCACCGGAACCAATGTGGAGAACGTCAGCTACGGGTTGACCCTCTGCGCCGAGCGTTCCGCTCTGGTGCGGGCGGTCTCCCAGTTTGGGCCGGAGATCCGCATTGAGGCCGTGGCCGTGGCCAACCTGAACGACGCCCCCAGCCCGCCCTGCGGCGCCTGCCGCCAGATGCTGTCGGAGTTCGTCCTGCCCCAGGCCCCGGTGATCTTCCCCGCGGCGAACGGCGTGCGCACCATGGCCTTCGCCGAACTGCTGCCGCTGGCCTTCGATATGAGACTAGAATAAGACAGAATCTCCATGACGCAAGCCGATCCGATAATCGCAGAGGCGACCAGCCTTGCCCCCCTGCACATGTTCGACCTGATCCGCAAGAAGCGCGATGGCGAGGCTTTGGACGTCCGCGAAATCGGCTTTCTTACCGCCGGCGCAGCCGATGGATCGATCCCGCTGGAGCAGCTCTCCGCCTGGCTGATGACGGCCTGGATGCGCGGCCTGTCTCTGGAGGAAACGCGCGCCCTCACGCTGGCCATGCGCGACTCGGGCGACCGGTTTTCCCCCGCACGGCTGGGCAAGATGGCCGTGGACAAGCACTCGACGGGCGGCGTGGGCGACAAGACCAGCTTCCTCGTCGCGCCGCTGGCCGCGGCCTGCGGCGTGGCCGTGCCCATGATCAGCGGACGGGCGCTGGGCCACACCGGCGGAACGCTGGACAAGCTGGAGTCGATTCCCGGCTTCCGCACTGCCCTGACACTGTCTGAATTTGAGACAGTTCTGCTGAAGTGCGGGGCCTCGATCGTAAGCCAGACGCCGGCGCTGGTCCCCGCCGACCGGGTTCTCTACGCATTGCGCGACCAGACCGCCACGGTCGAGTGCCCAGGGCTGATCTGCGCGTCGATCTTGAGCAAGAAGCTGGCCGCCGGGCTGGACGCTCTGGTTCTGGATGTCAAGACCGGCTCGGGAGCCTTCATTCCCAGCATGGAAGATGGCGAGTACCTGGCCGCGCTGATGGTATCCACAGCCGAAAGCGTGGGAACCCGCACCGTGGCGCTGCTCACCGACATGGGCCAGCCGCTGGGCTGCACGGCGGGCAACTGGGTCGAAATCGCGGAGTCCGTGGCGCTGCTGCGCGGGCAGCGCCCGGCAGAGAGTGAAGACCTGCGCGAGCTGTCGCTGATTCTGGCGGGATGGATGGTCTACTTGGGCGGCGCGGCCACTTGCGCGGAGCACGGCTACGAGCGCGCCGCGGCGGCGCTGGCCGACGGCTCGGCGCTGCGCGCCTTTCTGGCGATGGTCGCGGCGCAGGGCGGCGACACCGGAGTCTTCGACAATAGAGCGGGATTTCACCAGCCGGGCGCGACCCAGGTTCTGGAAGCCTGGGAGAGCGGATACGTGGCGGAGATGGACACCACCAAGATCGGCTGGGCCGTGCAGCGCACTGGCGCGGGGCGGGAGAAGGCCGGCGAGCCGGTCGATCCCCATGCCGGCATCCGCTTCCATGCGCGACGCGGCGCACGGGTGGAAAAGGGCCAGCCCATCGCCACACTCTACGCCACTCATGGCGCGCTGCTGGCCGAGCCGGTTACGCTGCTGCAAGAGGCATTGACCTTCTCCGCGACTCCGCCGGCGAAAGTGCCGCTGGTCAGCCGCATCTTCACCCGCGAGACGGCGGAAGCCTATCTCCGCGATGCGGTAAGGTAGGGCACTAGAACACAGAGATCAGGGGTCAGGGGTCAGGGGTCAGGGATCGAGTTTCCGCGGTTTACCCGTGCGATCAGGACAACACGTCAAGCTCTGTTCCCTGCCCCCTGAAACCTGATCCCTAAGGAGAAACGTTTTGGATCGATATATTGGAGTGCTGGGAATACTGGCCGTGCTGCTGGCGGCCTGGCTGGGTTCGACCGATCGCAAACACATCCGCTGGCGCACCGTGGCCTGGGGGCTGGGCTTGCAGTTGACCTTCGCCTTCCTGGTGCTGCGCTTCAGCTTCGGCCAAGTGGTTCTGGAAAAGGCCGGCGGGGTGATCAATGCCATGCTGGCCAACACCCAGGCCGGCACAATGACGCTCTTCGGCCAGCTCGGGCTGCCCAACTCCGGGGCCTACGGCAAGCTGCTGCCCGCGCCCAACATGGGCTCCGTTTTTGCCTTCCAGGTGCTGCCCACCATCATCTTCATCTCCGCGTTCTTCGCGCTGCTTTATCACATTGGTGTGATGCAGATTGTGATCCGCGCCTTTGCCTGGATCATGCAGAAGACCATGCGCATCTCGGGCGCCGAGAGCCTGAACGTGGCTGCTTCCATCTTCATGGGCCAGACCGAGGCCCCGCTGACTATCCGGCCGTTTCTGGCCGGAGCCACCAACTCCGAGCTGATGACCATCATGACCAGCGGCATGGCCCACGTCTCGGGCGGCATCATGGCGGCTTACATCGCCCAGGGCATCGAGGCCAAGCACCTGCTGGCCGCGGTCATCATGACCTCGCCGGGCACCATTCTGATGGCCAAGATGCTGGTCCCCGAGACCGGCAAGCCCGCCACCGAGGGCCGGGTGATCATGCCCAAGAACGAAGAGCACAAGGAAGAGAATCTGATTGGCGCCGTGGCCCGCGGCACCATCGACGGCGGCAAACTGGCCATGAACGTGGGCATCATGCTGATCAGCTTCCTGGCGCTGGTGTCTCTGCTCAACGGACTCATGGCCTGGGTGCACGGGGGCATCGTCTGGTTCCCGGCAAGCATCAACCAGGTGCTGGGCGTGCTGTTCTCGCCGGTGGCCTGGCTGATCGGCGTGCCCTGGAAAGACGCTCCGGCGATCGGCAACCTGCTGGGCACGCGCATGGTGCTCAACGAGTTCATCGCCTACCAGCAACTGGGGATTCAGAAGGCCGCGCTGCTGGGCCGCTCGTTCACCATCGCCACCTTCGCGCTGTGCGGATTCGCCAATCTGGGGTCGATCGGAATGCAGATCGGGGGCATCGGCGCGCTGGTTCCGGAGCGGAGAAACGACCTGGCCAAGCTGGGCGTGCGAGCCATGCTGGCCGGGACCATGGCCAACCTGATCTCCGCCTCCATTGCCGGGATGTTTTTGGGGTAGCGGCATTCGGCGCCGGGTAAGAGAGACGATTGAAAACCGGATGCGTGTTAAACTTCGCCTGGAGGACCGCAATATGAGCATGGAATCCAGTTTGGGGCTTCCGGGAACAGGGTCTCCCAATCCGTCCGTCCCTTCGCTGCATCCGGTCGACGTGCAAACCGAGTTTCCTCTCAACGAGGAAATCGAGGACAAGGAGCAAGCCGCGGTCATTCGCCGGGCGATGGAAGTCCTCGGGGACCGCGCCGATGCGATGCGTTGGCTGGGAACTCCGGTGCGCGCGCTGAGCTACGCCACGCCTATCTCTCTGTTGCACGATTCCAAGGGATGCCAGGACGTACTTTCCGTTCTCGGACGACTGGAACACGGCGTTCTGTGATCCCGCTCTATCGTCTCTCTTCCGCGCGGTTTGCCGCCAACAGCGGAGAGGGCGCCGCCCTCTATGGCGGGCGCTGGAACCGGCCCGGCACCAGCGCGATCTATGCGGCGCAGACGGCCTCTTTGGCCGCATTGGAAGTGCTGGTGCATTACAGCGCGCTGCCCAAAGATCACGTACTGACAGAGATCCAAGTTCCCGATTCGGTTGCCATCTTGCGTTGGGAAGAGGAAACTCTGCCCCTAGGCTGGAAGAGCGAAGCACCAATCCCAGAGACGCAGGAACTGGGGGAGATTTGGGTCCGAGAAGGACGCTACGCCGTGCTCTCCGTGCCGTCCAGCATCATCCCCAGGGAAAGAAACTTCGTCATCAATCCCGCGCATCCGGACTTTGGGAAGATCCGGTTTGAACCGTCTCTTCCCTTTCAGTTCGACCCACGCCTCAAGAGGTAGAAACCCGGAGTCCCACCCTCTTTGAGCACCTTTTGGCTAGCGCCGCTTCGCCTTCACGGGCCTGGCCGCCTTCTTGGCGGCGCGTTTTGTGCCGGGGGCTTGCATCGACTTCAGCACCGCGCTGTTCTTCTCGATGAGGGCGCAGCGCTGCTCGACGCAGGCGCGGCTGCGCAAGGGATCGGCGGGGGTGTGGAGCACGTAGTCGAGCAGCCGGTCAACGCTGCTGACAGCTACATGCAGGCGCGTGTCCGACGAAGCGTAGTAGATGAAGACCTCGCCCTTCTTGCCTTCGATCCAGCCGTTGCTGAAGACAACGTTGGAGACATCGCCGACGCGCTCGCCGCCCAGCGGCGCCAGGAAGTAGCCCGCCGGCTTGTGCGTAATAACCCATGGACGCTCCAACTCGGCAAGAAACATGTAGAGCACGTAGCGCAGGCCGGCGGCCGTGTTGCGCACGCCGTGGGCCAGGTGCAGCCATCCCTGCTTGGTCTTGATGGGCGCGGGACCGAGGCCGTTCTTGACCTCTTGAATGGTGTGGTACTCGCGATTGTCCATGATGATTTCGTTGTCGATCGCGGCGTCTTCCATGCTCGATGCCAGACCCCAGCCGACGCCGCCGCCCTTGCCCGCCTGGATGAAATCGTCCTGCGGTCGCGTGTAGAAAGCGTACTGTCCATCGACAAACTCGGGATGCAGGACGACATTGCGCTGCTGCGGCGATTTCGATTTGAGATCGGGCAGCCGCTCCCAGGTCTTTAGGTCCCTGGTGCGCGCGATGCCGCACTGCGCCACGGCCGAAGACGTGTCCCACTGGGGCGCCTTGGGGTCCTTGCGCTCGGTGCAGAAGAGCCCGTAGATCCAGCCGTCTTCATGTTTCACCAGGCGCATGTCGTAGACGTTGGTATCCGGTTCGGCGGTCTCCGGCATGAGGATGGGATACTCCCAGAAGCGGAAGTTGTCGATGCCGTTGGGGCTCTCGGCGACGGCAAAGAAGGACTTGCGATCGGCGCCTTCGACGCGCGCAACGACGAGACACTTGCCCTGATGCAAGATTGCGCCGGCGTTGAACGCAGCGTTGATGCCGATGCGCTCCATGAGGAAGGGATTGGCCTTGCGGTCGAGGTCGTAGCGCCAGGCGATGGGCGCGTGCGCGGCGGTGAGCACAGGATGCTCGTAGCGATCGTAGATGCCGTTGCCGCCGGTGGATTTGCGATTGCGCTGCGCGAGCAGCTTTTCCTGCTGTTTGAGTAAGTTCTGAACGCTCTTCTTGAACTCTGTTCCCGTCATATCGGATCTCCGGACGATCTTAAGACCGCGCCCCTGCTTTTTTCATTGCATCGAGCCGCTGCATGACTTCGAAGCAGGTGCGGCTGTTGTGGTAGGGGCACTTCCAGGGATCGACCTTGTAATGTTCCGCGCCGGGCACGCCGGCCCGCGAAACCAGCCAGAACCACTCCCCGTACCGGTGGTCCACAATGTACTTTTCAATGAACGCCCAACTGCCGTCGGCCGCATCCCGGAAGTACTGCCGGCCGGAAAGCTGGTGCGCGTTGAGGAAGCCCACAACCGCTTCGGCTTGCGGCCACCAGTGTTTGTCGGTATCGACGATGCCGCTGGGATCGGCTTCGTAAAGGAGCCCTCCGTCGGTGTCGATTCCCTGGGCGTAGACGGCCTGCGCGATCTTCAGCGCAACTGCGCGCACGCGCTCGAGAAGCGCGGCATCGCCAAGAACCTCCGCGGCTTCGCAGAGCAGCCAACTGCCCTCGATGTCGTGGCCAAAGGAGATCTTTTCCGAACGCGGACGCCACTGCTCGTTGAAGAAAAGAATGAAGTGGTGCGTGGCGAGATCGACGATATGGAAGAGAAAGATCTCGATCAGTTCGCGCAGGCGCAGGCGGAGGACCAGATCTTCGCGAAAGCGCAACAGCGTGGTGTAGGCCTCGAGCAGATGCAGGTGGGTGTTCATGGACTTGTTCTCGTTCAGGTCCACCGCACTGAGGCGTTGATCCGCGGCCAGTGTCCAATCGCGCTCGCAGGTCTCGAAGTAGCCGCGGTGCAAGGCGTCGTGGCTTGCCGATTCGATCCGCTCGACCAGACGCAACGCCTTGGCCAGCGCCTCGCTGTCTCCGCTGGCGTGGAAATACTCGGCCAGCGCGTACACCGCGAAGGCCTGCCCGTAGATGCGCTTCTTGCAATCGATGGGGCGGCCCTCGAAGTCGAGCATCCAGTAGACGCCGCCGAACTCCGCGTCCCAGAAGAACTGCGTCAGGTAATCGTAGGCGCGGCGCGCGGTGGCCAGGTAAACCGGATCGCGATAGACGCTGTAGGCCTTGGAGAACGTCCACAAGATGCGGGCGTTGAGGATGAGGCCTTTGGCGGCGTGCGGATCGATCTCCAGGTCGTTCGAGATCTGGCCGCGAAAGCCGCCGAATTCGTCGTCGATCGTGTATTTGAGCCAGAAGGGCAGGATGTGGGAGAGAAGCTCCGTTTCAACTTTCTTTCGCAGGCCTTGCACGAGAGCCCTCCTTCAGTTTCGATCTTCGTTGACGGCCCCGAGGGCTGTGTTGCGCAACGCCCCTGCGGGGCGAAGGGATTTGTTTTGCCGCATCCCAGGGCCGCGCTTCGCTGGCCCTGGACTATTCTCGTTGCCTCCCTCCGGGAGGCGCTGCAGCCCGTTCGTTGCAGCCCTGACTCGCCGGCGCGAGCAAGGATGCAAAGAACACCCAACGATCAGGCTGGCTGTTTCAGAATCGCATCGATGCGAACAAGTTCTTCCGGAGAAAAGGCAAGATTGGCGAGCGCGGCGACATTCTGTTCGATCTGCTCGACACGGCTGGCTCCAATCAGCGCCGAGGTCATGCGTCCGTCGCGCAGCACCCAAGCCAAGGCCATCTGCGCCAGCGATTGTCCCCGCTCGGCGGCGACCGCGCCCAACGCGCGCACCTGCGCGAGGCGCGGCTCGTCGATGTCGTTCTTCTTGAGGAAGCCATGGGGCTTGGAGGCGCGCGAGCCTTCCGGGATTCCCCCCAGGTAGCGGTCGGTCAACAGGCCCTGGGCCAGCGGGCAGAAGGCAATGCCGCCCACGCCCTCGTTGCCCAGCACATCGAGCAGGCCATCCTCCACCCAGCGGTCGAACATCGAGTACTTTGGTTGATGAATCAAACAAGGCGTGCCCAGCGTACGCAGTACCTTCACGGCGGCAGCCGTCTGGGTTGCGTCGTAGCTGGAGATGCCGGCATAGAGCGCCTTGCCCGAACGCACCGCCTGGTCCAGCGCGCCCATGGTCTCTTCGATAGGCGTCGCGGGGTCGGGACGATGGGAGTAGAAGATGTCGACGTACTCCAGGCCCATGCGCTTCAGGCTCTGATCCAGGCTGGCCAGCAGATACTTGCGCGAGCCAAAGTTGCCGTAAGGGCCGGGCCACATATCCCAACCGGCTTTGCTGCTGACGATCAGCTCGTCGCGATAGGGCTTGAGGTCGAGGCGCAGAATCTCGCCGAAGTTGGATTCCGCGCTGCCCGGCGGCGGGCCGTAGTTATTGGCCAGGTCGAAGTGGGTGATGCCCAGATCGAAGGCGCGGCGCACCATGGCGCGGCTGTTCTCGAAGGCATCGACGCCGCCGAAGTTGTGCCACAGTCCGAGAGAGATGGCGGGAAGCTGGATGCCGCTGCGCCCGCAACGGCGGTATTGCATGGTGTCGTAGCGCTGTTCGCTGGCGATGTACACGTCGATGCTCCTGTTGATCGGGGCGGGTTGGGGTTCGAGGTCTCCCACCCTTTTCGCATTTCTTCCTCGAAAAGCCGCGAAAAGGATGGGGCACGGTAGTTGTTTGGCGCTTCCGGCCAGGGGTTCCCAGCCGCTCAACTCGCCTGAGACCTTTAGCTCAGAATACCTTTGACCACCACTTCCTTGCGTCCGTCCGCCGGCGCTGGCACCGTATTGCCTGCAATCGGCGCGCCATCCACGGTCAATGCAATCGAATTCCCTTCCCCCCGGCGTTCGATGGAAATGTTGTAGACCACGCCGCGGAAGGTGCGCGTCGCTGTGAAGCCCGGCCAGCTCTTGGGAATGACCGGGGCGATCTCCAGCCCATCGAGCGAAGTCCGAATGCCGAGGATCCACTGGACGATGGCGTAGTAGTTCCACGCCGCGGTGCCGGTAAGCCAGGAGTTCTTGGCCTCGCCGAAGGTGGGCGCATCCTTGCCGGCGATCATCTGCGCGTAGACATAGGGCTCGCAGCGGTGCAGATCGCCGATCTCCTCGCGCGCCGAGGGGTTGATGCGGCTGTAGTAGTCGTGCGCCAGATCGCCGTGGCCCAGGCGGGTTTCGCCGATCATCACCCAGGGATTCACGTGGCAGAAGATGCCGGCGTTCTCCTTGTATCCCGGCGGATAGGAAGATATCTCGCCCATCTCGATGTAGTAGCGGGTGTAAGCCGGCTGCTGCACCACAATCCCATGCTTGGTGGCCAGTTGTTCTCCCACGGCGGCCAGGGCGCTGGCGGCCTTGCCGTCGTCCAGGCCGATACCGGCCAGCGTGCAGAAGCCGTTGGACTCGATGAAGATCTTGCCCTCTTCGCACTCCTTCGAGCCGATCTTGC
>Ga0316217_10006159_pt1 | contig 12033 bp, 9 predicted proteins | sample 1anoAmetaG_FD_203633 | JGI IMG/M metagenome (GOLD analysis project Ga0316217, IMG submission 203633) | Freshwater microbial communities from Trout Bog Lake, Wisconsin, USA - 1anoA | ecosystem: Environmental > Aquatic > Freshwater > Lake > Hypolimnion/Profundal zone | place: USA: Wisconsin... | reverse complement strand
CAATTCGGTAGAACCCTGTGAAGGCTGCAACCCCACCGAAAGCAGAATCATATCCACCGGCAGATCAATCAGCTTTCCAGCCGCAACGTCCTCTCCATGGATGTAGAGCTGAGAATCACGTTCCTTGACGCTGGCCGTGCGGCCGCGCACCAGGAACACTCCCTCTTCACGAATCCGCTCGTAGAATTCCTCATAACCTTTGCCGAACGCACGCATGTCGATGTAGTACTCGTAGCACTTGGCGTCCGGAAGCTTTTCCCGCACCAGGTGAGCAAACTTGAGTGAATACATGCAGCAGACCCGAGAACAGTATGGGTTGTAGTTCTGGTCGCGCGAACCCACGCAATGAACAATGGCCACGGCTTTCGGCTTGGGGCCGTCTGGCTCAAAAATCCACTCCTCGGCCTTGGTCTTTTTGTTGAGCCGTTTCGTCTTCATGACGATCTTGCCGCCGGTTGGTCCGGAAGCATTCGTCAGGCGCTCGAACTCCAGGGAGTTTAAAACGTTGGGATAGACGCCATAACCATAACGGTCGATGCGTCGGGCATCCAGCGTGTCATAGCCGGTGGCAACAATGATGTTGCTCACCTCGAGTTCAACAACCTCGTCCTGAGCGTCGAGATGGACCGCGCCTTTGGTGCATTTCTTAGCGCAGGCACCACATTTCTTCCCGCCGCTCTGAACCCACAGGCACTGCGCCGGATCGATCATGTAGGTGTTCGGTACGGCCTGAGGGAACGGAATAAAGATTCCCTTACGTGTGGCAATGCCCATGTCGAACTCGCTCGCGGTCGTCACTGGGCAGAATTGAGCGCAGTCGCCGCAGGCAACACAGGCGCTGGCATCAACTCGGGTGGCGCGCTTGAGAATCTTGACCTTGAATGCTCCTGCGCTTCCCGTCACCGCTTGCACTTCCGAAAGCATCAACAGCTCGATGTTTGGACTTTGGCCCACAGCCACCATCTTCGGAGTCAGGATGCATGCCGCGCAATCAAGCGTAGGGAAGGTCTTGTCAAACATGGCCATGCGCCCGCCGATGGTTCCGGTGCGTTCGACGAGGAAGACCTTGTGGCCGGATTCAGCGATCTCCAGCGAAGCCTGGATGCCGGCAATGCCACCGCCAATTACGAGGGTAGCGTTGTTAGTGGAAACTGCTGGGGTCTCAAGGGGCACCGAGAAGGGAAGGCCCTGAACTGCCGAGTCGACGAGCGACATTGCGCGGGCCGTTGACTCGCCATCGCCGCGCTCACCAAACGAAGCCAGGCGGACTTGTTCGCCATCGCCGCCCGCCAGCACAAGAGCTCGCGCAAAGGCAGCTTTGAAGAAACCAGGATGCTCCGAGACCAGCACGACAGCGTTCAGCTTTTCCTTGCGCAACTCAATCGCCAGCGTCTCTGGCTTCAGCAAACCCGCAGTCTTCATAGTGCGGACCATGCTCACGCCTGGCAGGTGAGAGGCATACTCGGCAACACTCCGGATATCGACGGCCGCAGAAACGCTGTCGGCGCTCTGGAGGAAAAACACTCCAATGCGTCGGTCGGCGTTGTCCAGTTTCCCGCTTTCTCTTTCACCCGTTGTTACTTCCGGTCTGCTCATCTTTGGAACTCTCCTGGCCTTGACTCGCTGATTTGCTCAGTGCCGCATTTAGAACTCTTGCGGCATCTCCCGTATCTGTGCCGCGGAGAACACGGGACCGTCTTTGCAGACGTAAGTAGAGCCAATATTGCAGCGCCCGCACTTTCCCAAGCCACACTTCATGCGGTTCTCAAGGGTGGTGTAGATGCGTTCGGCTGGAAACCCAAGCTTGTCCAGCACCGGCAGTGTGAACTTGATCATGATTGGCGGACCGCAGATCACTGCGAAAGTGTCCTCTGCTGCAGTCACGGTTTGTTCCACCGCCGTGGGAATGCGCGCCACCAGGCCCTTCCAGTCCGGAGTCTCGCCACCGGGATCGACCGCGAGGCAGAGCTTCAAGTCCGAACGTTTGGACCACTCTTCCAATTCGCGCTTGTAAACCAGATCGCCGACCGAGCGCGCACCGTAAACAATGGTGACGTCTTTGAATTGATCGCGCAGATCGAGTACGTTCCAGATGAGGCAGCGCACCGGGGCTAAACCAATGCCTCCGGCGATGAATACAATCGAATGCCCCTTCATGTTCTCCAGCGGGAAGTAATTGCCGTAGGGGCCACGGAATCCCACCGTGTCTCCAACCGCGAGACGACGCAACGCCTGCGTAACTTTTCCGGTTGCCTTGAAGCTGCATTCAATGTAGCCCTTGCGGGTTGGCGGAGAAGCAATGCAGAACGTGCTCTCGCCCTCGCCAAAGACGGAGTATTCACCAAATTGTCCGGAGGAGAATTGGAAGCTCTCTGCGACACCGGGGTCTTTGAATTCGAGCTTCAGCGTGCGCGTGTCCACCGTCTCGTCCGTGATCTCCTTGATGCGCATCAGATATGGCTGGTAGAGATTCATTGGGCGCTCCCTTCGGGCTTGGTCTCGGCCATCGCCAGCAAGCTGCCAAGAATCTCTGGCAGATCCATTCCACCAGGGCAAATCCTGGAGCAACGTCCGCACCCGGTGCACAGAATCTCTTCAAAGCGTTTGGGATAGATAGAAAACTTGTGCTGCATCCGCTGCCGGAAGCGCTCGCTCTGGCTCTGCCTTGGATTATGTCCGGAGGAGTGGACGGTAAATTTGGATGTCTGGCACGAGTCCCAGTTGCGGCGCCGTGAACCTTCTTCGGCGCTGTCGTGTTCATCCACGATGTCAAAGCAATGGCAGGTGGGACAAAATGCGGCACAAGCTCCGCAACCATGGCAGCGCAACGCCAAAGTCTTCCAAACCGGGTTGTCGAAGTTCTTGCTCAGCCAGTCGGCAAACTCGGCGGGAATGGCCGGCAGAGTTTGCTTCAGTTTCTTACGGGCTTCGCTCTGCACGGCTTCCGCGCTGTTTTGAAGCGCTTCGTTCACCGCTTGGCCTCGGTCGGCCAACAGCACTTCACCTTTCGATGTGACCAACCGCGCCGCAAAGCCGCCTTCGACCGGCACTAGCAGCACATCTGAGCCACGAGAAGAATCAGGGCCCAAGCCCACCGTCGTGCATAGGCAGGATGAATCCATGACGCCGCACAGCAGTGTCACAATCGTGGTAGACTCGCGCCGTCCGAACCACAACTCGTCGCGGTATCCCCAGCTCATTACCTTGTCCACCACTTCCAATGCGGCGGCATCGCACGGCATAGCGCCCAGGATGACCTGAGGCGGCGGTTCGGTAGGCACCTCGCGGATGTCAACCGCGTCCTTTGTTTGCACGTAGTACAGTAAGACCTCACTGGGAGGGAGAAAGAACTCTTTCAGGGAGCGGCGCGGCAAACTTACGCCAAGTTTCGCATCCTCGAATTTTCGTATCGGCATGTAGTCGATCTGCTCAGCATTGTCTTTGGCGCAGACAGGAGCAATCACCCTCGTACCGGCGGCAACCAGTTCGGCGACCAGAGATGCCATCTCTTCATGGGTAAGAAATCTGCGCGTCACCGGATGAACTCCTCTTCGTCGTCGGAGCGATAAAGGCCTAGAGGGGCCGGGACCGACGGGTCTTCGCAAGCCTTGTAATCAAATCGCCGTTCGACCGCGTCAGCAACAAAGCGTGCCAGCAATCCAAGCGGGATATGCTCAGGACAGGCGCGCTCGCATTCGAGACAATCGACACAGCGCCCCGCCTGGTGCAGTACCCGCATCGTTTGCCATGCGCGATTGGCCCGCGGCGTGGCCGATGGATCGATCCATTGGGGTTGCGCTTTATCCGCCGTGCACTGCACGCAAAAACACATCGGACACGCCTCGCGGCAGGCATGGCAGCGTACACATCGCGACAGTTCTTCGGTCCAGAACTGCCAGCGCTCAGCGGAGCTCATCTTCTTCAGCACAGCGATTTGCTCGGCGCGGGCGGGGTTCACTGGAGGTTCCGGCGGCAGCACCCCGAGGATGTAGTCGTAGAGCTTTGGCTCACGGACATCGCAGCCGGCGCAGCGCACCGACACAGTCTCGCAAGTCAGCTCCGAATCATTCTCTGGATTCTCTAATACCCCACCGCAGCGCATAGCGATGACGACAACATTGCCGCGTTCAATCTGCTTCTCGCGAATCAAACCGGCAACGGAGCGCGCGTCACATCCCTTTACTACAATGGCCGGTTTTCCCAGCTGGATGAGGTGTTTGCGCCGGGGATTTAGATAGGCGACGAGGTTTTGGACGCAGCGTTTATCAAAGACGAGCTTCTCGGACTGCGCGGGATCGGTAATGAAGGCCGCGCGAATGCCATGCGGTCCCTCTTCGTATCCGATCACTACCTTGACTGTGCCATCACTGAGCAGTTTACGGGCGAGTTCCTGTAATTCTTTCATTGCGCTTCGCCGCCCTTCTGTTCCTGATAGACGTGGAGTGGTCCGAGTGCCTTGATGCGGGCGGTAGTCTCGTTGACCACTTGCTGCCACTTGTTGCCTTCCGAAGCCGAAACCCATGAAAACGTTACGCGATCTTGTTCCGCGCCCATGAAGTCCAGCAGGTCGTGCAGAATGGCAAAGCGGCGGCGGGCATAGTAGTTGCCTGTGCTGTAATGGCAGTCGCCGGTATGGCAACCGCTCACAATCACGCCGTCGGCGCCACGCTCAAATGCTTTAATGATGAACAGGGGATTGACCCGGCTGCTGCAGGTCAGCCTGATGACGCGGACATTCGCATCCATCTTCAGACGGCTGGTACCTGCCAGGTCAGCTCCTGTGTAGGTGCACCAGTTACAGACGAAAGCCACAATCTTCGGAGACCATGTGGAAATGGTCTCCTGCTTCACGCCATCAGACATGACAGACCTCAACTCTCATTCGTAGGACACCACGTGCGACTCCAATGCCAGATCTCAAATCGCTGATCTGGCAGGTGCCCTTCGTACCAGCTGCACAAAATTGACTGGACCGATGATCGATGAGTAAGGTGCTGGGATTATTCGGCACGGACGCACGCTCCAAGGCTTGCGGCAATTCCGATGACACTATTAAAATATGGCCTATAAAAATACAAGCTTCTTGACTCTATCCAGCAACGCCTTATTCGTTTCTCGTCAGTCCTCCATCTAAAGTAATCCGTTGTAATTCCCGATCATTGACTCGACCGTTTAAAGCAACAAAAACCAACGCGCAGTGCCTCTTGAACTTGCATTAATACTATAATCATATAATATTTGCAAGTAAAATTCTTGACAGAAATCTTCCTTACGAAGGCTCGCCGGATCACGAACTACAAGACAGCGGAGCGAGCTTTAATCATAGCGGGGCCACAGGTTCCTCGAAAGTACGTTGAGCCAGTGCCGTCCGGTTGTACGGCATAAGATCATGTGACGGCTGTCATTCGAGCCAGTGATGATTCTGAGCGCAGAAACTTGCCATCCTTCTGGAACTGGAACGATAGTGCCGATTAGCTTTAGTGCTAAGAATTCCCATCCCTAAGGACGTTCGTCCGGCCACCAACGAATCTAGCTTGACGAAAAGGCGCGATTCCACAGCTCCGGGAAAACCAGGCAATCTGTGAAACCGCGTCCTAAGGTTGCGCCATCGTGAAGTTGCTAAATGTACCAGTCTTCTCGAGTAAGCGGCAGCTGACAATTGCCGTGTTCAGGCTTGGAAAACAGTACCTGGTACACGTTGATTCGTCCGGTCTTGAAGCCGTGAACCGAGCCGGACATATAGAGCCGCCATATCTTGTAAGCCACTTCGCCAGCCAGTTTCTTTGCTTGCTCAGCGTTCTCTTCCAGTCGGCGAACCCACTGGCGAAGGGTAAGCGCGTAGTGTTCGCGAAGGCTTTCAACGTCGCGCACCTCGAAGCCACATACTTCGGCGGCTCGCAAAGTGCTGTTCAGGGGAACCAGTTCGCCATCCGGGAATACGTATTTTTCGGTGAACGACGGCCCTTTGCTCTCAAACGTAGCGGAACTCGCAATGCCATGATTGAGGAACACTCCACCGGGACGTAAAGCTTGCCATGCACGCTGGAAGTATTCTGGAAGCAACCTTTCTCCCACGTGTTCGAACATGCCGACGCTTACGATCTTGTCATACCGCTGGGATGGCTCAAGATCGCGATAATCGCATACCTCGACCTTGCAGTGATCCGCCAGTCCTCTAAGACGAATGCGTTCCCGAGCCAACTCCGCCTGCGCAACACTCAGCGTAATGCCGAACGCATCCACGCCATAGTTCTTCACCGCGTGCATCAGCAGTCCACCCCATCCGCAGCCAAGGTCGAGCATCCTGTCTCCTGGCCGGAGCCGCAGCTTCTTGCAGATGTAATCCAGCTTGCGGACTTGCGTTGTGTCAAGGTCATCGTCCGCAGATCTGAAATATGCGCAGGAGTAAACCATAGAAGGGTCGAGCCAGAGCGCGTAAAAGTCATTGGAGACGTCGTAATGATAAGAAATGGCGCTCTTGTCACGTTCCTTGGAGTGCATCTTTCCTTTAAGACTGGCTCCTCGCGTACGCTCGCTTCGGCTGTCTGCGGAAGGAAGCAGTGCAAGCATGGCGCCAAGTTTTAACTTCTCGGTGATTGAGTAATCCCGGTTCAGCAAGTAGTCGGCGAAGTCAAATGCAGCCTCGATATTGCCTTCGATGTCGAAGTCGTCATAAATAAACGCCTCACCCAATGTCAGCTCATTTGGCGACGTGAACATGCTTTTCAGCGCCCCTGGATGTTTGAGGACGAGCGTAAATCGCGGCTCGTGGATATCCCCCAACAAAGTTCCGTCCCAGAGCCGTACGGCAAAGTTCTTCTGCCCGTAACTAGTGGTCAGCGCCTCCAGAAATTGAATACTGCTGCGACAAGTTTGATCGGTTAAGATAGCGGGTTGAATGTTCATTAATGTTTTCCTCGTTCTAAAGGTTTCATTTCGCTGGCTGCCACTGATTCCCGTCGGACAATCCTCTCAATTGTGGACAAAGAGGGCAGTAGATCAGCTTACCCCGATTCAGGCGGAAATGATTAGAAAAATTCTTATAGCTGAGCTACGGCGCAGCCATGCGTCCTGCAGCACCAGACGCCGAGCAAGCGTAAAGTGCGCTTCACACTCGGGGTGTTGTCTCGTGAGTGGATCTCACGTCGTTTAGCGAGTTCGTTGTGCGCGGAAGTAGGGTAGGGAGAGGTTTGTTGCTGGTTGCCTCGTGTTTGGCTTTGAACGCTGGAATTCTGTTACACCGCCTCTATCCCACGCGCCTCGTCGGCGCGGTTATTCGTCACATCCAGCGGTACCGTTGCAGTAGTACTCTGCGGGCAGGAGGATACCTATGAGCAACGCTGCCGCCCCAGCATTCCAAACCTTAACCAACCTGCAAGCCGCTTACGAAGGCGAGAGTAATGCCAGCGTCCGGTACACCGCTTTTTCAATCAAGGCCCAAGTCGAGGGCTTTCTACGTGCCGCTGCACTTTTTCGAGCCGCCGCGCGAGCTGAACAGGTCCATGCTGCGAATCACGCCCGTGTAATTATCAAACTAGGAGGTACTCCCCACGCCAACCTTCAAGCGCCCGAGGTAAAGAGCACCCGCGAAAACCTTGAAGCAGCCAAGGCCGGCGAAGAGTACGAGCGCGACGTGATGTATCCGACTTTTATCAAAGAAGCCGAAGCCGGTGGCCAAACCGATGCGGTTCGCAGCTTTCGTGGGGCGATGAAGGCCGAAGCCGTTCATGCCAAACTTTACGGCGAGGCGCTGGCGAACTTGGAAGCCCAACGCGTTCAGACGACCTTTTACGTCTGTCTGGTCTGTGGTGAGGTTACCGACAACCCCGAAGAAACAGAGCATTGCCCCATCTGCAATGCCCCGCGAGAAAAGTTCGACGCCGTTCGTTGAGCTTTCAGAATGGCCGCAACTTCATCAGAAAGGCCAGCGATCTGCTGGCCTTTCGCATTGACCCAGGGTAAGTTCCATCGCGCCCTGCTGGGTTAAAATGGGCGCTGAAATTGAAGCAGGCTGCAACTCGCCCGCCCGATGTACTGGAGCAACCCAATGGCGATCGCCGATTTTCGATGCGTGACGCGCTTCCGAGTCCCTTTCTGTGACGTGGATATGTTGCAACATGTGAACCACGCCTCCTATGTAATTTGGGCGGAGACCATCCGATGTGCCTACCTGGGCGATGTACTCAAGGAGACATTAGCCGGGACCAACGCTGTCATTCTTGCGCGACTGGAGTTTAATTATGAACAGCCCCTAGACTATCGCGAGGATGTTGCGGTCGGGTGCAGGGTTTCGCGGCTGGGGCGCAAGTCTTTCGATTTTGCATATGAGATTTGGAGTGAGACGCACCAGAAGCGCGCTGCACTAGGACTTTCTGCGATGGTCGCCTACGACTATAACGCCAAAGTGTCCATAGAGATTCCTGAGCAGTGGCGCGCCCTTATCGCTGCCTACGAACTAGTCGCTCCGACCATTGGTTAACAGAAGGTTTTGAGCCTGTAATCGGAAATCGGGTATTCGCGGAGGGCGCTCGAACTAAACAAGAAAGCGGCCCTGTGAGGGGCCGCTCCTGAAAGAGGCAAGGGAGGGTGGGATCGAAAGGCAGGAAAGTTTAGACGCTTCTCCGCTGAATCGGAGTAGCAATGAGAAGTCGGTGCTTCCTGAGAGGAACTTCCATTTTGAATGTCACGGCCTCTTTGTTAATCTCTTTGATGCACGTTTGGGTCCAACGGAGCATAAGGTTGATAGTTATTTGAAAATAAATTCTAACCTACTCACCTAAGAGGAATTCCGGGAAACTGCAGAGGTCTAAAAATCATATATTTGGCCTAAAAAGCCTCGCAAAAGTCATTTACAGTGGCATATAAATACCACTATTTAGTAGACAAAGTATTCTTATTGCCACGATCTTGCTCTGCCATCACCTTCATTTTATTAAGCAGGGCCTTATAGCTCACCTTCAAAATCTTGGCTGCCTGCCGACGATTCCATCGCGTTTCATTCAATACCCGCTCAATGGCAATGCGTTCAGCCTCCATCGCTGCGCGCCGTCCTATTTCCAGAAGTGAGAGTGAGGCGGACTCCGGCAACGCTGGGGCAGTCCCCGACGGCAAGCCCATTTGAGCTGTACCCTCGGAGGTGGAGCCAGGCGTGGCGTTCCCCTTCGGCTCCCAAGCCACGCCGGTACTTCCATTCACGGACGAAATCATCGGCTTATGAGCGGAGAGTTCCCGGATTATCTGCGATTCATTACCAACAATCACATATCGCTTTACCAGGTTTTCCAATTCGCGAATATTGCCGGGCCAGCTGTACTCCAACATGCGGTTCACCGCGTAGTCGGTAAACGGCGGCGGCTGCTTTCCGTAGTATTCGCTGTATTTGCGCAGCATAAAGTCAAGGAAGATAGGAATCTCCTCTTTGCGCTCGCGCAGCGGCGGAATGTGGATTGTCACCACGTTCAGGCGATAGAACAGGTCTTCGCGAAACGCGCCTTCCTCCACGGCGCGCTCCAGTAGCTTGTTAGTGGCCGCCAGGACTCGAACATCAACCGCGATATCGCGTTTTCCACCCAGACGGGAGAATTCTCCATCCTGCAAAACGTGCAAAAGTTTTGCCTGCAGCGCAGGATGCATCTCGCTGATCTCATCAAGGAAGATCGTTCCGCCGTGGGCGAGGTCGAACTTGCCCAGCTTCTGGCGGTTCGCTCCGGTAAAAGCGCCGGGCTCGTAACCGAACAGCTCGCTCTCCAGCAGTTCGTGGGGGATGGCTGCGCAATTCACCTTGACGAATGGTTTCTCGCGGCGCAATGAATGGGAGAACACCATGCGTGCCACAACTTCTTTGCCGGTTCCACTCTCCCCCCGAATAAGCACCGTGACATTCGTGTCCGCCACTTGCTCGATGGTGTTCTTTACGTCCTCCATTTTGGGGCTGGTACCAAAGAGCATGCTGAAGTCGTTTTGCCTCCGCACCTGGTCGCGAAGCTGCGTCACCTCGGTGGTCAACCGCTGTCCATCCAGCAGGCGCGTCATACGCTGATCCAGGGCGGTCAAGTCGAGTGGTTTTGCGATGAAGTCATCCGCTCCCAGCTTGGAGGCGCGAAAGATCAACTCAGGAGAGCCACTGCTGGCGGTCATGATCACCGAAACCTCCGGCTTCATCTGCTTCAGTCGCTCAAGTGTCTCCATTCCTTCCATGCCCCGTGCATCTGCGTCCAACAGCACCAGGGCAGGGTCAACGGCCCGAAACATCCGGATCGCTTCCTCTCCAGTTGAAGCTGAACTCACGTCGTAACCTTGCCGAGCCAGATGTGCGTGCAGGAAGTTTGACTGGACGCGATCATCGTCCACGATTAACACCCTCGTCCTGCTGGACTGAATGGCGCTGCTGTTCTCGGAGTTCTGCTTCACATTCTTCCTCGGTCTGAAATTATCCCAGCCATTGAAGTCAACTGACGATTGGCGAACTACCGCTCAGAAATGTGTATTTCTTCTATCAACTGGCAATAGAGAAAGACAGTCGCCAGTGCTGCAATAGATGCTTCTTCTGTGTCACTCGAACCATGAAAGTGGTGCGGAAATACGAACTCTGCGTACAATATGCTAACTCAAATTCCTAAAAGTGGTATAAAAATATCCACCAAGTATATTCAGATTCCACTCGCTCCATTCTTGCTCCTGCCGATAAATCGAGCGAACTTCCACCTTCCGAAAGCGAAACCTATCTAATCGGTTGCGCGAGCAAGTCCAGCTGACCTAAGCTGGGCAGAATTGAACAGCGAAGCATCGAATGATTCAAAGGGGTGGAAGATGCTCGAGGCACTATCGGAAAATAAGCTAGGCCTTGTAATGACAGGCGGAGGTGCACGGGGCGCATATCAAGCTGGTGTTCTCAAACGCATTGGCGAGATAAAAAGAGTTCGTGCGCGGGGCAACCCGTTTCCGATCATAGCAGCCGCTTCCGCTGGAGCAATCAATGGTGTCGCGCTGGCCGCCGGGAGCAACAATTTTTCGTTGGCAACTGCAGTGGTCGCGCGGCTTTGGTCGAATATCCGCCCTTCAGACGTCTTTCGGTGCGATGTTTTCTCCCAGGCCGCCAACTCCGTCGCATGGATCCTGGATCTTTCCTTTGGGGCCATTCTCGGGGGAGGAAGTGCTCATTCACTGCTGGATGCGAGGCCGTTACGCCATTTCCTCAGTCGTCACCTGCAATGCGACCTGATTGAAACCAATATCAAACAGGGGTACCTTTACGCCATCGCGATTTCCGCGACAAACTACGCCTCCGGGATGTCCCATATCTTCATTCAAGGAAAAAAGGGCCACGCGATGTGGAGCCGAAGTCGGCGGGTCACTCTGGCAACTCCGATTACCGTTGACCACGTGTGTGCATCCGCTGCGATTCCGTTGGTCTTTCAACCGGTACGACTCAAGACTCCTGAGGGGACAGCTTTTTACGGCGATGGGTGCGTGCGGCTTCAACAACCGCTTAGCCCGGTTATCCGTCTTGGCGCAAATAAGATCGTGGCGATCGGCGTCCGCTGTGATACGGAGCACCAGGAGGACACGGGGGGCAGTCAGAAAAATCCTTCGATAGCGCAGGTTATAGGCGTTCTTTTGAATGCAATGTTCCTGGATCATTTGCCCACGGATGTCGAGCATCTGGAGCGGCTGAATCAACTGCTCGCCGCTGGAGATATCAACCAGTCCGGGATCGAAGGAGGTGAAAGCATGCGTCCGCTGAGGTCTCTTACCATCACTCCGTCGGTGAATTTATCGGAACTGGCTCGGCAGCATGCCAAGGCAATGCCATATCTTATCCAGTATTTCGTAAGCAGTTTAGGACGAGACGCGGCCTCTTGTGCGGACTTGATAAGTTATTTGCTATTCACACCTCAATACACAAGGGCTCTTATCGAGATTGGCTACAGCGATACCGGTAAGCGGATCGATGAGATCGAACAGTTTCTCTATTCCTCAGGACAGGAATCTCAGGTTGCGGCGGGAGGTTCCTAGCACCCAAGTTCCAAGAAA